>Ga0315284_10016405_pt1 | contig 10515 bp, 9 predicted proteins | sample YL17G09_16_MG_FD_203696 | JGI IMG/M metagenome (GOLD analysis project Ga0315284, IMG submission 203696) | Sediment microbial communities from Yellowstone Lake, YNP, Wyoming, USA - YL17G09_16 | ecosystem: Environmental > Aquatic > Freshwater > Lake > Sediment | place: USA: Wyoming | collected...
CGGTCAACTTGTTCTTCGCGCTGGTCGGTTTCAAGCGCGATGCCCTGCCGCCGATAATCACCGACGTCACCCAGCCACGCAACTTCGTTGACCCGGTGCCGCAGGCGCTGGTTCTTACCGCCATCGTCATCGGTCTCGCTACTACCGCTTTGATGCTGGCCCTGGCGATGCGCATCTACGAGAAGTACCGGACGTTCGACATTACTGAAATCAGAAGGCTGAAGGGCTAGGCGATGGACTCAAGCTTCCTGCCGCTGTTCGTCGTGATTCCGATGGCAGCGGCCTTCCTGATACCGCTGTTCGCGAAACTCTGGCCGCGTTTCGCAGACCTGATTGCGAATGCGGCGGGCGCGGCCCTGCTCGGCCTTTCCGCCTACGGCGCGATCTACCTGTTCACCGACTCGCCGCCCCTCGTCTACCGGATGGGCGGCTGGGCTTCGACCCTCGGTATCATACTGGTGTACGACCACCTGACCGCGCTCGTGGCCCTTGCGGTCAACATCGTCGGGCTCGCGGCCCTGCTGTTCTCGGTCCGGTATCTCGACCACTACACTGGGCGCTGGAAGTTCTTTTCGCTCTTTATGCTGGTTCTCGCCGGCCTGAACGGTGTGACCATCACCGGCGACATCTTCAACATGTTCGTGTTCATCGAGATTGCCGCGGTCGCGTCCTATGCGCTGGTCGCGTTCGGGACCGACTTCGACGAGCTCGAGGCGGGGTTCAAGTACATGGTCATCGGCGAAATCGGCGGCACCGCGATACTGCTGGCCATTGCCTTGCTCTACGCCAAAGCGTCAACCCTGAACATGGCCGTGGTCTCGCAGGTCATGGCCGGGTTCGGTCACACGCCCCTGTTCTGGTTCATTGTGGCGACGTTCCTCATCGGGTTCGCGGTGAAGATGGCGATGGTGCCGTTCCACGCCTGGCTGCCCGACGCGCATCCGTCCGCGCCCGCGCCGGTGTCGGCATTGCTCTCGGGCGTGTTCATCAAAGTGCTGGGCGTGTATGCGATGAGCCGCGTCATGTTCAACGTGTTCGGCCTTTCCCGGGCCAACGCGCCAGCGTTCTTCAACCTCCTGCTCGGATTCGGCGTGCTCTCCATTGTCGCCGGCGGGCTGCTGGCGTACGTGCAGAAGGACTACAAGCGGCTGCTGGCTTACTCCAGCATCAGCCAGATTGGCTACATCCTGATTGGACTCGGTATCGGCAACTACTGGGCAATCGCCGGCGCGCTGTTCCACGTGCTCGCTCATGCCTTGGGCAAGGGGCTACTCTTCCTCACTTCCGGCTCGGTCGAGTACGCCACCGGCACCCGTGACCTCGACAAGCTCTCCGGTCTCGAAAAGAGGATGCCGTTTACAGTCTGGTCGTATCTCCTTGGCTCACTGTCACTTGCCGGAGTGCCGCCCTTTGCCGGATTCTTCTCCAAGCTTTTCATCATCATCGGGGCGGTGGCCGCGAGGATGTACTGGCTGGCGATTCTGGCCGCGCTCTTCTCAACTGTGACGCTCGGCTATCTCGTCAAGATCGTGAACAAGGCGTTCTTCAGCCGCAAGGACCGGGAGCCGACGCCGGCACGCGAGGCGCCGGTAACCATGGTGCTGGCGATGCTGGCCCTGCTGATCCTGACCGTGGCGCTCGGCATCGGGTTCAAGCCGGTGCTCGACAAACTGGTCGGGCCCGCGGCGCAGGTTCTCTTGAACGGGCTCGGGTATGCCCGGACGGTGCTCGGAGGATAGATGGGCAAGCGCATCGCCTATTTCATTATCGGGTTCGCGGTCTGGATGCTGCTGGTGTATACCTTTCACTACCAGGAGGTCATTGCCGGCGCCGGCGTAGCGCTGCTGACTGCGGCGTTCTTCGGACAATATCTGCCGGTGAAACCGTCGAGGTTGCTGAATCCGGTGCGCTGGTTCTGGCTGCTGGCTTACATCCCGGTTTTTGCATATATGTGCCTGAAGTCGAACATTGACGTTGCCCTGCGCGTGCTCTCTCCCGGCCTGCAAATCAAGCCCGGCATCGTGAAGATCCGCACCAGCCTGAAGTCCGAAATCGCCCGCGTGTTTTTGGCCAACTCAATTACATTGACCCCGGGCACGATGACCGTGGAAATCAAGGACGACGTGCTCTACATTCACTGGATTGAGATCGGTTCCAGCGACATGGCAACGGCCTCCAAGGCGATAATCGGGCCGTTTGAGTACTTCCTTGCGAGGATATTCGATTGATGAGGATATAGATGACGATACTCATCGTGATTCTCTCCTTCGGCGCGTTCTTCTGTCTGTACCGGGCTTTGCAGGGCCCGAGCATACCGGACCGGGCCATCGCCGTTGATATCATGTCGGTCATCTTCACGAGCATCACCGCGCTCATGGCCCTCAAGTACAAGCTCGCCTACCTGATTGACCTCTCAATAGCACTGGCCATCATCTCGTTTGTGGGCACGCTGGCGCTGGCCAAGTATCTTGAAGGAAGGAGCTTGGATGACTAGCCGAGGTCAGAAGTCAGAAGTCAGAAATCAGAAGTCAGAGGTTCTGCATTCTGCAATCTGCATTCTGAACTCTGAATTCGCGGGAGCCCAGCATGATTGAGGTTCTGGGCTGGGTCAGCATCTGCACCGGGGTCGGGTTCACGTTGCTCGGCTGCCTCGGCCTCGTACGCTTCCCGGACCTGTACAACCGGATGCAGGCCGCGACCAAATGCGTCACGCTCGGCACCTGCGGAATCATGTTCGGTATCTTCCTTAAGAGCGGGTTCAGCGCGCTGGGCGTCAAGGTGCTGCTCTGCGCCCTGATTGTGCTGATTACCGTGCCGGTGGCAGCGCACGCGCTGGCGCGGGGCTCGCTCATCTTTGGGGTCAAGCTCTGGAAAGACACGATTAGAGACGAGTTCACCGACGATCGGGGCGGCGAGTCGATAATCGAGGACAAATAGCTTGGGGACAAATCAGAAATCAGAAGTCAGAATAGTGAAGTCAGAATTCCGGGGCCGGGCAATTCTGCATTCTGCATTCTGCATTCTGACTTCTGACTTCTCCGGGAGATCCGCGTGAGGATTCCGCTGCCCAAGGTGCGCGAGTTGGTCGAGGCCGTGCGCGCGGTCATCAAGGGTCCGTTCACTACGAAGTTCCCGGCCGAGGTTGACTCAGTCCACCCGAACTTCCGGGGCATCATCAAGTTCCGGCCGGAGAAGTGCATCGGTTGCGGCGCGTGCGTGCGCGTCTGCCCGACCAATGCCCGCGAGATAATCGTTGACCGCGAGAAGGGCGTCCTCCGCGTCATCCACCATGCGGAGCGGTGCATCTACTGCGGTCAGTGCGTGCTCTACTGCACCACCCGCGAAGGCATCTACCACACGCCCGAGTTCGACCTTTCCCGTACCCAGTGGAGCTCGGACTGGGAGACTTCCATTGAGAAGGAACTCGCGTTTTGCGAAGTCTGCCACGAACCGTTTGCTGCCAAGGAGCATCTGGTCTGGATCGCCCACAAGGTCGGGGACCTGGCCAACGCTAATCCTACGCTATTCCTGAGCCTGTATCAGGAACTCGGTACTGCCGAGCCCCGTCCGCGCGGTGACGTTCAGCCCTACCGGTCAGATACGCTGCGCATACTGTGTCCCGACTGCCGGCGCAAGACCTACCTGGCCGAAGAGTGGGGCTACTAAGGGGACTGTCCCCAAGACCGCCAATCCACCAAACAGTCTGGGGAATGGGATAGGGTAGATTCGGAAATGTTGAATGGTGAATTGAGGGTATGGAAGTTAGCGTATTTCGGGGCTTGATTTCCGTGGGACATATAAGAAACTGGGCTGGACGGGCAGCTTTGCCAGCAGGCAGTCGCAGGCGCACGCCTGCATGCCGAAGGTGGGAGTCGAACCCACAAGTCCTTTACGAACGGCGGATTTTGAGTCCGCTGCGTCTGCCAGTTCCGCCACTTCGGCTTGAGCTTCCCAATGCAGGCTCGATTCTAGAGAAGCAGGCCGGCTAGTCAAGCGTGTGCGTGGGCAGAATTAAGTTGACAGCGGGCGCTTGTGTCGCTAGAACTGAACCGTGCTGAAATTGTTCTGCCGTGTCCTGCTGCCGGCCGCGGCGCTGTTGTTGGTCTTTGCCGGGTGTCCGCAGCCGAAGGAAGCGCCGGTAATCTCGTCCATTGACGGCAGCCGATCGGTCAGGGCGCGGGATAGCGCCGACTACACCTGCAATGCCAGAGACCCGGACTGGAAGCTGCTTTCGTACGCGTGGTCGCAGGAGGGCGGCAGGTTCGGCTGGGACTGGGGCAAGAACGTGCGCTGGTTCGCTCCGGAGTCTTCGGGCGAAGGCGTTATCCGCGTCACAGTCACGGACGAGGACGGCTTGACTGCGAGCGACAGCTTCACAGTTACGGTGCGCGCGGAGACATTGGGCGTGCTGTTCTGGGATGCAGCGGTCAAGGCTGGCGACTTTTGGGCTTGGCCGGACACAGTCCGCGCCGGATACAAGCTGTACGGCCAGTGCGGGTCAGACACCGGCGACATTTTCCTGATGGTGATGGACGACACGAACTTCAACAAGTGGGTCGCAGGACAGCCCGCGGTTCCACTGCTCCAGCGTCTGCCGTACGGGAAAGACACGTTCTCGGTCAGGATTGCCGCGTTCGGACGATACCATCTTATCATGGACAACACGCAGGGCGCCGAGGACTACAACTTCTACTTGAACGTCTGGAAGGCCGGGCCGTAGCTGGGAGAATAGTGAATTGTGAATTGTGAATAGTGAAATCCGAATCCGCCTTTCAAAATTCTCAATTCTCTATTCACCATTTCGTATCGGCGGCGGACGCCGAGCCGGCTACGCGGGACGCCAGCCGGACTTGCGCAGTAGTCCAAGCAGCAATGGTACCGGGAGGCCCACGACGTTCAGCAGGCAACCGGAGACCCGACTGACAAAGATGCCGGCCTGTTCCTGGATGCCGTAGGCGCCGGCCTTGTCGTAGGGCTCGGGTCCGGCGACGTACTCCTCAATCTCGGCCTCGCCGAGCTTGCGGAAGGTGACCGCGGTAGTCTCGGCCGCGGTGAACACCCGGCAGCCGGGCATGTGCACGACCGCGATCCCGGAGATGACCGAGTGAGCCCGGTCCGAGAGCAGCTTGAGCATCTTGCGGGCTTCGGCTTTGCTGCGTGGCTTACCCAGAATTTGTTTGCCGCAAACAACGACCGTATCCACGCCGATGACAATCCCGGTGCCGATGCGATTGGCAACCGATAGCGCTTTGGCCTTCGCGCACGCAACCGCGTACCGGGCCGGAGAGCCGCCGGCCTTGTGTCCGACCGCGGCCGGTTTCTCGCTCGCGACCGGGGTCATTACCTGGAATCGCAGGCCGAGCCGCCGCAGCAGGTCCCGGCGTCGGGGAGAGGTCGACGCGAGGTAGATGTTCACTAGCCTCCAATCTTCGGCAGGAGACTGCCGAATGTTCCCTTGCCGACCTTCAGGTCCGGCAGTTTCTTGATGCGGACTTCGAAGTCATAGCTCCAGCGCGTGCCGAGCTTCTGGTATTTGACGAACGCCTCCCAGCAGTGGAGGTCCTTGGTGAGCAGCAGGCCGTAGTTCGTCATCTTCTTCTGCGGGTCTTCTTCTGCGAAGTTGTAGCCAAAGTCGGTCAGGCTCAGCTTCCAGCCGGGGATGGCCACGGCTGCGGTGCCGGTAACCATGTGGATCGCGGTTCCGCCCGAGCCCCGGCCAAAGGTGTGGCTGAGGCTGAGCTGGAATCCGCGCTCGACCCGGGTTGAGTCTGACCCGATGCGGTTCCAGTTGAACGTCGTGGCGATGGAGTAGTCCTTGCTGAGGTCGAGCGAGTCGAAGTCGAAACCGGCCGAGGCGTCAATTGCCAGGCGCAGGTTCGAGCCCTGCAGAGGCTGGATTCGTGCGGTGCCGCGCAGCGGGCTCAAGTGTTTCAGCGGGTTCGAGTTGTTCTTGGGGCTCGTGTCGACCTTGAGCAGGTTGTAGGATGAACTGAAGTTGACCGAGCCGAGGTCCCGTTTGGTGCGGAGCGTATCGACTTTGGCCTGAAAGGTGTTGGCTAGTCCGAGGTTTACGAGTGCGTTTTCCGGGTCGAGCAGGCGGGGCCGGCCGAACAGGGGGCCGGAGTCAACTTTGGGCTCATAGGACAAGGCCGCGGTCGGAGTGACCGAGTGCAAGAGGCCGCGCATGCCGAACGCGGTGACGCTGAATACGCGGTAGAGGATCACGCGGCTGGAGACGCTGCCGGTGTAGCGTGGTTTGGCAGGAGCCATGGCACGCAGGTTATAGGAATGAGTCAGGCCGATGCCTTCGGTGAGGCCGAAGGTACCTAGGAAACGCTGGTCCATGTTGGCGCCCGCGCTGTTCGTCACGCGGCGCTGCCTGGTCAGGCTGTCTTTGAGGCTGTCATGGTAGAGCGAGCGTGCCTCGGTAAGTCCCATCTGCTCCGATAGTGTGGCCACGCCCAAAGGTCCCAGCATGTAGGCCGGCCCGGACAGGCCCATGCTGGCCCGGCCCTCGATGTCGCGCTGCTCTGCCGTAATGCGGGCATTGGCCGAGTCAAGCCACGCCTGGGTGTGGTGGAGGAATGAGGCGGACGGTGACAGGTTCCAGCCAGCGAACAGGGGCCGCTGGGATACTGAGAGGCGTACCGACGGCAGGTCGGCCCAGCGCCGGTGATTCGCGAACTCGGTCTTCTGCTGGGCCAGGACCGAGACGCTGCCCACGCGTCGCAGGCTCTTCGAGATCTGTCCATAGGAGAAGACGTCAGGCTTGAGCCATTCGAGTTGTTCCTCGGAGTAGTCAGAGACATAGGTTGCATCAGACATCAGGTCAAGCTGGCCCTTCAACTCGGAATCGAACAGGAACCTGCCCGACTCGTGAACCGCGTTGACGCTGTAGCGCTGGCGCTGGGTGTCCCATTCGCGGATGTAGGAGGCGTTGACATTGCCCAGTGCGTAGGGCTCGACCAGATAGACTGCCTCGGCCCGGCCCTGCAGCCCGCGCTTCGTCATCACATCACCGTAGAACGTCATGTCGGAGTAGTCGTTGATGACCCAGTAGTATGCGAGGTTCTTGGAGTAGAAGCCTTCGGTCGATGAGTTGCCGATCTTGAACGGCATCAGGCCGGACTTGCGCTTGGACGCGACTGGCACCATCCAGAACGGCGCGGCCAGGACCGGCGTGTTAAAGAGCTTGAACAGGACCGGCTGAGTGATGGCCACATCGTCCATCAGCAATTTCACTCGCGGGCCGTAGAACACGTAGTGCGGGCGGTCGCGGTCGCAGGTCGTGAAGGAGCCGCCGCGTGCGTCCATCACCCGCTCGCGCACCAGCCAGGCTTCGTTAGCTCTGAAGAATCCGTTCTCGACCTTGGTGTAGGCCGTGCGCATCATGCCTTTGCGCGAGTCAACGTCGTAGATGAGCAGGTTGCCGGTGATGTTCTCTGAACCGGACGTGAAGAGCACGTCGGCATGGGCCGATAGCTGGTGCCGCTTCACGTCATAGTGAATCGAGTCGGAATAGACCGACATGTCCCGATAGCGCACCCAGGCAGAGTCGAGCAGCACGACCTCTTCGGTCTTCGCGAAGAAGATGACCCGCTTGCCGCCGTAATAGACTATGTCGCGGCGGCTCGAATCGGCCGCGGTCGTGTCAGCCGGCTGGGCGATGAGCAAGAGGGCGAGCAGGAGCACAGGGGAATGTTAGAGGCAGAGACGCGAAAGTCAAACGGCGCAGGGCGGAGAATAGTGAATAGTGAATTGAGAAAAGTGAAAGGCGGATTCGGATTTCACTATTCACCATTCCTAATTCACTACTTCCTACTCAGCGGGCAGGAGTCGCAGAGGGGCCGGGGTCGGCAGTTCACCTTGGCCAGCTTGACCAGCAGGGCGTGGTATTCGTTGTACAGCTTCGGGCTGTGCGGCAGCGAGGACTCGAACGCCTGGCGCAGTGCTTCATAGGGTTCATCACCGGCAATCAGGCCGTAGCGTGACAGGATGCGACGTGTGTAAGCGTCAATCACGAATACCGGCCGGCCCAGCGCGTAGAGCAGAATTGAATCGGCTGTCTCCGGGCCCACGCCGTGGCAGGCCAGAAGCAGGGGTCGGAGGTCAGCGGTCGAGGTTCGGTTGAGGGAAGCGAAGCCTCCTTGGGCCTTGAGCCAGGCAACCAGCGCGGCCAGCCGCCGAGCCTTGATGTTATGAAACCCAGCGCTGCGGATGAGCGGGGCAAGCCGGCGCGGTGGAAGCCGGACCAGTCGGTCGAGCGAGAGCAGGCGGCGGGACTTGAGCACGGCCATCGCTTTCTCGACGTTGGCCCATGCCGTATTCTGGGTGAGGACTGCGCCGACCACTACTTCGAGCGGCGTGTCGCCGGGCCACCAGTGCTGCGGTCCGAATGTCAGGTGCAGCCGTTGATAGATGCGAAGGAGGGTTCCGCCGCGCACGGATAAATCAGAATGCAGAAGTCAGAATAGTGAAGTCAGAATCGAGGGCCGGACGCCGGATACTTCTGAGTTCTGGTGTCTGCCTTTTGACTTCCGAGTTCGTCGGGAGTCTCTGACGTCCGGGTCAGGGGCGGGAATGGATGGCACAAGGGACCTTCGGCTCGGTGCCCATAATGAAGACCTCGTACCGGACGCGCGGGCACGCCGGAGTGGCGAGCTGGCCGGTCTGTTCGCAGACTGCCGTGCTGATGATGCTGTCCGGCACCGCAAAACTGTCGGAGGGCACCGAGTCCGGCCGCACCGTCTTCATGAAATCGCCCCAGACCGGGGCCGCGACCGAGCCGCCGGTAGCACCCTTGAAAATGGGCTTCTTCTTGTCAAACCCGATCCAGACCCCGCAGGTGATTTCCGGGGTGAAGCCGATGAACCAGGCGTCGGCATAGTCGTCGGTCGTACCGGTCTTGCCCGCGGCCAGGCCCTCGTAGCCGAGCTGACGAATGACCGTGGCCGTGCCTTCGTTGACCACGCTCTGCATCATGTTGGCGACCACATACGCGGTCTGGGGCCGCAGGACCGGTTGCTCCTCGGGGCGGGTTTCCTCGATCACCATTCCGCGCGTATCCACGACCCGCGTGACCATGATGGGTTTGACCCGGATGCCGTTGCCGGCGAGGGTATTGAAGGCGTTGGTGAGGTCGAGGAGTGTAACCTCGACCGAACCGAGCGCCAGCGAGTAGACCGGCTGCAGCCGGTCGGTGATACCCATCAGGTTCGCATAGCGGACTACGAGCTCGGGGCCGACTTTCGTAATCAGGCGGACGGCTACGAGGTTGCGCGAGAGCGCGAGCGCCCGGCGCAGGCTGATGCGGCCGAGGAACTTCGCGTCGTAGTTGTGGGGTTGGTATGGCGGCTGGCCGGGTATCGTGATGGTGATGGCCGAGTCGGCCTCGATGTCCGCGGCAGTGATGCCATTGTCTACAGCGGCGACGAAGACGAACGGCTTGAACGCGGACCCGGCCTGGCGCTTCGCCTGCGTGGCGCGGTCGAACTCACTATGCTTGAAGCTCCGGCCACCGATGAGCGCGCGGATGTACCCGGTCCGTACATCCATGGCCAGCAGCGCGCCCTGCAGGTACTTGGGCGGGCCGATGGTCGAGTCGCGCTTCGCCATTGAGTCGTACGCGGCGAGGGTCGGCTTCAGGCGGTGGTCCTTCTCAAGCCGGTCCAGTCGCTTGAGCAGGGCCAGGTTTGCGGCCTGCTGCAGGTCGAGGTCAAGGGTCGTATAGATGACCGCGCCGGACTTGTAGACGAAGTCGTAGCCGTACTTATCAATCACGTAGCGGCGGACCTCCTCAACGAAATACGGGGCGAGGTTGCCGCCGGTGCCCGGGGGCAGGACCGCGAGCGGCTGCTTCAGGCCGGCGTCGAGTTCCTTCTGCGATATTCGGCCGAGCCGGAACATCCTGGTCAGGAAGAAGTTGCGCCGGGTGAGCAGTCGGTCCGGATGGTTGAAGGGCGAGTAGGCCGAAGGGTTGGCGAGCATCGCTCCGATGGTGGCGCATTCAACCGGGCTCAAGCGAGCCGCAGTCTTGCCGAAGTACTTCTCGGCCGCGGCTTCGACGCCGTAGACCGAGCCGCCGAACCATATCTGGTTGAAGTACAGCTCGAGGATTTCGGCCTTCGAGTAGTGACGCTCCAGTTCAACCGCGAGCGCCATCTCCTTCAGCTTGCGGGCGACACTCCGTTCCGGGGTGAGGAACATGGAGCGGGCGAGTTGCTGGGTGATGGTTGACGTGCCCTTGATGCCGCCGGCGTGCCTGACCATGCTCAGGACCAAGCCGGGGATGCGGACGAGGTCAATGCCCCAGTGGGAGTAGAACCGCTTGTCCTCAACCGCGACCACGGCATCGCGCAGGCAGGCGGGGATGGACTCGAGCGGAACCGGCCTGCGTTTCTCCTGGAAGAAGTCGAAGAGGACGCGGCCCTTGCAGTCGAGGATGCGCGTGCTGGCCGGGGGGCGGAAGTTGGCGATGCTTTCGGCCGACGGGATGCCGGAGCCGAACGAGAACAG
>Ga0315284_10016407_pt1 | contig 10514 bp, 8 predicted proteins | sample YL17G09_16_MG_FD_203696 | JGI IMG/M metagenome (GOLD analysis project Ga0315284, IMG submission 203696) | Sediment microbial communities from Yellowstone Lake, YNP, Wyoming, USA - YL17G09_16 | ecosystem: Environmental > Aquatic > Freshwater > Lake > Sediment | place: USA: Wyoming | collected...
TGATAGTCTAACAAATGATAGTCGGCCGTGTATGGTCGTTAAATAAACCACGAAAGTGGGATAAAGTGAATCTGCAAGTGTTAGTAGGTTCGCGTCTTGGGAAACTGAGGTCGAGTACACAAGTGGGATATCATCCGACCTTTAGTACTGAGGGCGACGCTTTAGGGAAAGTGGTTGGGTGGAATGGCAATGTGGATTGTCAGTCTGAGGAGGGAACTCCAATAAGAATTACCCATAGGTGTCAAGCAAAAAATGTGGTTTCCAATTACATGATTGCGGGTACCAATATAAGAGAGAACTTAAAACCGAAAGGTAAGATAGAGAACAAGTGGTGTTGCTACTATCCTTATTAAAGACTTACCAAAGTCTTGGTACGAAGTAATCTTAAAATATAGAGATGGGGACATCTCACAGAGTAGTTTGGTATATCGGTTTCCAAAAGAAAACGACTCCTTTAACGGACCACTACTTTGATTCATCCACACACGTAACTTATACTAAATTAAGTAAAATTAACTAAAAATAAGCAAAAGTGTCCGTTAGGTATCGGTGAAAGGTGACTACATAGTAATGAGCCGTTCATTGCACATGAAGACCGCAAGTCTGAGTGTATTCTTACCAAAAACCTCTATTCCCATAAGGAAAAGTCGGGGAGGCATCTTCGAAGAGAGTTGAGTAATGAGAGAGTAGCTGATATCTCAAGAAGTGATTGGTCTAACCAATCGTCACTGAGGAATACTTCCCAAAAAGAAGTGGATATGTGGGGAATTAATAATCCTACTAAAGTTTCTCATAAACAGGTGTAATCTCAGCCTTTTTTATAGCCAAATATTGTGGGATAGAGCAGAGGCAGCTCAAAAGGCTCATAACCTTTAGGTCGGAGGTTCGATTCCTTCTCCCGCTACTAAGTGACTCCGTATGTGTTTTTTTAAATCATAACACCCACCACGAGTTTAAACTGATGGAAACATAATGATTTGGGTGTTTGCGTGATTATCCTATCTTTTGACAACACGATTCTTCCTTATAGAAAGTATAACAAGTGATTAAGTACCGATATGTCTTTGACAAGACAACCTGAGGTTATGATGGTAAAAACTAGTTAAGACTGTTTTTAGGATGTGGATTTTGTTATAACCACGCACCATTTTTAAGTCTTTAAATTAAAAAGGGTAGTAAACATACAGACGTTCAGGTCGTACACCAGTTACAACTCACGATAGAAGTTGGATAGAGATTTCACTAATCACTACCTCGGGTTAAACTTACCGAGTGACAAAGTTTAGGCTAAAAGTGGGAGATTTTGACTAGCCGTCTTAATCTCCCCTTTTTTTATTTCCTTTAATCAAAAACTCCATTATACTTTAATACCCTTGAGGTATAAAAAACAAAATCTTAAAATAATGGAAACATTTTATTTTACTTTAGGTGTCCTTTCGATTGTTGCAATAATTTTCATTGTTGCTCTTGTTTGGGGGTTAGTTAAGGTTGTTAGAACAAAAAAAGATTTGGAAGATTTCAGAATATCTTATGAGAGGGATTTAGATTCCAACCAAATAAGATTAGATGAGAATAGACGTGAATTCGAGACCACAGTAGAACATCTCTACAGACGTATCGATGAACTTCATCAGGAATCTAAAAGTCATACTGACAAACGAGCTGACCAACTTAGACAAATTTTGACAGAATCAAAATCCTAAAAAACAAAAAACCCCATCCTAAAAAGGTGGGGTTTTTCATTTGGTGGAGGTAGAGGCTTCGAAGCCTCGTAGTTGTCCATAACGATTATTAAGGACTACATGCTTAGGACATTGTTTAATCTAACAATCCGAAATCCCACAGTTCCCTTATTATACAGTTCGGTTTACTGAGAACTTATCCTCTGCCATCTGATTATCCTCTGATTGGTTAGAGTTTACACCTTTTATGGTAGATGTCACACCATGAAGACCGTTCTGTTCCTAGGTATAAGTCTATCTACCCGTTGTTTTTTTCGCCTTAGGCTACTGAAACATTTTCTTCAGTACGGATTAATCCTACTGCAGAAAGTTTGTTGATAACGTTGCCGTGTATCGATTTGAACCAGTTTTACAAGGTTAGCTCAGCCTTGACATGCCCCGAATAACCAACTATGTCAGTCAATTCCAATTTACCCCCATGATGTTAAAGAACTATTGTTTTACAAATATACAAATAAATTCGATAATAACAATTTTTTAAAGTATTTATTTGATATAAATATGGCAGAGACAGAGGAAAATAAAAACGAAGCTTATGACGGTAGTCAAATCTTCTATGAAGATGATAAGGTTATGTTATTAAAATGTAACACTCTTGAGTCCGCAAAATATTTTGGTCCTCCGTTTTTTTCTAAGTTTTATAACAGATATAGTGCTGCAGATAATTATATTATTGTCGATAAAGAAGGTGATTATCTTACTCCGACATTATCATATTTAATTCACAAACCACATCAAGGACCAATAGAATGTTATAACTATGAAAACGATAATTTAACAATTACAGATATCCTTGAAAGATTCCCTGAGATTACAGACAAAATTTATGACTTAATTGGTATTAGTGAGACCTATGATGCGTTAAAGAGAATTAGTAATGGGAAAGAAATTGATAAGTATAAGTTATCAAATATTGATGAATTAATTGGGGACTTTAAATTTAATAAAAATAATCCTGGTAAAAGTATGGTTACAATTAAATTTGATGACCATGAGGATTATTTTAAATTATTTGATTTAGGTGAAGGGGATTTATGGTTTCTAAAGGCTTTATTCAGTTCGTATCATTATGATTCAATAGGATTTTATCATAGTGATTCGGGATACCAAGATTGGAATGAGGGTTATTTAATGAGGGACCTTAATGAGGAAAACATTGCGTTAATCAAACAAATTTTAAGTTATATTGACCCTAATCTTGTCAAACTTAAAAACGATGACCAATATCTGAAAGCCTCAGTATTATTGAGAGACACTTTTAATAGACAAATTGAGAATATTGTTGACGATTATTCGAATGAAAGAGATACTGCAATGCAAACCGCGGCTGAAGAGGAAATACGAAATGAATTATGTGACCCATTCCAAAATTACGGGTTATTTGCCAAGTCAGGATGTTTTTACTCATATGTGACAACCGTTAATGTCTTGTTGGGTATGTACAATATTTCGAAAGAAAGACATGTGGACTTAAAAGGGATGTTATCGAAGATTGGTCATACATTGTCGGTAGGTCCATATGAGGACTCTATGTACGAATATGGTAGTGGCGAATTTGATATCGATTCTGTTAATAGAAACGCAAAGTATGAGTTAGAAAAAATATTAGAAGAAATTGAGGATAGTGATAAGTACCCAAATCTAATTAAATTTAGAGAGATGGTTGATAAGGTTTTATCACAATATGATTTAAATAAATATTATGATTTAAAAAGAGGAACTGACACCGAAGGATTTCGTATTACAAAATTAGACCCTGTGACTAATAAAATATTTTTAAGTTACCATAAATCAGGGTTAACACAAGGAAAATCCGAAGTAAGAAGTTATACTCTTGAGGAATTCCAAGATTTTCTACATAATCCTGAATTATTTGAAAATAAAATCTTAAACTTCCGAAAAAAAGCTTAACTTTGTGTTATGCGAAGAGACTACGAACTTTTAAAGAGTGTTTTGTCCGTTCCATCTAAAACGTACCAAGAAGAACAAATGGTTGAGTTTATCACCAATTGGTTATCTGAAAACAATATCCCGTTTTTTGTTGATGGAATGTCTAACATTTATGCCACAAAACAAACCGATGAAAATATCGAATATTTTCCATGTGTTGTTGCTCACACCGATACTGTACATAATATCGACACAATCAATATTCGTGAGGGATTATTACCAAACGCTCAGAATGAATTGAAACCGTCCTTAAAGGCCTATAATGATAAGGGTAACCCAACAGGAATTGGTGGTGATGACAAATGTGGAATTTATGCTTGTTTAGAGTTATTGAAAGAACTTCCTAATTTAAAGGCCGCTTTCTTCGTATCTGAAGAAACAGGATGTCATGGGTCAAGAAAGGCCGATAAAACATTCTTCACAAATGTTGGGTACGCAATTCAATTTGACGCTCCTGGCAATTGGATGGTTTCCGAATTTTGTATGGGGGTTCAATTATTTGATAGAGGTACAGAATTTTTCACATCTTGTGATGAGGTATTGACCGAGGGATTTGAGAAAAGACAAAAATACCAATCTCACCCTTACACTGACGTATATGCGTTAAAACAACTTTTTGATTTTTCATGTATCAATTTTGCTATCGGGTACTATAAGTACCACACACCAAACGAATATGTTGTAATCGAAGATGTTTACAGTGGAATTGAAATAGGTAAAAAAATGATTGAGAAATTAGGGTATACAAAACATTCCTTTACACCTAAACCAAAAAATAGTTACACACTATTTGATTAAAAAAAAAGGGGAATTAATTTTCCCCTTTTTTCTTTTTAGTTTTTTTAACAGTCTTTAGTTTAACCTCAGTGTTGTCAACATATAGAACATAACTAACATCGTCAAGAACGGTTCCTTTTAAAACTTCTTCAGAAATAAAATCCTCAACTTTATCTTGGATTGCTCTCTTAAGTGGCCTTGCTCCATAGGACTCATCAAAACCGATTTCTGAAATTAACTCCAATATGGATTCATCGTAAGTTATGTTATATTTTAACTTAACTAATCTTTCACAAAGTTTATCCATTTCTAATTTAACAATTTGTTTAACCTCATCTCGTTTTAGTGTGTTGAATATAACTACCTCATCAATTCTGTTTAAGAATTCAGGTGCAAAGAATTTTTTAAGCTCCTTTTTCAACATGTCTTGTTTATATTCTTCCTCAACATAAGTATTTGTTGAAGATTTAAATCCGACACCTGTCCCAAAGTCCTGTAATTTTTTGACCCCAATATTTGAAGTCATAATGATTACACAATTTTTGAAATTAATTTTTCTACCTAATCCGTCAGTAATATGACCATCATCCAGCACTTGTAACAACGTTGAAAAAATGTCTTTGTTTGCCTTTTCAATCTCATCAAATAAGATTACAGAATAAGGTTTGTTTTTAACCTGTTCAGTTAATTGTCCTCCTTCATCATAACCAACATATCCTGGAGGAGCTCCGATTAAACGAGATATGGTATGTTTTTCTTGAAATTCTGACATATCCATTCTAATCAAATTTTCTTCACTACCAAACATTTCTTTAGCCAATTGTTTTGCTAAATATGTTTTACCAACACCTGTTGACCCCAAAAAAATGAATGACCCAATTGGTTTGCTAGGGTCTTTAATACCCAATCTATTTCTTCTAATAGACTTTGCAATTCTTGATACTGCTTCAGATTGACCGATAACTTTACTACATAGCCTTTCGTCTAACTTGGCCAATAATTGAGCCTCATTGGCGTTTAATTTAGATAATGGAATTTTAGTCATATTTGAAACGACTTCGTACACCAATTCGACAGTTACCTCTTTCTTTTGAGTTTGTAACTCAGACTCAAACTTTTTCTTTTCTGAATCTAATTTATCTAAAATTCTTCGTTCCTTATCTCTTAGACTTGCCGCCTCTTCATAGTTTTGTTTTTTAACGACATCAAGTTTTTCTTGTTTAATGTCATGAGCTTGTTCTTTTAACTTCTCAATTATTTCGGGCATTTTCACCTCAACCTGACTTCTTGCTCCAACCTCATCAATAATATCAAACGCCTTATCGGGGAATTCTCTATCTGTAATATATCGTTCTGCTAAATCAACACATAGTGATAAGATTTCGTTAGAATATGTTACTTTATGATAATTTTCGTATCTCTCTTTACTGTGTTGTAAGATTTGAATTGTTTCCTCTTTTGTTGCGGAATCAACAATTACCTTTTGGAATCGTCTTTCTAACGCCCCGTCTTTTTCAAAATTCTTACGGTATTCGTCTAAAGTTGTTGCGCCAATACATTGGATTTCTCCCCTTGCAAGGGCGGGTTTAAAGATATTCGACGCGTCCATTGAGCCTGAGGAATTACCTGCACCAACAATAGTATGTATCTCATCAATAAATACAATGATACTTGGAGCGTTTTGTAATTCTTCAATAATTACTTTCATACGTTCCTCAAATTGTCCACGATATTTTGTCCCCGCAACGATTGAGGTCATATCTAAAGAAACAATTCTTTTATCCATTAAATTCCTTGGGCAGTCTCCGTTAAAAATTTTAATCGCTAAACCTTCAACAATCGCGGTTTTACCACAACCTGGCTCACCAATAATAATTGGGTTGTTTTTTTTCCGTCTTGAAAGGATTTGAGCAATTCTCGTTATTTCTCTCTCTCGACCGATTACAGGGTCTAATTTACCTTCTTCGGCTAATTTAATTAGGTCCCTACTAAAGTTATCTAAAACAGGTGTAGCAGAATTGCCAATACTTCCTTTATCTTTATTAGGTTCGATACCATCTTTTGATTCTATCATGTAAGTGTTTTTTTTAAATATAATCTTTAAATTGGTAATTTCAACTCAAACAACTTTATATTTATAAGTATGGATATGATGAAACATTATACAAAGTACATCACAACTTTAAGAGCTGATGAGGACCTTTTAGAAACCTACCGTAATTTAAGGCGAGCGTTTCAAAGGGAAGGATGGACTCAAAAAGACTTGGAGAGACCACCTAACTACCCAAATGATATCATGAGAAACTACCAAAAATTTAGTTCTTTACATTCAAAATTATTTCATGAATTAAAAGGTTTCTTCCCATCTATTGACCACAATGAGTTTGTCAAGTATCTTGAAGATAAAATGACATTAATCGATATAGAAATACCTTTAGAAAATGGCAATAAAGAAAGAACAGATAATCGGGACCAAGATTATTAATGAGATAGATTCAAGTAATCTAACAAAAACGGAATATGATACCGAAAGTAAAAAACTAATAATTGAGTTTAAAAACGGTATGAAATATGAATACGATGAAGTCCCCCATCAATTGTACACTCAGTTTAGAATGTCCGAATCACAAGGAAAATTCTTCAGTACTAAGATTGCAAAAACATTTAAATATAAAAAACTGTAACAAATTGAATTACTCAAATATTTATTTTTGATGAGTAATCTAAAAAGTATTTTAAATAGTTTTCATTTAAAGGATGAATTAAATCCAAAGATTTGGAAATCGTCAGGAAATGACGAAAAAACGATGAGTCCTAAAGTTAGGACTCATCTATTAGAAATTGCCTATGATTTTATCGAGTCATTAGATGTTGACATTATTATTAGTGATATCATAATGACGGGGTCATTAGCAAACTACAATTGGTCTAATTATTCGGATGTTGATATTCATATAGTCGCCGATTACCAACAATTCCCTAAAAATACTCAAGAATTATATAGTGATTTATTTCATTTAAAGAAAACGGTTTATGGTCTTAAACATAAGATTACTATTTTTGGTTATGATGTGGAATTATATGTTGAGGACGAATCAATTAGAAGAGAAGTACAAAGTGCTGGTAGATATTCGGTCCTAATGGACGAATGGGTTGTAGTGCCATCAAAAGAATCCGTTGATATTAAAATAAGTGAGATTCGAGAAAAGGCTCAAAAATGGATGTCAATCATAGACGGTGTTGAAGAGAACATACAAGATGAGGATATAGAAACCGCTAAAAAACTAATAAAGAAATACACAACAAAAATTAGAAAGTTTAGGGAGTGTGGTTTAGAAAAGGGTGGAGAATACTCCGATGAAAATCTTGTATTTAAAATATTAAGAAGAAACGGGTACTTAGAAAAGATTAAGGAAATGAAAGATAAATTAATAGACAAAAAACTTTCATTAAAAGAGTCGACAACAAATATTGGTGGAACTTTTAAAACTGACTTAGAAAACGGACCAAAAAACCATGGAGGAAGAGCTCTTGGTAATTGGCAATCGGATAACGCTTGGGATATATTTTCACCTCCAGGAACGGTCGTAAATTCTTACACCGAAGGAGTTGTTAGTAAAATTAGAGATACGGGTAAAAACTCAGGTAAAATATTTGGCACTCAGGTGTCAATTAAAGGGTTGGGAGAATTTCCTGACATTTTTTATACCCATTTAAAAGACGTTAAATTACAAAAAGGTGATACCGTTAAAGTTGGTAACTATATCGGAGCAATCTCAGAATGGTTAGACCATCCAAATATTACTCACGTACATATAGGATTACCAAGAGGACATCATTTAAAAGACCTTTTAGTTAATTCCGACAAAATATTTACAGGTTCAAAAGAGAGTACTCAAACACCTTCAAAAGAAACAGGTGAAACATTCTTATCAGATTTAGATACAATTTCAAAATCAGGAAAAGAATTTGTGAACTTAAAAAAACCAGGTTCAAAGATTCCTTATGATAAAGACGTTGAAAAAATACAAACCGCATTACAGTTTTTAGGGTATTCATTACCTAAATGGGGTGTTGATGGTTTGTTTGGTCTTGAAACTGAAATAGCCGTAAAATCATTTGAAACTGACAACGATATAAGTTCTGATGGTAAATTATCTGAAGAAGATTTAACAAAGTTGTTCGAATTATTAACTGAGAAAGGATTTAAAAATACGGATTTAAGTAAAATCCAAACTACGTCAGATTTTGATAAAGTCAACGTTGGTAATGATGAGGATTTTTATACCTCAATTTTAACGGGAGTCGGAGCACCAATTACTGATAAAAAACTTTCATTAAAAGAAGAAAATTTAAACAATAATAATAAAATTATTTTAACATCACCATTAGAAGGGGCTTTAAAATATAACAAAGATAATAGTTTTAAAAGTGCAAAAAGGCCAAATCATCACGGAGTTGATTTTTATGCAAAATCTGGTAGTAACCTTAAATCGCCATCCGATGGTGTAGTAATTAAGGCTGAAAATGATAATGGCAAATGTGGGGGAACATTAATTATTGACCATAAAAATGGGTTTAAATCAGCATATTGTCATGTAAAGAAATTCAATGTTAAAAAAAATGATAAGGTTATACAGGGACAAATTGTTGGTTTATCAGGTGGAGGTAGTAATGATGAAGGACGTGGAAATGCTCAAGGTGCTCACCTTCATTTTGGACTTCGTAAAAATGACAAACCAGTGGACCCTATGGATTATTTAGATAAGTCAGGAATTGACACTGATTTGGAAATAAAAAACGAATTAGTTACTAAAACAGAACAATCCGAATTTTTAGAAAAACTTAAAGAAATTTCAAAATCAGGAAAAGAATTTGTGAACTTAAAAAAACCAGGTTCAAAGATTCCTTATGATAAAGACGTTGAAAAAATACAAACTTCGTTACAGTTTTTAGGGTATTCATTACCTAAATGGGGTGTTGATGGTTTGTTTGGTCCTGAAACTGAGATGGCGGTTAGGTCATTCGAATCCGATAATAGTATTACTTCCGATGGTAAATTATCTGAAGAAGATTTAACAAAATTGTTTGAGTTACTAGCCTCAAAAGGGTTTAAAGAGTCCGATTTAAGTAAAATTCAAACTACCTCAGATTTTGACAAAATTAATGTTGGTAACGATAAGGATTTTTATACCGCAATTTTAACAGGTATTGGAGCACCAATTACTGACGAAAATTTAAAATTCTTTTATGCTTGGAGAAAATCTGAAGGGGGTAAAGCCACAAACAATCCGTTTAACACTACATATAAATTAAGTAAGGATTTTGGAAAGACTAACTATAATAAAGTAGGGGTTAAAAACTACTCAACACCTAATTATGGTATTGAAGCAACCGTCAAAACATTATTGTTACGTCATTACACATGTATTGTTGATGGGTTAAAGAATGACATCGGAGCCTATAAGATAAGTAAATGTGAATCATTAAAAACTTGGGGTACAGGAGATTTAGTCTCTCGAGTATTATCTAAAGGAGATGTAACACCACCTAAAATATATGCGTAACCTTATTTTTAAAGTTAATGGCGTACGAATTGGGTTAATCGATATATTTATATATAAAATAATTTAAAAAAACAAAAAACATCAAAATGGGAAATTTAAGACCGATTGGTAGCGAAAAACTACAGGGTATGGATAAAATTAATCGTATGATTGAGATTTCAAGATATAATGAAAATATTCCTCAACCTATTAATGAAGATAAATCTAACGAATATAAAAAAGTATTACCTGATGGTAACACCTATAATATCGTTAAAGAAAAAAACGGATACGTAATTAAAAAAGGAATTACTGAGTCAACTCAAGAATACCTTGACCCTATGAAAAATAGAAAATATTATTCATCATACTCTCAAGCGTTAAAAAGGTTAAATTTAATTATTAAAGAAATTAATGTTTCTGAAGGGTATACTAAAAATTTATCATTATTTAATGAAAATGAAGATAATAGTCAAAGATACACTTTAAAACTACCAAC
>Ga0315284_10016408_pt1 | contig 10513 bp, 14 predicted proteins | sample YL17G09_16_MG_FD_203696 | JGI IMG/M metagenome (GOLD analysis project Ga0315284, IMG submission 203696) | Sediment microbial communities from Yellowstone Lake, YNP, Wyoming, USA - YL17G09_16 | ecosystem: Environmental > Aquatic > Freshwater > Lake > Sediment | place: USA: Wyoming | collected...
GCCATGACCTCAGAGTCTGTATTATCTTCTTTATGAAGGGTAATTATCCCTACGGTGAGAAAAAGACCCTTGCCCATTTCCCCAATGTCACCTTCTCAATCTTCGGCAGCCTAGGCTTTGTAGACCCTCGTAAGGTCAAGGCAGAGGATAAGAAGGAGGCAAGGAAGGCGCTTGAGGCTGGCCGCGAGGCGGTGATGAGCGGCAAATACGACCTGGTGGTTCTCGATGAGATAAATGTGGCTGCTGCCTGGAAGCTTGTGGAACTCGACGACGTGATCAAGCTTATAGAGGACAAGCCAGAGTCGGTGGAGCTCATACTAACCGGCCGTTACGCTGATCCCAGGATTGTGAAGATTGCTGACCTGGTAACCGAGATGATAGCGATAAAGCATCCTTACGATGAGGGGATTCAGGCCCGGGCCGGATTTGAATATTGACGAAGATGGCACAAGAACAAGATAAAAAGAGACCGATGCTTGTGGGAAAACACCTGATGCCAGGAGAGAACGTCTTGGCCAGGGCGGGCGACTTCTATGCTACCAATAAGCGGCTGCTCAGATACCGCAAGCGGTTTCATGGGGAAGAGATCGATGATATCGCTTATGCGCATATATCCTCTATTACTTACATCAGTGGGTCACGAGCGCTGGTGACCGATATAGGCATTGTACTTGCGGTGCTGGGGATAATCGGAATCGTGGTAAACATATTTACCAATGTAAGCCTGGTCACCCCACTTTGCGGCGTAGCTGCTTTTGTAGGCATCGTGCTTATAGGCTACGGTGTATTCTCCAAGGTAACCTATGTGCAATTCAGAGGAGCGGGGATAAGCGATGCCGCCGGGGCGAGGCTGAGGATGACTAATGTCCACCCGGAGGATGCACCAAAATTCATCTCTCTGGTTAGAGAACACATGAAATAACCAGTTAATATTTCTATTATTTATTAAGGGGTGTTCGCAGTAATCATGAAAATCACATTAAGCGTAATTAAAGCTGATATCGATGGCTATGTGGGGCACTCGAGTTCCCGCCCTGATATCTTGGCCGAGGCCCAAAGGTGTCTGGAGAAGGCTAAAAAGTCAGGGTTGCTGGTTGATTTCCATGTTACCCGCTGCGGCGATGACCTCCAGCTCATTATGACTCACGAGCAGGGGGTGGAGAATGAGCGCATCCACAAACTGAGCTGGGACACCTTTGTCTCCGGCACCGAGGTTGCCAAGAAGCTGGGGCTTTACGGAGCGGGGCAGGACCTGCTTGCCGATGCATTCGCTGGCAACGTAAAGGGTATGAGGCCCGGGGTGGCGGAGATGCAGTTCGAGGAACGCAAATCAGAGCCTGTACTCATCTTCATGGCAGACAAGACCTTGGCAGGTGCATGGAATATACAACGATGCCCCATGTGATGAAAAAGATAAAGGGAAGATTTACCAAGATTGATTAAGCCAGCCAGGCTCTTGGTCGCTACTAATAACCGGGGCAAGTTGCGGGAATATGCTGAGCTTCTCAAAGGGTTACCCTTTGAGTTAACCACCCTCTCGGAGCAGGGGATAACTGAGGAGGTCGAGGAGACCGCCTCGAGCCTGAAGCAAAACGCTATACACAAAGCCACCACTTATGCCAAGCTGAGCGGGCTTACTACCATGGCCGACGACTCCGGGCTGGAGGTGGATGCCCTGGATGGTGAGCCTGGCCCTCTTTCGCGCCGCTACGCCGGGGATAATGTCTCGGATAAAGAGAGGAACGACTATCTTCTGGCGAAGCTCCGCAACGTCCCCTGGGACAAAAGGACAGCTCGCTTCAGGTGTGTTATCGCCATCGCCATGCCAGAGGGTAAGGTGAAGACCTGCGAGGGGGCGTGTGAAGGCATTATCGCCTTCGACGCCAAGGGGGAGGAGGGCTTCGGATATGACCCCATTTTTTATCTACCGGAGATGGACAAGAGGATGGCGGAGCTTTCCCTTGCGGAGAAGAACAGGATAAGCCATAGGGCAAAAGCAGCGCAGAAGGCAAGGCGGATACTGGAGCGACTGGCGAAGAACTGAGGAAGTGGTTTACAATAGTGGTGGAGAGGGTTGAAAAGTGTTTCTAAGTGCTCTCAGGGTAGATAATGACCAAGCTTGCTGATTCCTTTCATCGCCCTATAAATTACCTGCGCATCTCGGTCACCGACCGCTGCAACCTGAGATGCATCTACTGCATGCCTCCCGAAGGCATCTCCCTGATGTCCCACGGTGATATCCTGAGGTACGAGGAAATCTGCCTTGTCGCCAAAGCAGCAGCGGAGCTGGGCATCACCAAGCTCAGGCTCACCGGAGGCGAGCCTCTGGTGAGGGTGGGGCTGACCGACCTTGTGGCGATGCTGGCTAAAATAAAGGGGGTTGACGATATCTCGATGACCACAAACGGCGTGCTGCTGGGGCGTTACGCCGTCGAACTCAAGAAGGTGGGACTGCACCGCGTCAATATCAGTCTCGATTCACTTCGCCCCGAAAGGTTTCATAAAATCACCCGGATGGGCAAGCTCGACGATGTGCTTAAGGGCATTGAGGCTGCCAAGGAGGCAGGGCTCAACCCGGTGAAGATCAATATGGTGGTTATCCGCGGCACGAACGACGACGAGATATCCCACTTCGCCCTGTTGACTGTCAGCGATGCGTGGCACGTGCGGTTTATCGAGTTCATGCCCTTCATGAAAAAGGGTAAAAAGAACCGTTTTCTGGTGCCTGTATCTGAGATAATGGAGCGCATCGAGGCCCTGGGCAAATTGGAACCATCTCTTCCCAACGGCGTCGGGCCTGCCAAGTACTACCGCCTTCAAGGGGCAAAAGGCACCATCGGCTTCATCAGCCCGGTCACCGAGTGTTTCTGCGAGGCGTGCAACAGGCTGCGGCTCACTGCGGACGGTAAGCTGCGTCCCTGCCTTTTCTCAGATGACGAAATAGACCTGAGGGGCCCGCTGCGTCAGGGGGCGACTGTTGAGGATATAAAGCGTTTGATACGGCAGGCGGTTGCCTCCAAGCCGGAAAAGCATAAACTGATAACGGGGGTTACCTGCGAACGGTTCATGTCTCAGATCGGAGGCTGATGTGATACATATCTACACCGACGGCGCATGTGCGGGCAACCCCGGACCCGGCGGGTGGGCTGCGATTATTGTGGATGGCACCAAAAGGCGGGAACTGAAAGGTCGCGAGGAGAGCACTACCAGTAATCGGATGGAGATTCTGGCTGCGATTAAGGGATTGGAGCAAACCCCTGCCGGTTCTCAGATAACCATACACAGTGACAGCCAGTACCTTGTTCGCACCATGACTGAAAACTGGAAGCGCAACACTAACCTCGATTTATGGCATGAGCTTGACAGGCTAGCGGCAGAGCGGAGCGTGGACTGGGTCTGGATAAAAGGGCATAATGGCCATCCCGAGAACGAAAGGGCGAACAGGCTGGCGAGCGAGATGGCCAGCAAAGTAGGGGCAATTCATGAATTGCCCCTACCGACTCATTTCGACTCCGAAGGCAAGGTGCGCATGGTTGATGTCTCGGCAAAGGCAGCAACCGAACGCTTAGCCGTAGCCAAAGGCGTGGTAATAATGAAGCCTGCCACGCTGGAGATGATAAAGCGGGGGGAGGCGGCCAAGGGCGATGTACTCGCGGTAGCTCAGATGGCGGGCATCATGGCAGCGAAGCAGACCTCACATCTGATTCCTCTATGTCATCCGCTTCCTATTACTAATATCTCGGTTGAATTCAAGCTGGACGAAGAGCGCTCAGCAGTAGACATAACGACTACGGTGAGGACCACGGCCCAGACCGGCGTGGAGATGGAGGCGCTCACGGCGGTAGCGGTGGCTGCCCTCACCATCTACGACATGTGCAAGGCGGTGGACAGGGGCATGCGCATCGAGAGCATACGCCTGGCGCGGAAGAGCGGCGGCAAGAGCGGCGAGATAGTGCTCGAAGAATAGGAACCGCAGAGAGCGCGGAGAGCACGGAGCTTATAGCTCAAATTGTAGGGGAGCCATGAAGAAGAGGATTTATCGCAGCAGAGACGAACGGATGATATGGGGGCGTATCCGGCGGCATCGCGAAGTACTTTGACGTTGATCCTACTCTCATCAGGATCATTGTGGTGCTGACGCTGTTCTGTGCTCTGACCGGCATCCTGGTCTACATAATCCTGGCAATTATCATACCCCTCGAACCCCAAAATCCGTGACCACGGTCCCTGCATAATCACTTTTTGCATCCGTAGAAATGTCATAGCTCCTTAACTATTTACCCTGTGATGTTATGACTTCTTCATTTCTTTCTTGGTAGAATGCAAATACACCTTCGGCGTACCGCTTGCGAGATGTGGGAGGGAGTAGCCGTGAAACGGAAATAAGGAGGAGGAAAGCGTGAACAGACAACAGGTCTACAAGGAGATCGAAGGGACGATGGGTGTGGTGCCAAGTTTCTTGAAGGCGCTCCCAGATTCGTCACTCGAACTCGAATGGCAAACGATGAAGCAGACGCAGATGGAACCGGGGCCAGTACCCAACAAGTATCGGGAACTCATTGGTCTGGCTGTGTCAGCGGCCACCAGGTGCCGCTATTGCACTTTCTTTCACACTGAGATGGCTAAGCTGAACGGGGCCTCTGAAGCAGAAATCGAGGATGCCGTTCACTTTGCCAAATCGAGTATGGGCTGGAGCACCTACCTCAACGGTATGCAGATGGACTACGAGCAGTTCAAGGCAGAGGTGCTCAAGGCTGTTGCGCACGCTCGCAAGACGCCGGCTGGCAGGAAATAATCGAAGAAGCAGGCTTATGACGCTAGCGCCGGGTGGTGGGGTGGAGTGCTGGTTCGCTACCGCCAGGTAGCGAACCAGCACGGGTGGAGGCATTACTACGCTTATGGGGTGGTGAGGCGGGGCTTAGATTAATCAGAGACCGACTTAGTTGATTTGTCTCATCGTGTGCCCCCTGTAATGCCACAAATTCCATAGTGCACTGGCTTTTTCTTGGCTGGTTCATAGCTACATATACCAGTCGAGGGGGACCATAGGGAAGGAGGAATTGAGGCCATGTAATGTCACAATGGAAGCCGGAGTCGAGGTACATACCGCGTTAATAATTCACCTCAGAAATCGCAAATAACTTTAGAAATCAAAGGAGGATAGTCAAATGAGGTTTTTGATCAAAATGGAGATACCGAACGAGACCGGTAACCTAGCCATGCGTGACCCCAAATTTGGAGAGAAGATGCAGGCGCTGTTGAAGGATTTGAAGGCGGAAGCTGCGTACTTCACCACGGTGAAAGGCCATCGAGGGGGATACATAGTCGTCAATATGGACGATGCTTCTCAGATGGTGCCGATGCTCGAGCCCCTTTTCTTCTGGTTCAAAGCTAATGTGAAATTGATCCCGGTTATGCTTCCCGAAGACCTGGCTAAAGCGGGGCCTGCTATGGCCAAGGCAATCAAGAAGTGGGGCACTTAAGCCAGGTTAGATCAAAACCACCAGGACTTAGAAGCCACATATCGCCAGCTTGGGAGCTATGAAGAAGAGGATTTATCGCAGCAGAGACGAACGGATGATATGGGGCGTATGCGGCGGCATCGCGAAGTACTTTGACGTTGATCCCACTCTTATCAGAATAATTGCGGTGCTGACGCTGTTCTGTGCTCTGACCGGCATCCTGGTCTACATAATACTGGCAATTATCGTACCTCTCGAACCCTACGGGTCGCAATCACCGCCAGATTATTGAGGGCTCGTTCCTCAGGGGTATGCGGCGGAACTCGTGTTTGGGATATCCCACCATCATAGCCCCGAAGCACTTGTGTCCCCCGGGTAACCTCAGCGCTGTGATCATGGCGGGTGAGGAGGCTGCCGCCAGCAGATACCCCGCCCAGCACGCTCCCAGCCCCAGAGAGTAGGCCGCCAGCTCCAGGTAGGTCAGCGCAATGGCGCAGTTCTCCTGAGCCATAGGCGTATCCTTGGGCGCATGGGCTACGATGACGTGGGGCGCGCCGCGCAGTACCTTGTCCTCTCCTCGCTCCCAGGCGCTTACGAAGAGGTCGAAGTGGAAGAGTTCACTCATTCGGGGCGATTTCCTGATCAGCATGTTCATCCATTCGATAACCAGCGCAGCGAGTTGCCTGACCTCCCTGGGGTCTTCCACAACCAGCCAGTGCACCGGCTGCGCATTGTGCCCCGAGGGCGCATAGCGGGCGATATCTATAAGCTTGGCCAGCACCATATGAGGCACTGTTTTTTCCTGGTAGACGCGGATGGAACGCCGCGACTTGAGGAAGTGCTCCACCTGCTCCGCAGTGGGAAGAAGCTCCTTTCTCACAAGGTCGCACTCCTCCGGCTTCATGTCCTTCAGGCCGATGGCAGCAAAGGGGCACACGGCGACGCAGTGGCCGCAGATGATGCAGCGCTCCTCCTGGTCGGCGATTACAGTGGGCAGCGCCTTGGGGTTTTCCATCTCGATGATGCGCGGGGGGCATTCCTTGACACAGATGCCGCAGCGGGTACATTTGGCATCGTCAATTGTGAACAGGCTCATGGCAACTCCTTCTTGGGGCAATTCATGAATTGCCCCTACAAAATCCCCCTTACCCCCTTTCCTAAAGGGGGTAAGGGGGATTAGTAATCTATCATTATGAGAGAGTAGTTGCCCGATTCATTGAGCCATTGTGCCTGATAAAGCAGGCATCTACAGATTACTCCTTAACATGCTTTGCCACATTATCCGTGTACTCTCCCCACTCTCGACCGATGCTGGCCACCCATTGCTGGCGGTAGCTCAGTATGAAGTCCCAGGGGAAGTCGGCGTAGGTGCCGTGGTCTTTGACGTACTCGATGTGGGGCTTGCCCCTGGCATTGTAGGCAGAGTCGCGGGCGTCGTGGATGCCGTCGAAGTCCACAGGGACGAAGCCCATCTTGCGGCAGGTGTCCAGGTCGTAGGCGGGGCTGGCATGGACCCACTTGCCGTCAATGTAGAGCTGGGCGTAGCCGTGCTGGATGAGCAGGTTGTCGCCGCCTATCATGTCGCGGAACTTGTGGGAGAGGAGGTGGTCTCGGACATCGGCGTAGCCGAGTCGGGCGGGGAGACCTGCGGCGCGGGCCAGGGCCACCAGAAGCAGCGCCTTATGCTGGCAGTATCCGTAGCCTCTACCCAGTGTCACGCTAGCCTTGAAGTCTTCGGGGCGGGAGCCCTCCGCGTAGGGATTGTGCCCGATGCCGTCCCTTACGAAATAGTAGAGGGCTATAGCTTTCTCCCTGGGGGTGTTCAGTCCCCTGGTCAGCTCCGCGGCTTTGTTTTTAACCGACTCCGCCTCCCAGTCAATGACTGCGGTGGACCTCAAATACCTGTCCATAGTATTAGCGATGATAGGGGGCTCAACGGGGGATGTCAAGGCCGCGCAGTAGCTTTCGCATATTGGGGATGGCGGGTTGCATTTCATTTCACCCACCCCACGTTGTCCCCAATCCTTCCAAAGAAGGAGGGGGATATGGAGGGTTGAAAGGAGTCTATAAATGCCTCAAATCAGGGGCTTGACAAACGGCTTAAAATAAGCCATATTTACGAAACTCGATTAAGTAATACCTGGCGGGCTGGCCAGGTCCGCTGGGGGGAAAGGAGAGGAGGATGCCCAAGAGTATATACAAGGTGATCGAGATCATTGGGACCAGCCCCAAGTCGTGGGAGGAGGCTGCCGCGAATGCCGTGGCGGTGGCTTCGAAGACGTTGCGTGACCTTCGCATCGCTGAGGTTGTCGAGATGGACATGCAGATAGAGGATGGGAAGGTCGTCAACTACCGCACCAAGATAAATCTCTCCTTCAAGTATGAAGGCGGCGGCTGAGCTTGATGTAGCGCGGCCGACCTCCCGCGCTGGAGAAGAAACGATGAAATAGAGCCACCCGATATATCGGGTGGCTCTTTTTCATCGTTAAGTTGAGGAAGCAAGTTGGCAGCCGAGCGAGGCGGAACCCGTGAGAAGAGGGGGAAACGATGGAAAGAATAGGAGGGAAATGCAACGTGGGACGTTAGTAATGGTGAAGGCTACGTTTCTACGTAGCCTTTTTTCTTGACCGCTTCCGTGTCCCAGTCGATAACCGCCGTGGGTTTCAAATACTTCTCAAGCTTTTCCATGTAAAGCGATGATAGGGGGCTGCAAAAGGGATGTCAAGGGAGGATCAGAGAGGTCGTCTAGCAACAAGGGTTTGCGTTTTCTTCTCACCGAGGGGGCTTGTCCTTTGATTCGCCCCCGTTTTTTGGATATAGCACAGCCCTAGTTTTCAGGGTTACACATTTTTCAATTTTCGGGTCGCCGGGCGCCGGGATTTCGCAGTCCGTGATCAGCTTCAGCCGAACGCAGCGGGGACCGTCTGGGTAAAAAACGTCCTTATGTCGAGGAGCAATATCCCCAAAACGGAATCCCACAAGCGAAGTCCCACATATTCAATTTTCCGAGGGATGCCAAGAGCTTTGCGCAACCAGCAATCAGCTTCAAAGCTATAAGCCCACAATCGTGCGGCTCAGTAGATGCTGTTTGCTGCTCTTGAATTTGGTCGGGAGCTGTGTACATGCAGTCCCGATATTATGAGGCAATTATAGAACACTAGTTCTGATTTTGTCAAGAGGGAGATGTCACACCGCGGGGAGAAATTCGAAAATCCAAAAGTTCAGGGCATTATCCCCGTCGATAACCGCTGTGGGTTTCAAATACTTTTCTAAATTTTCCATGTAAAGCGATGACAGGGGGCTGCAAAAGGGATGTCAAGCGGTGGTTGCTGTGCCAGATGCGAACAATGCCAATCAAGATGCGGATTCAGGGGGAGAGGACTTTTTGAATTGAGAGATAAATAAAGCCAGTACCTCTGACAGTGTACTCACGCTTCCTCCAATATAGGAAGCAGCATACGCCGCTTTGGATAGGACCTCTTGGCCCTCCTTGATTGTAGGAGGTTTCTGTTTTCCACGAGCTACGGAATCTCGAAGGTCAATAAGCTTTTCTAGTGCGTCCAAGTACTGGGGTAGTTCTTTTTGTGGGATTGGCGCTGGCCGGTCATCCTCACAGATGCGTCTGATTTCTTGGATGAGGAGTTTGAGGGGTTGATGAACCCTTTTGTCTTTTATGGCGGACTTCCCCTCAAGCACTCGAACAACAAATGCATAGTATGCCATTAGGGAATACTTCGCTGAGGAAATCACATCGTCAGCAGCCCAGAGAAAATACACGACATTTTTGTCTTCTCCCTTAGCACTTTCGGCTGCTGGTGGAGGGTATAGTAACTCTGGCGATGCTGCAAACGACTGGGCAAAAGCCTTAGCTGTTTCAGGATCGGTTAGATTCGCAATAATCTGATGCTGAGCTTGTCTTGTTAGCATTACGTTATGAAGCTGGTTGGACATTGTTGTTAGTTGTGCACCAAATTGCTTGATGCTCTCCTTGTTAGTTTCTACATCCTGTTTGAGTTCCGACACCTTCTTGGTGAAGTCAAACCAGTTGCCAATTCTCAATCTGGAGGCCAGAGGCACAACAGCAATGGCCAGCAGAATGATGAATGACCAGAAAGGAGGCTCGAGTGCCTTCGCGACCCATAGATAAATTATGATTGTGGCGACAAAAATCCAAGTAGCAAGGAGAAAAGCGTAGGACAAGACTGTTTTCATATTTGTGGAGCGATTATACCTTTAAATCGAGCTTTAACGCAAGTTATTAGGAAGAGAGTATCTTCCAGAAAAATTAAGTCCACACCGCTATCACGACGCAGTCTGAGGGATTGCCTGCGTCGTGGAAAAGGACGGCGACGTTGCGGCCGGAGATCATTTCGGAGGCGGGGATGGCGCGCGAGGTAGGGATGTTCTCCAGCCAGACGCTGAGGCTGCCTGCGATCTGGACGGTGGCGAGACAGGTATTTGAGTTAAAAGATTTGAGGACTCCTTTTTTAATCATGTTTCACCTCCTCTCGCTGAACCTTCATTACCAGGGCAGGGCAATAGTAGAACATTAGTTCTTAATCTGTCAATAGGAAAATGTCGCAGTGGCTTGACGAGGTGAGGCAGGGCATCTATTATTCTCGGTGGTCTAAGGGATATAAGGAGGCAATAACTAATGACTGAGAAAACCTTTGCTACTGCTATCAACTGTATGGATGGCCGGGTACAGCTTCCTGTAACGGCGTTCCTGAAAAAGAAGTATGGTGTGGACTGCGTGGATATGATCACCGAGCCAGGCCCGAACGGGATACTGGCGGCGAACAAGGACCAGTCAATAATTGACTCGATCAAAAAGAGAGTAGGTATTTCAACGACGAAACATGGCTCAAAATATATCGCCATAGCGGGACATCACGATTGTGCAGGCAATCCTGTTGATAAAGATACCCATCTGGCGCATATTCGCAGCGCCATAAAAACTGTGAAATCGTGGGAGGTTAAAGCAGAGGTTATCGGGCTGTGGGTTGACGATAAGTGGAAGGTAAGCGAGGTTAGATAAGTCGAATCAGCAG
>Ga0315284_10016411_pt1 | contig 10513 bp, 10 predicted proteins | sample YL17G09_16_MG_FD_203696 | JGI IMG/M metagenome (GOLD analysis project Ga0315284, IMG submission 203696) | Sediment microbial communities from Yellowstone Lake, YNP, Wyoming, USA - YL17G09_16 | ecosystem: Environmental > Aquatic > Freshwater > Lake > Sediment | place: USA: Wyoming | collected...
CCCGATAGTAGCTATTTTATGGAACAAGAGCATCAATTGTTCTATGCATACACACAAGTTACAGCAACTCCTAGCTAGAATCTCTTTCACTTTGTAATTTTGGGGGCAAAGTTTTATCCAACCAACCAAACCAAACCACGACGGACGACCACGACCAACGACGACGGAAGAAGAATCTCAATAGGACGGAGGTAGGTGGTACTCTTCAGGGTTGGGAAATGTATGTCTTAAGTCACTCTTAAGACGTACATTTAAGTTTGACTTCTATGGTTGCGCGCGCTGCGATGGAAATTCAAGTTTATCTGATTGAGATACTTTGTCTCTGTAAACATGAGCGGATCGGGAGAAATGGAAGTCTCCAAACTGTCGAGTGCATTTGATATCGACTTTGTTTTTCCAGATGGCTTCTCGTTTTTTGAACCTTATCTTCAATATTTCATCAGGGAGGTTCTTGAAATAGGAGGTGAGGCTTATGTATCCAAGACTTCTGAGGATAATGTTTCAGGTATATTCATTTACGACGACTTTGAGAAGGCTGGAACGGTTTACACGAGATCGAGGGAAGTATTTGATTACTTTTATGGATTGAAGCCGTTTAATTTTCTCTTCGCGGAGTTGAGAACTGAGGTTGAAAGTGAGATTTATGACATTTACACCATAGAGTTGGAGAATCATGACATTATTCATAGGTTCAGCCAAGAAATCTCCATGGCTGATGAGGGGCAGATAGGTGAGATAGAACGATTCATGGTTTTGGCGCATCCTAGAATGAACAGGAGATGGATAAGAGTCGCGCTAAAGAACGGAGACAAATGCTTTGTTGTTAGGTTGGGTAGCGAGGTTGCTGGTTTGGGCTGGGTTTCATTTGTTAAGAACATCGGAAGAATACACTCCCTTTTTGTGAAACCTCAGTTCAGGAGGCTAGGTATAGGTGAAGACATCCTTTATGCACGACTTCTGTGGCTGAAGTCAAAGCATGCACGTTCAGCATTTTCAGAGATATCTCGTTATAATTCTTCATCTGTTAGAATCGCATCGAAGGCGCAAATGAAGGTGTGCGGACAGGTTTTCCAATATTTCAAGAAGAATCTGTCAAGTAAGGAACCCCTCAAGAGTTAGCAAATATGTCTAGCTTCTGGGAGCTCCGCAGAAAGGACATTTCTCTGCAGTGGAGTCTATCAGGGCTCCGCAGTAACGGCAGTTTACTTTCACTACCTCCTTGATCACGATTTGCTGTACTGGCGCCTGTTTTGGAGTCAGATTGATATCTTGTGGCGGGGGCGGGGGCGGCTGTTCGCTTGGCGGTGTGTATACCGGTCGTTGCGATGGGTGTTTCGGGAGTCTTCTCCTCCTTGAAGTTGCGTAAAAGATAATCAAAATGATTACAATGATTATGACTATCGCTGCAATAGGGACGGCATATTTCATCAAGTCTGAGGTACCGTTAGGGTTGGTGGCTGGAGCTGTCGTCAGCGGGTAGCTTGCTGAGTTAATGTAGAGCTTTTCGGTGTAGGCGAACCCTGTTCCTGAAGAGTTGGTGTCTTGCTCAGTATAGTCGTATCCTATGATATATCCTGAGGATGGATCAAAGTAGGTGTTCCAGGTGTATGTGGCAATGAATTGCCCGTACAAGTCGTTTCTCTGATAGTTCGAATTTCCTTGAGCGAAAATCGCGTACACGTTTCTGTTCTGCGAGGGAAGGTAATAGCTGTAATTCTTAGACATCACTGACATCGCGGTGTTCAGAAGGTAGAACGTGCCGCCCTCGGGAATCGAGTTATCCATGCAGAACCAGACGGTTGGGTTAACGTATCCAGTCTGATCGTCAGTTCCGTTAACATAAAGAAAGGTGTTTGAGGAAAAAGTGAAATTTCCTGATGAGCCCCCGGTGTCTGTTGAACCTATACTGCTGCTAAAGTTCCACGTGTAACTGTAGTATGCAGATACGATTCCGTTTGCAGTCACTCCGTTGATGTTTTCTGTTCCGGTGACTATTGTCTGTTCAGTATATCCGGAATAATCGCCGGTGCCGCTTCCCACGTTCTGAACTTCGTAGTAGCTGAAATAATCTCCTTGATGAGGAACATATGTTGCGAAGGCGTGAACCGAGAACAGAGCTAAGGACAGCAAAAGTGCGATAAAAACAAACGATTTTGAATTCAACCCGACTAACCTCCAAAACCGTGCACGTGGGCAGGATGCGCGCCTCCAAACGCGCTGAAAGTTGAATGGTAGGATGAATGTGCCAAAATCAGCGGCGTATGGTACATGAAGAAGACAGTTGAGGGGACGTGTGTGAACTGGATAGGAGTTTCTGCAATTTTCGCGGTTGGATCAAGTTCTTTCACAAGTTCGTTCTTGATTCCATGTATCATTCTGACAGTAAGACTTACTAGTTCAGAACGCTCGAGGCTTGGAGCGAAATTTCCAAGCAGAGTAGAAGCTTTCTCCATCAGGTCAAGTGTCTCATTAGCTTCAAGAGTCGGTATTGAAGTAAGAATTGCAGTAGCAACAAGTGGATATTCCAGATAATTCTTGAGTGCATCTAGGATTATAGTCATCTTGTCCTTCACTTCATCTCGCATGAAATCGGAAATCGCTAAATAGGCAGAGGCTAAATCAACGTCCTCTGATTCCTCGTATCCCCAAGAACCGAATAGCGATCTGAATTGCGTGAATTTGCTAGATATTTGGTCCAACGGGACATCGAGAACAGATAGTATTGCAGCTGATTCGCTGGAAAGTGTCATTTTGGAGAATTCCACCAATTTGTCAATGGGAAAGGTGCCGTCATATCTCCTCGCAAACAAAATAGTGGCCGCAACACCCACCGAAAGTTCCTTGGGAACGTGAGCATCATGCCTAGCTTTCTCTTCGAGACTCGCCAAGGATTCTGCCAGGCTCTGAAGATCAGAATTCGTGGGCACCTGAGAAGGATTCACTTTGAAAGCCGTCATGATTTCCGCCGCCATCATCTTGTTCTCAAGGTTAGATCTGAACTGCTGCACTATATCAAGCGAAAGGAGAAATCTTTCACTGATTTGATTTGGGTCGCCCTGAAGCTTCCCTAATCCTATTGAAACACTCCAGAGTTCAGAGAGATCTGCGTCGGGAAACTCGTTATTGAGGACAGATACGTAAAAGCCGCCTTTGTGTGCTATGGACCGCAGTTCGCTAAACGTCGCCATGCGTTCCTGAATGAAGTCTGAAAACTCCGTTTCCGAGACTCTGTAGTTCCTGACGTTGAGATCGTTCAGCGTAATCACTCCGAGACCGGTAAGCGATATATATCTCCCTTCATAATGCACCATCCTGTCAATCATGGACTTCTTCTGAAGAAGCTCCCTTGTCTTCGACTCTTTTTCAACCACATCCGCTTCTTCTTTTAAAACAACATTCCTTTGGCTTTCTACTCTTTCAAGATCAGCCTTCTGCTTATCCTTCGCCTCAAAATGAAACAAGATCGAATGAGCCTTACTCTCGTCTTCCTCCAGAAGAGCCCTTGCGCTTCTTTCTTCATCCTCCTCACGCACCAATTCTTCGTTCACCTTTCCCAAATCTGAGATTTCAACCAAAGCCTCATCATACTGTTCTTTCTGCATCACAGAAACGTAGCCGTTAGCCGTCAGAAAATCAATGTCAGCTTGAGAGATTTGCATTGAAACTGACTTACCAGCTATTTGAGAGAAAAATGTTCTGACGACGCTGCACTGCACTTACGTCACCAATCGATAATTGGGAAATTCTTGGTTAAACGGTTTTCTCCCAAAATATTGCCCAAAACAAGTTGAAGTCTTTCTCCATCACGTGCGACCTCAACGACTTCATCGTCCTTCAGAGCCTCTCTCAAAAGATATTCAAACTGAACTTTCCTATCCATCCCATGTCCGAACTTTCTGGATCGTTCTTGTTCTATCTGTTCGTAAGCGTACATGAATTCGTAGAGTGATCTATATATCTGGTCATCTATCTTTTCATAGACTTTTTTTTCTGGAACATTTATCCATTCCAGCCCTTCAAGGTCTGCAAAATAAACGGTGCCGTCTGGAGCGAGCACCGCATCCTTGTCCAGCCAAACATCATAAAAGTCCAGTCCACTGAAAGTTCCGTCCTCGTTGCGTCTTATTGATCTGATGAACAATGTCAGGAAGGCAATTCCGCTTTTAACGAAGTTCTTCAGAAACTCTAGTGCTTTGTCATCTTCGTCGATTTCGAAGAGCCTATAGATTGTGCTTATGTTCCCACCGATTGTGCTTCCGGAATGAAAATAAACCCGCACATTAGACGGAACCAGTCTTGTTTCCTGAACGATCCTTCCAGCGAATTTCCGGTACCAGTATATTTTCTTGATTTCATTCTCAAGGTCTTCAGGAAGGAAGACTACTTTCACAAGCGGCGCGATCCGAAATCCGTGAATGGAGGTAAGGTCGGCCATTTCTGACACTCTCATCGAAGTAGTTGCGTGTTCGAGCCCCTGCCCCCCGTATGGGGAGCCTCTTAGCCATAGTTCGCCTGTAATGTACCGTGGAGCCTTTTCCTCGGAATTCACGATTCTGTCTTTCAGTCTAACATCTTTCAACAGGCTGCATATCTCAGCTTTCCCAAGAAGCTGCTGAGAAAAAGGATTGGTTGTTGAACCTACGCCTTTAACTGAAAGATAAAAATCAGTGCCATCCAGTTCCAAAGAAGGCAGTGTGGAAACTGATCCTCTGTTATCGTCTGCAATAAACGCTTTCGTCCCCGAGGGGTTGAGATCCGTGAAAGGTCTCATACTTTCCGGAAGGTAAAGCCTTTCAAATTCACACATTTCAAATTCTTGAAAATGCTTGTTCGTTAGCACCTTGGAAGTTTCATATATGTCTAGATTAAGTGGTACACCTTTCAACTTCATAAGAGTTCAACAGTCTCGTAAGAAGGGTTTAACTCTCAAACGTTCTCGTTTCATACTCGTGTGTTCCACGCACGCTACAGGATAAGCGCACGCGCTGGGATTTGAACCCTTCACTTAATGGAGATGTCGCCAGCACAATTCCCTTTTTTTCTGTCTGAGATTGGGGGAGTAAAGTTTTATCCCAAACCCAAACTTTCGATGCCTTGATATCGTACAATCTCTCTTTCCCTTATATTTCCTCATTTCTCTCACAAAACGCTTGCACATAGAAAGTATTATCTTTCAGTGGGCGATATTGCAGCGAATGGTATATTCAGGAGGAAAAGTTGCAGGACTGGTCTTTCTTATCGCAGTTACACAGTTCGTTCTAGGTCTTATTATTGCAGAGGCGTTGTATCCTGGCTACAGTGTGTCTGACAATTACATAAGCGATCTGGGAGTCGGACCGTCCTCTGTAGTTTTTAACTCATCTGTCTTCCTTCTAGGACTTTTATTGCTTATTGGAATATACTTTCTAAGACACACCACTGATTTCAAGACCGTAAACATGTTGCTCGTTTTGATGGCTGTAGGAGCAATGGGCGCCGGCGTCTTCACGAAAGATTTTACCATCGCTCACGGCGCTTTGTCTTCGATGGCCTTCCTGTTTGCTGGGCTATCAGCCATAGCATCATTTAGAGTGGTGAAAAGGCCCTTGTCTCTGATAAGCATAGTACTTGGAGCTATGGCGCTCGGAGCATTAGCACTTTTCTCTTGCGGTATGATCACAAGCGGTTCATTAACCAGCAACATTGCGTATGATAGCATTTTCTTCTTAGGTTTGGGTCCTGGTGGAATGGAACGCATGATTGTCTATCCACCACTCATGTGGCTCGCTGGATTTGGTGGATACCTAGTTGCGCAGCAGGAAAGATAAACAATCTACCATACGTAAGTTTAAATTTTAATCCCAAACCCAAACCCCACTTATAACCATCGTGACAATTTGCTTTGGATGGAAAAACACATAGTCTAGCTCGCTTTTGATCGAGGCAAGGCTCGAGCTACAGCTTTACGCTTACTTCGACTCCGTCTTCACCGAAGGGCATGTATTCGCTCGCGTAGTTGCCGGAAGACCTCACGTAGTCTAAATATTCTTTCATTTGATCCGCAAAAATGCCAGCGTTGTCCGCGACGATCATGCTTCCTTTGTGGAGCCTTTTTTGGACCAGCTTCAGATAGTCGAAATATTCTTCTTTGGCGGCGTCGATGAAGACCATGTCGAATTTTCCAGTCAACTTTGGAATAACTTTGATAGCATCTCCGACGATCACGTCTATTTTTGGGCGAACGTCTGCTTTTTCTATGTTTTCGCGGGCTAGTTTGGCTTCATCAGCATGGATTTCAATCGTTGTCAGACACGCATCGGAGTCGAGCTCTTTTGCCATCATGATCGTTGAGTAACCTATGAGGGTCCCAATTTCAAGAATCCTTTTGGGTTTTGTTTTGTGTATGACTTTGATGAGAACTTGCCCCTTGTCTGGTCCTATTATTGGCAGGAATTCTTTCTCGGGTATTGCTTCAATTTCCTTTAGAACCATGTCCGCCTTGCTCAAAGTCATCCAGCCGTAGAACAAGGCTATACAGGAGTCAAAGAATAGCCTTTCGCTGAGCCTGTCACTTAGGAAGTGATTTTCCACGTTCTGTTAAAGGAACTGTAGGCGCGTGGTGGAGGGGTAAAGTTTTATCCAACCAACCAATGACGGACCGCAGGTTGGAGGAACAAGTGTTAAGAGAAGAAAAACACTAGCCTTCAAGCGGAGGGTTTGAAAATGAAGGGCATAGTTGTTTATGACACCTCCTACGGAAACACCAAGACAATCGCAGAAACCATTGCAGAGACGCTGAAAGAGTCTGGAATAGAAGTTGATCTCTTCGACGTGAAAGACGTAAAGAAGTTAAGCGCAAAAGACTACAATTTTCTGGTTCTCGGTTCTCCAACCCGATTTGGCACAATGAGCTTTGCAATCAGAGGTTTTTTAGGCAAGGTGAAGACCGAGGAATGGATGAGCAAGCCTTTCGCCGCCTTCGATACTCAAAATCCTGAGAACATTGAGAAGAAAGAATGGAGCGCAGCCGAAAAGATTGCTGCAAAGCTCATAGATAGGAAGATGAACCAACTGTTGCCAGTTATGAAAGCCCTTGTGTTGGGGCAAAAGGGACCGCTTAAAGAAGGCGAAATCGAGCGGACAAAAGAGTATGCAAGGGAACTCGCCATTAAATTGAAGGAAGACACCGTTTGAACCTTTTCTGCAGGTTGGTTGGGGTAAAGTTTTATCCCCATCCAGCCTTTTGCGGAACAGCAGAGTTTTTTATAGGACTCATGTGACTTACTGAAAACTGAATCTAATGTCAGAAAAGGGCGACGTGTTACAGAGTTTCAGAAAAGATGTTTTGAAGGCTCTGCAGAGCAATCTCGTGTGTTTGTTGCATCATGGAAGTCGAGCAAAAGGAGAAGCGAGACCAAACAGTGACTACGACTCGGTAATAATAACCAAGAAGATAGATAAGGAAGTCATCACAAATCTTCATAGCGTTTTCTCCAAATATCCTCAATTCTCGCTTTATCTTCTGAGTCTCGATGAATTGAACACAATGCCACGAGGTCACCGTTTGGAGTTTCTGTATGCAAAGCCTCTCTATGGCAGCTTAGACCTAAAGTTGCCGACAAAAGAAGAGACAGTCAGTTATATTGCTTACATGCGTAGAGACACTCTTGACGCAATCTGTCACATGCTCACTCTCCCGCATCCGACCGAGCGAAGAACCAAACTTGTGTATTATTCTTTGAAAGTTGCATACATCTGCTTATCTTACTTGGCGTTTTCAGAGTCAGGGAAGCTTCCCCCAACTAGAGAACAGACTAGAAACTATTTCAAGAGAAAGAAGAAACAGAAACTAGGAATGCGTCTCCTCAGAATTCTGAATAATTGGGATTCAAACAAAGAAGACGTAGGTAGTACACCTGACCCCTATCTCTATCTACTTGAGGAGTTTTTCAGAGAACTTCGCATCTAGTTAGTTGTCAATGCCAAGAAGTTGGGTCGGTCGGTCATAAAACTTTACTCTTGCCTGTGTTGACATCTGATTCAACCATAATTTTTCCGCAACGTCAATTGTTGTTGGATAAGACTTTACCCAAAGAGCAACAAAGAAAGTCCTTATGCGAGTCTGCATTGTGTTATCTGAAGAGCAGTATCAAGGCGATGATGTAAAGCCACATTGATATCCAAATCAGGAGTGCCTCTACTGTCTTGCCCTTTCTCCAGAGGAAGACTGCAACTCCAAGAAAAGGCACGATTGAAAGAACGATGAGTGCAATGTAACTTATCGCAAACTGCTGCGTGACCTCAGACAAACTAACTCCCCATTAACATCTCACAGCTTGTCTTTTATAACTTTCACTCACGTTGGTTGGATAAAACTTTACCTCCTTCCTTCCAAAAAGTCTTTTATCCGAAACCGCCCATAACCAACAAGTTGAGGAGTGACGATGAAAACTCTGGTGATCTACTACACCCGAACTGGAAACGCCAAATTCCTCGCCGAAACCATTGCGGCAGAACTCGGAGCCGACATAGAAGAGGTCATTGACTTGAAGAAACGCCAAGGCAAACTCGGCTGGTTTTCAGCCGGCAGGGATGCTACGGGCGGAAAAGAAACCGAGATTGCCCAAACAAAAAGAACTCCAACTGACTATGACATCATAATCATCGGGCAACCCGTCTGGGCTGGGAATCCAACGCCAGCAATAAGAACATACTTGAACAAGAATGACTTGTCGGGGAAGAAGGTGGCGTTGTTCTTCTCGGATATAAATTTGGGTCAAACCGTCGAGAAGACCAAAGCGTTGATGCCGAACTCCACCTTCGTCGGCGAGTTGGCCTTGTCGGCGAAAGCGTTAGAGAACAAGGAAGAGACAAAAAAGAAAATCGCTGAGTGGTGCAACACACTCAAAATGGCATAATATACTGATGTGTTCCTTTTTTTTCTTTTTTGCTAAAGGATTTTTCCCTTTAAGGGTAGGGCTTGTTTAAAGCGGGTCTCTGGTAGGATAAGGAGCAACTTCACGGTATTTGCGGTCTGAGATACCATTGAGAGAGTAGAGTTATCAGTTGAAAACACCCCCCGACTAAGTTGAGCTTCAAGCCTTGAACTTGTCTGGGCTAGGCTTGGAGAGAACGGGCTTGTGAAATTGCTCCTTAGAGTTGTCGTTGGGACAAAGTTTTATCCCAAATCCAAAACTCTAGCGCGGCGTTTACCGAAACCCGAGGTTGGGATAGTAGATTGAGCAGGGCAGATTATTCTATGTTTTTTTCGTAAGCAACTTCCTTTCTAGCGACTTTGAAGCCAACCTTCTCGTACAACCGCATGGCTTTCGTCACGTTCCAGTCATCCACTCCCAACATCGCAACTGTCATGCCCTTACCCTTCAACAGGTTCATGCCATGCAACATCAGCTTGGTTCCAATCCCCGTTCTTCTGTAAGGCTTCAGCACACCGATGTCCAGGACCCAGCCACATTTGGCGTTTTTTTCCGCGTTGTATGATTCATCTATGCCTATGCCGATGTAGCCAACGTGTTTCCCGTTCACAATGGCGAAATACCATTCTTGCATTTTGAAAAATGGGTCTTCTCGCACGAAATAAACCGTCCGCTCAAGAGGGCTAGGTCGCCAGTTGAAGTGTTCCTTGAAGCACTCGTTGTCAAGCCGATTAAGCGTCTCCAAATCTTCATCTGCATCTCTTCGGAGAGGTTTCAGCACGACTTCCATGTTTTCCCCGTCGTCAGATTGAAGCCCAACAATGTCTCTAGTCATCAAACTGAACCTGCGGACCAGCTTGAACCCCAAGCTCTCCCATAAGCGAATGATGTCCTCTTGGTCACTATCGGCTGAACTTTGAGCAACCTTCATCCCACGATTCTTCAGCTCTTCCAGAGCTGTTTCAGCGAGTTTTTCTTCTATCCCTTGACCCCGAAACTCGGGAACAACTCCGAAATTCCTCACGAAACCCTTCTTTTCCTCCCTGAACTTGTCGACATAAGCATGAACAATTCCCACAGGCTGGTTATGCAGCTCAGCGATGAATCTTCCTTCAAAATCGAAATCAGGCGACTTCTCCATATTCCTCATCTCCTCTACCGTCATTGGCGCGAGGTCCCAACGCACGCCGTAAACCACATTCCACACCTTTAGCCAGTCCGCCTCGTCCACCCCCAGAACGATGCGCCTAATCTTCAGCAACCAGCCTCCTCCAAGTGTTCCGTAACGACTCAGTGCGCGCAGATTTAAACATAGCGCGCATCTGTCTGCGCGTGTTTGGGGGGTAAAGTTTTATCTTGTGTGCTGTTAGAAATACTATTATCTGGGTTTGGTCTGTCTTTTTCTCCCTAGGAGATGAACGCGTTATGCATATTGGGGTTTTGGAAGTTGGGGTGCGTGTTGGCTTGGTGTTGGCAACTGGTTTGTTGTTTGCAGTCATCTGTTTGGCTTATCGCCGTGTGAAAAGCCGCAAAATGTTGTTGATCTCTACGGGCTTTGGAGTTTTCTTTGTACATGCATTGATCTCGCTACCTGAGCT
>Ga0315284_10016413_pt1 | contig 10512 bp, 5 predicted proteins | sample YL17G09_16_MG_FD_203696 | JGI IMG/M metagenome (GOLD analysis project Ga0315284, IMG submission 203696) | Sediment microbial communities from Yellowstone Lake, YNP, Wyoming, USA - YL17G09_16 | ecosystem: Environmental > Aquatic > Freshwater > Lake > Sediment | place: USA: Wyoming | collected...
CGATCGGGCGGCAGTCTGGAGCGCCTGGATGACTTCGACGCCGGCTTCCGGGGCGCCGACATCGTCTACGCCAAGAGCTGGGGCGCCCTGCTCCGGGCCAAGGACGACGAGGACGGCGCGCGGATCGCCGCGCAGTACACCGACTGGATGACCGACGAGCGGCGCATGGCGCTCGCCGCGGACGATGCGATCTACATGCACCCGCTGCCGGCCGACCGCAACGTGGAGGTCGCCGACGCGGTCATCGACGGACCTCATTCGGTCGTCTACGACGAGGCCGAGAACCGTCTCCATGCCCAGAAGGCCGTCATGGCCCTCACGATGCGCTGAGAGGCGATGCGCACATGAGCCGTCGAGTCGTCATCGCCATCGGGGGCAACTCCCTGATCAAGGATCCGCAGCACATGTCGGTGCCGGATCAGTACAAGGCGCTCGGCGAGACGAGCGCCCACATCGCGAGCATCATCAGGGAAGGCTGGACGGTCGCCATCGGGCACGGCAACGGGCCGCAGGTCGGCTTCATCCTGCGCCGCTCCGAGCTGTCCGCGCACGAGCTCCACGAGGTGCCCCTGGACGTCTGTGACGCGGACAGCCAGGGCGCCATCGGCTATGAGCTCCAGCAGAACCTGGCCAACGATTTCCGGCGGCTGGGCATGCACCGCCAGGCGGTCACCATCGTGACCCAGGTCGAGGTTGCCGCCGACGATCCGGCCTTCGCGCAGCCGAGCAAGCCCATCGGCTCGTTCCTCGACGAGGCGACCGCCAAACGTCGCCAGGACGAGGACGGCTGGTCCATCCTCGAGGATGCCGGTCGAGGGTGGCGGCGCGTCGTCCCGTCGCCGCGACCCGTGCGCATCGTGGAGGAGCGGGCCGTCAAGGCGCTCCTGCACGACGGATTCGTGGCCATCACCGTCGGCGGCGGCGGCATCCCAGTCGTGGCGGACGAGCAAGGCATGCTCCACGGCGTGGCCGCCGTCATCGACAAGGACTTCGCCTCGTCGCTCCTGGCGACCGTCATCGACGCGGACGCGTTCGTCATCAGCACGTCCGTCGAGCGGGTGGCCCTGGACTGGGGCAAGCCGGATCAGACCTGGATCGATCGGATGACCGTCTCGGAGGCCCGCCGCTATCTCGAGGAGGGCACGCACTTCGCGCCCGGCAGCATGGCCCCCAAGATCGAGGCCTGCATCGGCTTCCTGGAGCGGGGCGGCCAGACCGCCGTCATCTCCAGCCCGGAGAAGCTGGAGCTGGCCCTGGCGGGGGAGACGGGCACCAGCATCGTGCTGGACTGACCAGCGGCCTCACGGTTCGCCGCTGGCCTCTGTCTCGCCAGACCGGGTCATCGTCCGAACTGCCGTATCCAGATGCTGCGCCCATGCGGTCCCCGACGCTATCCCCGGGCGAACCGATGGCGATCGCCGGCCACTGCCGACCTCCGGACGCCGTCGCCCGGAAGACGTGCGCCTCCGGCTCGACCTCCATCAGTCGCCGCATCCAGGCGAAGCCCAGCACCACCCCGGCGACCAGGATGGCCACGAAGAGGAGGCGGATCGCCCAGCTCAGCGGGGTCTCGATGGACATCGGCTCCAGCATGTGCCGGACTCTACGCCCGCTTGCTGTCGTGGTCTACGTCTGGCACTGCCGAATCGCCTGCCGTGGCAGGCGGCATGGACCCCGGCGATGCCGGAGCGTGACCTGGCCGTCGCCCCGATCGTCAGCCCGGTCGGCCCGGAGCGACTGGCCGTATGACGCGGGATCGGACGCAGCGTGCTCCGGCTCTTCGTCCGCCGCGGCTGACCGTCCCTTCGTGCTCCGCCTGATGGGCCCACGGCCGGCACCGCGGCCCTGGACCCGCTCGAGTTGCTCTCCCGGGTCAGGTGATGACGCGCTACTACGACCGGTACGAAGGGAATTCCTACTCCCAATTCACAAGCCGAGCAAATCGGCGATCTGTTCAAGACCGTCATTCTCGACGGCGCTCTGCCGCGCAAGGCCTTCTCCATGGGCGAGGCCCGCGAGAAGCGCTTCTACATGGAGGCGCGGAAGATCGCGTAGCGCGGTGGAACGCAGGCGGCTCCTGTACCGGAGCGTCGAACGCGCCCGCCAATCCCTCGGGGGTCACAGGTCCCGCCTATCGCCCAGCCTCGCCACGTTCCGCAACGCCAGCACTTCGATCCGATCGTCCAGCGCGTAGTCTCTTTCCCCTGGATAGATCACGTACAACCGCTCCAGTTTCAGATCGTCCAGCGCCACACGCATGGACTTGGTCGTGCGCGGCGCGTCAGCGTACTTGAACTCGAAGCCCCAGCGCTGACCGCCGCGAACCAGCAGCAAGTCCAATGCGGCGCCCCCGTGGGTGCTCCAGTGGAACGCCTCGCCCGGCTCGACCCGCAGGACGCGCAGGGTGTGTTCGAGCGCCAACCCTTCCCACGACGCGCCGAGCTTGGGGTGTGCCTGGAGTTCGGACAGCGACTGGACCCGCTGCAGCGCGTGCCACAGGCCGCTGTCGCGCAGGTAGATCTTCGGCGCCTTGCGCACGCGCTTGCCGAGGTTCTCGGTCCAGGCCGGCAACGACCGGATCATGAATGCGCCGGTGAGGATGTCGAGGTAGTGCTGGGCCGTCTTGTAGTTGATCCCGAGGGAGCCGGCGATCTCCGAGGCGTTCCAGGTCTGGCCGTGATAGTGGGCGATCATGAGCCAGAAGCGGCGCAGTCGTTCCGAGGGGATGGTGATGCCCAGTTGCGGAATGTCGCGGGTGAGAAAGGTGCGGATGAACTGTTGCCGCCAGTGCCAGCTCGCCTCATCGGAATCGCTCAGAAACGACTCTGGGAATCCGCCGCGCAGCCACAGGGTGTCCAGTCGATCGAACCCGACTTCTGTGCCGTCGAATCCGCTCAGGTCCACATAGCCCACCCGGCCGGCCAGCGATTCGGACACGCCTTTGACCAGGTCCAGCGAGGCGCTGCCCAGAATGAGAAAGCGGGCCGGCGTGCCCGGGCGATCCGCCAGCACGCGCAACAGCGGGAACAGGTCCGGCCGGCGCTGAATCTCGTCAATGACCACGAGTCCCGTGAGTTTGCCGAGCGTTTGCTGAGGCGCTTCCAGGCGGGCCAGGTCCAGAGGATCCTCGAGATCGAAGTAGGCTTCCGGCCGGGTGGCAAGCGCCCTGGCCAAGGTGGTCTTGCCGCACTGGCGGGGACCGAGCAGGGAAGTGACCCGGAAATGGGCCAGGGAGTCCTGGATTTGCCGCCGATAGCTTCTTCGGTCGATGAGTGTCATGTGTGAAGACTAGTGCATAGGCTACTAGATTTCAAGCAGAACGCCTCGACTAGTATCCATCCCGCCGCTGGGCCCCGGCGTCCAACAAACTGCCGAGCGCTTCCGCGGTCACCAGGGCGATGTCGCACTCCCGCTCCAGGAAGGGCCGAACGTCCGCCCGTGCGCGTTCCCAGTCCAGCGCTTCGATCCGTTGACGAATCTCGTCCCGCCAGTTGCTTGCCGTCATGGCTGGACCTTCCCATCCGGTTTGCGCCAAGGCGGCATTGAGGAATGCCAAGTTGGGCACCGGCCAGGTACGGTCGGCCAGATACCAACCGAGGTCGTAAAGGTCGCGGCCCTTGACCCATCTGCGGCTCAGGACGGCGTGCAGCTTTCCCGCCCACAGCGACGCCTGGTCGTGGTGGCATAGGTTCAGAGTCACATGACGCCGGACGATAGATGTCGCGATGCCCGCGCCCGGCGGTGGGCGGGTGTCCGTTTCCACCTTGGGAGTGGCTCCGCAACCATAAGCAGCTCAAGCGCCTGGTGCGTCAGATGGAGCAGTTCTCGCTCCGCGAGACGGACCGCGTCCTTGGCGCGATATCGCCTCAGTGAAGTGCGGAGAGTAGGCCTGGACGGCTGAATCCCTCTCGAATCTGTGCGCTGGCAGAAACCGTTTGCGCATTCCGGCGATCCATGCCACACTGATTTCACTGGGTGAAACGAAAGGAGGCAATCATCGAGAGAAGACTGGCTGGGGGATGACCCGGTCACCAACTCCGCCCAACGGAAGAGAGGAGGTTCCGATGAAACTCGTGTTTGTCAACATCATGCATGATCTGTACAAACTCGATTCGACGGCTGGCATCTCCCAGCCGCCGGTGCCGCTGGCCATTCTGAACGCCGCCACGCCAAGAGCCATCGAGACGGCCTTGGTGGACGAGCAGACGGACGAGGTCCGATTTGACGGCGACGTGTTCGCATTCACCCTGGCGACCCAGTTCGCAGGAAAGGTGTACCGGTACGCCGATGACCTGCGTGCGGCTGGGAAGAAGGTCATCCTGGGCGGCATTCATGTTACCGTCCGTCCGGAGGAGGCAATGCGCCACGCGGACGCCATCGTGACCGGTGAAGCCGAAACCCTCTGGCCGACGGTCTGCGCGGACCTCCTGGCGGGAAGACTTGAAGAGCGATACACCGGCTCGCCCACGCCCCCATCGCGGATGGCGCCAATCGACTACCGCTTCTTTGCGGACCGGCCGTACTTGACGCCTGCCTCTCTCTTTGCCACGCGAGGCTGCAATAACCGGTGCTCTTTCTGCGTCAGTTCACGCTACATGGGACCGTTCCGCACCAAGCCGCTGGACGTACTCGAACAGGAGATCGACCAGCTGCAGGTTCTCTACCCGGCAGCCTTCTTGCAGTTCACCGACGACAACCTCCTTGCAGACCGGGACTACGGCGCTGAGGTGCTCGCTCTGCTGCGCCGTAAGAGGCGTCGCTTCGTCACGATGGTGACTCTCGGTCAGTTCTGTGACGGCGTTCTCATGCAGGAAATGGCCCGTTCTGGCTGCCTGGGCGTGGCGGTAGGGGTCGAATCCGTAGACGACCAAAACTGCATCTCCATGGGCAAGGACCACAACGTGGGCCTACCATTCCCGGAGGCAGTGGGCCGGGCAAACGAGCTGGGAATCCAGGTGGCCGCCCTCCTCATGGTGGGCCTTCCTCACGACACACCGGAACGGCTCGCGCACACCCAGCGCTACCTGGAGAAGATCCCCTGCTCTCTGTACGACCTCCGCATACTCCGCTTCTATCCGGGCTCTCCGCTCTACGAGCAGATGCTCTCCCAAGGCACCGTGACGGAAGACTGGTGGCTGGGAGAAGAACCTGTGTCGACCAATCACTTCCTCCCCGGCCACCTGCGCGTGCACTTCACGCACAGCCACTTCAGGCCGATGCAGCTTCAGCACTGGACGCTGAAGCTAACCAGCGAACTGGACCGGATGACCGCCGGTACCGTTGGTCACGCGATGCGCGTTGGCCGCCGGGGCGATGCAACGAGGTTCGCGGCGATGACCCTGTCCGCTCGCCGCCGGACCGTGAAGCAGGCGCGGACGTTGCTCGATCGAGTGGAGCAAGCTATGGCAGCGAATTCAGAGACTCCATTGGGCCGCCAGGAGCTTCTTCGTCGCCGCAATCAAGGGCGATGTCGTCTCTGCCGAGACTCGTCGCACGCTCAGGAAACGACCGGACAGTCAGCTCAAGAACGCGAGCGGTGCGGCGGCGGGCGGCATTCGGAGGCGAGGTCAGGATGAGGCGGTTCGTCGGAATTGACGTCGGCGCGGAAACGATCAAGGCGGTCGAGCTCACAGGTGAGCCGGGCGCGCTCCGTTGGAGTCGCCGGCAGATCGTGGAGCACCACAAGGAGCCCGGACCCCGTCTGCTCGAGATTCTCGCGAGCTGGCAGTGGGAGGGGATCGACGCGGCGGCGGTGAGCGGTCGTCTCACGCGCCAGGTGAACCTCCCGCGCGTGCCGACCAAGCAAGCCCAGGCAGCCGGCTTCCGTTTCCTCCGCGGCAACGGGCCTGCGACGTTGGTGTCGATCGGCGGCCACGGGTTCTCCGTCCTGGAGTTGCGGGAGTCGGGCGCCGAGGTCTTCCGCGAGAACAGCCGCTGCTCGCAGGGCACCGGCAACTTCCTGCGCCAACTCGTCGAGCGCTTCGACATGTCCCTGGAGGAGGCCTGCGCGCTGTCGGCGGACATCGTCGATCCCGCGCCGCTGTCGGGGCGCTGCCCGGTCATCCTCAAGACGGACATGACCCACCTCGCCAACAAGGGCGGGGACCAGGCGCGCATCCTCGCCGGCCTGTTCGATGCGGTCGCGGAGAACGTGCTCGTGCTGGTCAAGCCGAGCATCAGTCCGCCGCAGGTGACCTTGCTCGGCGGCGTGAGCCGGAGCGAGCGCGTCCGCAACCACGTGCGGAAGTTCCTGGCGCGTCACGAGATGTCGCTGGAGCCGCTGGACGGCGACGCCGGGCTGTTCGTCGAGGCGCTCGGCGCGGCCTCGGTGGCGGCCGAGCGGCCGGCGTGGGTGCCGGCGCTGGACCAATTGATTCAGCCGGCGCCCGCCACGACGCTCGAGATGGTGCCGGCGCTCGCCTTCCACCTGCACAAGGTGACGCGCATGGCGCGCGCCGCGCCAATCGGCGCGAACGGCCGTGCGCACGACGTCGTGCTCGGCTTCGACATTGGCTCCACCGGGTCCAAGTTGGTCGCGGTCGATGCCCGCACGAGTGACATGCGGTGGGAGGGCTACGTCAAGACGAGCGGCGACCCCGTGGGCGCGGCCCAGATGCTGATGCGGCAATTCGCGGGATCGACGGCCGGAAGCCACCGGGTGGTCGGGCTCGGCGCCACGGGCTCGGGCCGCGAGATCGTGGGCTCGCTCATGGCGACCTGCTACGGGACGGACAACGTCTTCGTCCTCAACGAGATCGCCGCACACGCCGAGGGCGCGTTGCACTACGACCCGCGCGTGGACACCATCTTCGAGATCGGTGGGCAGGACGCCAAGTACATCCGGCTCGCCGAGGGGCGCGTCGTCGACGCGGCCATGAACGAGGCCTGCTCGGCCGGCACCGGCTCGTTCATCGAGGAGCAGGGCAGGAAGTTCTCCGGCGTGACCGATATCGCCCAGCTCGGCAAGGAGGCGCTCGCGGCCGAGTCGGGCGTCTCGCTCGGACAGCACTGCTCGGTCTTCATGGCCGAGATCATCGACGAAGCGGTGGCCACGGGCGTCCCGCAGCGCGCGATCATCGCGGGCATCTACGACTCGATCATCCAGAACTACCTCAACCGCGTGAAGGGCAGCCGCTCGGTCGGGCAGGTCGTCTTCTGTCAGGGGATGCCGTTCGCCGCCGACGCGTTGGCCGCCGCGGTGGCGCGGCAGACCGGCAGCCAGGTGATCGTGCCGCCCAACCCCGGCACCGTCGGGGCGCTCGGGATCGCGCTGCTGGCCAAGAAGCAGCTCACCCCGGCGCAGCACGTGCCGCTGAAGCCCGAGCGGTTCCTCGAGGCCAAGGTCGAGACGAAGGACGTCTTCGTGTGCAAGTCGACCGAGGGGTGCGGCGGGGCGGGCAACAAGTGCCGCATCGATCGCATCGCCACCATCGTCGATGCCGAACGGCAGAAGTTCACCTGGGGCGGCGGCTGTTCGCTCTACGACAAGGGCGTGCGCAAGCGCAAGCTGCCCGATCGCGCGCCCGATCCGTTCCGCGAGCGCGAAGCGATGGTGCGCGCGCTGGTCGATGAGGTCGCCAGTCCCGGGCCGGCGCGGCGCCGCGTGGCGATGACCGACGAGTTCACGCTCAAGGGGTTGCTCCCCTTCTATGCGACCTTCGTGCACCGGTTGGGCTTCGTCGTGACGGTGCATACCGGTGCCGACCGCACGGCGCTCAAGCGCGGCATCGAGGAGGCCAACGTCCCGTTCTGCGCGCCGATGCAGCAGTACCGGGGCTTGATGAGCGAGATGGTCGCGGACCATCCGGAGTTCCTCTTCGCGCCGATGCTGCGCGAGCTGCCGCGGGTCGCCAGCGAACCCCATGCGGTCGCCTGCCCCATCGTCCAGGCGAGCCCGGACATGCTGAAGCTCGACCTGCAGGGACGGACCCAGGCGCGGCTGATCTCGCCCGTCGTCGACATCGGCCCGGGAAACCTGCGGTCGCGGGAGTTCGTCGCGAGCTGCTTCGAGTTGGCCGCCGAGCTGGGCGCGCCGGTCCACCGCTGGCAGGCCGCGTTCGATGCAGCGCTCGCCGCGCAGGAGCGCTTCGACGACCGCTGCTTCGAGATCGGGCGCGAGGCGCTCGCCTTCTGCAAGGAGCGAGACATCACCCCCGTGATCGTGCTCGGCCGGCCGTACACGATCTACAACACGGTGCTCAACTCCAACGTCCCGGCGCTGTTGCGCGAACAGGGCACGGTGGCGATCCCCGTCGACTGCTTCCCGGTCGACAGTACGGTGCCGGTGTTCGATGACATGTTCTGGAGTTTCGGACAGCGCAATCTGCGGGCGGCGCATCAGGTCCGCCGGATGCCGGGGGTCTACAGCCTCTACTGTAGCAACTATTCGTGCGGGCCGGACAGCTTCAACCTGCACTTCTACGCCTACATCATGGACGGCAAGCCGTTCGCCGTCATCGAGACCGACGGCCACTCGGGGGACGCGGGCACCAAGACGCGCATCGAGGCGTTCCTCCACTGCGTGGCGGAGGACCTCGCGGCCGACGCGGACCGCGCGCGCAAGCGGGCCAACCAGTACAAGCTGATCGAGCTCGCCAAGGCGCGGCTGCCGGACATCAAGCGCCGCGACGAGGTGTGCCTCATTGCACGCGTGGGGCCGGGTGCCGAGGCGCTGGCCGCGGCGCTGCGTGGCGTCGGCTATCGCGCCGAGAGCCTGCCCATGCCCACCCGCGACACGGTGCGCGTCGGACGGCGTCACACCTCGGGCAAAGAGTGCGTGCCGATGACCATCACGCTCGGCAGCGTCCTCGAGCGCCTCGAATCCGAGCGCGATACCGACGAGCGGTTCACTCTCTTGATTCCCCGCGCCGACGGCCCCTGCCGCTTCGGCACCTACAACATGCTGTACAAGATCACGCTCGAGCGGCTCGGCTGGAAGGACCGCGTCAGCGTCTGGTCGCCGTCGCCGCGCCGCTACTTCGAGGGGGCGCCTGCGGGCCTGGCCGCAATCGTGTTTGCTGGTGTCATGGCCGAGGATCTGCTCCTCGAGGCGCTCTACGACGTGCGTCCCGTGGAGAAGCGGAGTGGAGCGGCTGAGGAGATCTACGCGCGCTACACCGCGGAGCTGCGGGCGACCCTCGAGCGCGCCGGCTCGGGCAACCTCTCGATTCCCGGGGTGCTGCTCGAGGTCGCGAGCGGGCGGCTGTTCGGCTGCATGAGATTGCTCGAGCGGGCGGCGCGCGAGTTCGCCGCGGTCAAGGGGGACAAGGCGCTGCCGACGGTGCTGGTGGTCGGCGAGATCTACGTCCGTTGCGATCCGTTCGCGAACGACTTCATCATCGAGAAGCTGGAGCAGCGGGGCATTCGCGCCCGCTTCGCCGCGTTCAACGAGTGGCTCGAGTACACCAACTGGCTCAACGCGCGCGACGGCAAGCTCCGCCTGGGTGCAAGGCTCTCGGGGCTGGTCCAGGGGCGCATCCAGAGAATGTCCTATGCTCAAGTGGCCCGGCCTCTCGGCTGGCCGCGGCGCACGACGGTTCGGGACACGATTCGGGCCGCACAGGACTATATCCGGCCGGACTTGCGTGGCGAGGCGATCCTCACCGTCGGTGGGCCGGTCTACGAGTGGCGCGAAGGCCACATCGACGGCGTCGTCTCGGTCGGCCCGCTCGAGTGTATGCCCGCCAAGGTTGCGGAGGCACAGTTCTTCCACGTCGCCGAGCGCGAGGGGTTACTCTCGCTCAGCCTACCGTTCAACGGCGATCCCCTCGACCCCGAGATCATCGACAACTTTGCCTTCGAGGTGCACGGCCGCTTCCGCAGCCGCCATCCCCAGGCGACGGTCGAGACGATGCCGCGAATCCAGCACTCGGCGCGCCAGCGGCCGCTTCCCGATGTCATCCCGATAGCGGCGCGCACGACGATGAGCGCAGGAGCGAGGCGGCCCCGACTCGTGTCCGAAGCCTAATCGGACAAGCCGCGAGCGCTGGTCGGGGGCCGATTCCGACCATCCATGGCCTCCGTGATGGTGGCGCGATGCTCCTGCGCCGCGACGCAAGATCGTCGCCGCAGCAAGCGCTGTCACAGGCACCGCTGGCTGTTGGGCTGCCTCGTCGCTGCCGCAGTCGTGGGGACGAACGCATCCGAGGCGGCGGCACAGGGCCGGGGCGTGTCACCGGACGATCCGCGCGCGCCTGCAGGCATCGACACCATCTTCATCATGCCCGGGAGCCATCTCGACATCGGGTACACGGACACTGGGCGAGCGGGTGTTTGCCATCCCGTTGGGGAAACTGCTGGAGTAGGCGGGCGGCCCGCCGCGATCGCTGGTCCGGTGGATCGGTCCCCTCCATCTTGCCAATGTAGTCTCACGTAACTACATTGCCGCCAAAGACCGATCTGGACCGCCGGCTGCGCCGACTCGCAGAGCGCACGCCGCTCGTCGTCGGCGAGGCGCACGACCCCGCGGCGTACCGCGTCTCTCCTGTGCGCGTGGCGCGGGGCACGGCGCGG
>Ga0315284_10016414_pt1 | contig 10511 bp, 8 predicted proteins | sample YL17G09_16_MG_FD_203696 | JGI IMG/M metagenome (GOLD analysis project Ga0315284, IMG submission 203696) | Sediment microbial communities from Yellowstone Lake, YNP, Wyoming, USA - YL17G09_16 | ecosystem: Environmental > Aquatic > Freshwater > Lake > Sediment | place: USA: Wyoming | collected...
CGCGATTACCAGAGTGGCGATAGCCTGAAACGGGTTCACTGGAAGTCCAGCGCGCGCACCGGGCAACTGCAAACAAAAATCTTCGAACCGACCACGACGATGGACATAGGCATTTTCCTTGATGTCAGAACCACGGTGCCGCCTTTTTTCGGGACGATGCCGCACCTGACCGAACTGGGAATCATGACAGCCGCCTCGATGTGCTATTACGCCATGCTCGAAGGGTACCGCGTGGGTCTCTATGTCAACGAATGGCGGTACCAGGCGAAGGAAGCCATCAGGATTCCGCCCAGCCAGCACACCGAACAACTGCCGCACATGCTGGAAAACCTGGCACGGATAGACCCCGCGCCCAACGAATGTATGCCAATGCCTACGCTTGTCCTGCGTGAGGGCACGGCTTTGCCATGGGGCAGTACGGCGGTTGTCATCAGCGCCTCCCCAACGGAAGGGTTGTTATCTTCCCTGCAAAAAGTAAGACGCGCCGGGCGCGTGGTGGCCCTCGTGGTAATTGGCGGGGATACGCCGGCGCAACAGGACGGACTGAGTATCTACCGCGTCCCGGATGATGTGCTCTGGCAGGACCTCACGGGCTTGTCTTTTAAAAAGTAACACGATTTATGGAAACTACTGCAAAAGTGACCGCTTTAGACCGCATTGCCCTGGTACTGGCGCCGCTTTCGGTGGTACTTATGGAAGCGTTCTGGGGCTATCCCTGGCTTCTTTGGGCGGGGCGCTGGGAGATATTGCACCTTGGTGGAACGCCGCTCAGTTTCTTCTCCATCCTGGTGCTGGTGGCTATCGCTTTCCTGGCAACCAGATTGTTGTTGGGGCGGGCATGGTCATCCGCCGCCGCCAGGTGGACGGTGATGGGACTGGGCTTGATTGTGAGCTTCGCTATTGTGCGTATCGAATACGGCGGTGGTATTGAACTTTTCTCGGTGCGCTGGTTCACTCACGCCGGACAGTTATTCGCGAATATGCTCAATAACCCCAATGGCATTGTTGTGGCGTTACCTGCCAGCGCCTATTTCTGGTGGCGCGGCATGATTCTTGGCAGGGCACGGGAATACACCTATGTTCACGACAACATCACATTCGGCGCCGGCTCTTATGTGCTCCTTGCACTGGTCTGGTGGGCGACCATCGGTGCGGACAGTCTGCGGTCGATGGCGGGGGCTATTGCGCCGCACGTAGCCGCCTTCTTTTTCTGCGGGCTGGTGGCGATGGCGCTCGGCAACCTGCGCAGTGTCCAGAAACGCATACGGCCGGATGAACCGAGGGCGGTGTCATTCGGGCGTTGGCTTCCCATCGTGCTCGGGGTCGTAACGTTATTGGTGCTCATTGGCGTTCTGATTGCCACCGCATCTTCCCTAGACATCGCTGGTTTCATAAGGCGGTTATTCGGCTCTATTTCAGGTTTTTTGGGCACGGTGGGCAATTACATCGGCATCGCGTTCCAGTACATCATGATTCCATTCGAGTGGCTGGCTTCGGTGCTGCTCATGTTCCTCATCTACCTCACTCGTTTGTTCGGCAATAAACCGCCGGGCCAGACCGGTGAACCCGGCGGAAATTTGCCGGAACTCCCGGAGGGGGTCAAGCCAACGTCTCCGGAGGCTTTCATCACCTTGCTCAAATGGGCGCTTTTCGCCATTGCCGTAGTTCTGGTAACGATACTGATTGTGCGCTCGCTGGAGAGAACGACCCGCCGCAAGCGGGAGGGGAAACCGGACTTCGAGGAAACTCGCGAATCGCTATGGAGCTGGCGGAGACTTTTCAGCGATTTTATACTGTTTTTTGAAAGAATCTTGGGACGTTTCCTGCCCGGGCGGAAGTCCGCAGCGAAATCCGGACAGGGCGCATTTTCAGCGGCACATGCGGACGAGCCTATCACCACGCTGAAAATCCGTGAGGTATTCAGGCGCCTTCTGCGCGAATCAGCAAAGGCGGGCATTACCTGGCATCACAGCGAGACGCCGTTTGAGTATGCCCGACGCTTTGCGGAAACCGTGCCCGATGCCAGCCCGCAGATGAGCGAACTGACGCAACTTTACGTGCGGGTGCGGTACAGCGCCGGTGACGCCGGCGATAGCGAGGTAACGCGCGCCAACAGCCTGTGGCGACACATCAGGGAAACGCTGAGAAAGATAAAGCACGCGGACGGCTGACCATCCGTTTGGAGGAGGCAGGAATTTGAAAGTGCCGATGAAAGTTATGGATTATCCCGCTCTGCTGGCGCTGAACGCGAGCAGTATTCGCGCCGGCCGTGCCCAGCATATCAAGCCGGAGCTGATGCCCGCCGAGAGCAGCCGCCAGTACATCGTCAATTTCTACTTCGACCACGAATGGAATAGCGCCAAGGACATGCGCCTTTCGGTCATACTGGAGCCAGGCGTCCTCACGGCCTGGCTGGACGTCTCCATCGAGGAGTTCGGGTCAATGCGTGAAGTGCTGATGCCCGAACTCGATTGGGAAGCCGCCGTCTGTGTGGGCATCCCGCCCTGGACAAAATAGTCGGGCCGGCTACGACAGGTTGCGGCCAAAGAAATCGAAGATGCGCCGCCAGCCATCCACTGCGGCTTCCTGCCGGTAGCTCGGACGGTAATCGGCAAAGAACCCGTGCCCCACATCGCCGGGATATGACTTAAACTCGTACTGCTTTTCGTGCTTTTTCAGTTCGCCTTCAAGGCGCGCCACGTGCTGTGGCGAGGGGTTCTGATCCATGGCGCCAAATAGCCCCAGGAGCGGGCAGTTTAGTCCTGCCATCATATCCACCACGGCTTTCGGCTGGCCGGGGTTTAGCTCGTCCGTGACCACGCGCCCGCCGTAGCAATTCACCGCGGCGGCCAGGTTCTTTGTATTACAGGCAAACAGCAGTGTCTGGCGGCCTCCGGAGCAGTGCCCGATACACCCCACCTTACCATTGCTCGTGACCACGGCACGGATGGCTTTGACCGCCCCTTCCAGGTCCCCGATTACCTGCACGTCAGGCAGACCGCCTCTCTGCCGCACGGCGGCGGTTATCTGTTCGAGGTCGCCGGGACCTTCCCGGTAGTACAGGTTCAGGGCCAGGGCGATGAAACCATGCGCGGCGAATTTGCGCGCCATTTCCTTGGTAAGCTCCACCAGTCCAAAAACCTCGTGGATAATAATAACGCCGCCATACACACCTGTTCCGAGCGGGCGCGCCATATACCCGCCAAGTACGTCACCGCCATTGCCCGCAAAGGTTATCGACTCCGCCAGCATGCCTTCATAAGGTCTGTGCTGAATTGCCATCGCCCGTATCTCCTTTTCCGTAGACCACAATTTCGTTATTTGCGCCAATAGTACAATCCGCCCCGCCATTCTGTCAAATCCGCGGGCACGCAATTCAATCACCGCCTATCCGGTCCTATCGCCTTCAAATAGGGTATAATTATGTTCAGCATTTTTGCACGACTGTTCCGCCACCCGGGGAGTCCCGCCAATGACAAAACTTAGACTATTCTACGGATGGTACATTGTTGCCGCGGGCCTGGTACTGATTGCTTACAACAGTGCCATTTTCATCTATGGCTGGACCGCCTTCGTGAACCCGATCATCGCCACGTTCGGCTGGAGCGTTGCCCAGATTTCGCTGGCTTCATCTCTGCGCGGACTGGAGACCGGAATCTTTAACCCTGTTTGGGGAGTCGCCGCCGACCGCTGGTCACCGCGCAAACTCATGCTGTTCGGCGTGGCGAGCATGGCGCTGGGCACCTTCTGCCTCAGCCGGACGACCAACCTAGCAATCTACTATGCGGGCTTCCTGATCATGGGCCTGGGCGGGTCACTGGTCACCGGTATTTTGCCCACCACGGTCATTGCCCGCTGGTTCCGGCGAGACATCGGCAAGGCGAATGGCGTGTTTTTCATGGGACTCGGCATCGGCGGCGTGCTGGTGCCCGTGGTAGTCAGGATAGTGGATACCATTACGTGGCAGACCACTCTTATGTACGCCTCGCTGGGTTTCCTGGTTATCGGTGTGCCGGTGTCATTTGTGTTCAAGAGCCGGCCGGAAGACTACGGCATGGTGCCCGATGGAAAGCCGCCCGCGCCGGGCAAAAAGACCCGACCTGCCCCGGACTACAACTTCGGCACCACTGTAAAACAGGCCTTTAAGATGCGGGCTTTCTGGTACATGAATGTCGTCTCGGTGTTCCAGAATGCCACCATCGCCACGGTCACAATGTTCATCATTCCCTACCTCACCAACCTGGATATGCCCCGCGAAACAGCCGGAATGGTTGTCAGCCTGTTTACCCTCATCAGCCTGTTCTCGCGCATCCCCCTGGGCATGGCCGCGGATGTCCTGACGAAAAAGTATGTCATCGGATTTACACTCGCCTTGCTGGTCATCGGCATGTTTGCTTTCTGGATGATTGACGGACAAAGCCCGTTCTGGCTGGTGCTGTTATTTTGCATTACCTACGGCGTCGGCATGAGCGGCATTATGGCGCTACGCGCGCCCATCCAGGCCGAGTATTTCGGCACCCGGAATTTCGGCACCATGTTCGGCCTGAACAGCATCTCCGTGACTATCGGAGGCGTGGCATCGGCGCCGCTGGCAGGGTGGGTGTTTGACACGTATCACAGCTACAAGCCGTTCTGGCTGGGACTGGTGATTTTCGCCGTGGCGGCGGTAATCCTGATGCTGACATTGCCGCCGGCTCCGCGGGCGCAAACTGTCCGCGCCGCGAATGCTTCACAAACACCCGTGAGTTAGTGTGACGCCTCCGAAATCACGTTAGGCACGACAGAAAAGCCGTCCCGGTTGCTTCCTGCACGGGCCCCAATATAACGACAATCACCCTCACCCTGACCCTCTCCGTTTGCGCGAGGGAGAGGGAATAATCGGTAAGAGGGCTGCGCCCTCTTACCACTCCAGCTTTCGGCTGGTCAGACTAACAAAACGGCTCTTTTTCCCTACGGCATGTAGGGTACGGGACTGGGCCCAAGCTGTTCCCTCAAGATTTCCTGCGCCGTGCCGATGAAATCGCACAATATCGGCCGCGTATCGCGCGGGTCGATAATGTCCTCCATGTTAAAGGCTTCGGCGGTGCGGAACGGCGAGGCAATCGCCCGCAGCCGGGCTTCGATTTCCTGCCGCTTTGCTTCCGGATCGGGCGCGGATTCTATTTCCCGCCGGTATGCCGCCGAGGTGCCGCCCTCGATGTGCATCGAACCCCAGTTGCCTGAAGGCCATGCCATGCGCGAGTACATTCCTCCGGGCCGGTAATGGCACTGCCCGGCGACGCCGTAAAGCTGGCGTATGACGAAGGTAATCCACGGTATGCGGGTGCGCATGGTCGCCACTAAGATTTCTGCCCCGGCGCGCACGATGCCCTGCTTTTGCGCTTCCAGTCCGACCATGAATCCAGGCTCGTCCGCAAAGTAAACGACCGGCAGGTGGAAGGTGTCGCACAGTTGCAAGAAACGGATTACTTTAACCCCGGCGTGAACGTCCATTGACCCGCCATTGTACATCGGATTGTTTATCATGGCACCCACCGGATAGCCATTGACCCGCGCCAGTCCCGTGACCCGTGACTGCCCTAAATACGGAGCGATTTCAAAGAAAGAGTCCTTATCCAGTACATACTTCAATATCTGGTGGGGGCTGTAACCCTTTCTCCTGTCTCTAGGAATGACGGAAAGCAGTTTTTCCTCACGGCGCTTCGGGTCGTCTTCCGTCTGAATTCGAGGGGGCATTTGCCAGACGTTATCCGGCAGGTAGCTGAGGAACCGGCGTATCATGGCAAAGGCATCCTGCTCCGTGTCTGCAATGTTATCGATGATGCCGCCCTGGTAAACAACTACCTGTTCCCCGCCGAGGTCTTCCTTGGTGATGTCATATCCCAATGCTGCTTTGACCACGGGCGGGCCGCCGGGGAACAACTGGCTGATACCTCGAATCATCAGGTTGAAATGTGCCAGGCATGCCTCCACTGCGGGCAGTCCGGCCACTGAACCCATTACTGCCGAAACGACCGGAGCAACGCACAGCAATTTTTCGACCCCGGGTGTACTCGGCGAGATGGGGATGTACGTCCGGCCGATGTTTTCAAAGGTGCGCACGCTCCCGCCGGTGGCATCCAGCAAGCGGACATACGGCAGATGCCACTCCAGCGCCAGCCTCTGGGCGTGCCCGCTCTTGTCACCGATGGCGGCGTCCGCCGCGCCGCCACGCACCGTAAAATCGCCGCCGTTCAGAACAACCTTTCGCCCGTTCAGTGTGCATACGCCGATGACGGTATTGGCCGGGCGGAAGGAGACGAGTTTTCCGTTTTCATACGTAGCGCCGCCAGCCAGTCCGCCGATTTCCTGGAATGAGCCCTGGTCGACCAGCGCCGCAATTCTTTCGCGCACGGTCAGTTTGCCGCGCGAATGCTGTCTTTCGATGCCTTCGGGACCGCCCATCTGCGCCGCAAACTGGTGGCGCTGCTTCAACTCATCGATTTCCGGTTGCCAGACCATATCAGTCCCCCTTTTTCGCACAATCCAGCGTTTAGATTCCCGGCGGCTTATTGCCGATAACCTGCTTTTCCTTCAGTGCTGCAATCTCGTCTTTCGTCATCCCCAGAAGTCCGCTGAAAACATAGTCCGTGTGTTCGTCAACCCGGGGCGCCGGGCGGCGGTATTGCGGCAGAGAGCGCGAAAACTTGACCGGAAAGCCAGGATACGGACGTATGCCCACGGACGGATGGTATTGTTCTATGAAGTAGCCGCGCGCCTTCAAGTGCGAGTCCTCCATCAGTTCCTTCGCGTTCAGTACCGCGCCCGCGGCGATACCGGCCGCCTGCAGAATACGCATCGCCTCGTGGTGTCCATGAAGAATGGTCCACGCCTGAACCAGCTTATCGAGTTCGTCCTGGTTGTGCCAGCGGCTTAATTGGTTGGCAAACCTTTTATCCTTCGACCACGCCACACTGCCGGTCGCTCCGCAAAAGGCTTTCCATTCCTCATCGCTCTCAACTGCAATTGTTACCCACGCGTCTTCGCCTTTGCAACGATAACAGCCGTGGGGCGACATGAAAGCGTGCCGGTTACCCAGCCTTTGCGGCAGTCTGCCATTCATTGAATAATCCAGTATTACTTCTCCGAGAAGCGTGATGCCGGCTTCCACCTGCGCCAGGTCTATGTACTGCCCTTTGCCGGTACGGCGGCGGTGCCACAGTGCCAACATCACGGCGCTGGCCGCATTCACTGAAGCCACCGGGTCCACGTATGTGGACTGCGTCCTGTAAGGTCCGCTGTCAGGATAGCCCATAACACTGGAGAACCCGGCGTGCTGTTCAAGAGTGGTGCCGTAGGCGGGGTAATCACGGTACGGGCCGTTCATGCCGTAACCGGGCAGAGAAATCATGATGATGCCGGGGTTAATTTCCCTCAATACCGCGTAGTCCAGCCCGAAGTTCTTCATCACCCGCGGCGTAAAGTTTTCCACCACCACGTCGCTGATTTTCGCCAGCCGTTTAAAAAGCTCCTTGCCTTCCGGCGAGGTTAGGTTGAGCGTAATGCCGAGCTTGTTGCGGTTGAAATCATTATATGTCCCCTGGCGGTTCCAGGGTTCATCGCCGGGGTCACCATCAGGAAAGTAGGGAAAATGCCTGCCGCCCACGCGCAATTGCTTCATCATGGTAATGTATTCCGGGGTCATGACGCGGGCTTGCGGCGCGTCTATCAGGATTACCTCCGCGCCCATATCTGCCAGCATCCTGACCGCCATGGGGCCTGACCAGACCCGGCTCAAATCGAGCATCCTGATGCCGTCAAGTACGGCTTTTTCTGTCATGTCCCTGCCTTCATTCAACCGCCTCGACCACTAAATAATGCCCTGCTCCTTCAACCTCACCAGGTCTTCACTCGAATGCCCGAGACGCCCGCAGTAGACCTCTTGATTATGTTCGCCCAGCAACGGTGCACGGCTCACCTGCCACGGCGTTTCAGACATACGGAACGGCGGTCCCGGGTAGGTCAACCTGCCGGCTTGCGGGTGTTCGATTTCCGACCAGAACTGCCTCGCCTTGTAGTGCGGGTCATGGAGCAGGTCGGCGGGGTCGGCCACCGGCGCGCAGGGAATCCGCCATTCACTGAGGGTATGGAAAAGCTCCTCTTTAGTCCTTTCTTTCAGCCAGGGCGCCAGGAGTTCATCGAAAACATCGGCGTTGTTAATGCGGTCCTGCGGTGTCAGAAACCTCGGGTCCTGAATCAGTTCCGGCATTCCAATCAACGTGTAGAGTTGTTCCTGCTGGGGCCGGGCCGAAGCGCTCACCGCCACATAGCCGTCTTTGCACGGGTAAATAGATATGGGATGGTCGCTTTCATAGCGGTTGCCGTTCCGCTGTTTTATGAGCCCACCATACGTGTATCGCGTGATTGTGAACTGGTGAAAGCCTGCCATACATTCCTGCATCGATACGTCCAGCCACTGTCCCAGCCCTGTATCCTCCCGCGAATAAAGGGCTATCAAAGTTGCCAGGAAGCCGTGAAGCCCTCCCTGGTACTCGGGTTGAGGTCCGGCTCCCTGGAGCGGCTCGCGGTCAGGCTCGCCGTTAATGTACTGGTGTCCGCTTAACGAGTATTCGATGATTGAAGTGGCTTTGAAGTCGCGGTATGGTCCTGTCTGCCCGAAAGCCGTGATTGAGGTCATGACAAGTTTCGGATTTAACCTGGACAGGGCTTCGTAATCAAACCCCAGGGATTTGATTACACCGGGTGCATAATTCTCCACAAGCACATCGGTGGTCTTGATAAGCTCTCTAAATATGCCTGCCCCTTCCGCATTATGTAAATTAAGCGTGACGCTCTTCTTGCCGGTGTTCAGATACAAAAACAGGGCACTCTTTTCCAGGTGAGGCACATCACGCGGGAAGGGACCCACCGCCCGCGAGACATCGCCGCGGACTGGCTTTTCTATCTTGATGACGTCAGCGCCAAAGGACGCCAGCATCTTCGCGCAATACGGACCCGAGATCCCCTCGGAAATGTCCAGTACGCTGATGCCGGAGAGCGCCGTTTCAGCCATGTTCTAAATTCCCCTATTCAGAAGAAACCCGACGGCGGAAGAAGATTGTCTCAGGGAAAGCTTACCACTAACTGATAAAGCCCCTCAATCTGGGGTCGAGTACATCACGCAGAGCATCCCCCACAAAGTTGAAAGCGAGCACGAGCAGGAAGATCGCCACGCCGGGCACGATGGACAGGTATGGCGCTCTCTGAAGCACGGGATAGGCAATCAGCAGCATGTTGCCCCAGGTTGCGGTCGGTGGCGGCACTCCGATTCCCAGAAAACCCAGCGTCGCTTCCGTCAATATGGCGTATGCCATGCCCAGTGTTCCCTGGACGATTACCGGAGCGAAACAGTTGGGCATAATATGCCGGAATATGATGCGCCAGTCACTGCCGCCGATGGAACGCGCGGCTGTCACGTACACCTGCTCGCGCACTGACAAAGCCTGACTGCGCACGACGCGCGCAATGAACGGTACATTGGCAACACCGATGGCAACGATGACATTAACCAATGTGCTGCCAAGCACAGCGACCAATCCCATGGCAATAATTAGACTCGGGAAGGCCAGCAAACCATCCATGATGCGCATGAGGACCGAATCGACCCAGCCTTTCGTGTTTCCGGCTATCAGGCCGATGGGCATGCCGATGACAACGCCAAGCCCGACCGCTCCGACGCTTACCAGCAAGGCTATCCGTGAACCAAAGATAGTCCTGCTCAATACGTCCCTGCCTATCTGGTCGGTGCCAAGCAGGAATTCCCTGGAAGGGGGAGTCAGGTAGTGTTTGGACTGGAAATTGGGATCGTACGGAGCGATAAGAGGCGCGAAAATGGCGCAGAAGACGATAACGACGACAACCGCAAATCCAAACACCGCCAGAGGCATGCGGAAGAACCGCCTTGCATTAATGCGCGCCTGGCTCTGACGATGCGGTCCCTGCGAATGCTTCGCTCGTGCTTTATTGTTTCCGGGTTCCACACCACTCCTTATCAAAATCACCCCGCCGCTATGTGTACCTGATACGCGGGTCGATGTACGCGTAGACCAGGTCAGTCAGCAAATTAGAAATCAGCACCATTGTCGATATAATGAGCACAATCGCCTGCACGACCGGGAAATCGCGGCTCAGAATCGACTGCACCAGCAACCGGCCCACACCGGAGATAGCGAAAATATTTTCGACCACCACGGCGCCTCCGGCAATCCTGCCGATCTGCAAGCCCATAATTGTCACCACCGGAAGGACGGAGTTCCTGAAGGCATGTTGCCAGATAACCTTCCGTTCCTTCAGACCTTTGGCTCTGGCAGTCCTGATATAGTCCTGCGCCAGCACCTCCAGCATGGCGGAACGCATCTGGCGCATGTTCAGCGCGGCGGCGCCCAGCCCGAGTGACACTATCGGCAGTATTTGACTTTTTATACCTTCAACGGGGTCGTGGAAAACGCTGACAAAGCCGAAAGGAGAGAGCA
>Ga0315284_10016415_pt1 | contig 10511 bp, 11 predicted proteins | sample YL17G09_16_MG_FD_203696 | JGI IMG/M metagenome (GOLD analysis project Ga0315284, IMG submission 203696) | Sediment microbial communities from Yellowstone Lake, YNP, Wyoming, USA - YL17G09_16 | ecosystem: Environmental > Aquatic > Freshwater > Lake > Sediment | place: USA: Wyoming | collected...
GGCAGAAAAGCAAGGGAATTGCAGGAGAATCTGGCTCCGCCAAGACCTGGCGGGGGGAGTGGGTCGTGAAGGAATCGAACCTTCGACCTTGGGATTAAGAGTCCCCTGCTCTGCCAGCTGAGCTAACGACCCATACTGGATGCGCAACGGAGTCCGCAGTGCGGACTCCGCAAGCGTCACTAGGCTAACATACGCGCCAACCGTAGTCAAGCAATGGGGCGCGACCCTTTTCCGATGGTGACGCCCAGGCAGTTAGTCGACGTGCCCCACGTCTTCGGTCCCGTGGTCGTGCTCGGTTCCCTCCCAGAAATCCGCAGGCCGGTCGGCGGAGAGGGGGGACATGGCGCGCAGCTTCTCCACGATCGGTGGATAGACTGCCAGGAAGTGATCGGCATCGGCGACGCTGTTGCCGCGCCCGACGCTGATGCGCAGGGAGCCGTGCGCGAGGTCGTGGGGCAGGCCGATGGCAAGCAGCACGTGCGACGCCTCCAGCGACCCGGAGGTGCAGGCCGAGCCGGAGGAGGCGGCGATGCCCTCGAAGTCGAGGTTGAGCAGCATGGACTCGCCCTCGACGTAGCGCACGCAGAAGCTGGCGTTGTTGGGCAGCCTCCGGGTCGGGTGACCGGTGAGGATGGAATCCGGCACGCTGGCGAGGACACCCTGAATGATCCGGTCGCGCAGCTCCTGGCTGTGCTTGATCTCCCAGTCGAGGTCGCGCGCCGCCAGGCGAGCGGCTTCACCCAGGCCCACGATGCCGGGGACGTTCTCGGTGCTGGATCGCCGGCCGCGCTCGTGCCCGCCGCCGTGCATCAGCGGCGAGATCCGCACCCCCTTGCGGACGAAAAGCGCGCCGACTCCCTTTGGGCCGTAGAACTTGTGCGCGGACAGCGAGAGCAGGTCGATGTTCAGTTCCCTGACGTTGAGGGGCACGTGCCCGACGGCCTGAACGGCGTCGGTATGGAGGAGCACATCGCGCTCCCGACAGATGGCGCCGATCTCGGCCAGGGGCTGGATGGTCCCGATCTCGTTGTTGGCGTGCATGATCGAGACCAGGATGGTCTTGTCGGTGATCGCCTGGCGGACATCATCCGGGTCGACGAGGCCATGCGAGTCGACGGGGAGATAGGTAACCTGGACGCCTCGCTTCTCGAGGAACTGGGCGGTATGCAGCACCGCATGGTGCTCGATGACGGAGGTGATGATGTGGTTGCCCTTCTTCTCGCGGGCAAGGCTGATCCCCAACAGGGCCTGGTTGTCGGCTTCGGTGCCGCTGCCGGTGAAGACGATCTCCTCCGGGAGCGCGCTAAGCAGGGCCGCCACTTGTCCCCGGGCGAGGTCCATGCCCTCAGCCGCCTCTTGCCCTGAGCGGTGAATGCTCGATGGATTGCCCCACTTCTCTCGGAAGTAGGGCAGCATGGCATCGACGACCTCCGGGCGCACCGGGGTGGTAGCGGCATGGTCGAAGTAGATCGGGCTCGGCACGACGGGCCTCCTGGAAACTCGTTTACGACACTCGCAGCAATGCTACCCCAAGCTCAGGGGTCGATGACGCACTCAGTTGCCTCAGGATGGGCTGACGGAGCCCTCCAGTCGCTTCAGGTACACAAGAGCGTCATTGAGCTTGGTCTTAGTGTCGACTTCCGAGAAGTCCTCGAAGGAGAGCCAACCGTCATACCCGGTCTTCTTGAGGGCTGCGACGATGGTCGTCCAGTCGGCCTGCCCCAGCTTGATCGGGACCATCTTCCACTGCCATTTGGCAACGCCGTTCTCTTCGCCGGTCTTCTCCCAGGCGACGTTCTTGGCGTGGACATGGCTGAGGTACGGGCCGAGCAACTCGAGGGCCATCTGGACGTTCTCCATGCCCTCTACGACCATGTTGGCGGGGTCGAAGATGACTCCGATCTCGTCGGGGCTGAAGTGCGAGACGATCCGATGAGCGAGGCCTGCGGAGGGGGTGATGTTGCCCATGTGCATCTCGATGCAGGCCTGCACCCGGTACTTGCGGGCGAGGATGGCAACGGTCTCGAAGTCGCGCACGGAGCGCTCGTACAGGTCCTGGTATAGGCGGGAGCCGTCGTAGCGCGGCGCGCCGACGCGCATCTTGGTCGATCCGACGGCGGCGGCGGCGCGCATCACCGCCTCGACGACGTCGGGGCGGTCGCACCCCATGTAGGTGCCCAACACCGGCATGGCGAGGCCGTGCCGGTCCGCGATCTCCTTGGCGCGCTTGAGGTCGACGTCGATGTTGCCCTCATCGACGGTAGAGCGATTTCCGCTCCAGTAGTTGATCTTCTCGATCGGCTCGGGAGACTTTCGGGTCACGCGCCACTCGAGGCCGTCGAAACCGAGGGAGGCCGCGAGAGCAGCGGTCTCTTCGAGGTCGAGCTCGGGGCACATCACAGTGAAGACCGAGTACTTCCAGGCCATTGGCTTCTCCATCGCGTTGGGGTTGGTGGGCAATTCGGCGCCGCGCGTGGCCTCTCCTGCCCCGCTATCCCCCCTCGACCGCGGGGACGATGGCAAGCGTGTCGCCGTCTCGCAGCGGAGTCTGCTCGCCCTGCCGGGAACGGATATCCTCGGAGTTGACGAAGACGAGGATGAATGGGCGGAGTTCGCCCGATTCGGTCCGGAGGAGCGGGCGGAGGCCAGGGTGGCGCTGCTCCAAGGCCGAGAGCGCCGCGCCGACGGTCTCACCTCTGACGCGCGCCCGACGCCGGCCGCCGGTGACATCCTCGAACGATGCCGGCAGGTTGACCTCAACTCCAGGCACGGCGTCCGATGCTCCTCTCCTCGCGGCTAGGCCACCACTTCCACGCGGGGCGGATAGGCGAAGTCGTGGTAGCGCGCGGCGACTTGCGCCTCGTCGGTTCCTCCCTGGTGCAGGTAGACCCGATAGCGGAAGTCGAGGGAGGCGCCGCGGGGCAGGAGGTGGCTGCCGTCGGCGGCCGGGTCGGCGTAGAAATCATGCCATCCGAACGGGTTGGCGGTATACATGCCGTAGTCCCGCACGTGCCAATAGGTGGGGTGGCGGAAGCTGGAAGGGTGATCGAACACGGCGATGCCGAGACGCTCACCGCCGATCTCCCCCGCGTAATCGCACCAGTGGGCCCGCTTGCCCCAGGACTCGGCCTCGCCGACGCCGCCAAAGGCATTCTCGATGCGGCCGCCGTGGTCGCCGTCCATGGCGGGGGCCACTCGGAACGCGAGTATCCCACCCTCCTTGGTGTCGCCGAAGCGGACATCGCATTCGGTGGCGGTAAAGCACACCTCGAAGTCGAAGATGCGCATGTCTCCCGGAACGGCATAGGCGGTGAGAGCCCGCTTCTCTTCAATCACCTTGTTCTGCTTGACGTCGGTCCAGTCGGTCGACGCCGCCAGCCGGCCCAGCACCGGCCCGCTCTCGGCGGCGAGAATCTCGCGATGAAGCTGGAAGGCGTGGTTCGCGCCTTCGCTCCAGTTGTCGGTCCGGTTGACGTCTCCATGCGCCACCCACAGGGAGCGATGATGGTGGTGGTCGGTGGTCTCGCCCGGCACATCGTCGGTGATGGGCCAGCTCCGGGTGACGCGTGTCCCTCCAGGGCCGAGCACAGGGAAGAAGCAGGGCCGGGCGGGATTGCCGGTGTATCGGTAGGTGGTGAGCAAGTCTCCGCCAACTTTCACGTGGACCTGACCCGCCTTGTCGTCGGAAACGGTGACCGCGTCCGCCGCGGGCGCTTTGTCGGTCAGCTCGGCGGTGAGGCGCAGAGAACCCCCTGCGGGAAGATCCGGCAGCACAAATGCGATCCGGACGCCCGCATCGGCCCCACACCCACACCCGAAGGGATGGGGAGCACAGACCTGCCCGACCAGCTTCGCTCCGCTGTCCGTCGTCAGCGTAACGGCGCGGGGCTGCTTGCCGGCCTTCTGAGGCAGCTTCACTGTCACCGGGCAGTTCTTTCGCGCGTGCGGTCCAGCATGGACGATCAGACCAGAGTTCGCCATGGATGCAACCTCCGTTCTAGGTGCGAGTGCGGCGATGCGATGGCAACCGCGCCCTACTTGGGGAGACAGCTCTTCAGATAGCGCAGCGACTGCTGAACGATGGTGTCGATGTCAGTGCTGAACTTGAACGGCTCGGTCGACACGTAGCCGCCGTAGCCAACGTCGCTCAGCGCGGCCAGGATGGGACGGAAGTCCGTCTCGCCGCACCCCGGCGCCTGTAGATTGGCATCGTTCGCGTGGAAGTGCCCGAGGATGTCGGCGTGCCTGCGGATCAGCGCGGGGATAGGATCGCGCTCACTCACCATCGCCTTCACGTCGAGGAGCAGGCGGAAGTTGGGGTGGCCGATCTCCTCGACCATTCTTCGGCCATCGGCCGCGTTCAAGATGAAATCCGTCTCGGCAGCGGTGAGTGGCTCAAGGCAGAGCGTCACGCCACGCGCTGACAGAGTCGGCAGCACTTGGGCGAAGGTTTCGGCGGCCCATTGCCAGGCATCCTGCTCCCCAGCTCCCGCCGAGCGACCCCGCTGCTTGGGGGAGCCGAACACCATGACAGCACCGCCCAGGTCACCACAGAAGTCCGTGAGATGGCGAAGGTAATCAACAGTGCGAGCGCGCACGGCGGCGTCAGGATGGCTGATATGCAGCCCTTCGGGCTTCACCAGGAGCCAGTGGAGGCCAGCCACGTCGAGGCCGGCGTCTCGGGCCGCGCGTCTGAGTTCGACGCGGGCTGAGGGGGACAGGTTCCTCACATCCTCGGCAAGGGTATAGGGCGCGATCTCCACGGCGTCATAGCCGGCCTGGGCGATAGCGGCGCATTGATCGCCCCAGGGGCGGTTGCCGAAGCCTTCATTGCAGAACGCGAAGCGCATGCTGGTCCGTCCTCCGGCTTTGCGGCTTCGACGGGGCCAGGGTCAGTCCTGCCCGGTGTGGAGGGAGGTGGGGTCAGCCGTCGGAGCGGCGGCGGACAGAGAGGGCGCGTTGCTCCTCCCGCTTGGCCTCGCGGTCGGCGATGGCCTGCCGCTTGTCCCATTCCCGGCGGCCGCGGGCGAGGCCCAGCTCCACCTTGGCGAACCCGCGTTCGAGGTAGAGCTTGAGTGCGACGATGGTTAGCCCGCGCTCCACGGCCCGCCCCAGAAGGCGGTTGATCTCGCGCCGATGGAGGAGCAGCTTGCGCGTCCGCCGGGTCGAGGGGTTATCCCGGCTGCCGGGCTCATAGGGGCTGATGTGCATATTGTGGAGCCAGGCTTCGCCGCGCTCGACGGCGGCGTAGGCGTCCTTGATCTCCGCCCGGTGGGCGCGTACGGACTTGATCTCCGTGCCTGTCAGCACCAGGCCGGCGTCAAAGGTCTCCATAATATCGTAGTCATGCCGCGCCCGCCGATTGACGGTTACGGTTTCCCGGTCTGGCATTTCAGGCTCCACTGTTAGTATAGGCCCAGCTCTGGTGGGGGTCAAGCCAACCGGGGCGGGATCGGGCTTGTCAGGTTCCGGGCACATGTGGCGCCCGGGGCCGAAAGGGAAAAGGCAGCAGCGCCTGAAGCCTGGGAATGGTCTGTGATCGACCCAGAGGCTGAGAAGGGGCGTCAGGGCGATGCCCGCCCTCTGCCTTTGGACGCGCGGGCGGAAGCGTGGTATACAGGTACCATGGCGGCTCTTCGGGGCTCCGCCGGACGCTGCACGCGGCCTTGGACAGGGGCCTGCGGCGAGTCCTGGGCAGTTCGCTGGGCAGGAGGGTGAGAATGCGCCGCGCACATATACGGCAGTCTCTGATCGCCGGGCTGTTGGTCCTGGCGATGGTTGTCTCTATCACCGGCATCTTCGCCGCCTCGGGCGCAAATGTCAGGATTACCGCGCCGCGGGCGGGAGCCAAGGTGAGCGGAGTCCTCCAGATCAACGCCGCGGTGAAGAACGCAGGGAAGGTGGCGTACGTCATCCTGGGCGTGGACGAGAACCGACCGTTCTCGAGCAACGCTGCTCCCTTCACATTTGAGATCGACACCACTGCGCTGTCGGACGGCGCCCATCGCGTCTTCGTCGAGGCCTATGACAACTACGGCCTGGTCGCGACATCGAAAGTGATAACGGTCTATGTGAAGAACGGATCGGCTCCCGCGCCCATGGTGCAGGCGCGCAAAGCGCCGGCGACGCGGGTAGCGGCGAAGCCCAAGCCGGCCGCGCCGGTGGCCAAGGCAACCCCGGCTTCCCCGACCGCGAAGGCCGTTCAGCCCTCTCCGGCAACGCGAGTGGCCGGCGGGTCAGGCGCCGGGGTAGTTACGGTTGACGCGCTCGCCGACGCCCGCAGCACATCGGCGACGGCGCCCACGCTCTCGGGGCGGGGCCCACTGCCAGAGCCTAGCCACTCCACTCAGGTAGCGAGAATGTCGCCTGCCAGACCCTCCGCGGCCGAGACGGGCGCTCGCATGAGCTTCGCCTCCGGGGCCGCCAGCGATCTGCCGCCGGCCGTAAGAAGCGCCGAGGGCCGGGTGCGGGGTCACACCCTGGTGATGAATGGTCAGCCGGTGCAGTTCTCAGTAGGTCCGTTCATTGAGTCGGGCCGGATGAAGGTCGGATTCCGGGGCATGTTCCAGCACATGGGGGCCAAGATCACCTGGCAGCGGCACGCGCGGGTCGCCCGCAGCGTGAAGGGGTCGCATACGATCGAGGTCGCGGTGGGATCCAACCTGGCGAAGGTGAACGGGAAGACCGTGGACATGGGCACAGCGGCGAGCATCCGCGAGTCCAGAATGATGATCCCGCTGCGGTTCTTCGCTCAGGTGACAGGCGCGGCGCTTAACTGGGACCACAGCACGAAGGTGGCGAACCTGAAGGTTGACAATCGGGCGCTGGCCGAGCGACCGTCAGGCGAATAGCCTAGCTCAGCCCTTTTCTATATCACCACCAACAGCTCGAGGGTGTGCCGACGACAGGCGGCGCACCCTCGAGCCGCTTCTGTGGGAGGGGAGCCGCGCGCGGGCGCCGAAGCAAGCTCAGTTGCTCAACTCCACCGGAGGTCTGACCCACGGCACGCTGCTACAAGCATCCCGATCGCGAGACTGAGGTCTCCTGCGGCCGGTGCGAGAGGCCGCTGTGTCCTGATTGCGTTCAGTTCGGCGCAACGGGTGTGCGCTGCGGCGACTGCCTGCGCATGCCCCGTAGGGCGATGGGGCTGGCCACGGGTCGCCAGATACTGCGGGCTGCTGTTTTCGCGCTGCTGGTTGCGGCGCCGGCCGGTCTGCTCCTGGGCTTGCTTCGCTGGTTGAGCCTGATGGTGGCGATCATCCTCGGCCTCGCCATCGGGTCGGCCGCGCTGGTGGGGTCGGGACGGCACCGCGAGACCTCGATCCAGGCAATCGCAGCGGGGATGGCGCTGCTGAGCATGGTGATTTCTGGCGCCATCATGTGGGCCTCGAGACCCGGGTACTTGGGCCTCGAGTGGATAGCTGGCATGTTCTCTCATGCTGGCTTCGTCATATCTTTGTCGGCGGCGGTCATCGCCGCAATCGCTCGCTTCCGATTCTGAAGAGGGACATGAACTCGACCCCCGGCACGCTCTATCTCGTCGGAACGCCGATCGGAAACCTGGAGGACATCACTCTGCGCGCGGTGCGAGTGCTGCGGGAGGTTGACCTCGTCGCGGCTGAGGACACGCGGGTGACGCGGGTGCTGCTTCAGCGCTACGAAATCCGTACTCGTCTTATCAGCTACCACGAACACAGCGGCCCAGGACGGTTACAGGAGATACTGGATGCGCTCAGGCAGGGCGAGAGTGTAGCCTTTGTGTCCGACGCGGGCATGCCCGGCGTCAGCGACCCCGGAGCCAAGCTGGTGAAGGCCTGCGCCGATGCTGCGATTCCGGTGTCGGTCGCGCCCGGGCCTACGGCCGCTTCCGCGGCGCTGGCGCTATCGGGTTTGCCGATGAAGGAGCACCTGTTCCTGGGTTTCCTGCCAAGTCGCGCGGGGCAGAGGCGGGAAGCTCTCCGCCGAGCAAAGGACCAGGTCGGCGCGCTGGTCCTGTTCGAGGCCCCACACCGGGTGAGGGAGAGCCTGGAAGATATGCACGAGGTGCTGGGCGATAGGCCCGCAGCCTGCTGCCGGGAGTTGACGAAGCGCTTCGAGGAAGTGGTGCGCGGCACGATCTCGGAGTTGGTGGCGCACTTCGCCGAGAATGAGCCGCGAGGCGAGTTCACGATCGTTGTGGCCGGGGCGCCGGCGCACGCCGCGGAGGGTGATCTTGGGGCAGCGCTCGAGGAAGCTCGGGAGCTGATCGCTGCCGGGCTGTCGGCCAGCCGCGCGGTGGCGCACGTTGCCAGGAGGCGGGGCGTGTCGAAGAGCGCGCTCTACCGCGCTGTGCTGGACCAGGGGCGCGGCGATGAGGGCTGACGCGAAGCGAGGGAACTCCCTCGACGGCCGCACCTGGACCCGGTACTCGATCAGCATCTGGAGCGATATTCGCAAATCGAGGGAGGAACTCGCACTCAAGCACCCCGCGCTTTTCCCAATGGAGCTACCGAAGCGCGTGATCGAATGCTTCCTGCCACCCGAGGGGAGAGTCGTGCTCGACCCTTTCTGTGGACTTGGCTCAACCGTGCTTGCCGCGCACGAGCTGGGCCGCGCCGGCGTTGGCCTCGACATCAGTCCGGATTACATCGAGGCTGCGAGACAACGGCTGGGCGAGTGCAGCGAGTGCCGGCTGATCTGCGCTGATGCCTCCGATCTCGCCTTGCACCTGGGGCCGGAGTCGGTCGATCTGGTCATAACCTCACCACCCTACTGGAACGTGCTGACTCGCCGGCGATCGGCTGACCGGAAGGAGACCAGGCACTACGGGGAGCGGGAGGGCGATCTTGGCCGGGTGGAGAGCTACGAGGGGTTCATCTCCCAGCTCGCCGATGTCTTTTCGGGCGTGCAGAGGGCGCTTCGCCCGGGCGGATACTGCGTGGTGGTAGTCATGGACCTCCGACAGAAGAACCGCTTCTACCCCTTCCACTCCGACCTTGCCGGCGCCATGCAGGCCATCGGCTACCTGCTGGACGACATTATCATCTGGGATCGCAGGCACGAGTACAACAACTTCCGCCCGCTGGGGTATCCTTCCGTCTTCCGGGTCAACAAGGCGCATGAGTTCGTAATGGTGTTCCAGAAGGCGCGAGAGGGGTGACGCGAATAGCGTCGGTGCGCGACACCGCGAGCGAGGGCTCCGAGTCTACTTCCTCACCTTGAAGATCAGCGTCAACCCGATCACCGCAGTCGCGATGTTCGGCAGCCAGGCCGCCCACAAAGCGGACAGGTGGCCCTGCTGGGAGACGATGGCGAGGTAGTTGCCGACCACGTAGTAGGCGAAGCCGATGAGGATGGCGACCCCCAGGCCGATAGCAGAACTGCCGCGATGGGAGCGCATCCCCAGCGGGGGGGCGATGAGCGCGAAGACGAGGCAGGCGAAGGGGATGGCGAACTTCTGGTGCAGCAGCACCTCCAGGTCCCGCGCCGGCCGATGCTGGCGGAGAACGAATCGGATGCGCTGCTGGAGCTCGCGATAGGTCATCTGGCTCGGGTCGCGGGTCTGCTCGGCCATCTGGTTGGGGCTGGTGTGGAAGTCGACGACAGTGCGCTCGAACCTGGTGCTGGCAAGCTCATCCGGTCGTAGGGACTTGTGGCTCCCGTCGATGAGCAGCCACTTGCCGGCGTCCTCCTGCCACCGCCCCCGCTTGGCCACCGTCACGGCCAGCGGCTCGCCCTTCTCGAACCAGATGATGGTGGGGCGGACCATCTCGCCCGAACCCACGTCGAGCCGGTCGGCGTAGATCAGGCGCTTCACCTGGTCGCCGTCCATGTCCTTCAGGAACACCGCCTCCTGAATCCGCTTGCCCGACCGGATGGAGGCCGCCTGGACGATGTCCTCTGCCCGGCGATTGCAGGCCGGAACGACGAGTTCGTTGACGGCGGCGGTGGTGATCGAGATCAGCAGCCCGCCTGCGACCATCGGGACCACCAGCCGCCGAAAGCCGATGCCTCCCGCGTACATCGCCACCAGTTCGCTGTCTCCGCTCAGGCGACCGAAGGTGATGAGGATCGCCACCAACGTTGCCAGCGGGAAGGTGTAGACGATGTTCCCCGGCAGCCAGAGCAGGAACAGTTCGCTCGCGGTCCAAAGGCTGATTCCGTAGTCGCTGATGAGCTGAGTGAGCTTGAACAGAATGCCGGCCGAGACGAACAGCAGCACGAAGGCCAGCATCCCAAACACGAAGGGCCCTGAGGTCTGCCGGATGAGATAGCGGTCGGCGGTTTTCATGTCATCTGGAACCGATCGCCAAGATAGAAGCGGCGCGCGGCGGGGTCGTCAACCAGCTCTTTCGAGGTCCCCGACGTCAGAATCTTGCCTTCGTAGATGATGTAGCTGCGGTCTGTGATAGCGAGCGTCTCGCGCACATTGTGGTCGGTGATCACCATCCCGAGATTGCGAGAGCGCAGTTCCCGAACAATGTCCTGGAGTTCGGCGACGGCGATAGGGTCGATGCCGGTGAAGGGCTCGT
>Ga0315284_10016418_pt1 | contig 10509 bp, 6 predicted proteins | sample YL17G09_16_MG_FD_203696 | JGI IMG/M metagenome (GOLD analysis project Ga0315284, IMG submission 203696) | Sediment microbial communities from Yellowstone Lake, YNP, Wyoming, USA - YL17G09_16 | ecosystem: Environmental > Aquatic > Freshwater > Lake > Sediment | place: USA: Wyoming | collected...
CGAGATGCCGGGCAAGCCGCTCAGGGAGAAGACCCGGAAAGAAGGCGTGCATCTGCGGCCCGAGTCCGTTACATTAGCGCCGCCCGGTGTCTGGCGCCGGGACGAGATGGCTGTCCGGGCCATGTGGCGAGGGACGAGACGCCATGAGGAGGAAGCGGGCAGGACGCCCCACCGCGCGTCATCGCGTCGGTCAGCCGCCTCGGGATTTCCGCGGGCTGTCGCACCAGCTCCTCCGGTATGCCGGCACCAACGTTCCCCACACGGACTTCCTGCGTGGAGTCGCGCAGAGGCTTCTCGAGTTCTCCGGATGCAGAGCCGTTGAACTCCGCGTGAAGAAGGAGGACACGTGCTACCGCTGCGTGGCCACGCACCCGCCCATGCAGCCCGTCACCGTTGAGATCACGCGCCGCAGGCGGGAGGAGGGGAATGCGCTGCTGGCTTGCGCTGGCGACAAGAACGGCTTGGAGGCGGTCTGCCGGGCCGTTGTGGAGCGGCAGCCCCACGGGTTGGCACCCCATTTTACGGCGAACGGCAGTTTCTGGGCCGGGAACGCGACGCGATCGCTGCTGCGCGCCTCGGGATCGGATACCATGACGCGGGCGACGACCCGCGGCAGGCGCTGTGCTTGCCCGTCGGTGGCCATTATCCCGCTCGTTGCTGCGGACGAGACCATTGGGCTGGTGCTGCTGCAAAGCGACAAGGGAGATTACTTTGAGGAGGGCGAGATCGGGGCCTATGAAGGCGTGGTGCAGACGCTCGGCCTGGCGCTGTTGAGCCGGCTTGCCCAGACCGCCCTCCAGGAGCGGGTCAAGGAGTTGACGTGTCTCTACAGCCTCGCGCAACTCGCGGAGCGCCCCGGCCTCCCGCTCGACGAAATCCTCCAGGGCATTGTGGAACTCTTGCCGCCCGCCTGGCAGTATCCCGAGATCGCGTCGGCGCGGATCATTCTCGATGGCCGCGCGTATGCCACGTCACGGTTCACCGAAGGCGCCTGCAAGCAGTCCGCCGACATCGTGGTCAAAGGCCGGCGGCGAGGCGCGGTCGAGGTCGGCTACGCCGTCGAAAGGCCGGAACTCGACGAAGGGCCGTTCCTGGGCGAAGAGCGAAGCCTGATCGACGCCGTGGCGCGACAGGTGGCTGCCCTGATCGAGCGGCGGCAGACCGACGAGGACAAGACACACTTGCAGGACCAGTTGCGCCACGCGGACCGCCTGGCGACCATCGGGCAACTGGCCGCAGGCGTCGCGCACGAGTTGAACGAACCGCTGGGCAACATCCTCGGGTTTGCCCAGTTGATCCAGAAACAGCCCGGCCTCCCGAAGGAGGCGGCCCCGGACCTCGAGAAGATCGTGACCACCTGCCTTCACGCGCGGGAGATCATCCGGAAACTGATGCTGTTCGCGCGGCAGATGCCGCCCCAGAAGAGCCGGGTGGGCCTTAACGCTGTTGTTGACGAGGTGCTGTCGCTCCTGGAGTCGAGGTGTTCGGGCAGCGGGATCACCCTCGCCCGACGGCTGGCGCCGCGGCTGCCCGAGATCACGGCCGACCGGTCGCAGTTGCGCCAACTCCTGGTGAATCTCGTGGTCAACGCCATCCAGGCCATGCCCGGGGGAGGCACGCTCACGGTCGCTACGCGCGCCTCGCGCCGCCGCGTCGTCCTGAGCGTGGAAGACAACGGCGTGGGCATGAGCCCGGAGGCGCTCCAGAAGATATTCCTCCCCTTCTATACGACGAAGGACGTCAACGAGGGCACGGGGCTGGGCCTTCCGGTGGTTCACGGCATCGTGACGTCCCACGGCGGAACCATCGACGTACGCAGCGCGCCCGGCGTGGGCACGCGGTTTGATATCCGGCTCCCCGTGGCCGGTGCGGCACAGGAGGAGGAACGCCATCCCAATGACCGCGGCGGCTAGACAGCGCGCGATCCTGGTCGTGGACGACGCGCCCGGCACGCTCGAAATCCTCGAGCGCAACCTGACGGCCCAAGGCTACCGGGTGTTCACCGCTCCCGGCGCGGCGGAGGCCATACGGATTGCCGAAACGACCGCCGTGGATCTGGTCATCACCGATCTGAAGATGCCCCGGGTCAGCGGTTTTGACCTGGTGCGTCACATCCGCGAGAACCTGAGGGACACGGAAGTCATCGTGATCACGGGCTACCCGTCCGTCGGGGGCGCCGTCAAAGCCGTCAAGATGGGCGCCGAGGAGTACCTGGCCAAGCCGTTCACCGACGAGGAACTCCTTGCCGCCGTGGAGCGCGCCCTTGAGAAAGGGTGGAACACTCGCCGTGGCGAGGAGGCGCGGCGGGCCGGCCGCGCGGCCGTCTCGGGAGCGCCCCACACGCCCCATGGCATCATCGGCGAATCGGAGCCGATGCGACGGGTCTTCAAGGCGATCACCAAGGCCGCGGCCACGTCGGCGACCGTACTGATCACGGGCGAAAGCGGCACGGGCAAGGAACTCGTGGCCCGGGCCATCCATTACGGCAGCCCCCGTTCGTCGGCGTCGTTCGTGCCCGTCAACTGCGGCGGCATCCCCGAAGGCCTTCTCGAGAGCGAACTGTTCGGTTACGTCAAGGGCGCCTTCACCGGGGCCGCGGAATCCCGGGCGGGGTTTTTCCAGACCGCCGACGGGGGCACGATTTTCCTCGACGAGGCCAGCGAGATGAGCCTGCCGATGCAGGTCAAACTGCTCCGCGTGCTCCAGGACAAGACGGTGTACATGGTCGGGTCGAGCCGCGGGCGGACCGTGGATGTGCGAGTGCTCGCGTCGACGAACAAGCACCTTCCGGCCCTGGTCAGGAAGGGGCTCTTCCGCGAGGACCTGTTTTTCCGCCTCAACGTGATCGCCATTGACCTGCCGCCCCTGAGGGAGCGTGGCGACGACATCCTGCTCCTCGTGCACTATTTTGCCCAGAAGTTCTCGAAGGAACTCGGTCGGCCGGCGCCCGCTTTCTCGGACGAGGCCCTGAGAGTCCTGCGCGACGCCCATGCGTGGCCGGGCAATGTGCGCGAGTTGGAGAATGCCATCTACCGGCTCGTTGTGATGACCGAGGGCGATCGCATCGAAGTGCCGGACCTGCCCTCGGTGATGCGATTTTCTGCGCTCCGGGAGCCGAGCCTGAACCGAACGCTGACCGAGGTCGAAGCCGAGTACATCGGCAACGTTCTGGCCAGTGTCGGGGGCAACAAGACCATCGCCGCCAAGGTCCTGGGCATCGACCGCAAGACGTTGCGGGAGAAACTGGGCAGGATCGAGAAGCCGCCCGGATCGTGACGGGCCCGTACCGGGGAATTCGGCCCCAGCGGTTCAGATTCCCCCGGTTGGGGTCCCGCCCTCGCCGGCTCTCGCCCGTCCTCTCCATATTTGTCGCCCACGCATGTGACCGGTTTTCCCCACTCTTGGGCCCACTTTGGCCGCACTCCGTGCCATCTCGGCCTTGGTACTACAACGCCACTTAACCTCGTGCGCGGTGGGTCTCCTGACCCACCGCGCGGCAATTGCCCCCGGGCGGCGAGGTAACGGTCGCCGCGGCGACCGCGGCGGGGCGGGAGACCCGCCGCGCGAAGTGGCGTTGTAGTATTGGTGCAGAACTGGCATACCAGTTGCTACCGAGTATGGCACCAGGCGCGGTTGTTCAAGCTCGCCCTTGGCTTGCCTTGTGCGCGGGGCGGAAGGCTCGAACCCTTGGCAATGGGACGCCCGTACCCGGAATCCTGAGGAGGGCCGACCATGTCGAAGCCGCACCACGACCTTTGCTCGACATGCAGTCTCGCGCCAACATGCAGCAACCCGGGCACCCCCGCCAAACCCGTGCGATCCTGCGCGTCGTTCCAGGCTCACACGGACCTGTGCACCACCTGCAATCACCTGGCTACCTGCGAGCGCCGCAGCACCTCACTGCGGCCCGTCTTCTATTGCGAGGAATTCGATAACTACGTCCCCGCCGTTGTCACAGACAGCGCCCCGTGGGCTCCCACCCCCGAGACGACCCGGGACTACAGGCACCTCGGACTGTGCGCGGATTGCGAGAACCGGGAAAACTGCGTCGTACCGAAACCCGAAGGCGGCATCTGGAACTGCGAGGGATACCGATAGCGTGACACCCAGCGCGGCGACGACGAACAGCGCGGGCACCCGCGACCAGGAAGGCATTGACCTGGAAGGCGTCCGGACGATTCTCGGCCAGCACCGCAGCGGTCGCGGGGGCCTGATTGCCATCCTCGAAGAGGTCCAGGCCAGGTTCGGCTACCTTCCCGAACAGGCCCTGCGGATGATCGCCGAGGAGACGGGCCGGTCTCTCGCGGACGTCTACGGGGTCGCCACTTTCTACCGGTTCTTCACGCTGAAGCCGCGCGGCAAGCACCTCATCTGCACGTGCCTAGGGACGGCCTGTCATGTCCGTGGCGCGCCGCGGGTGGTCGAGGAGTTCGAGCGGCAACTCGGCATCCGACGGGGCGAGACCACCCCCGACAAGCAGTTCACCCTGGAGACCGTGAACTGCCTGGGGGCGTGCGCCCTGGGACCGGTCGTCGTCATCGACGGCCGCTACTTCTCAAAGGTCCGCAAGTCCGCCGTCCGGCAACTCCTCGACGGTGCGGCGAAAGGGTTCGGCGGCATGGACCTCCGGGATGACCGGCGGATCTTCCCCCTGGAGTTCAGTTGCCCCCGCTGCAACCATAGCCTGATGGACGAGGCCGTGCCGATCGACGGCCGGCCCTCCGTCCGGCTCACGATTTCCTTCGGCGGCCGACACGGCCGGCTCCGGCTCTCGTCGATGTACGGCAGCGACCAGGCTTTGGCGGAAACGGACGTGCCGGAAGGCGGCGTGGCCGACTTCTTCTGCCCCCATTGTCACGGCCACCTGGTCAGCCCGTCGGAATGCTCTGAATGCCGGGCGCCGATGGTGCCGCTGCTCGTCCGCGCGGGGGCGGTTGTCCGGGTTTGCTCGCGCCGCGGGTGCAGGAATCGCACGTTGGACCTGACGTGACCTGGGCCGCGCGCAGGGGCCTGCCGCCCCGCGTGCCGCGCAAGGAGGCGAGATGCCGAGGCTGGCTTCCATCGATGATCTGGCCGCACTCAGGCGAAGGCTCCGCGGTGACGTGGACCCGGCCAAGCCGCGGATCACCGTCTGCGGGGGAACGGCATGCCGGGCCAGCGGGTCGAACAACATCATCCAGGTCGTCCAGGGCCACCTGATCCAGAAGGGCCTGCTCGGCCGGATCTCGCTTCAGGTCACCGGGTGTCATGGGTTCTGCGAGATGGGGCCGTTCATCCTCACCGAACCCCAAAAGGCCTTCTACGCCCAGGTGAGAACGGAGGACGTTCCGCGGATCATCGGGGCGGCCCTGGCGGGCGAGTACGTCGAAGACCTGCTCTGCCGCGACCCGCACTCCGGGCAGGCTTACCGCGACCGCGATGAGATTCCCTTCTTCAAGCATCAGCAGCGCACGATCCTGGGGATGAACCAGAAGATCGACCCGGCGCGGATCTACGACTACATCCTCCAGGACGGCTACAGCGGCCTGGAGAAGGCCCTGTCGAGCCGCGGCCCCGCGTGGGTCATCGAGGAGGTCAAACGCTCGGGCCTGCGCGGCCGCGGCGGGGGCGGATTCCCGACGGGACTGAAATGGGAAATGCTGGCCAAGCAGCCCGGCCCCCGCGGCAAGATTGTCGTGTGCAACGCCGACGAGGGCGACCCCGGCGCCTACATGGACCGGAGCGTCCTCGAAGGCAACCCCCACAGCATCATCGAGGGCATGGTCATCGGCGCCTATGCGACGGGGGCCAGCGAGGGGATCGTCTATGTCCGCAACGAGTACCCGCTGGCCATCAGGCATCTGACCATCGCCCTGGGGCAGGCCCGCGAGCACGGGCTCCTGGGCGGGAACATCCTCGGGAGCGGCCTGGCATTTGACATCCAGATCGTCCGGGGGGCGGGGGCCTTTGTCTGCGGCGAAGAGACGGCCCTCATGCGTTCCGTCGAGGGCAAGATGGGCGAGCCTCGCCAGCGGCCGCCCTTCCCTGTTCAGAAAGGCATCGACGGCAAGCCGACGGCCATCAACAACGTTGAAACCTGGGCCAACATCCCCGTCATCCTCCGCCAGGGCGCCGAGCAGTTTGCCGGGGTCGGCACGAGGAACAACTCGGGTACGAAAGTTTTCAGCCTGGTCGGCAAAATCAAGAACACCGGCCTTGTCGAAGTGCCCATGGGCATCACCATCCGCCAGATCGTCTACGACATCGGCGGCGGGCCGGTGGGCAAGGCCAGGATCAAGGCCGTCCAGACGGGCGGCCCGTCGGGCGGATGCATCCCCGCCGAACGCTTTGACCTGCCCATCGACTACGACACCCTCGCCCAGGCAGGCTCCATCATGGGGTCCGGCGGCATGATTGTCATGGACGCCAACACCTGCATGGTGGACGTCGCCAAGTACTTCATGAACTTCCTGAAGGACGAATCCTGCGGCAAGTGTTTCACCTGCCGCAAGGGCACCCAGCGGATGTTCGAGATTCTCGACGACATCTCCAAGGGCCAGGGAACCCTCGAGCACCTCGACCTCCTGGAAGAACTGGCCCGCGTCGTCAAGGATACCACGATGTGCGGCCTGGGGCAGACGGCGTCGAACCCCGTTCTGAGCACCCTCCGCTACTTCCGGGATGAATACGAGCGACACGTGGTGGACAAGAAGTGCGACGCCTTCGTCTGCCGCGACCTCGTGGGCGCTTCCTGCCAGGCGGCCTGCCCCCTCGAGACGGAAGCGTGGCGCTACGTGGCCCTCATCGAAAAGGGCCGGTACGAGGAGGCCTACCAGGTCATCCGCTCGGCCAACCCGTTTCCGTCGATCTGCGCGCGGGTCTGTGACCGCAAGTGCGAGCAGAAATGCCAGTTGGGGGTAAGCGGCGGCGAACCGGTCGCCATCCGCGCGCTGAAGCGGTTCGTCACGGACCGCGTGGATCCGGCGGTCTACAAGCCCGCGAAGGCTGCGCGGCGAGGCAAAGAGGCGGCCAAGGTGGCGGTGGTGGGGGCCGGCCCGGCCGGTCTTTCGGCCGCCCTTCAACTCTCGCTCCTCGGCCACAAGGTAACTCTCTTCGAGGCCGAGGACGAGCCGGGCGGAATGCTCGTCAGTTGTATTCCGGCTTACCGCCTGCCCCGCAGCATCCTTAAGAAGGAGGTCGCATCCCTCCTCAACGGCAACGTCACGGTCAAGTGCGGAACCGTCCTGGGGCGGGATACCACGATTGACGGCCTCTTCGCGGACGGCTTCAAGGCGGTCTTCCTCGCCCTGGGCGCCCACAAGAGTTGGCGGCTGGACCTGGCGGGCGAGAGCCTCGAAGGCGTCTACCCCTCCATCGAGTTTCTGAAGGCCTTCAACCTGAGGGGCGAGGAACTCGCGGGTGGTCACGTGGGCATCATCGGCGGCGGCAACTCCGCCGTCGACGCCGCCCGCGTCGCCATCCGCCAGGCCAACGTCCAGAGCGTCACCCTCCTCTACCGCCGCACCGGGCAGGAGATGCCGGCCTACGCCGAAGAGGTGGATGCGGCGCTGGAGGAAGGGATCAAACTCGAAACGCTCGTCTCTCCGGTGAAGATCCGCTACATCGAGACGGCCGTCAAGGAAGGCGTCCGGGTTGAGACGATGGTCTCGCCCGTCCGGATTTACTCGCAGAACGGCCGCCTCGTGGGCATCGAGTGCATCCGCAACACGCTCGGCGAGGTCGACGCCAGCGGCCGGCGCAAGCCCGTCCCCGTGCCGGGCAGCGAGTTCAGCATCTCCCTGAACACCTTGATTGTCGCCATCGGCGAGCGCCCCGACAGCGACTGTCTTGCCTCCATGGGCCTGGACCTCGACAAGGGCGGCAGGCTGGAGGCGGACCCGCGTACCCTTGCCACCAGCCGGCCCGGCGTGTTCGCGGGCGGCGACCTCGTCACGGGCCCCAACACGGTGGTCGATGCCATTGCCGCGGGGCGGCGTGCGGCCGTGGTGATCGACCGCTACCTTCGCGGCGAGCCACTTGCGGAGCCGCCCCGCACACGGCTGCCGGACGTCTTTGTCGAGGCTGCCGCTGTCAGCGATGAAGAGCGCGAGGAGGCCGCCCGGGCCGAGCCCGCCGCGCTGCCGATCGAATCGAGGAAGAAGAACTTCGCCGAAGTCGAGTTGGCCCTGTCGGTCGAGGAAGCCACTCGCGAGGCCCGCCGGTGCCTGAGGTGCGACCTGGCCTTTACCCAACCCGAACCTGCCGAGGCCCATTCCGCCGCCGCAGAGGATAGATCCGCATGATCACGCTGACGATCAACGGCCTGCCCGTGTCGGTCGAAGAAGGCTCCACCGTGCTGGAGGCCGCCCAGTTCATCGGCTTCCCCATCCCGACCCTGTGCCACATGGAAGGCCTGACGCCGTACGGCGCTTGCCGGCTGTGCGTCGTGGAGATCGGCCAAGGGCCGACGGCGAAACTCGTCACGTCGTGCACGTACCCCGCGGAGCCGGGCCTCAAGGTTCGCACGGCCTCATCCCGCGTCGTCAGGGCCCGCAAGATGATCCTGGAACTCCTGCTGGCCTCGTGTCCCCAGTCGAAGACGATCCAGGACCTGGCCTCGGCCCACGACGTGCGGCAGCAGCGGTTCCGGCAGGAGTACGAGAACTGCATCCTGTGCGGGCGATGCGTTCGGATGTGCCGCGAGCAGATGATGGCCGGCGCCATCGGCTTTCGCTACCGCGGCGAAAAGCGCAGCATCGGCACGCCGTTTGATGTCAAGTCCGACCTCTGTCGCCTCTGCGGCGGGTGCATGTACGTGTGCCCGGCGTGCGAACTGCGTTGCACGTACACCGAGCCGGACAAGGCGATCTGCGGCGGGTGTGCCAACCTGAGCCCCCCCTGCCTCGACAAAGAAGGCTTTGACGACATGCTGTGCTACATGCAGCCCTGTGTGGCCTGCGAAATTCAGAAAGGCAAATAGCCAGAAAGGATTGAATCCCCATGTCCGTCACGCTCTCCAGGGTCAACGCCTCGGCCGCCACGCTCTCCAAGAACCGGACCGTGGGTTCCGTCGTGCCCGCCTCGGGCATGTGCGTCACCTGCGTGGACGGGTGCATCGGCATGTGCGAGGTGGGCAAGTCGGCCTACCGGGGCCACGAGGTCATCTACCCGCAGCCGTTCGGCGTCATCACGACGGCGGCCGAGAAGACCTATCCGGTGGACTACTCCCACTTCAACATCATGGGCACCGTCATCGGCGCCCACGGCGTGGAGGCCGACAGCGACAAGGCCATCTTCCCCGCGGTCAACCTCGAGGTTGTCATCGGCCACGACAAGGGCATCAAGTTTCGGTACCCCTGGATCATCCCCGGCATCGGCTCGACCAACATCGCCAAGAACAACTGGGAAGGCCTGGCCATCGGCTCGGCGCTGGCCGGCACGGGCCTCACGATCGGCGAGAACGTCGTCGGCATGGACCCCGAGGCCGTCATCAAGAAGGGCCGCGTCGTCGACACGGTCGACCTGAAGCGCCGCGTGAAACTCTACCAGGACCATCAGCGCAAGGGTTACGGCGCCATCATCGTCCAGGCCAACATCGAGGACACGCGCCTCGGCGCCCAGGAATACGCCGTCCAGGAACTCGGCGTCGAGTGCGTGGAGATGAAGTGGGGCCAGGGCGCCAAGGATATCGGCGGCGAAGTGAAGATCAAGGACCTCCAGAAGGCCCAGACCCTCCACGAGCGGGGGTACCTGGTCATGCCCAACCCGACCGATCCGGACGTGATCCGGGAATTCCAGCGCGGCGCGTTCAAGGAGTTCGAGCGCCACTCGCGCGTCGGCATCGTGACCGAGGAAGGGTTCGCCCAGCGGGTCGAGCAACTCCGCCAGGCCGGCGCCAAGTACGTCTTCCTCAAGACGGGCGCCTACCGCCCGGCCGACCTGGCGCGGGCCCTCGTCTTTGCCTCCAGGTACGGCATCGATCTGCTGACCGTGGACGGCGCGGGCGGCGGCACCGGCATGAGCCCCTGGCGCATGATGAACGAGTGGGGCGTGCCGCCGGTCTACCTGCACTCGCTGCTCCACCAGTACGCGAGCCGCCTGGCCGCCAAGGGCGCCCGCCTGCCGGCCCTGGCCGTCGCCGGCGGATTCGCCTTCGAGGACCAGATCTTCAAGGGACTCGCGCTCGGCGCTCCCTACGTCAAACTGGTCGGCATGGCACGGGCCCCCATCGCCGCCGCCATGGTCGGCAAGACCATCGGCCTGGCCCTCGGCAGCGGCGACATGCCGGTCTACATCGAGCGATTCGGCAACTCGAAGGATGAAATCTTCGTGACCGCCGGCGCCCTCCGCAAGGAACTGGGAAACGACGCGTTCGAGAAACTCCCGACCGGCGCGTTGGGCCTCTACACGTACTATGAGCGCCTGGCCCAGGGCCTGCGGCAACTGATGGCCGGCAGCCGCAAGTTCGGTCTTGAGCATATCGCGCGGGACGACATCGCGGCCCTGACCCGCGAGGCAGCGGAGATCAGT
>Ga0315284_10016421_pt1 | contig 10508 bp, 7 predicted proteins | sample YL17G09_16_MG_FD_203696 | JGI IMG/M metagenome (GOLD analysis project Ga0315284, IMG submission 203696) | Sediment microbial communities from Yellowstone Lake, YNP, Wyoming, USA - YL17G09_16 | ecosystem: Environmental > Aquatic > Freshwater > Lake > Sediment | place: USA: Wyoming | collected...
GATCCGGCTGCTGTCTCGCGAACTGGGTGCCCTCAGTCCCTGGGATCGCGAGCGCCGTGATGAGCTGCTCCAGGCCATCGAGTTTATCTTAGAGCAGGAAGAGGCAGGGCAGCGCGCTGTTGACCCTTCTTTGCTGGTTGCGACCAGCATGGAAACGAAGGTCTCCTTCAGCAAGAGCGGGCATGCCCATGTAGAACTTATGCCGATGCTCAGGACGTTTGTCGCCGGCGGTCTTTATGTCGAAGGCGAACTGATCAGCCTCTGTCGTAGCTGGGGGTCTGGTCCTTTTGGAGTGACGGAAGGCATCCAGGTTGGGCATGAGCATTACAACCACCCGCTTGAGATCAGAGGGCAGGTCGTCCAGATGGGGCATCTCGTTGCGTTCAAGCTATGGGCGAATCTGATGAATCCCAGGCTGGCCTTGAACAAAGGTGAGTTGCAGGTGACCTTGCTGGGAATTTCGCTAAAGGACTCTGGAGAGATTCCCCTCTCCAATAGAGGGGGAAGGATACAAACTTGAGAATAAACTGTCCTCTCTGTGACGCTCCAATCCGAGAGCGCTTCTTCGTGTGCCTCACCTGCTGGACAAGAGTGACAACTGCCCAGCAGAATCGAGCGCTCTGTCTCCGGTATGATGCCGACCTGCCCTGTGCCAACGCCCGGTTCTATCTCTGGAGTTTACAGGCCAAGCACGGGTTCGTGAACGCCTCGCGTTTTCAGTATGCGATCTATCAGGTGGCAGCTCGCCTGAACCCAGCCTTTGACCTCTGGCTTTTGGAAGAGCCTGACTTCTTCCCTGCGCGGAGACCACCAAGGCCAAACTCACATTATTGTCAGTGGTATCCGGTGCGCCCACATCCGTTCGACATCGGGCGCTTAGAGGTCAACTATACCAACCCGATCATCATCAATGGGGCTGTCTTGCCAAAACCTTAGAAACTGCGGACAATGGCTCTATCTTCAATGAGGAGCCTGTCTTGAGAGTTTATCTGTTAGTTCTGGCCTTGGTCTTGGTTGGTTGCCCCGCCCCCAGTTCGGGTCCGCCCGCTGTGATCGCGATTGACCCTGCCAGCAAGGCCGCCAGCCACCCCGCGAGCACCTCGACGCCGACGACCCGAGGCAGCGTCATCGTCTCGCCCGCTTCGATCTTGGCCTTGGCTTCTACGAGCGCCCCCGCCGCGACCCCGACCTCTGTCACGCTCGTCAACACCACAGGGACGGCGGCGACCGTCAACGTGGCCTTTGGGTCGGACTCTGTGGTCAACGCCACCGCCTGGCCCTTCTGCACGTCCTCTGGCCCGCTGGTATGCAGTTTCTCGCTGGCGGCGAAAGAGACCAAGGTGGTGCCAAGTAACGGCTACCTCAACGCGACCCTTGCGTTTAACGGGGCTGTAGGCTGCGGCACGACCAAGGCCGAACTCAACGTCAACAACCCGAAATGGTACGATGTCGTTGATATTTCTCTGGTAGACGGCTTCTCGAATAAGATTCAGATCACCTTCAACGGCACGGTGCTTGGTCCTCCGAACGGCAAGGACGGTAACGAAAAGGTGCTGGGGCTCTACCCCTTTGGCTGTGACATTTGCGTAGCGCAGCAGAACCCGCCCTGTGGCATTCCCGCAGGAGGTCCAGGGTGCAAGGCTGGCACGCAGAATAATCCGACTCCGCCTTGTCAGCAGCAGGGGGCGACCATGGGCGGTGGCGGCTCGGTGAAGGTGGAGTTACTCTAGGCCATGCGAAAGCCACGCACAAGAACCGCCAAGGTGGTCAAGGCCACCAAGAAGTTTCAAAAGACAGGACCGTTCGACTGGGACAAGTCCTCTTCTGAGATACAGCGCGACAAGTTTGAGACCCAGCGTAAGGCCGCAGAGGAAAGAGCCGCTGCGCCACAGAGTCATCTCGACAGCGTAGATCGTCTCGTGTCGGGGCTGCTCAAGGGCTACGGTCCCGCCAGCATGGGCGTTGCGCTGACCGCGACCTTTGACCTGTCTGCCCTACGCGCCGCGCAAGGCGCCCTCTCGGCGGATTACGAAGAACTAGCGACTCTCTATGTCGAAAAGCGGCTAACCCCGTTGCCGCTAGAGAATCGCTATCGGCGCTTGGGGTATCGCAACGCCTGCTCCGATGACCGGCAGCGCGACGCGATGGAGTGGGACTTCGAGGAGATGGGTCGGCCTGACTTGGACTTTGCCATCTTTGGTCGCTACGTGTGCATCGCCTTGGCTAAGAACTTTGGCTGGTTCATTGGCTCCGACAAAGAGACCATCGGGATCAAGAAGATCTCCGCCGCAGAAGACCCCATGGCCAGCCCTGCCCAGTTAAAGTCACTGGCCAAAAAAGATCCGTTGCAGGCGCTTGCGCATGGCAACTGTCCCGTAGATCTTTGGAAGTCGCTGGCGGCGAAGCATCCCTTCGAGGCGATGGAAAGTATCGCAAGGCCGCTACTCCTCTTGGAGAACCCAAACCTATGGAACGAACTAGAGTTGGCCAACAGCTCAGCCTGGATAGGGCAGTACCTGCGAATGCTTAGCGAGCGGGACCAAGAACTCTTTGGAATTGATTGTGCCGAGCACGTTTTGTCTGTTTACGAGCAAGTCCATCCAGGCGACGCCCGAGTTCGACAAGCTAATCTTCGGCATCGGTTGTATGTGCTAGGCGGAGCAAGCAAGGCTGAACTGCGAGCGGGTTTTGACTTAGCGCAGGCGGCCCAAAACGCCGCTCGTATTGGGCGGGCGAAGCAGGCTGCCGCTGCGGCGAACACGCAACTTGCATCCTTTGCATCTCAGTGTGCCGCCGAGGCGATGGGGTCTTCCGTGCATTACGGTCTCGACCATTCTGCATATCTGGCAGAGCGCCAGTGGCAGTGGCATCGCCTGCTTCAATATCTGCGCGGAGAAGTCAGCGGCTATTCCAAGAGGTCTCGGACGGCGTCACGATAGTTCTCGCCGACATAAACCCAGAGGTACGGTTCTCCCGAGAGGAGAGCTGCAAAGCCGCGATGGTTGCCGTCAGCTAAGACGACATACGGTTCACCGAGATCACTCTCGTCGAACGGCTCTTCGAGTTCACCTTCGTCGACCCGTTCTTGGCTGGCCTCAATGCTGCCCGCATCGACGATATAGGCGCGAGCAGCGGGCGGCTCTAAGAGGTCGCCGTCTTCAATGGCCTGCATGTAGCGAGCAAGCTGGTTTGGATACCACGAATTTTCAATCATCGGCAGGACGCGCGAGGCAGCGACCTTCAGCATATAACCCGGCGACCCCAGCCAGCGCACCTTCCTCCCGTGATATACTTCGTGGTAGTCGTCGTCATCGGGGATCTCCTCGATCTTGTCGTAGTAGCGGGTGGCGATGCCCGTGGCGCTGTCGAGGATGGGCTGAGCGTCGAAGCGCGGGCCCTTCACTCGCCGGCTGGGCAACAGCGGCCAAGCGCCGACGGCCTCTTTCTTGCGTCGCTGGTAAATCATCATCCCGTCGTGTATTCCATCCCACTCAGGAATGTAGAGAAACCCCTCTTGGACCCAATTTTTATCTAGCCGCTCAAAAAAAGCATCATCGCCCGTGCAGCCCCATTGTCCTTCACCCACATAGATAAGTCGCTGGCCACCCGCCTTCTCGTACTGGGCGAGCGTGTCATTGGCAAAGGAGGTATTACAGGGCGGCCAACATAGGAACAGCGTGCGCTCAGGGTATCGGGCGGCCTGTTCGGGTCCGCCAATCTGCACGTCAAACCACGAGATAGGGTTGGGATGATAGCGGTTCTCGGGGGCACCGGGGAGCGTCCCATCAAACGCTACGATGTCACCGCCAGCCTCATGAACCAGCCTTGCCCAATAGCCAGTGCCAGCGCCAATCTCGATGAGGGGTGAGGTCTTGACGAGCGCCTGGATGGCTTTCTCGTCAGGGATGGCCCAGGAAAAGTTGGAGACGAGTTCACGCCTTGCTCGCATGGCCTCTATCGTGCCGTGGTTGATAGCGCTGAACCGACGCAGGTAAGGATTGCCGCCCGAGGCGATCTCTGCACGAAGTTTGTGTAACTCCGCTTCGGGGATCATAGCGCCCACCCTCCCCGAGGAGCGCCCCAGCCGGGACGCGGCGTAGTTTCTTCTGTGCCGGCTGACCCCAAGCACCTCATCATCGTCGTCGCCGCCGCGCCTCTCTAAGGCCCGCTCGAAGGCGCCAGGATCGACGCCAGGAGGCAGTCCGCTGCGCTGGAGTTCGCCAGGAATCCCTAGCCGTTGTGCCGATTGTCGGGACGCCTCTCGTTCCTCTTCTGGCAGTTCTTTTCGGGGCGCGACAGCCTCTTCGGCGCCCTCTTCCTCCTCGGCAGCGCGCGCCGCGTCTCTGATGTAACTCCGAAATAAACCGTTAGCAGTTTGGGTGATGCGGTATTTCCTCGCGATGTCGTAGCCTCGACGTCCACTGCCATCCTCTCGTCCGCTGCGAAGTTGGGCACCATAGAGTCGCAGCCACTCCTGAGCGATATGTTCGTAGTCGCCCTCCATAAACTCTAAAGAGGTGTCTCGGCTCTCGTTCCATCTTTCGACAAAGTTATCTTGGTCAACACCTTCACTCCACCACCAGTACGCAATATCTGAAGCCAGATCGTCTGCCACCTGCTCGGGCGTCCGGTTGGCGCTGGCCTCGGCGTCGGCGAGTTCCTTTGCTAACCCAGGGACTGCCGCCAAGAAAAACTCAAGGCCAGGATTCGCGCGAAGTTGGGAGATCAGGTGCCGCTGCTGCGTGAGCGGCATCTTCGCAAGAGACCGAATCAACCGCGAGATCGCCTCCACCGAAAGATTGCCCGGCGTCCGAAGACTCCACTCTAGCTTCGCCCCGACCTTCTCCGCCCACTCCGCGCCGTCGCGGGTCAAGTCTTCGGAGTGCGTGACCTTCGAGAACAAAGTGCGTGCGACCTTGATGAGTTGGGTCGCCAACCCCTTCCGCCGAAAGCTAGGAGAGGCATAGACATAGACGATCTCTGCCGTGCCGTCGTGATGGTCGGCGAGTTGTAGCGCCGCGCGCGGCGTGCTCTTCTCATACAGCACCAGGCGCACGCTGTTCTTGGCGTTTCGATAGGTGGCTACTCCATTCGCCACCGCACGCCCGGTCTCGGGACCGACCCATCGGATCGAGCCGGCCTTACCTAACAAAGGCGGACCCCACGCGGCGCCGCCGAAGTCTTCTTCGGGCGCCTTGATCGTCCCAGCCACCGTCTTGGTCGTCTTCTTGGCACCGACCTTGGGTTTGAACGGCGGCAACGTCCCTCTAGGAACAGGATTCCCCCAGGGCAGGGCAAACTCGTTGCCTTCCTTGTCTCTCCATCCCTCGCGCGGCGCGGCCTTGATCGGCGGTATGGCATAGAGTTTACCCATCGGCGGCATCCCTTTGCTGAGATAAGACGTCGAGGGAGTTTCCTGTGCAGCAACCGGCGGCAATGCCAGCTCGGTCTTCGTCGCCTTCCGGCGCTCCTGCTCTTGGTGGTAGTGCGCCCAGGCGAGCGCACTAAACTTCTTCTCCGTCGCCTTGGTCCAGATGCCTCCGCGCGACGACTTGCTCTTGTTGGCCGGATCTACCTCTAGGCGCCTCCGAAGCTCGTGCAGATCGGCAGCCGGCAGGTCGCTGAGTTTCGCGGCGTTCCAGCTAAAGTTGGGGATTCTCTTCGCAGAGAGTGGGACCGCCGCCGTGGGCGCTGTCTTCTTGCGGCCACCCACGCGCCCTGGCGCTTCAAGCAGCGCCACGAGAAAGCCGCCTACGTTCTGCCGGTTGGCGACGGCAGCCTCAAACGGCGTGATAGAGCGTTTATCGGTACTCCTCTTTGGTGCGCTCGTAGCGTTCACATAGGTCATCGCCTCGGTGATCTCACTCAGGTCGGCCAATGCCTCTTGGTGGCGCTCCTGCTGGAGTTCATCCTCTATTCCATAGCGCCAGGCCGAGGCTAGCATCTGTCTCGTCTGCTCTCGAAGCATGATGCCGTAAGGGATGGCCATGTCGTTCCCCTGTAGCGTGGGATACCCCATGTCCCGTGCGACCGCCTGGGCTTCTCCGACAGCTCGATGTACTGCGTCCAGAAAGTGCTTTCGCTCGCGCATAGGAAAATCAACGAGTAGGCCCGCTATCCGAATGGCGCCGCTTGCCATATCAACGGCGTCGATGGCGCCCCTCCACGGGTCTTTCAGTAGATCGGCGAGGCCCCGTGCCACCATCGTTGCGGCGCCTTCTTTGACCACCCACTGGTTCCCTGCTGTCGGCTGGAGATTTCCGCTGTACGCCAGCGCCGCCCTCCAGACAGCCTCAGAGCGCACGACGAGAGGTCGCTCTTGCTGGTAGAAGGCGACGAGATCCCCTTCGTGGTTGTTGAGATCTTCCAGTTCTTGCATAACCCGTAGCAGCGAAGTGTTGTTTGGCCAGATGTTGGTATAGGCAGGGAGCGCATCCTTGAGACAGTCAAGGCCATAGAGGACGGCGTACTTCCGGTCGAGGAGCAGTTCGACGTCAAGCCCTGATGGGCGCCGCATGCTGTCGTTCCACGACTCGGCGAGCGCCGCCATCGGGTCTTGCTGGCCACCAACACGTCCAGGCCGTTTATTTGTTCGCATGGTTACCTTCGATCGACGGCGGCGTACCCCTTGGCGATCTTCTGGGCGATGAGTTTGTCAGCCGACTTGACCATCGCCGAGGCTGTCGGCAGCGTAAACGTCTTGGTCTGGCCTTCGGTGCCGATGCGACCCCAGTTGACCGTGTACCGGGTGGATCGCTTGCCCGTCGAGCGTTTGATACTCCAAAACTTCTTGCTCTTGCCGTCCATCAACTCAAAGTAGCGGGTCTCAAACTTCGCAGACGTGACCGGATGGCGTGAGGCCTCGGCCTCCAACTGCCTCGCGTGCCGGGGCTCCTCATGAGGCATCGCCGAGTGCTCTGCCTGGTGCTTCGGGTCAGACATCTCCTTCGGGTCGATCCCCATGCGGCGCCCGATCTCGATGTACCCCTTGGCGAGTTTCTTCTCGATGAGTTTCCCCGAAGCTGCCATCTGGCGGTTGGGGGTCGTGTAGATCTTGATCTTGGTCTGTCCCTCTTGCCCCACGCGGCCAAAGGTGACGGCCTGCTTCGGACCCGCCATGCGAATGGTCCAAAACTTATGGCTCTTGCCCTTCTTAAAGACAAACCAGCGCGTCTCTTTATAACTGTCTGTGTACTTGAGTGGCTTCCCCGTCGTCGTGTCTTGCTGCGTAAAAGGAGGCAGCGGCATGCGCCCCATCTCCGAAGGTCTGTCGCGTAGGTCGCGGTCTCTCGACTCGTCTTGGCGCCCCACCTCGGGCCGTGGACTTCGTGCGGAAGGCGACCACGTCGGGCGCTGACGCCAGTGCGGATCGTACTCTTCCGCACGCGGCGCCATCGGTCGTCTGGACGCAACGTCGGGACGGGGCTGATACCCGCGTCCCCCGACCTGTGGGCGGTAGCTGTCTTGCGCTTCCAGTAGCGCGGCAGTGTCCTCACGCGGGAGACTCACGCTGCGCATCGCTCGGTTATGCCATCGCTTGTAGGCCTCGGCGACGGATGGGACGGCGTCTTCGATCTCGGCACCGAAGGCTTCCTTGTGCGCCTCTAGGAAGCGACGCATAAAGTCGGCGTCGTTGCCGGCATACTCGCCAATGCCGTAGACGTCTCGGGTCATGTTGTTGACCAGCGCCCATGAGAGGTGCGGCTGACCCGCCTTGTCGATGGTGACCGTACAGTCGAGGCTGTGCGGAAACTCAAAGCCCGACTCCGCCTCCATATCATTGTTGACGATCTCGACCAGTTCTAGGATATGACTGTTGGCGTGCGGCATGCGGCTCCTTCTGTGCGCGAGGGTTCGGGAAAGAAGAAAGGCTTACGAGTGCCCTGGGTCGCGAAGATCCGCTTCGTCTTCGACCAAGATAAAGTCTACGCGGCGGTCAGTGGGGTCGATTCTACCTTGGTGGGCCATCGTCTCGCCGTAGCCATAGGCCGCCATGCGCGAAGACGAGATGCCTCGCGCCGTCAAGTAAAACATCGCCGCATCGGCGCGCTTCTGTGACAGTTTGAGGTTTGCCTCGTCTTTGCCATCCTTTGAGGCATACCCTTCGATACGCAGGAGGGCATCCCTCTTCACACCCCGCATGACGGAGACGATCTGGTTTAAGGTGCCCTCCGAGTCAGGCGAGATCTCGGAGGTGCCCTTCTTGAACTTAATCTGCCTGGGCAGTTCGATCTGCGCGACGGAGGGGTCTTCCTCGCTCTGCACGATCTTGATCGGCTGGCTTTGCAAGAATAGTTCATCGACCCCGCGTGGCGCAGGAGGCTCCGCGACAGGTGGGGCAGCCGGCGGCGCCTCGTCATCGGCATCCGGTTTTGATGGGGTGTTCTGTCCGAATCCGGGGTCGAGGTCTTTGCCTTTTCCCGCCCTGCTCCGTAGGATCATCAATAAGAAAAGGCTAGCACCGATCGTTAACTGTCTTTTTGCGGTCAGGTTCATGGGAAGGCTCCTTGGAATGTATTCCGAGGAACCGTACCACGAGATAGAAGAGTATCCAAGTAGCAGAAAACGCTAGACCCCATGCCGACGTAGGATTCGGTCGACCAGATGCGGCGGGGCGCGCCGTAGGGTCCGCATCGCCTGGTCAATCTCATCGGCGTCGGCCTCGTCCTCGTCGTCAATTATGATGCGACGGTCGTCAATGACGGGGCCGTAGAATCCGCCGCCATAAAAGCCATGGCCGTGCCCCCCGTGATGTCCTCCGTGGCGTCGACCGCCTCCGCCTCCGCCGCCAGGGCGATGTCCTCCCCCGCCTCCACCTCGATGACCTCCGCCGCCGCCCCCTCCGCCATGTCCACCGCCGCCTCTGCCTACTTCGCTACGCATGGAGTCCTCCTTCTTGGTTCGGTTCTTCGTTAAAAGCTGTGCAAGGATTGCCCCCCCCGCGACCGCGAGTATATCGCCGAGCTGGTTGGCCGGCGCGTCCTGGCTTGGATACGGGAACGCAGTCGGATAGCTATTCTTGAGAGGCCCCTCGGCGACCTCCCAGAGCGCCCCGAGCAGCAGTGCAAACGGCACAGACGCCCCAGCCATCCCGAGCGCGACGCCCGAAGCCAGGTGGGCGAGGGTAAAGCGGTCGATAAAGTCGCCGTTGATCTCACCCGGTCGCGCCTGTCGTTGTTTGGTTTTCAAGGCGCCGACGCGGGAGAGGCGATGGTTAGAGGCTCTCACAGGTCACCCCATTCCTCGGGCGGGACGAGTTGGACCATCATACCAGGGGTGGATCGTCGTATTCTTGGCGGACGGTGTCGCTCCTCACTCAGAAGAAAGCGTAGGCGCTCCAACTGCCAGTTAAATTCGTCGTTTCTCGCCGCCGCGACTGCCGCGTCCTTGTTGACCCACGCCGAAGCAGGCGTCGACAATGCAGCATCAGAGGCACAAGCCCTCGCATGTCTGGCCATCTGCATGATCTCAATCACCCAGTCGATTCCTGCTTCGCCTTGAGTCACCGTCTTGGCAGCGTTGGCCACGTAGGCAGACTGAGCGACATCGGGGCCTGCATACGGCGAGTGAAAATACGCAATCTCCGCGTCGGCGGCGGCCTCCCCTGCCTCGTGAAGTTGCGCTGCCGAGATTCTGCCCCGACCAAAGAGAACAGCCGCCTCCACCGCTTGACGAGGTCGCAGGTCGTCAGGATGTTGCTCCTCGAAGATGGGGAGGACATGCGTGACACAATCCGCCGCGTAGAACCTCTGATCTTGCGTAGAGAGCCGCTGGATGAGAGCCTTCGCCTGACTCTCGTTCTCCGCGTTCGTTGCTCTCTGTCTCTTCTCTTCGGCGGCTATTGGGAGGTACGGGATCTCAAAGGGGTCGAGCATCATCTTTCTCGTGATCTCGTGATACCCCTTCAACCGGATCTGGTCGATCATCCGATTGGCGGCGATCATCATCAAGTTAGGCGAGGCGAACTTCTCGACCGTAGTCAGGCCCTCTGACCCAATCAGACCACAGGTAATCGAATACCGCCTCCCGTCCAGGCGGATCGTCCAGAACTTGTTTCTCTTGTCCTCTCGGAGGTGGCCTTGTGCTCCAGGGGCTCGCAGGCCAAACCATCGCGTCTCTTGGTAGTCCTCCGGGTATGGATCTTTGCGAATGCGCTCGATCCAGGCTGCCTCTTGTGCAGGCGTCGGAGGACGCCAGGGTTCAGGAGGAGGCGAGTCAGGGCCTACAAGCACTACCCGAATCCCGCCCCTCGCCACAAGAGGCCCCACGTTGCTTACTACCCGTCCCTTGGTTAAGGCAGCGAGCTTCTTCTTCTGTGCAGGCGTTAACCCTCGCTTGCGATGCGGAGGGAGGGCCAAGGCCAACTCTATCTTCTGCTCCTTCGATAAGCGAAAGGGTGGCTTTGGACCTAGCCAGCGGTTGAAGATCTCTAACGCGCCTCTCTTCTCTATTTGCCTGGCACTCGCCTTGTCTCTGGGACTGGTCCCTTCAACAGGAGGAGAGGCGAT
>Ga0315284_10016422_pt1 | contig 10508 bp, 20 predicted proteins | sample YL17G09_16_MG_FD_203696 | JGI IMG/M metagenome (GOLD analysis project Ga0315284, IMG submission 203696) | Sediment microbial communities from Yellowstone Lake, YNP, Wyoming, USA - YL17G09_16 | ecosystem: Environmental > Aquatic > Freshwater > Lake > Sediment | place: USA: Wyoming | collected...
TCCAGTCGTAAGTGTCAGCACGGTTAATACTCTGAAGCCCCAGCCCGGATTAGTAACAATCTGCAGGCCCTCAAAATGAGCCGGATTTTCCAGCCAAAGCGCGATAAAAAACGATTGCACGATGGAAAGCCCTACGGTTGAGTAGCGCGTATATTGATTTATTTTTTCATAACCGCTCCTGCCTTCTTTAGATATTTTTTCTAAGGCAGGGACAACGGCAGTCAAGAGCTGCAGGATAATGGAGGCAGAGATATAAGGCATGATCCCCAAGGCAAAAATCGTCAGCCTTTCCATCGCGCCGCCGGAAAACATATTGATGATGCCTAAAATTGTTCCGCCCTGGGTTTTGGAAACTTGATTAAAGAAATCTGCCAGGGCAGCGCCGTCGATACCGGGCGTAGGCACATAACAGCCGACTCGGTAAACCGCAATCAATGCCAGGGTAAAAATCAACCGCCTTTTTAAATCAGGTATCTTGAAAGAATTAAGTAGCGCTTGTAACATGGATAATCTCTGTTTTTCCGCCTGCCTTTTCGATAATTTCCTTTGCGCGTTTAGAAAAAGCGTGTGCCTTGACCATCAATGACCTTGAAAGTTGGCCGTCCCCCAAAATCTTAACCAATCTATCTTTATTTTTAATCAAACCAAGATTCTCTAAGATTTGCGGATCGACGATGTGTTCTTTTATTTTTTCCAAATTTTTTATATTTATAACCTGATAGGTCTCTTTAAATTTTAGGTTAGAAAATCCGCGTTTAGGGATTCTCCGAATTAAAGGCGTCTGCCCGCCTTCAAATCCCAGGTAAAAATCCCTTCCTGCGCGGGAAGTTTGCCCTTTTACTCCCCGTGTAGAGGTCTTACCGTGCCCGGAACTAGGGCCCCGGCCTAAGAGTTTCTTTTTTTTATGCGCTCCCGGCGGCGGCTTAAGGCTCTCCAGGCCAATAATCCTGGCCACAGTAGTGGCTTTAGTTCTCTTAACCACTCTTTTCGCTTTTACCGCTACTTTTTTGACTGTAGTTTTGGGCTTAGGACTTGATGTTGGTGTCTTCTTTTTCATCTTGGCTATACTTTAGATTTTCTAGACCATTTAAGGTGGCCTTGATTACGTTTATCGGATTATTTGACCTAAGGCACTTGGTTAAGATATCCTTTATCCCCACGGCTTCGCAGACCGCCCTTACCGGCCCGGCAGCAATGACGCCGGTTCCTTCCGAAGCAGGTTTTAATAAAACCCGCGCCGCGCCGAATTTCCCGATAATTTCGTGGGGGATAGTTGTACCGGTTAACCGCACTACGCTCACGTTTTTCTTGGCAGTCGCCAGGCCCTTACGGATGGCATCTGCGACTTCGTTGGCTTTACCTAAGGCAAAGCCAACATGGCCCTTACTATCTCCTACTACCACTAGCGCGCTAAAAGAAAGTTTCTTGCCGCCCTTGGTAACCTTAGTTACGCGGTTGATGCTGATAATCTTTTCTATAAACGCCCGCTGTTCTTCCATATTGATATTAACCAGTTGAGGCATTAGAACTCTAAACCTCCTTTTCTGGCGCCTTCCACAAATGCCTTTATCCGGCCGTGAAAAGCACAGTGCCCTTTATCAAAGGCTACTTTAGTAATCCCTTTTTCCTTTGTTTTACTGGCGACTATTTCGCCCAATAACATAGCGGCCTTGATATTTCCGCCGTAAGGGACTTTACTTTTTATTTCTTTGTCTTGCGTGGAAAAGGAAAAAAGCGTCTTCTGATGCGTATCGTCAATAATCTGTACCGAGATATTCCTGTGGCTACGGAAGAGAGAGATGCGCGGCCTCTGCGGGCTACCGCTTACCTTCAGCCTCACCCTTTGATGCCTTTTTCTTTGCTTTAAAGTTCGTAACTTTTGGCCCTGCATAACTTATGGCCTCACTTATTTGGTAATCGCTTTGCCGATCTTCTTTCTGACAAATTCGCCCGCGTAACGGATCCCCTTACCTTTATATGGTTCAGGAGGAAATACTCTTCTAATCTCGGCAGCGATTTCCCCTACCTTTTCTTTATCGACGCCACTGACAATAATCTGCGTTGGTTTGGGGGTTTGAATTTTAATCTCCTTAGGGATAGAAAAGTTTACCGGATGGGAAAATCCTAATTGCATCACCAGATTTTCGCCTTTAACTTCTGCGCGAAAACCCACACCCACAATCTCCAATTGCTTAGAGTATCCTTCTAATACACCTTTGATCATATTGGCGATTAAGACCCGCGTTAGGCCGTGTATTGCCTTGCTGAAATTATTGTCATCGGGGCGTTTGATAATGAGTTTCCCCTCTTTTTCTTCCAGAAGAAATCCGGGGTTTATCTGCCGCGACAATTTTCCTTTTGGCCCCTCGACGGATATAGATCTGTCTTTAATCTCAAGCTTTATTTCTTTTGGTATAACGATGGGTTTTTTCCCTATTCTTGACATAACTTATGTCCTCACTTACCAGACGTAACCGATTACTTCGCCGCCCAGTTTCTGCTCCCTGGCCTCCTCACCCTCTAAGATACCTTTGGAAGTAGAGATAATTGCCAACCCTCCTCCCCTTAAAACCCGGGGGATCTTATTTTGTTTCACATAAACGCGTAGCCCCGGCTTAGAGATACGTTTTAAATTCTTGATTGCCGATTTTCCAGAAAGGTATTTTAAATATACGCGTAAGATTCCCTGCTTTTTATCTTCGATCCATTTAAAATTATCAATATATTCGATTTTCTTTAAGATTTCTAAAATCGATTTAAGTATACGCGAAGCAGGTATATCTACACTTTCTTTTTTCGCCATCAGACCATTGCGAATTATCGTCATAAAATCTGCAATCGGGTCGGTTTTTGACATTTAACTCCTTTTGATTTTAACTACCAACTCGCTTTTTTAACTCCCGGGATCAGTCCTTTCCAGACCAGTTCCCTGAAACAGATACGGCAGAGCTTAAACCTGCGTAAAAAACCTCCGGATCTACCGCAGATTGGACAACGATTATGTCCGCGCGTAGAAAATTTAGGGACCCTTCTCCATCTGTTTATCTGTGATTGTTTTGCCATGCCTTACTCTTAAATCTCCTTATATTGATTCCGCGCTTTTAAAGGGCATACCAAATAAAGCCAACAATTCGCGGCTCTGTTCTTTAGACTCACTATTTTTGATTACCAGTGTTATATCCATTCCCTGAACACGGCTAATTTTATCGTATTCTACCTCGGGAAATATCGTCTGTTCCGTAATCCCCAGGCTAAAGTTACCTTTCTCGTCGAACGCCTGCGGTGAAATACCCCGGAAGTCACGGATTCTCGGCAAAGAGACACTGATTAGGCGATCAAGAAATTCATACATTCGGCTGCGCCGAAGTGTAACCTTACAGCCGATGGGATTACCCTTCCTGATCTTGAAATTGGCAATCGCCTTCTTTGCCCGGCGTATAATCGGCTTCTGGCCGCTAATCAGCGCTAACTCTTCCATTGCCTTTTCGATAAATTTGATATCCTGTTGTCCTTCCCCGATACCCATGTTGATGACAATTTTTTCTAAGCGCGGAGCCTGTAATTTATTCTTCAGGCCAAATTTCTCCATTATCGCCGGAGTAATTTCTTTTCTGTATCTTTCTAATAAACGCGGAACCATTAGATTTCCTCTTTACACTTCTTACAAATTCTAGCTCTTGAGCCGTCCTTTAATGTGTCAACCCCTACACGCACTCCACGGTCGCAGGCCTTACAGTAAAGCATGAGGTTAGAAATGGCAACTGGATTTTCTACCTTGGCAATTCCACCTGGTTGGTCTTGCCGAGTCCTGCGCTGGTACTTACTTACTAAATTAATACCTTCAACAATGGCGCGATTTTCTTCTGATAGGATTAAGAGCACTTTTCCTTTCTTCCCCCGGTCTTTGCCGGTAGTTACATAAACGATATCATTACGTTTAATCTTAAGCATATTTAATGAGCGCATAACTTACGAACCGCCTGCCTGCGGCAGGCGAGTGTGAGTAAGTTATTTGCGCGAATTAATCCCCCTGCTTTCTTGCGAAAGCAAGAAGGGGGGATAAGTTCGGCCAGATAAGTTATGTCGTTTACATTTTTATTAATATAATACTCCATAACTTATGGCCTCACTTAAATAACCTCTGGTGCCAGAGAGATAATCTTGGTAAAATTTTTATCGCGTAACTCTCTTGCCACGGGTCCGAAAACACGCGTGCCGCGCGGGTTTAATTGCACGTCAATAAAAACTATGGCATTGCGGTCAAACCTTAAGACCGATCCGTCCGGACGCCTGATTGCCTCTTTTGTGCGCACAATTACCGCCTTGCCTACTTCGCCCTTTTTTATAATTGCGTTGGGCGAGGAATACTTCACGTTTACATTGATAATATCGCCGAGTTCAGCAGATAACTTTCCCTTGCGGCCCAAAACACCGATAAAAGAAGCGCGTTTTGCCCCGGTATTATCCGCAACATCAAGAATTGTCCTTAACTGTATCATTGCTGGCTACTCTTTTCTGCCGGTTCAAGTAAGAGATCTGGCTGCCCCTTTTTGATGACCTCAACTAATCGGAAACGCTTATCTTTAGAAAGAGGCCGGGTTTCCACGATTCTTACGATATCGCCGATTTTGGCGATATTTTTCTCGTCGTGCACTTTAAATTTATTTGTTTTACGAACTACCTTTGCATATATTGGATGTTTGGTTAGCCGCTGTACCCGTACGATAATAGTCTTTTTCATCTTATCGCTGATAACCACACCGGTCCTTACCTTTCTCTTTGTCTTAATCATTTATGCTGCTCTTCCTTTTTGAGAGATGTACTTTTAAGTAGGGTTTGGATTCTGGCAATGTCCTTCCTGATTATCTTGAAGAGATGCGGCTTTTCCACCCTGCCGCCGTAACGTTGCAGGTTTAATTTAAATAACTCCCCCCGCAATTCCCTCTCTTTACTGATTAATTCTTCTTTACCCAGATTACGTAATTCACTAATTTTCATATCCATTACCTATGCGTACGTGAAATAAACTTTGTTCTAACGGGTAATTTATACGCGGCTAACCTAAAGCAGCGTCGGGCAAGTTCTTCCGGCACGCCACCTAATTCAAATAGCACCTTGCCCCTGCGCACGACACAAACCCAATGGTCTAGCTCGCCCTTTCCCTTGCCCATCCTTACTTCCGCAGGTTTTTTGGTTACTGATTTATCGGGAAACACGCGTATCCAGAGTTTTCCACCGTGACGCAGTTGCCTGGCTAAGATTACGCGCACAGATTCGATTTGTGTGTTTTTCAGCCAACAGTTTCCCAGGGCCTTGAGGCCGTATTCGCCAAAGCTTATATCAGCGCCGCGACTGGAAATACCGCGCCTCTTCCCGCGATGGCTCTTACGAAATTTTACTCTTTTGGGCATCAATGCCATCGGCCTTACCTCTTATTTAGAAGATAACTTAGTTTTGATGGTTGGCGCTTCCGGTAATATTTCGCCTTTATAAATCCAAGTTTTTACGCCAATTAAACCGTAAGTAGTTAGCGCTTCGGCAAAACCGTAATCAATATCCGCGCGCAGAGTCTGCAAGGGGATTTTTCCCTGCCTGTAGGTTTCTCGGCGCGACATTTCTGCGCCGCCGAGCCTTCCTGCGCAAGAAACTTTTATTCCCTGCGCACCCTGGGTCATTGTCTGTGCAATTGCGCGCTTGATTGCCCGCCGGAAAGCCACTCGCTTCTCTAACTGCAGGGCAACGTTTTCCGATACTAATTGCGCATCGAGCGCGGGTTCTTTTACCTCTTCGATATCTATGGATAATTCTTTTTTTACCAGATTGTTCAGCTCTCCTCTTAAGCGTTCGATATCGGCGCCGTGCCGGCCGATAATTATTCCCGGCCGGGCGCAACGGATTCTAATCTTGATGCGGTCCGCCAGCCTTTCTATAATCGTATGGGAAATGGCAGCCTGTTTAAAATTATCCTTGATATATTTTCTGATCCTGTAGTCTTCCTCAATGAAAAGGGGATAATTTTTAGGCTTGGCAAACCAAAGGCTTCTCCAATTCTTGATAAAACCGATTCTTAAAATTAATGGACTAACTTTTTGCCCCATTTATCTCCTTAGGATTTTAAATCTAGTTCAATCCTGATATGCGATGTCCGCTTACGTATTTCGGTTGCCCGTCCAAAGGCAGCAGCGCGGTATCTTTTCCAAACCGGGCCGAGATTACAGGTTACCTTGGATACATATAACTGTTCAGGCTTAAAACCTTTGGTTTTCGCATTGGCAACTGCCGAATTAAGAATCTTGATTAAATATTCCTTTGACCGTTTATTAACGTGCAGGAGTATAGCCTGCGCTTCATTTACCGCCTTACCGCAAATTAGCGCTGCCACCAGCCTGACCTTTGCCGGCGAAATTCTCAAAAATTTACCTCTAGCAACTACAAGCATCTTATGTCTTCTCGGGTGCTTTCTTTGCCTTTACGCCGCCGTGCTTACGAAATATGCGCGTGGGAGCAAATTCGCCTAATTTATGCCCGACCATATTCTCCGTGACGAATACGGGTATATGTTTTCTTCCGTCGTGCACGGCAAAAGTAAAACCCACAAAATCAGGCGTCACCATTGAACGCCTGGACCAGGTTTTAATCGGTTGACGCTGGCCGGCACGGCGCGCCTTTTCGATTTTTTTCACTAATTTCTCATCAACAAACGGGCCCTTTTTTAACGAACGCGGCATAATCCCCCTTTAATTTTTAATTTATTTACGCCTCTTGATAATAAACTTATCGGAATATTTTTTCTTTTTTCTAGTTTTATATCCCTTGGTCGGCCAGCCCCAGATGGATACCGGATGGGGATTACCCTGGCCGGATTTTCCTTCTCCTCCTCCGTGAGGATGGTCTACGGGGTTCATGGCTAGGCCTCTCACTGTAGGTCTAATCCCTAACCAGCGCACCTTTCCCGCCTTTCCAAATACCTGCGCTTCGTGTTCAATATTGCCTATCTGGCCAATGGTGGCTAAGCAGTCCAGATTGACCATTCTGATTTCTCCGGAAGGTAGCTTCAGGTGCGCGGATTCACCCTCTTTGGCGGTAATCTGCGCATAACATCCTGCCCCGCGTACGATCTGTCCGCCTCTTCCTTTGAACAACTCAATATTATGGATGAATATTCCCTGCGGTATATACTTTAGCGGTAGGCAATTACCGGTCTTTATTTCTGTATTTTCGTTGCGCGAGGAAATAATCTCATCCCCGACTTTTAGTTCTGATGGTGCCAAGATATATCTTCTTTCTTTATCCGGATATTCTAATAATGCCAAATGCGCAGAGCGGTTAGGGTCGTATTCTATGGCAACTACCTTAGCGGGGATATCAAATCTATCGCGTTTAAAATCAACCAGCCGCAACATTCGCTTATGGCCGCCGCCGCGATGCCTTACGGTAATGCGGCCGTAGACATTTCTGCCGCCGGTTCTTTTTTTCGGTAAGATCAATGATTTCTGCGGCCTCTCTTTTGTAATCTCAGAAAAGTCCAGATTTACCGCCCATCTTCTTGATTTCGTTGTTGGCTTGAATTTTTTTATGCCCATCTCGTTTATGCAGCCTCTATTTTCTGTCCCTCTTTAAGAGTAACAACCGCCTTTTTTACATCAGGGGTTCTGCCGAGCTGATAACGCACCCGTTTTAACTTCCCTTGCATCACATAAGTATTTACTGCCATAACCTTTACTTTATAAATCTCCTCGATTGCCTTTTTAATCTCCTGTTTATTACTGGTCTTATCTACCAAAAAATGATATTTGCCAAATGGCTCGTTGATATTCGTGTCCTTCTCGGTCCTGATCAAGGATTTAATTATCTGATAAGAAGACTTCATATCTTTAACCTGTCGACTAATTCTTTTAGTCCGTCCTTGGTGATGATTACCTTTCTTGCCGCCATGACCTGGTAGGCATTGGCATCTTTCGCTAAATTGACTTCTAATGCCGCAAGGTTATTTGTGGCCAACCTTAGATTTCGGTCGATCTTCTGCGCTAATAACAGGGTAGATTTATTAGCGTTGCCTAATAATGCGGCTAAATTTAAGAGAATCTTTGCCATCTCTTTTGTCTTGGACTGATTAATCTTGATTTCATTGAGGAGGATAATATTATTTTCTTTTAATTTTGCGTTAAGGCTGGACCTTAAGGCTAAGAGTTTTATTTTGTGCGCTAAATTGTAAGAGAAATCCCGCGGATGGGGCCCAAAGACAATACCGCCCCCTCTCCAAAGAGGCGAACGAATAGAGCCGACTCTGGCGCGGCCAGTGCCTTTTTGTTTCCACGGTTTCCTTCCGCCGCCAGAAACTTCACCCCGCGTTTTTGTGGCGGCTAACCCTTTTCTTTGATTAGCCCGGTAATTTACGATTACCTGATACAGGGCATCGCGGTTAACCTTACCGTCAAAGACAGCAGGGTCAAGATTAACCTTGTCTGTCTCTTTGCCCTCTGTATTATATATAGGTAAGGTGAAGGTCATTTTGCCCCTGATTTCCTTTTCTTTGCCTGCTTGATTTCAAGGTAGCTGTTTTTATGCCCGGGAACCGCGCCTTCCACCAGCAAGAGATTTTTTTCGGCATCGCTCTTGACTACCTTTAAATTCTGCATGGTTACCCTCTCAGCTCCCATGTGGCCGGGCATGTGGTGGCCTTTCCAGACTCTGCCAGGGGTAGTGCTTGAGCCGATAGAACCAACCCTGCGATGCGACGTTGAACCATGCGTCTTAGGGCCTCCGTGCCAACCCCAACGTTTCATCCCGCCCTGAAAACCCTTACCAATAGAAATACCGGTAACATCAACGTAATCCCCGGCTTTAAAGAGGTCAACTTTCAATTCCTCCCCAACCTTATATTCCTTGGTTAATTCCCGCGGGATTTCTTTGATGAACCTACGCGGCGTAATTCCGATTTTTTTAAAAAGGCCTAACGCGGGTTTATTCGCCTTTGTTTCCTTAATTTCGTCAAAGGCCAATTGGACCGACTTTTCCTTGATGCTTAATACCGGGCAAGGGCCGGCTTCGATTACGGTAACCGTAACCCGGCGTCCGTCCTCAGAGAATACCTGCGTCATGCCTATTTTTTTTCCTAATAAACCCGTCATTTTATTTCTACGTCTACTCCCGCAGGCAGATTCAGCTTTCTTAAGGCGTCGACAGTTTTGGAAGTAGGCTCCATAATCTGCAGTAATCGTTTATGTGTAGCGAGTTCAAACTGTTCACGCGATTTTTTATCAATCACCGGTGAGCGCAAAACCGTATAGATTTCCCGCTTTGTCGGCAAGGGAATGGGCCCTGATAGTTTTGCGCCGGTTCGCCTTACCGTCTCTACAATATCAACTACTGCCTGGTCGAGTAGTCGATGGTCATACGCCTTTAATTTGATACGAATTTTTTGCATTTTATGTTTACTCGTTTAAACGATTTTAGGCAACTATCTCAGAGACAACACCTGCTCCAACCGTATGCCCTCCTTCACGGATGGCAAAACGCGACTCCTTTTCCATGGCAATGGGCATGATCAACTCGATTTCTAAGTTCACGCTGTCGCCGGGCATAACCATTTCCACACCCTCGGGTAATTTTGCGCTTCCCGTAACATCGGTGGTGCGGAAATAGAACTGCGGCCGGTAACCGGTAAAGAACGGCGTGTGTCTTCCGCCTTCTTCTTTTGTCAACACGTAAACCTGAGCTTTAAATTTAGTGTGCGGGGTAATTGAGCCGGGCTTGGCTAAAACCATACCGCGCTCTAAATCTTCTTTTTCAATTCCTCTTAAAAGCAGGCCCACGTTATCCCCTGCCTGGCCTTCATCAAGAATCTTACGGAACATTTCTATTCCGGTGACGACGGTCTTTCTTGATTCGGGCTTTAAACCGACCATTTCCACTTCTTCGTTGAGCTTGACCTTGCCTCTTTCAATCCTGCCGGTCCCTACTGTACCCCGGCCTTCAATTGTAAAAACGTCCTCTACTGCCATGAGAAAGGGTTTCTCCATGTCTCTTTTAGGCATGGGAATAAACTCATCAACCGCCTTCATCAGGTCCAATATCGCCTTGCAATCCGGGTTGTTTAAGTCGCCGCTTGAATTCATGGCATTTAAGGCGCTGCCTTTAATGATCGGGGTTTTGTCGCCGGGGAAATTGTATTTGGTCAATAACTCTCTTACTTCCATTTCCACTAAGTCGATGAGCTCTTTATCCTGCACCATGTCGGTTTTGTTCAAAAAGACAACGATTTCCGGGACGTTCACCTGGCGCGCAAGCAGGATATGCTCTCTGGTTTGGGGCATCGGGCCATCTGCGGCAGAAACCACCAATATTGCACCGTCCATTTGTGCGGCACCCGTAATCATGTTTTTGATATAGTCGGCATGGCCGGGACAGTCAATGTGCGCATAGTGGCGGCTTTCGGTTTGATATTCGACGTGCGAAATGTTAATCGTAACTCCCCTTTCTTTCTCCTCGGGTGCGTTATCGATTGA
>Ga0315284_10016423_pt1 | contig 10508 bp, 7 predicted proteins | sample YL17G09_16_MG_FD_203696 | JGI IMG/M metagenome (GOLD analysis project Ga0315284, IMG submission 203696) | Sediment microbial communities from Yellowstone Lake, YNP, Wyoming, USA - YL17G09_16 | ecosystem: Environmental > Aquatic > Freshwater > Lake > Sediment | place: USA: Wyoming | collected...
GGGGTGGACGAGGCCGGGAAGGGGTCTGACGACCGGCCGGCCACGACCGCCGAGACGAAGGCGCGGCTCCGGGAACAGGCGAAGCAGCAGCAGTACCGTGTCGTCCTCGACCGCGCGATCGCGCACTCGGGCGACCTCATAGCCTCCGGCAAACATCGCGAAGCCTACCCTCTGCTCGTCGAACTCCGCAAGACGATCGGCGAGCCGCGCGACGTGCGAGTGGAAGCGCTCCTGGCGCGGGTGGCGCTGGCCGAGAAGCGGCCCGATAAGGCCCTGGAGTTCGTCGGCGCCTACGCCGAGAAGCGCGACGCATACGACGCGAACCTTGCCGACGGGTACCTCGCGGCGGCGGACGCCCACCTGGCCGCAGGGAACAGTTACAAGGCCCTGGAAATCTTCGACTGGGTGGCGGGCAGCGCCCAGGGCGTGCCGCTCATTCTGGCGGCGGAAGGGTGCGGCAAGGCGCTGCTGGCGCGGAAGGAGTACCAGACGGCGGTCGAGGCGATTGAGTTTGCCCTCGGCTATGCCCGGAGCCGCTACTACGACCGGCCCGACTTGGTTCGGCGGCTGGAGGCGCTGCTTGGGGAAGCCCGCCGCCTGGCTGACATCAACCTGTACGGCGAGGACTTCGTGCGCTACCGCGACGCGGAACGCCTGCGCCGCGTGGAGGGCAAGTGGGCCGCCGCACGCGAGGTGTACCTTGAGATCATCCAGAAGTGGCCGGAGAGCATCTACGCCGAGGCGTCGCGCCTCTATGCGGCCAAGTGTCTGGTCGCCCTGGGGAAGATCGAGGAGGCGAAGTGGGAACTCGCGGCCTTCCGGGCCTCGGACCCGTACGGCCTGTATCGCGGCGAGGCCGTGCTGGAGATGGGCCGGATCGCCCTGGAATATGACCTTGCGCCCCAGGCCGCGAAGGGGTGTTTCCTGCTCCTTCAGACCTGGCTCGAGGAGGTTCAGGACAAGACGCCGCTTAACATCGAGAAGTTGGCGGTCCGCGAGGCGGCCGAGAAGGTCACCGCGCCGCCGGCCCAGGAGAAGTACACGGACTTCTGGGGCAACGTCAAGAAGAACGCCGTCGAGCCGGGACAACTCGTAAACCGCAAGACCTGCCCCTGGTACCTGGATGACCTCAAGGAACAGATGGCGATGTATCTGGGGTTCCTCGCGTTCGTGGAGGGGAAGAAGGACGAGGCCCTGGCGTGGTACAAGAAGATCCTGGAATGCGACCCGGCGACGCGGCGCTTGGATACGGCGGGCGAGTGGAACGACTACTCGCGCCTCAAATGGGGCGCGGAGCATGGGTATCTCTACGCGTTTCCGCAGGAACTGGCAACCTTCAAGGACCCGCGGCACCGTCTCGGCGTTCTCCTCTGCGACTTCTACTACGTGACGGAGCGGTGGGACAAGGCGCGGAACCTCGCGCGGAACCTCTTGGACGGCAAATACGGGCCGGTGAACCCGGCGGCGCGCGAATACGTCCAGTACATCTACGCCGCAGGCGTCTTCCGCACCGAAGGCCGCGAGAAGGCCGTCCCGGAGTACTTGAAAGTACTTGGGCCGGTATCGCGCGGCAATTTCCGCTCGTTCACCCAGCAGCGCGCGGCCTACGCGGCCGCGAACCTCGCCCGCGGCTCCCGCGACGAAAAGACCCGCCAACGGGCCATCGAGCTGTTGGTCCAGTTGGTCCGCTCGCCTCACCAGACCAGCGAGACGTACAAGGCCCGCATCGTCCTGGCCCAGGACCTGATACGCGAAAAGCACGTCGCCGAAGGGCTGGCGCTGCTGAAGACGTTCCCCAAGGACGCCGGGGACTACAAGGCGCTCGCGGACTACTATCTGGCGAAGTATGCGAAAGAATACCAGGATCAAGGAAAGGATTGACGACATGAAACCGCACGCTTGGACGCTGGCGCTGACGGTGGTACTAATGGGTGTGGCCGGCGGTTGGCTGGTCTCGCGCGGCCTGGCCGAAGAGACGCACGAGGTCCAGGTCAAAGACGACGAGGTGATCAAGAACTTCGACATCGACAAGAACGACGAGGAACCGGTCGCCCCGGAAAGCGTCGAGTCGCTGGATGAAGGCAAGATCAAGATCACCACGAAGACCTTCAAACCGCCTTCGGGTTGGAAGTTCAAGGAGTTCACGAGCGACTCGACGCCGACCTCGCCTTATGACCGGAGGCCGTTCAATCCGGGCCAGTACGTTGACATCGAGATCGACCCGGAGTGCCTGCCACCCAAGGTCGAGGCGCCGACGGTGCGGGTGAAAGGACCGCCTCCGGCCAAGGAAGGTCCCGAAGCAATCAAGGTGGTGGTGACGGAACTGACCGTCCCGCCGACGGCGGGCAACTTCCCCCTGAAGTGCGAGGGGAACCTCCAGCCCCCGCCCGGCGGCCAAGGTTCCGCGGAGTTCCACTGGTCAGCGAAGGTGAGCCGGATTGAGGTAGAATTGGATATCAGAGAACACGGCCGTCAGACCAATCGAATCGGTCGTGAGGATCCGCGGTTGTCCGGTGGTGACGCATTGGCCAGGAACAAACTTTTAGCTTGGCACAATGAGGGACCTGGCCACAAGGTCACCTTTGATCTTGTCAAACCACCGGACATTTCTGGCACATTCCGGGTTCGTATAGAGGATAAGAGTGGTACAAACCAGGACCTGCCGACGGAATTTGATATGGATACGGACTCCTGGACTGGCACATATAACATTGCGTGGAATCTGAATTATGGCTCCGACGTGGCGGTCAAGTATGGTCTGGATGCAAATGGGAACGGCTCACTTTCGGACGACGAAGTCATGGGACAATATGAAGTGTTTGGAATCAGCGCAGCCGACCGCGCATGGGCGGAGAGTAGGATCAAGAACTGGTTTATTCCATTTGCACTTTACGATCTAGCAGATGCAATTACTTGGCGCTTCGTCTATGGAAGTTTTCAAGAGAGCGAATATGACCCCACGAGTTCGGACCAAACTTATGTCGTCAGCGCTTACGATCTTGCCCATCCTTTCGGCGCAACGGCGGCGGCCGACGGCTTTACCGAAATAAATGACAGGATGTATTTCAAGGCCAAAATGACTTTGCCGGTGTATTACTATGCTCCGGAGTCGGCCGGAGCGGAATTGGTAAGAGGGAGCGATGAGTTTCTAGTTGGCATCAACTCGTTCATTGCAAAACTGACGTGGGCGCAGGTTGATGCGGCCTATAAGGCGGACCCCGATCCGGGGCCGACCAAGGCGGTTGATTTCGCCGGTGTCCAGACATCTTTTGATTTTGGGCCGATAGGAAGCATCGGCCTGGGTGGCGCCAACAGCACGGGCGGCAACCTCACCCTCAACATTACACCCGTGGGCGATGCTTACCGGATTGAAGCCGGCGCCACGGTGGCGGCCTTGAGAATAGAGGACATTTTCGATTATAATTATTTTACACAAGGCTGGTTAGCTGAATGGAGTGAAGCTCCGTTGCACGCGGCCTCGGTTCAGTGCGGGTTTGGCCGGTACGACGTGGTGGACGGCGTCGGCCAAGTGGCCCTTATTCGTATTGATGTATCAGGGGAGGTTCCTACGGCAGCGAGGATCATTCCGAAGCCATAAAAGGAGGCTAATCATGAGGAGATTTACGCTGGCACTCTGTGCCGTTTGTTTCCTGTGCAATTTGGTGCGGGGCGAGGAAACCACAATGGAGGCGGCACAGCCCCTTATCGCTCAACTAACGAACACGCAGATCGCGGTTTCCGACAAGATGCTTGAAGAGGTTGCGGTCTTGGCGTTCCGCACGGCCTCGGCCGTCCCCGAAAAAGGCCTGGAGGCCTCGCGGAAGGAACTTGAGGGCTTGACGGCGCTTCGAAAACAATTGGAGAAGCATTCCGGTGCCGTGGAAAACCTTCTTGCGATTCGGCTCCAGCGTGTGGTCGACAGCACGGTACTCTACGAGATTCTCAGGCAGCAGGCCGCGGAGGCGAACGTCAGCCTGGTTTCTCCTTACCGGAACCCGGACGTACAACCGCCCTTCGTGGCCGGTTCGGTCAAGCCCGAGATCGTGCGGGCCTTGCTGGATGAAAACAAGGTGGACGAACAGGCGCGGGTGGAGTTTGTATTGAAAGGCGACAGCCGGTTGGCGGAGGGCTTCCGCAAGGGTGACGTGACGGTGCAGGAGATTCTGGGCGGGACGTGGCGTGAAAAAGTACCTGCGGAAGTGTACGAACCGTTTGCCCGAATTCGAGGGGGCCCCGTAGTCTTGGGAGTCCCCGATGAGGAAGGACCGGCGGCGGTAAAGGACTTCCTCTTGGTGTCCACGTTTGTCGCGGTTGACCAGGCGCGGGATACGCGCCGGTTCGCCAGCTTGTACCTGGAAAACCGCCTGCCCACGACGCCTGCCCTGTTACGGGCCGCTATTAAGGAGCAACTGAAAGCCAATCCCGTCAGGCGGGTCACGGAATCCATGCCCGCGCACGAAACACACGGTAGAGAACTTATTCAAATAGGCAATTTCTGTAAGGATCAGAATGGTCTGTCACGCACGAGAATTCTGATCGCGCTGTTATCGCCTTTCGTGCCCCATCTGGCGTTGTTCGGTCCGGTGGCGGACGATTTCTTCGCCCCTCGTATGGCGGGATACATCTTGCGACAACGGCCGGCCACGTCGAATCCGGCGACCACGCCCCCCGGCAGAGGGCGTGATCTGCCGGGAGGATGACCGACAGCAGAAAAAAGGGAGAGAAAATTCCGCCTGGCGCGACGGGACTGCGCTCGGGATGACAACCGCCGACCGATACGTGGAAGTTTAAAGAATTCCCCGGGACGGGGACGCACGTGGACATCGAGACGGACCCGGCGGCGCTCTCGCCGGTGCGCAACAAAGATACGGCGGCCGAGATCAAGATCTCGGTGGCGAACGTGCCGGAGACGGCCGGCACCTGGCCGCTGAAGTGCGAGGGGAACCTCCAGCCCCCGCCCGGCGGGCAAGGAACCGCCGCCTTCCACTGGTCGGCGAAGATGGGGAAGCCTATTCTGGAGGTTTTTATCGGCCAAAGTGATCAGGTCAACGATGAAGCCAATTTCGAGGTAATGTTGACAGACTACCCCGCCGAGGGAGGGCGGCCGAGGAATCCCAAGTACCTGTTCGGCAAGGAGGCTCCCATCTTTATTCAGGTTAGGAATATCGAGCCGGGGCAGGGGACACTTCTCCGCCGGGTCCGCGCTTCATCGGAAAGCGACCCCGTCTATGTGGAGATAACTCTGAAGGAGACGGCCCCCCAATCCGGCATCTACCGGAACGTGGTCGGCGAGTGGTCTGAGTTACTATACCTTGGAGAGGAAAGCGGTGGCTCGCCCGCGCACCTTGAGGTAATTGACGAGGAGGTGATCACATTCCGGCTGGTGAGCGACAGCGGCGTCGATGCCGATGTCCAGGCGGAGTACCAAGTAATGGCAGACCGGGCCGAGTGCGGGTCAGGCTACTACAATTACGTGGACGCGCCCCCATGGCCTCAGCTCAACAGCACGACCGACATCCACAACGATTTCATCCAAATGCTCACGGACACAAAGGGCGGCTACGACAAGCCCGATGCGGCCCCGGTTCTTTGGTCAACGTATGAGGGGGCCGGCGACGCAGTCTGCCGCAAGAGCCATTACGCATCCCCGACAGATTCGGATAAGGCAGACGCGGCCGACATCGTCATCTGGAGTGGCCACGGGACTGATACCGATACGCCGAATGACTACTATTGTGCATTCCTGGATGTGAGCAAGAACACACAGAAACTCCATCACGGCGACGTTCAATTAGGGAATACCGACGCGGAGTGGGCCATCTTCCAGACGTGCCGCTTTCTCAACACAAGCAAGGAGGAGTCCAATGGGCCGGGGCACGGGACGGCAACGGATGAGGATATCGAGACTGAACTTAAGCAGATGTTTGCAGGCTGTCACTTGGTGATGGGTTACAAGACAAAGATGCTCATGTACGCCCATTTCGCCGAGAAGCTTATGTCCTGCATTAATTGTAACCAGGGCACCGACCACGGGCTTGACCAAGGCTTCACCATCCCGATGGCCTTCTCGAGGGCTACGAGACATTGTCCGATGCAGGATCAGGATATGGTTCCACGCATCTTCGGCGCGGATGATTGCTGGGGGGACACACTCTATCCCGAGGGGGCCAAGAAGCTGGAGCCGATTCTTCTGTCGCGCGATCCATTGGCCACGGACGGGTATCAATACGACGAATGGACCGTGCCGCAGGAGGAGTAATGGCCAGAGATGGCCCAAGCGATTCCTGGTGGCGGATGGCCCCCGTGATCGCCGAGAACCCGAGGAGGGAACGAGAATGAAGCGTTTGCGGTTGGCACTTGCGACGGTCCTGCTCTGTGCGGCTGTCCTGGGAGGCGTCCGCGGCGCGGAGCCTGATGAGGCTCTGCCGAAGGTCCCGCCGCTGAGCGATCCTCCGCCTTTCAAAGATGTTCAGGTGGAGCTGCCCGCCCAGGTGACGGTTCTGCCGGAGTTCCGGCCCCGGCTTCCGGTGTTTCGCGTGATCCCGGACAAGAAGGCGTACATTGACGATCCGGAGTTCTATCGTCCTGAGTATGTGGGGCGCTCCAAGGAAGCCGCACCTACGGACGTCGTCACCGAGGCCAACGCCGGCCCGATGGCCGAGGCGCTCGTCAAAGGCCGCGGCTTGTGGCCCGAGGGCGTCGTCCAGACACGCGTGCTGGAGAATTGGAGAGGGCGGACGTATCTGGTCGTATTCAGACACCGGATGCCGGGCCTGCCTTACATGCTCGTGGGCGACCGGCTTGAGGTCGACCTGGACCGGGCCTCCGGCAGGCTGCATACGCTCTTGCTCCAGTGGTCGCGTTTCGAGCAGGTTGCCGAGTACCCGATTATGACCCCGCAAGAGGCCGTGGCGCGGGTCAACCAGGGAGAGGGCCGGGTGGAGATCCTGGACGTCGTGGAACCTGTCCGCGGCCCCATCGCAAAGGTCGAGTTGTCCTACCATGCCTTTCCCTATCCCACGGCCTACGCGCAGCCTGTGTACAAGTTCACCGTGGCTCCCAAGGACGAAAAAGGGGAGACCAAGTACGTGCGCATCGAGGCCATCCGGCCTGAGTTCATATCGGAGGGGTCCGAGAAAGCGGACGAGGTACCTGGCAGCGGACCCGCAGGCCCGAAGTCGGAACAGGAGGCAATCCCGTCTGAAGGGCCTGCCTCAAAGCCGCCAGGTTGATCTCGGCTCTGAGAACGGGTCGCTGTCTGACAAAATAGCCCGCCGCCGCCATGTCGAGCACCGTGCTCCCCTCCGGCAGGATGAACGGCTGATTCATATCGGGGGGTTTCCCCGGCTCCTTGCTGTACACGCGGACGACGCCCAGCAGTTTGAAACACAGCCGCGGAATCTCGCCCAGCCCCTGAAGCGTCTCGGCGCTCGTGGCCACCATCGGGGCCAGGCCCTCGTGCAGGGCCTTGAGCGCCTCGAAGTTCTCCATCGCCCCGGGCAGGTCCGCCTTCGTCCCCACGATGATCAAACGCTTGGCCGCACCCCCTTCCGGCGGCTCGCGGCCACACGGAACCACCCCCCGATCCTCCATCACCTTCAGGCACACGTCCAACGGCTCCAGCACGTCCTTTGCCGCCAGGTCCACGCACACCAGAACCCCATCGCCGCTTCGGAGCGTTCCCACCATCCCCGGGACCAGTCCCTCCGCCGTCACCGGCGGCATGTCCACCAGTTGGATCCGCACGTCCTCGTACGCCATCATCCCCGGCACGGGGGCGTGCGTCGCAAAAGGATACGGCGCCACGTTGACCCGCGCCTTCGTCAAGGCCGCCACCAGGGCGCTTTTGCCGCAGTTGGGCGTCCCCACCAGGACGAATTGCCCCGCCCCCTGCTTTTCGACGTAGAAATGGTCGATGCCGCCGCCGCGCCCCTTCGCCGCCTCCGCCCCCGCCCCCGCGCGGAACTTCGCCAGCCGGCGACGGATGCCCGCGCGCATCTTCTCCGTCCCTTTGTGCTTCGGAATGGTGGCGGACATCTCCTCCAGCGCCGCGATCTTCTCGGCCGCCGTCTTGGCCTGGCGGAACGCCTCTTCCGCCTTCAGATACATCGGTGTCAGGTTGGCAGGCATCGGCTTGGCCTAACCCACTCTCCCCCGCGGACCGGCGGACCTGTGTTTCATTCATTTTATCCGGCCCGACGGCTTTTGCAAGCGCGCCGCGGGGCCATCCCGAACCTGCCCCGCCAGAGGCGGGCAGGCTGCCGGCCCGCGGCCCGCGGGCTCGACTGGCCCGCGGGTTCGACAGACCGCGAGGCCTGGCGGCTTCGCCTCGAGGCGAGCAGGCAGGATGGAAAGGTTCGTCCAAAAAATCCCTGGCCAAAAACACCTCTTCCTCGTATAATAAGAGCCTATCCCAATAGGTGCTCCGTCGGCCCGAGGTCGAGCGAGGACAAGCCGGGCAAGGAGGCCGAAGCAGGCGATGCAGCGGAGAGCATCGCCGATGCAGGCCGACGCCGCCCGGCGAAGCCGCCCTGGCTCGGCAGGCACGCCGTGGCCTGACGGCAGCCGACCGAAGCCAGGATGACCTGTTGGGATAGGCTCTAAGGAGATTCGGGGAGTGCGCGTGCCTTTTCAGGGGCTTTTCGAAATGGCGATGCGCCGCCGGACGAGGTGAGGCGAGGAAAACAGTATGCCCAAAGCCGTAGCCGCTGCGATTGGCGCCTATGAACGTTCGGGCCGGTACGACGCCGTCGCCGATTACGATGCCGCCCTTATGCTCACTTTCCAGAAAGGCAACGAACTGGCCTTTCAGGAACTCGTCGAGCGCAACCATCCCCGCGTCATCGGGCTGGCCTATCGCTTTACCAACAACGCCGCCGAGGCCGAAGACCTCGCCCAGGAAGTCTTCCTGCGGATCTACCGCGCCCGGCACACGTACAAGCCCACCGCCAAGTTCTCGACCTGGATGTTCCGCATTGCGTCCAACGCCAGCCTCAACGCCCTCCGGGCCCGCGCCAAACGCCGCGACGACGTCTCGATGACCCTTCTGGCCGGCGAGGAGGACCACCCCGCCGCCCTCGCCGACACCGAGAGCCGTTCGCCCGACCACCTGCTCCACCAGCGCGACCTGCGCGAGACCGTCCGCGAGGCCCTCCGCGCCCTCCCGGAAAAGCAACAGGTCGCCGTCATCCTCAGCAAATACGAAGGCTTGAACCATGCCGACATCGCCCGGACGATCGGCTGCAGCACGATGGCCGTCAAAAGCCTTCTGGCCAGGGCCCGCGACAACCTCCGAAACCGCCTTTTTCGGCACCTCGGAACCGCCTCCGGCCAACCGTCGGACGGCTAGATTTTTCCCTTTTTGCCCGGAACCCCTCCCCGCCGGAGGGGTTCATACTTTCGGACCAAACCTGCCTGCCGGCAGGCAGGTCCAGGGGCATCGCGTATGGCGTCTCCCGTCTGTCATTGGGTGCGAAGCGTGCTGTCGGCCCACCTCGACGGCGAACTGAAGTCCTCGACCGCCCAGGCCGTGCGACGGCACCTCAAACGCTGCCCCGCTTGCCGGGATCACCTGCGCCAACTGGAAGAAACCTGGCGGCTGCTCGACGCGGCGGATGCGCCGCCCCTCCGGCCCGGCTTCACGGGCCGAATGATGAAACGGATCGTCGAAGAGAAGGCCCTCGAGCAGATGGAAGCCCGCCTGCGGCCGCAACGGCTCCGCCGCCGGGCTCTCCGCGCCGTCACGGGACTGGCCGCCGGCTTGGCCATCGGGTTCGCCCTTTACGGCTGGACCGGACGACCCCACGAGCCCAACAGCCCCGTCGAACGCGAGGTCTGCCGACACGTGGGCTTCCTCGAGGACGCCGACCTGCTGGACAAAATCGCCGTCATCCAGGCGATCGATCAATGGACCCATGCACCCGGTACGACGAACGGAACCTAAGGCCGTGGATGCTCGACGCGACTATCTCGTGCGGCTACTTCAGCGGCGGCGGCGCCGTATCCGCCTCCTCCTGGCCTGCCTGGCGACGGCCCTGGCCTGCGGCACCGTCACCGGCCTCGTCGCGCCCCAGGTCCTGACGGGCAGCATCGCCGGGACGCACACGCCGGCCGTACGGCCCGTATGGGCGGACGGGGCGACCTTACCCCTTTCCGCCCCCCCCATCTCCGTTGACCCGCTCGACCTGTCCGAACGCCTCCAACTCGATCCCCGCCAAATTCAGGCCAATACGATGCGGTGGGCGGCCATGCCCGAGGCGGAACGCGAGCAGTGTCTCGACCGGTACTGGCGACTGGCCCAATCGGACCCCGCTGAGCAGGACCGGCTTTTCCAGGAATACTCCGCCTTCCAGCAACTGCCGCCCGACGAGCAGGAAACCCTTCGCCGGCGAGCCAAGAAACTCCAGGCCTTCATCAACACCCTCAGCCCGCAGGACCAGGCGCTTCTGGAAAGCATGAGCGACGGCGAGCGCGCCAAGCACCTCCTCCAACTCTGGCAGACCCGCTAC
>Ga0315284_10016424_pt1 | contig 10508 bp, 19 predicted proteins | sample YL17G09_16_MG_FD_203696 | JGI IMG/M metagenome (GOLD analysis project Ga0315284, IMG submission 203696) | Sediment microbial communities from Yellowstone Lake, YNP, Wyoming, USA - YL17G09_16 | ecosystem: Environmental > Aquatic > Freshwater > Lake > Sediment | place: USA: Wyoming | collected...
ATAAATTTTAATACGTTTCTTAGTATGTTTTATTTTTTGACAAGCTCTTCAAGTTGTAACGTACCAGCTTTCCCCTGTTCGTAGTACGAGGGGTTATCGGCGTTGTGGTCAAGTCGAATCCTGTTTTTCATATATTCACCAATTCTTTTTACAACTGGATTGTCTGTTTTCATATCAACGTGTTCCTGCTCCACTTCTAATCCCCATTGCTTCTCTTGTTCACTAAAATCTTCTTCCTTTTTACCAGACTTATTAAAATTTCCACCAGTTACAAAACAACTGATTATAGCAAAACAGTAGATTTCTAAATCACTGGCTTCTTTATAACCAAGACTTTCAGCAAATTTATGGAATTGTTCATGGTCAAGTGGGTAAGGATTCTGTTTGAAAAACTCAATAATCTTGTCTACAAGCTCTGGTTTATCAAGTTTAGATAATGCGTTTGTTTCTTCTTTAAGTAATGGTTTATAGCGTTTCATTTTTCTGTACCTATATTCTTTATCTTTTCTTTAGCCCTTGCAATAATTTCTTTCTGTTGTGTAATAATATCGTTAATAGACTGTTTTCTATCAGACGCTTCTGGTTTGGTATTATCAATATTTTGTAAACTGATTTTCTGTTGCTGTATCTCTAATCTTGCCTTTTTAATTGTAGCATTAAGAGATTCTTTTGTTTCTTCAAATAATGGTATATATCTTTTCATAATTTTTCCTTTTTAATACCCAAAATATTTTATAACCTGTGGTGTTAAATATATTAAAAATAAACTTAAAGACTCCACCCAAAGTGCTCCCCATCCCCAAAAGGCAAATAGGGAAAACTTAGTATAACCACAAATATTCCCTTCATCTTTATCATAATTCCAAGGCCTAAAATGAAACAATTTGTCATAAATAAAACCAACCAAAAATTCAACTGCCATAAAACAGAATGCCCATATAGTAAATCGAACATATGCTGGTAAAAAAGCTATAACAATATAAATTGGTTCAAAACAAAAGAATATAAAACACCCGTAAATAGGAGCCATCCACAAACTGACATCCCCAATTAACAATTTCGTGTCTGCTTTCCATCCTTTTTGAAAAAGATTACCAACAGCAGTCGCAATAATCTCTAATACCAACCCCCATAGCACATAGATCGATGCCCTAAACAAAAAAGCTATGAATATATGCATGTGGTTCCCTTTTCTTGATATATGTCTACAACGACATCAGAATGCATTAGAACGACACTACGGACTTTAAACTACAATGGTATATGTTACTATTGTATCTCAATCAGGCTCTCATTCATCATCTGGAACATCTGTTTATCACGATACTGCTCCCCACACATATCGCGGAGGTAAACGTAGGCGTTTGAGCGAACTCTTCCCATAAAATAATCCAAGTCAACGGGAGGAGTAAGTTTTATGTCTTTGAACTTGTTTTCTTGGCCATACTGTTTTAATCGTTTTATAGCAGATGTCTTGATATTTTTTACTTTACTATAGAAAATAGCTCGTTCGGGGTATCGAGAATTAAAGGAAACAACGTACATTGTAATAGGATAATTTATTGCTTTTTGTATAACTACGTTCTGGAAGTTTTCTAATCCCAAATCCTTCTTTAATTGTAATCCCGGTCTATAATTTTGTTTAGGTATTATATCAAGAATTGTATTTGTATCTATAGGCATGTCTACCACCATATTGGAAGTCATTTATCTATTTATTAGTATAAAAAAACAAAAAAATACCATATCAATGGAAGAATCCAGATATGGTAATTAATAACGGTGAGACTATTATTTTATAATAGTATGCTATAGCATACTATTCTTTCTCTCATATTCAGCACGTATTTCTTTCCTAATACACCATTCCTCTGGATCGTTGAGTTTTTGCAATATCTCTTTTTTTCTAACCTTACGGTCTTTAATTTCAAAAGATACAAGAAGTATGAACCAAAGAATAGCAACAACTATAAGAAATGTTAGCATAATTATTCTCCTTTTTCAAATTCTGGATACTTATCCAAATCTTCTGCCATATAAAAATCTATATATGTTCCATCTTCAAACCAAATACAAAGTGACGTTACATTTGTTCGTTGTATTTCCTTGATTTTACTACCTACTTTAGGCAAGTGTGAAATTGAATTAAGTATCATTATTTCACCAATATTTTCTTAATATGCCTTACTTGTTCTTCTGTCAATTGACATTCTTGTTCATCTTCATCACATATCGTAAAATAATCATCAACTGAATTTAGATATTTCATAAACTCATCGTAATCCTGAAAATTAAACATGAATCCTTCTTCTGACCAAAGATAATTATTACATTGTTCAATGGCTAGATAAAATCCTGTAAGACCTATGCCACTCAAGTCATATTCTTCTTCACGGAAATCAGACAATACTATTTCAAAGTTGTCGTTTAGATCGTCCAAATCGTTGTAAGAATCGTTTTCCTTTATTAACTTTTTCATCGATTACCTTTTCTAATGGTGTTTCTTTTTTATTAGTAGTATCATTCAGCTTAATCAGCTCTGCCTGAGAAAAATCCTTATAAGTTCTGTTGTCTTCTTTTATCGACCAAGTGCCTGCTGATTCATCTATCACCAATATTTGAAAACTATTTAATTCTCGTATAAATCCTTCCCAATCATGAATAACATATTTTCGTACATAACTTTCAAATTCCTTATAATCCATATTATCTGGTAAAGACATGTCATCTGTCATATAAGAAATATTATCGTGAGCATCCTGTTTACACATCAACCACTTCATTATTTATCATCCTCAACAACTTCCAACAAGCTGCTCATTTTCATTGCAATACTATTATCTGCATACATCAATGATTCTGGGTCTTCACCCTCATTTAGTGCCATAATGCAGTTAGCGGTTCTGCATCAATTTTGATGTCAGTAGTATGCCAGCATTTGGATGTTATCTTATTTGTACGAATAACATCTTCATATTTTATTTTTAGTTTACATAGGTAGGGAATATAGATTGTATCTTTTTCAAAATACAAATTTGCAGTTGTAACCATTAGCAATGACCGTAAAACATCACGTACAGTTTCTTTATCTTTTTTGGACATTGCACAAATCTGTTCTAAAAAATCCACCTCTTCGGGTGACGCCAATTTAATACTCATGTAGTAGTTCTCCTGTGAACTACCCTCCCCTAAAGGGAAGGGCTTCTTCTTTCATTAGAACTCACTGATTTTTCTTTCAAAAAATCTGTAATCTTAGTTCTTCCAGAAGCGTAACTTTCGGTCGTTCCAACCGTAGATTTATTTAAATGTGTTCCTACATATAATATACAATAAATTTAGAAAAAGTTGCTACTTTTTTTATCCTTCCAGACGTTCTAGCACAATATATTCATTAGTGCTTTCGTTTAATTTTTTAAGTCTCTTGCGAGGATTTGACCTCATTTCGGCCAACTCCTGTTCAGTAACTTCTTTACCATTTACAATGATCTTAGAATTTGAATTTTCCATCGTCAACAACCTCTTCACTTATAATAGTTTCTACATTTTTCCTGCCAACTTCTTGTAATTTCTTAACACGATCTACATCCCATTTGCGTAACAAAGAAGCATCGAAATCGTCATATTTATTAGTACTTGAATAGAAGTGTCCTTTTTTCATAACACCTTCTTTAAAAGTTTTTTGTCTTTGTTTAAAGATAATTGATGATATTTTTTCGTTTAATTTCTTTTTACCGCCAATTGATTCTTCAAGTTTCATCCAACTATCTTTTTGAGTGTCATCAAAAGACTCTATATATTTTTTAAGTTTATGTTTGAAGTGTAGGCATTCCCCAAAAAACGAATCACCACTACCAATGTTATCTGAACCACCCTTTGGGTTAATTGGAGCAGATGGTTTATTTTTATCGAGTATATCCACCCATCCATCGATAACAGTTTGGTCAAATATATTCATTTGATGTAAAATACTTACTACAACTTCTTTCGGAATAGGTTGTCCATTAAACAACTTTTCACTTACAGTATCCATTAATGCTTTTGAAAAATCTAGCAATCTGTTTTGCGATTCAACCAACTCTGCGTTTTTAGATTCTGGAAAAGGCATGGACAAAATAAAATCAATCTCATCCTCTTTCCATTTCCCGGACATAATCATATGAATTTTTGTAAGCTGTGTAAGATTTTCAAGAAAAATAGATTGAATAGAAAATACAAAGCGTGCAAATTCTTTCCATTTCTCCACCAGTGTCGAACCGCCCTCACCAAATCCTGATTCACGAGGGTCTATAATAAATCTTGGAAGTCTAGTTGCAACAACCAATTCTTCACGCAGATGGTCTTCTTCCATATCTTTCAAATCTATTTCAGGGCGTACCAAGTCCCATTCAAGCAAATCTTTAATAGCAATAACACGTTGCCCCATAGTTTGGTCTTCTTTGTTTTGCCACTTGAAAGCAATATTATCTAAATTAGATAAAAATTGACGAGTACGTTTAAATTTTTCTACTGGATCAACAGTATTTGGAAGATTAACTGTCCATTTTTCTGTAGGAAAATTTAGTGCTCTTGCCATACTCTGAAAAGTTTGTCCGGCATCCCACATTTTATACGGTGCAAGTGCATGTATGTAAAAAGGCGCACCAAACGGATCAAAATCACTATCTGTTGTAACGTTTCTAAAATGTATCACACGCCAAGGGGGAAGAATATAATCATGTAGTTGAAAACCAACCAAATATCTTTTAAACATTTGTATAGTTTCGTCATCGTTGTTTTTAATATGATCTATCAAATTACGTACACGTTCAATTGAAATATAATCAGTATACGTCTTATTTTTATTTAATTCTTCTTCAATCTGGTATGGACAAAATTCTAATCTGTCACGAAGTTGTCTTATTTCTGTAGGAATAATTTCGGTTATGCCTTTATCGTCTGTACCTAAAACCCAAACAGCATTGCCAAATTTAATAATATCTTTTACGGTTGGTGTAATATGCTTGTATAAGTTAATATCATTATAAAAGTCGAGAATAAAATCTTTTTGGTCTTCTGGGGCTTCTACTGTAATAGGAATCATTGTTGTGTCAGCTTGAACAACCTCTGCTGCACAAATATCCATTGCCCTGCTCATTAAAGAACAATTTGAATATAACAATTTTAAATCAAACCACAACTTATCACGATTCTTTATATTTTCTCGTGTATTTCTTTGAGATAAAAAATAGTTATATAACTTTTGAACTTCAGGTGGAAATATATCTCTACTGAATTCTACATTTCCTTTCCCATCAAATTCTTGTATTAAAGGAAAAATTTGTTCTGCTGGTTGTGATTTATCATCATTAATTCCAATGTTGAAAAATCGTTTGAATAAGTTCCATCGTCCTATAGGTTGTGGTTTTGTATTGTCTGCCATGTCTAATCCTCATTTCCGTTCTTTTCTATGTATTAGTATATTCAACTGAGAAGTCTGTTTTTGAAGGGATTGGTGCTGTCAATAATAAAGCGGGATTTTGCAATAACTAAACGAGTGAATGGAGTTAAGTCTTTATCATAAAAATGACGTGAGTTTAAAATCAGCCACTCTCCATCATATTCTTTTGCACCCCCAGATTTTTCTTTAATATTGCTTGGTACTTTTAATGTAATAACTTTTCCCGATACTGCCTGATAATTAAAATTTACTGTTATTTCGAGTCTCAGGTATAATGTAGAGTCTATGAACAGAGAGTTAACAAAAGCTTTATAAAATTGTCGATCTTTATCTTCATATATACCAAAATCATCAAAATCAGTTGGTATAGTATCAGTTATCAAATCTTGTCTAAAAAAAGTACTCCCACTTCCTTTTGTAATATGATCATTTATCTTTGATACTTCACCATCACCAGAAGTTCCTGTATTCACTACACCACTTTTATCACGAGTAAATGTTTTTTTATTGTAATTTGGATAGTTTATTTCCAAACCACCCTGAATAGTATATACATTTTTAATGGCCCAAGGTGAGTAAGATTGATCTTCTTGTCCAGAAAAAGTATATGGATTGTCTTTATTTATAGGAGGATTTTTAAACATTTTATCTATAGAGGAAAAATATAGTTCACCATTTGCATTTATAAATGTTAAGTATGGGCTTTTTTCATATGTTTGAGAAAATGCACGTTTTGCCAACTTTTTTATACATGATTCAGCAGTTTCATTTATTTGATACCATACGTCTTTTCCGTCTGTGGCTTCTACATAATCATCTTTGATTTTGGAATTTTCTAGTTTTAATCCTTTTTGACCACATAATTCTTTTACAATATTTGATATTGTATCATTCCATGCCATTGAGTTTCTAACATCTTGTAAATTATGATATGATGTTAAATTCAATAATACATCACCAGATAAATGTGTAGTATTTTTTACATGTATTAATTCATTTTTTTGAACTGCATATTTATGTTCAATAAATTCATTATTTGTTTTATCTCCTAGTTTTGCAGTAAAAGTCATTCCTTCCATAGCAACCATAACATCTGATATAAAACCAAAATCATCTGGAAGTATAATTTCTAATGATGGATAAAAATTAAATACACTATCCATTACAAGAACCTTTTTCCATATAGTCATTGGTTCATTCGAATAATCAAGTGCTATTTTTCCGGAATCAGATGTCTCTGAAATAAAACTAAAAATATATGGGCTATCGGGTGTTGGCATTTATATTTTCCATTTTCCATCAATTATAATTATTAGTTGTCTTTGACCGTTTTTATATTGTACTACTGCACCATGAAGCCAGCTTGTTCCTGCATTTGCAAAATTGTAATCCTGTTGTAGTTGACAAACACATCCGGTTACAAATACATCCCTAAACATTCGGGGAGCATGTGAATGTCCTATCGTAGATTTCCCATTAATATTTTCAATAACCTGTGGATTTCCACGACTTCCATTACTACCATTGTGTCCATGGCTATTTAATTCAATATCATAAATTGCATAACTAGCATCTTCTTTCAAAAAGAATAAGTTTTTTATCTTTGCAAATCTTGTTTTTAGATAATATTCAATAGGATTTTCTTTACGTAAAATTGCTTGTAATAATTCGCATCCTAAATAAGAATTGTGTGTTTCTTGTATAAAATCACCAGACTCCAAATACCGTCTAATGAATAGCTCATGATTAGATGCAACTACTTTCATTTCAATTTTAGGAAACTCTTTATTCCATTCCAACATCTTATTACCAAGGTACACCAATTCGTTTTCTAATGTTTTTTGATTTTCGGGTCGATAATATTTCATCGATGTGCTTTTTTGTTCATGTGGATTAACGCTTCTGCAATCCAAGATATCATGAAAAAGAACGCGTTTACATTGTGTTTCTGTTATAATTTCTTTGACTGCTTGTAACGCCCTACTGTCTTCAACACCGTAATGCGGTTCAATACTTATTGCTTCAGCAGCAATCTTTTGATATGATGTTCCTTTATAATAATATGCTAAATCCTGAAAACCACCATCTTTATCAGCACGTATATGTCGTATGTGAAATGTTTCTTTATTGCGTATTTCAACAAGCAAACCGCCAATTATATTATCTTGTGCTGCTAGTTTTCCAATTTTGCTATGGTTATATTCGGGCTCACAAATTGTTCCAGTAGAAAGAATAATATGTGGTAAGGATTCTTTTTTTCGTGGAATAGACAAAAGCATCTGTTTTGGTGATGCTATGATAATTGATGATTCTTTTTTTCCATATCGAGACAAACCTGTAAGTGGTAAAATTTGTTCCGGGCTTAAACAAAAATCTATTGCTTTTAAATTATCATTAAATTTTACTTCGTTGACAAAATATTGCTCATATTCTTCAAGTATTTTATCCGAAAAAGCATCAGCCCTTTTTATACCCCTCATAGGCATCAGTAAAAATTCAGCATCAATTTTTTTACAATAAGCCTTAACTGTTTTGATAAAATTCGTATCAATATCAGCTCCAGCAATAATGGAGGAAATAAAATATCGTTTGTTTTTATTTGAATATGTGTCAAGTGCAACAAATGGAAGCGTTTCTGCTGTTTTTTTCTTTTGTTTTTGTCTCGCAGACTCTATGCCAGATTCATTTCTAAAATTAGCAAAACTACCAAATTCTTTTTCAATTTCGGTCATCTGCTTCGTATCAACTTGCTTCCTAAAATAATCTCTGGGAATACCACCCTTGTTTGGATATTGTTTTTCGTATTTTTTCTGTTCTTGTTGCAGGAGTTTAATGAGTATTTTTTTGTCTGCCACATTGACACCTCAATTTTGATGTATATTTATTAGTATAAATTTCTAGTTTTGTCAATGGATTTTGGTTTTATATGTCATTTCTTTAACTGCAATATCGTTGTATTCGAGAAATCTATCTATTTTAGTAAATTGGCCTGACATCTTATCTGTAATTTTTTTCAATTTTTTAAAACTCAGCGCCATTACTTTACCGGCGTTTCGTACTTCTTTTTCACGAACCATGCATTCCTGTATAACATCTTTATGAAGCTCCTTTTCATCGTCGGTCATAGTATCTATAATTGTTTGAATTGCATATTCTAATTTCATCAGTTTAGCACCTCTGGAATTTTTTCAACCATTGATTCAATTTTATCAACTTTATCTAATAATTCAAATTCATCTTTTTGATATTGACTATCGCAATCTTGACATCTCAATTGTGTAGATTCGCTGTTGTAAAAAAATCTCATACTTCCACACTTACATTTCAGATATTGCCCTTTTTGTATATCTTCTTCACAATAAACAATCTTACCCATTTCTGTAATTTGTTTACGTTTTACTTTAAATCGTTTTCCAAATTCATTTTCTATCATAATTTGACTATCACAATGTTCTGATTCTGTTAATTCTACTATTTTACAGAATACACATTGCACAAGATTATTAATATAATATAATTTTTTTCCTATGAATAAATCCATTTTCATTTTATTTTCCTTCTATAATAACAGTCTCATATCCATCGTTTAAATCTATATAATTAGAGGAGTATATATTAATTGTTTCTAAATATACAACATTACTTATTCTATTTTTAATCTCACCAATCCTAACAATAACTTTTGTATCATTATTATATTCACTTAATTTTTCTATTAATTTACCAATTGTCATAGTATTTACTCCTTGTTAGTAGAAAACCAAGTACCATTAACGCAACCAGCATAAACCCTACCTTACTTTACTTCTTTTTTAAAAGCCATTATCGCTTTTATTACTTTTTCTAATTCTGCATAGCATTCTTGCTTTGTTTTTCCATATTTATTTTTACCTAAAATATTAAAACAACTACCGTCAAGATATTGCCAAGGATAAAACATCTTGTGCAATACAACACATATACACATAATAAAAACTATTAAAAAAATCATTCCTTATCCTCAAAGTGTAAACATACATCGTTTTTATCTCGTGTTCTAAAATTAAAACTATAACTGCATGACATTAAAGATGTCGACGATCTTTTCCATAAAGAAGCATGTTTACATATCTCACATCTTGCTTTATCTCCTTCTATTCTATCAATTATAAAAAGTACAACTGGAATAATGATAAAAAATACTATAATAAATAATGTGAAAAAAATGTTAAAATTTGTCATATTACTCTCCTTTATTTTGAATAGTCTCGTACGTCCAAGGGATATATTGTTTTTTAAATAATTTTAATATCCAAGAAGGAAATATAGTATGATACCATTTCCATCCTATTTTAATATATATTTTTGATTTAAAATGTTTTAAAATATAAAGATAATAATAGTTACGCAATTTTTCTTTTAAAGATATAATTTCTTTTTGACTTTTTCCACAAGATTCACAAGTAAACATAGTGATGTAATCTTTAATACTTCTACCATGAATAAATGGTTGTTTGCGAATAATCAATCTATCTCCATTTTCTAGAATAGCTTCTCTTGTATCGCCACCAACATCATGTTGTTTTACTACACCATTACAATAATAACAAGTAAACTCATAACTTTCAAAACAATTTGGAAGTCCTTGCAATACTCGATTATTCTGTGTATACCACACAACACCACACCTTATTTCTTTTGTAAAACTTTGTTTGCATACTTTGCAAGTATAGCTCATCAAATGGTGGTTTGGATCGTCTGCACTATGATTTTTTCCAAAAAATCCAACTAATGTACTCCGTCCTCCTTTGTTTTCAATATCAGCAGATTTACAAAAAGGACAAAAAGTTTTATTATATGATAATTCAAAATCTTCAATTTTTTTTACTATTTTGGGATAGTTCATATATTCCTCGATTATTCAAAATTTTAATGCAATTCCTGCATTACCACCCTTCTCTCTATTAGTAAGAATGACACCACCACCGATACCAAGAGTTGGGTTTAACATGTAATAATAAGATAACTGTGCCCCGTATGCCCATTGATGATTTCTATAATCCTGTAACTCAATATAGTTCAAAATCAAAAT
>Ga0315284_10016425_pt1 | contig 10507 bp, 8 predicted proteins | sample YL17G09_16_MG_FD_203696 | JGI IMG/M metagenome (GOLD analysis project Ga0315284, IMG submission 203696) | Sediment microbial communities from Yellowstone Lake, YNP, Wyoming, USA - YL17G09_16 | ecosystem: Environmental > Aquatic > Freshwater > Lake > Sediment | place: USA: Wyoming | collected...
GATGCAGTCAGACCAGATCTTGTGAGGAAGTGTTGACTTGTCCACTGCCCTGAACCCGAACCGCTCAAAGAATCCCGGCCGGTAGGTAAGAACAAAGGCTTTATAGATGCCGAGGGTGATCGCCTCGGAGAGACAGGCCTCCACCAGCTTCGTCCCGATACCGCTGCCCTGGTAATCCTCCCTGACGGTGAGAGAACGGACCTCAGCCATATCCTCCCAGTTGATGTGCATGGCGCAGGTGCCCACGATGGTATCAGCGGCTTCATCGAGGTAGACATAGTAATCACGCACCGTGTCGTACAGCTCGCTCAATGAGCGGGGGAGAACGTCTCCCCTCTGGGAGAAAATGGTCAGGAGCTTATGGATATCCTTAACGTCAGTAACCTTGGCCTTGCGGATCACGACAACCCCTGGGCAGCGCTGAGCATCTCCCGGGCGTGTTCCCGGGTCTTGGTGGTTATCTCTCTCCCTCCCAGCATGCGGGAGAGCTCTTCAACTTTTTCCACTTCATTCAGCTTTTTCAGGAGCGTAAAGGTTCTCCCCTTTCGTGTCTCCTTGATTATCGAGTAATGGGTATCGGCAAAGCAGGCAATCTGGGGGAGGTGGGTGATGCAGAGCACCTGGTGCCTGCGGGAGATCTCCTTGAGCTTCCTCCCCACCACTTCTGCCGTGGCCCCTCCAATGCCTGCGTCAACTTCGTCAAAGATGAGGGTGGATACCTCTTCTTCCTGGGCGATGATCCTCTTCAGTGCCAGGATGATCCGGGAAAGCTCTCCTCCCGACGCAATCCGCGAGAGGGGTTTCAACTCCTCGCCCGGGTTCGGGGAGATGAGGAATTCAAGATCGTCCATTCCCTTTTCATGGAGGGAGTGGTTATCGATGATGATGTTTTCTCTCCCCTCTCCTTTTGCTGAGGCGCCCACGGCCTTCACTTCAAAGACGGTTTTCTTCATGCCCAGCGAGGCAAGCTCTTTTTCCACCTTCTCCTTCAGCACCGCTGCCGACTTCTTCCTCTCCTGGGATAACCTCCGGGCGAGCTCCAGGGTCTCTTTGTCCAGCTTCTCCTGAGCGCCTTTCATCTCCTCAATCTTTTCTTCGCTCTCCGTGAGTTCTTTCAGCTCGCGTTCCGCCCTGTCCCGGGAAGCGATGACTTTCTCAACGGTCTCTCCGTACTTCTTTTTCAGCGCATGTATTTCAGCGAGCCTCGACTCGATCTCCTCCAGCCGCTTTGGATCGAACTCGATCCTCTGATAGTAGTCCCGGAGTGATAGAGCGAGGTCTTCCACCTGAAAGACTGAAGACTCGAGCGTGCTGAAGAGCGGAGAGAGCCGTGCATCAATCTGAGAGGGTTCCTTCAGTTCCCGCAGGGCGTTCTTCAACTGTTCCAGGACAGACCCTTTATCGGCATAGATCGTTTCATAGGCCTTTTTGGTTGTCTGAAAGAGTTTCTCAGAGCTGTTCAGGATGCTCCTCTCCTCACGTAACTGCTCCTCTTCTCCGGGGTGAAGGTTCGCATCCGCAATCTCCTTGATCTGGAACCGAAGCAGCTCGGTCCTTTCTTCCCTCCTCTCCTTTGCCTGGATCAGTGCGTTCAGTTCCCGGGTGAGAGAGGTGAGCTGGTGAAAGGTGCTGGTATAGGTGTTCCGCAGTGGCAGGAGCCCGCCGAACTCGTCCACAATCTCCAGGTGCTGATCCGGCTTCAGAAGGAGCTGGTGTTCGTGCTGCCCGGAAATATTGATCAGCTCCTCGCCGAGATTCCCTAGCATCGTTACGGTGATGAGATGGCTGCCGATGAAAGCCTTGCCTTTCCCCGAGCGAGAGATGGTTCTCCGGAGGAGGAGGCTGTCATCACCCTCGATTCCCCATTCCGCAAGCTTCTGAGCAAGGGAGAGACAGTGAGAGACATCGAAGATCGCCTCAACGGATGCCTCCTCTTCAGCCGAGCGGATGAGATCAGCCGATGCCCTCCCTCCCATGAGGAGGGTCAGTGCCCCGATGATGATCGATTTTCCTGCTCCTGTTTCTCCCGAGAGGATGGTAAGCCCCGGGGGAAACGAAATCGTCACCTGGTCTATGATGGCAAAGTTTTTAATGTGCAGTTCTGTTAGCACAGCCTTCTCAAGTGCGGATTTTAGAATGCGGAATGCGGAATATAAGAAACATGAGATATGAAACACGAAACGAAAAACAAGAATATTTCCTCAGTTCTATACTCCGCAATCCGCAATCTGCAATCTGCAATAGTTTTACCTCTCTCCCCACTTGAGCTTCGTCTTCAATACCTCGAAGTAGTTCCGGTAGGGTGATTTTATAAGGGTAATGTAGTTCGGGTTCTTCTGCACAGAGACAGTGTCATCGGGTTTTAAAGAGAGGCCTTCCTGACCATCTAAGGTAAGGAAAACATCCTCATGCCGGGACTTGATCAGGACATCAATGGCAGCCGTATCCGGAAGGATGAGAGGGCGATTCGTCAGGGTGTGAGAGCAGATGGGAGTAAGGCCAAAGGAATCGAGAGAGGGATGGATAATCGGTCCGCCAGCAGAGAGGGAGTAACCGGTGGAGCCGGTAGGAGTACAGAGGATCAAGCCATCAGCCTTAAAGGTAGTGAGATACCTCCCATTGATGCTTATCTCCAGATCGATGATCCGGGCCACAGCACCCTTATTGATCACCACATCGTTGAGAACCGCATACGATGCAATGGTCTTTCCTTCCCGACGGACTACAGCCTCAAGGGTCATCCGCCTGTCTTTTTCATAATTGCCCTTCAGGATTTTCTCCAGGGTCGGATACAGCTCTTCCAGGGGTATCTCGGTGAGAAATCCCATAGCACCGAGGTTTACACCGAGAATAGGGATGTTCTCGATGCCTGGCAAGCGGGCAACGCTTAAGAGTGTCCCATCTCCACCGAGTACCACAACCATGTCCACCCGGGAAGGGATCTCTGCTTTCTCCATCCCCTTTGCCGGCATTACCAGGGAGGCAATATCATGGTCCAGAAAGACCTCGATATTTCTTTCTTCAAGCCAGGGGAGAAGCCTGCAGGTGACTTCAACTGCCTCTGGTTTGTTCTTCTTAGCAATAATCCCTATTTTCTTCATAAGCAAAGACCTCGTATTACGCTGTATGAAATTTTTATCACGAAGCAGCAAAAGATTCCACCTGAAATTTTTTAGTAGTAGGATACATTAAACATGGCTCAACAACTATTCCCCCAGTTGATACCCAAAGACATTCCGCGTTCCTAAAAAATCCAACGTATTAAAATCAAAACTACTATAAATCCTGGGACTTCCCCGTGTGGCCTGTTCGAGGTGCACAAATTCCAACATTAATCACAATCTCCTCCTTCACCGCAACGATCAGTAATCCTCGAATGGACAACCGCCTCCGAAATCGACAACGCTGGTTTCAACCTCTATCGTGCTGATGATGAGGATGGGGAATACATCAAAATCAACGATTACTTAATCTCAGCAGAAGGTTCACCCACCCAGGGTGCAACTTATCAGTTTGTTGATGAGAATGTGAGAAAACGCAGGACTTACTACTACAAACTTGAAGACATTGACCTCTCCGGGAAGTGCACCATGTACGGGCCGGTGAGTGCAACACCCAGAAGAGTTAATGAGTTAAGAGTGCAGCAGTGAGGAGTTAACACAATAAAGGTGAAAAGTAAAACGTGAGACGAATGTAGGGGCGAACCTGCGTGTTCGCCCTTTTATTTTTTGTAGGGGTAACCCCCCGTGGTTACCCATTTTAGCAAAAGGTCAGGCACAGGGGCCTGCCCCTACGATTATTTTGTTGTAAATTATTCCAGAGGTATTTTTATGGCACTCCGCTTTGTCGTCCACGAACACGATGCCTCGTGGAAGAATGATGCCTGGCCTTGACTTTTGATATCAGAGGAATGAGGGTGGATGCGTGAAAAGACCAGCCGACACGAGACCGGGTTATAACCAGATAACCTTTATTTCTTTTTCAATCGATCGAAACTCAGGATCACCGGTATAGAGATCAGCTTTCTTGTGATGTGCTAATGCCGCGGCAAAACAGTCTGCCAGAGAGATCCTCTTTGAGACTTTTATCTCACCGGCTAACTCGGCCAGGAGCTGATCCGCCGGTATAATCTCGATCGGCAGTGCAAGAAATTTTGTTCTTACTGCGTCCCACTGTCCCCTGCCGACCTTTCGTTCGACCATATATCGTACCTCAGCCCAGTTTGGAGCTGCTATGAACACGAACGTATCTGATTCTGCTGCCTTCTCAAAGAGCTCAGCCACCTTTCCAGCCCCACCTTCATTGAAGAGGAAGGCAAGGACAGCGTAACTATCGAGAACGGAACTTTTCAAGTTTGGCCTCCTCCCGCTCCTTATCCCTTGCCCGCTCTTTTAACAACTCCTGCGTAACCGAAGTATCGCTTTTGAGCATACCGCACACACTCCGGATATATTCTTTTGTCACAGGTTGGAACAGGATCTCATGATCCCGTTCGACAAAGCAGACCTTTGTCCCTGGTTTAATACCGTACCTGCGGCGGAGCCGTGCGGGGATAACGAGCTGGCCCTTGCTGGTTACATAGGCTGTCTCCATAATGTTTTCACCTCCATATAATTATGATTTATCTTACATTAGGTCATAATGTAAGTCAATATACTAAAATTCTGACTATCTAACACTTTTAATGAGAGCTCTGAAGAGTCGAACCCAGGGTTCCGAGTGCGAATGAAAATTTTTTCCGCCGATGGCGGATCGAAAAAATGTTACTGAGCAACGAGGAATCCTGGGTTTTCAGAGAGCACTTAATTTTTTAGAAAAAGTTGAAAGATTATGGTAGATTAAGAACATGAAATTGGATACCTTTCTTGCCTCTGCATGTATTCTCATCTTTCTGCTTTTCATACCATCCCCCCTTCAGGCACAGGGAAAGAGGGAGACAGCAGAATCATATGTGAATCTCGGCATCAGCCATTTTAAGAATGATGAGATCGATGAGGCGATTGCTGAATACCAGAAGGCAATAGCGTTAAAGCCGAACCTTGCCTCAGCCCACTTCAACCTCGGGATAGCTTACGGGGAAAAGGAGATGCTGGATGAGGCGATTGCCGAGTATGAAAAAGTGATTCAGTTAAAACCGGATTTTGCCCAGGCTCACTATAACCTGGGGGTTGCTTACGGAAATGCGGGCCGGCATGAGGAGGCAAAGCGGGAGTTTAAAAAGGCAGTAGAACTTGACCCCCAATATGCTGAGGCCTATGCCAATGCAGGTACGGCAGCAGAATACAACGAGGAAGGAGAGCGATACGGAAAAGGGAGCGATCAGCAGGAAGCTGTGCAGCAGTACCAGAAAGCGGTTGAACTGAAGCCTGATCTGCTCAAGATCCACCTCCGTCTCGCCAAAACCTATATTGAACAGGGGAAAACGAATGAGGCCATCACGGAATATGAGAAGGCAGCAGAATTAAGCCCTGATGACCCGGATATCCACTACCGCCTGGCGGCGCTCTACCAGCAAAAGGGGAGAGATGACGAGGCCATCCGGGAGTATCAGAAAACAATCAAGCTTGATCCTAAAGATTTTGACGCCCGCTATAACCTGGGTCTGGTCTATACCAGGAAGGGGAAATACAGCCAGGCCATAAGTGAATTCAAGAGCGCTCTTTTCTTAAGGCCCATATCTGCCAATTGCTACAGCGCCCTCTCCTTTGCCCACCGTGAGAATGGAAATGTCGACGAGGCAATCAAGACAGCAGAGAAGGCCATTCAATTTGATTCCAAGCTTGCCGTTGCTTACACCAACCTTGCTACTGCCTATGCTCTGAAAAAGGATTATCCGTCAGCCTGGAAAGCGGTACGAATGGCGGAAAAACTGGGAGACCCGCAGATCTCCGTCCTCATCGAGCAACTCAAGAAGGTATCAAAAGAGCCTAATAGATAAGAGGGAATTCAGAATACAGAAGTCAGGAGTCAGAAGGACCCGCCTTCTCAAGATCAGGAGATGAGAGAATGCCTCGTTCCTTTAACAATGTAAGGAGGATATAGCCTCCACACGGCTCGGCATGGGAAGGGGGATTCTCCGATTGAAAGTCACAGTCCTGTGCTTTAAAGGGGCAGCGCTGGCAGACAGCAGCATCTAAGGCAGCATCATGTTGCCACCTCGCGCCAGGGATCTTTCCACCTCGGGGCAGTTGGGCGGGATGTAATAATCCTCGTTTCAATAAAGAGTGAACAACCCGTGCCCCCTGGCAGGCAAGCTCTTCCTTTTCGCCTTCACGATAGAAGGTGCAGAAGGGACGGCAGATATAGTCGTGAAAATCTCTTTTTTCTGTCATCCGCTGTTTTTATTCCGAGCAGGAGGTAAAATTTTTCTGGTCCGTCATCTTGAAGCGCGAAAAGTTATATCCCTGTGCCTTGAGGCGTTCAGCAATACCCTTCATAATATCATCGGGAAGCGTTGGTGTCCGGCTCAGAATCCATCCGATACTCCGGGAAGGGTTTCCAATCACGGCATACTCATATTGAGTTCCGAGATCAATAATCCAGTAATCGCCAGCAAATAACCAGAGACCCAGAAATGGGACGAAGCTGACTTTTAATTTTGCATTGGTTTTTTTATCAACAACCCAGGCACGCCCTTTTGCCTGTTTGACTTTGCCTTCCTCGGTGCAACATTGATTCAATACACTGATCTTCCCATCTTTCATGAGTGCATACTCCGCTGTTACTCCCCCTGCACATTCCTTTTGGAAGAAAACAGGAATCCGTGCAATTTCGTACCATTTTCCCAGGTAGCGGTTGAGGTCAACATAATCCACGACCTTCAATTCAGACACCGTTCCTGTTGCGTGCGCCGCCTCTCCCTTTGCCATCATGAACAGGCACACTGCCAAGCCCGCATAGAAGGTACCCTGCATAAAGAGTGTTGATTGCTGGATGATATGTTTCATAACGGCCTCCCTTTTTTATTTATGGGTACATAAGAGTTATTCTGGATACCCTGAGAGCGAACATGCATAGTCAATATATTTCCTGATATTAAATGTTGACCTGTATCTTCTGGATTCCATTCCCATTGTTTTACAAACATATTCCGCATTCGCCATTCCACAATCTAAAATTCCCTTTGCCCCTACAGCTGCATTCCTTCCCCAAACTTCCTGTAATTTTCTGCGACAGAGGGGAGACTCTCGATGAACTGAAGGAGGCTCTGAAGGGGAAAGGAGATGGTGAGCTCATCGTCAGTTAAGCCGACAAACTTCCTCCAGGAGATATCACTGTAAGTGAAAGAGGGATGTTTGGTCACATAGGGATACTGGATGACAAAGGGGCAGCCGCCATTTCCCCCAAATCCCTGGATGGGCTTGCCGGTGACGTAAGAATAAGCCCGGTTGAGGATATCTGCCGCACCCGGGGTTAAGAATACGAGGACAAGGTCAGGTTCCTTGATTTCACGGAAAAGACTTAATTGAACTGCTGCATTCTTTTCTTCCACAGGTGGGATCTTTGTACCCATCTCCTCCTCATAGCAAAATGCAGTATTGAGGTCCTTGTAGTCCTTGGTCATCTCAAGGTGCATTTCTGCAATCTTTTGCCTTGCTTTAGCAGAAGGCTGGCGAGCTACACCGGTAGCCACGACCCCACCAGTACAGAGCTGATTCTTCAGGTCAGTCAGAAAGGTGTCCCCATTGGCAAGAACTTCACCTATCTGGGCACACATCCCGGGAAATGCTTTCCCTTCATACCACCTGATATTTTCAGGTGCTTTCTTCCATACCTTTAATCCCACGGGTTCCTTTTTAACTCCCAGTACGCTCCTCATCATCTCGCAGATCTCTTGGTTAGTCATGATATCTCCTTTTTCATTATAGAAGTTGTTCGAGTGGCACAAAAGGCATTTTAAATGCCTCGGCAACTGCCTTGTACGTGACGTTCCCTTCTACCAGGTTTACCCCTTTTGCCAAAGAGGCATTTTCTTTTGCAGCCTTCTTCCAGCCTTTCTCGGCAATCTCGATGACGTAGGGAAGTGTGTTCAGCGTCAGGGCGCGGGTAGCAGTGCGGGGAACAGCAGCCGGTATATTTGCCACCGTATAATGGATAATACCTTCCTCCTCGTAAATGGGATGAGCGTGGGTAGTGGGACGGGAGGTCTCGGCGCATCCTCCCTGATCAATGGAAACATCTACCAGAACTGCTCCTGGCCTCATGGTCTTGAGCAGGTAACGGGTAATGAGCTTGGGTGCTTTAGCCCCGGGGATGAGGACAGCTCCGATAAGGAGGTCTGCGTCTTTGATGATTGTTCTTATATTGTAGGAATCAGACATCATGGTGGGAACTCTGCCCTGAAAGAGTTCATCCATCAATCGTAACTTACGGGGATTGGCATCGAGGATGGTTACCGTTGCACCCATGCCTGAGGCAACCCGGGCAGCATTATACCCGACAGTCCCTCCCCCTAAGATTACCACCTGGGCCGGGGGTACTCCTGCTACCCCTCCCAGGAGTATCCCTTCACCTCCACATGGTTTCTCTAAGTATTTTGCCCCTTCCTGCGGCGCCATCCTGCCGGCGATTTCACTCATGGGGGAAAGGAGCGGCAGGAAGCCGTCTTCTGTCTGCACTGTTTCGTATGCTATGCCGATTATTTTTTTTTCGAGAAGGGTGCGGGTGAGTGTCTCAGAAGCGGCGAAATGAAGAAATGTGAAAAGGATCTGGTCGGCTCTCAAGAGATTATATTCTTCCGGAAGGGGTTCTTTCACTTTCAGCACAAGATCTGCTTCAGCAAAGATATCACCATGTTTGGGGAGGATGCGGGCACCAGCTTTTTTCAACTCATCATCGCTATAGCCGCTTCCCTTTCCTGCCCCGCTCTCCACCAGCACGGTATGCCCTCGCTGAACGAGTGTCTCTATTCCCCCGGGGACGATGGCGATCCGGTTTTCTTCCGGCTTGATCTCCCTGGGAATACCGATGATCATATTCGCCTCCTGTCTATACATAGGGTGTAAGGGGTTAAGGATTCAAGGAGTCAAGTGAAATGCGATTGAGAATGCAGAATACAGAAGTCAGAATTCAGAATCCGCCTTTTGTCCGCCAGGGCGGAACTCCTGAATTCTTATTTTACCCTTAAACCCTGGAACCCTTGAATCCTGGAACCCTCTTTATTTCTTCGCTACCAGCTCCTCAATTGCCGGGCATTTGTCTTCTGCAATCTTCCCTGCCTTTGCCAGGTCCTCTATCACATCTGCGAGGCCGATCTCCTTGAGTCTCTTGCTGGTGGGCAGCCCTTCCCTGGAGCAGCCCCGGTAAAAATAGTACTCATCCACCATGCCGGGAATGGGGTCGTGTTCACCGCGTGACGTACCTTGTCTCGCGTCATCCTTGCGGGTGATCCCCACCAGGGCGTTATAGCTCCTCTCAACCTGATAGGCCCGTTCTGTTGATTCAAAGAGCCTTTTCGGATTCCTGCCGGTTACTGCCTGATAGATCTCTCCCATCTCCTCGATGAGGATGAGGGGGTCGCCATAAATGGTTGTGGCTGCAACCGGGATAAAACAGAGCCCCAGGGAATCCATTAACATCTTGTAATTTTCATGCCACCAGACAACCCGGCCTTTTGCCACCGGGCTCTTGTGGTCAGTAATCTCCTCAGGGATATCTTTCCCGAAGATTCTCTCCAGCATTTCACGTGATCCGACCAGTGCCGAGAACGGATGACCTTTCATGTGGTCTGCACCCCGAGCCCCCACTGAAGAGGCAAGGCTCATGGGGAGAACCTCCTTCCGATTGTACGGGAAGGTCATCCCTTTGGTGTGAAAACCATACGGCTTCGACTCCGGTCCTATTTTTTGAATCATCTCGGGAATACTCTCAGCCAAGATATTTCCGAATCCTTCCCTCTTAGCCACCCTCATGATCATCTGTGCAACCATCTCGTCATCTCCCCAGTTCAGCTCTACCCCCCCTGTTGCCTCAGACCCCAGGATTCCCCGCTGGAAACATTCCATGGCCATGGAGAGATTCCATCCGAACTGGGTACAGTCCATCCCCATGCGGTTGGACAGGTCAGCCAGGTGGAACAGGGTAGGAAAATCGAAGATACCCAGGAGAGGACCCAGGTGAATGTAGTGGCCGAACTCGATCTTGTCTCCCCTCGCTCCTTTGAATTTTCCTTCTTCAACCTTCCACTTCTGTGAGCAGCCTACCGGGCAGCGGGAACAGGCGGTTTTGCCATCCTTGTACGTGCTCAGGAACTTTTCCAGGTCATACTTATCCAGTTGTTCAGGGCTGATCTTTTTCTGGTCATTATTTACCCCTACTTCGGCCCCGATCTGGGCGATGAGGATGAGGGTGCCGTACTCGGAATTCGCAGCAGTCCCCGGACCTTTACCCCAGATTTCGCGGTATTTTTTGCTCAGCTCACTCAGTTTCTTCGGATGGGCTGCAGGGACGGTTCCTTCACCCTTGACGATAATTGCCTTCAGCTTTTTCGAACCCATGATGCATCCCA
>Ga0315284_10016426_pt1 | contig 10507 bp, 12 predicted proteins | sample YL17G09_16_MG_FD_203696 | JGI IMG/M metagenome (GOLD analysis project Ga0315284, IMG submission 203696) | Sediment microbial communities from Yellowstone Lake, YNP, Wyoming, USA - YL17G09_16 | ecosystem: Environmental > Aquatic > Freshwater > Lake > Sediment | place: USA: Wyoming | collected...
GATTCACGATCAAAGCGTCATAGGCTTCATCTACGTAATATTTATTCACAAGCAGGCCATGAATCCCTCGAAGCCCGGCTGCAAGTTTCACCGGGATCGAAGGATTCGCAACGTAGAAGCGGTACGCGAGCAAGATTCCCGTTAAAGCCACCAGGATCGAAATCGCCGCAAAACCCAGCTCGCGGCTGAGCGGGAGAGGGGGATGTTCGCCGTGCCAGGTATACTCGAGCGACGGTTCCAGAAACTGCTCGAACCGGTTGGTGCCCAACCAGGCCGGCAGGCCGATACAACCGCCGATGGTGGACAGCACTGCGAGCACAATCAGCGGGATCGTCATCGTTGAGGGCGATTCATGCAAATGATGGCGGGCTTTCTCAGAAAAGCGTTCAGTTCCGTAAAAGGTCAGGAAGATCAAACGGAACATGTAAAACGCTGTCAGCCCCGCTGTCGCCAAACCGGCGAGCCAGATTACAGGATATCCGTTGGCCCACGCCGACCAAAGAATCTCATCCTTGCTGAAAAAGCCGGCAAATGGAAAGATGCCGCTGATCGCCAGCGCGGCAACCAGCATGGTGCCATGGGTCGTGGGCGTAAATCTCCGAAGCCCGCCCATGCGCATCAGATCCTGCTCTCCGCCGAGCGCGTGAATTACGCTTCCCGCGCCAAGAAACAGAAGTGCCTTGAAAAACGCGTGCGTGACCAGATGAAACACTCCGGCCGAGAAGGCGCCGACGCCTGCCGAAAAAAACATATAACCCAGCTGACTCACGGTCGAGTAAGCCAGAACGCGCTTGATGTCGGTCTGGACCAGCCCGATCGTCGCAGCCATCAGGGCAGTTAAGACACCAATAACGGCAACAACCTCCAAGGCGATCGGAGCACGGCTGAAAATCGGAGAGCAGCGCACAACCATATAGACGCCCGCCGTTACCATGGTCGCCGCGTGAATCAACGCGCTGACGGGAGTGGGACCTTCCATCGCATCCGGCAGCCAGATGTAGAGCGGAATCTGCGCGCTTTTCCCGGTGGCCCCCACAAAGAGCAGGATGCCAATGGCGCTCAGGATGCCAAAACCGGCTTCCACCGGGAACGCCGAAGGTTCCTCCGCAATTTTGCGGAACACTTCCATGAAGCTCATGCTCTTAAAAGTGACGAATATCAAAAAGATGCCGAGGATGAAGCCCACATCACCAACACGGTTTACAATGAACGCCTTTTTCCCGGCATCTGCCGCACTCTTCTTTTCAAAATAATAACCTATCAGCAGATACGAGCAGAGCCCGACACCCTCCCAGCCAACAAACATCAGAAGGAAATTGCTGGAAAGAACGAGAACGAGCATCGAGAACATGAACAGGTTCATGTAGGCAAAAAACCGGTAGTACCCGTCTTCGGCATGCATGTAACCGATGGAGTAAATATGGATGAGAAATCCGACGCCGGTCACGACAAGCAGCATCACTGCAGAAAGCGGATCCAGGAGGAACTCGGCTCTCGCCACGAAATCGCCGGATGCGATCCACGTGAAGAAAGGGACGATAATCTGTCTTTCAGCCGGAGGTTGAGATAGCAGGCCGGCAACTGCCCCCAGCGCAACAAGGAAGGATGCGCCGACGCTTGTGCATGCGATCGCGGAGATGAGCGGTTTGGGGAAGCGTCTGCCCAAAATCCCGTTAAGCGCGGAACCCACGAGAGGCAGCAGCGGGATAAGCCATAGATAATTCGTCATACGCAGGTCCCTGTCACCACTTCATAAGATCCGCATCATCGACGCTCAAGGTCTTGCGATTGCGGTAAAGATTGACGGTGATGGCAAGACCAACGGCGGCTTCCGCGGCAGCGACCACCATGACCAGGAAAACCACAACCTGCCCAGCCTCCTGGTGCAGAACCTTCGAAAAGGCCACAAAGCTCAGGTTCACGCCATTGAGCATGAGTTCGATGCACAGGAGCATGGCAATGACGTTCTTCCTGATGATCACTCCGATCGTGCCGATTGTGAACAACAGAGCGCTTAGAATGAGACAGTGAAATATGCTCATGATCCGCCTAGGTCTCCCTCTTGGCGAGCACTACCACCCCAACGATGGCAATGAGGATCAGGACCGAGGTCACCTCGAAGGGAAGCAGGTAGTCTGTAAAGAGCTTTTGAGCAAGCTGCGCTACGGTACCGGGATCGCCCGGCAGCGACGAAGCGTTCCGCGGCGCCCTGCCGGGGTCATAGGTTCTAAGCAAGGGATAGAGCAACGCCGGCACCGCTGCTCCCAAAATCCATGCAAAAAAGGTCAAATACTTCCTCTTGTCGGCATAGACAGTGGCTGAGAAGGGATCAAGAAGCATGATGACGAAAAGGAACAGCACCATGATCGCACCTGCATACACGATGATCTGGACTGCGGCAATAAATGGAGCCTGCAAAAGCATGTAAATGCCTGCAAGGGAGCCGAGGCATACGATCAAGGAGAGCGCGGCGTAAAAAACCCGGCGGAACGAAACCACACCGATAGCGGCAATCAGCGCTACTGCTCCGAAGAGATAAAACAGCAGGTTTTCCATTAGCTTAGTGAGTCCAGGATCCGGTCCAGTTTTTCAATCGTCAGATTTTCGTGGTAATCCTCATTGATCTGCACTACCGGGGCTGTGCCGCAAGATGCGAGACATTCCACCTCCAGCAGCGTAAAGCGCCGGTCATGAGTCGTTTCCCCGGGCTTAATGCCGAGCCTCCGCTGAAGATGGGCCATGATCTCCTCGCAGTTGCAGAGGAGGCAAGAGATGTTCGTACACACCTGGATCACATATTTGCCAACCGGCTTCTTGAAAAACATCGTATAAAAGCTGGCGACCTCATAGACTTCGTTTGAAGAAAGATTGAATATTTTCGCCACCTCACGCACGGCATCCTGCGTCAAGTGACCGGTTTCTGCCTGGGCCAGATACATTGCCGGAATCAGTGCGGAACGGGGCCGCGGGTACCGCTGCATTAATTCTTCAATTTTGCCACGGGTAGCATCAGATAGCATGCCGCACTAAACTCCAACTCCGGAACCACACAGACGGATTCGAAGGGGGCTTTATAAATACTTTAAAATCAAGCAGTTAAACTAATACCAGACGGAAAATCAACGGTCGATATTAGTTGACCGATCACGCCGGTGTCAAGGCTTTTCTGGTTGATTTGCCTCGAGATCAACCGTTATCATACATGGCGTAGAGGCAACAATGAAGCTGGAAATCAATGGCGAGATGAGGTGTGTGAAGGCGTCGGCTACAGTGCGGGAACTGCTGGAGAATCTTGACATTAAGCCTGACCGTGTCGCAGTGGAATTGAACCGGCGCATCGTCAAGCGACAGGATTGGGATCGAGCTGCGCTCCAGGAGCTCGACAAGATCGAAATCGTCCAGTTTGTCGGCGGCGGTTAGAGGGAATGGCGGAGAACGCAGATAAGAGCTTTATTTGTGTGCCCTTAGTCATCTAACCGTCTGAATAATCAACAAAAGGAGTGGACTGTGATCGATGATGGACTAGTGCTGGCGGGACGGACATTGCGTTCACGCCTGATTGTGGGAACGGGAAAATACTCGAGTTTCGCTTTGATGCGCGAAGCATTGGAAAAGTCCGGGGCTGATATGGTCACGGTCGCGGTGCGCCGCATAAATATCAGCGATCGTTCCCGGGAGTCTTTGCTCGACTATATTGACACGAGCCGCTTCACGTTGCTTCCCAACACCGCGGGGTGTTACAACGCCGCCGATGCCATTCGTACGGCGCAGCTCGGCAGAGAAGCCGGACTATCGGATTGGGTAAAACTGGAAGTCATCGGCGATGAGAAGACGCTCTTTCCCGATACGGAAGGCCTTTTGGAGGCCACCCGTGTGCTGGTGAAGGAAGGCTTCATCGTTCTTCCTTACACGAACGATGATCCCATCATGGCGCGCAAGCTCCAGGATGCGGGCGCAGCCGCGGTGATGCCGCTCGGTGCTCCGATCGGCTCCGGCATCGGCATTCAGAATCCGGCCAATATCCTCATCATTCGCGAGACGATTACGGTGCCCGTGATCGTGGACGCGGGGGTAGGCACGGCTTCGGATGCGGCCGTAGCGATGGAACTTGGATGCGACGGCGTGCTCATGAATACTGCGATCGCAGGCGCTCACGATCCGGTACGTATGGCCGAGGCGATGAATTATGCGGTCCGGGCTGGTCGGCTGGCATTTCTGGCCGGCCGCATTCCGCGTAAACTGTATGCCTCCGCGAGCAGCCCTCTGGAAGGCATCTTGCGTTAGCATGTCGAATCGCCGGCAAGCAACGGATGCCATGGATTTCAGCAGGAAAGTGATCTGTGAAATCTGGGGCTTTCGTGGCTAGTTTTTTATCCCGCGGAGAGTATGAAAAGGCTGCTGGTTGATCTGAAGGATCGGAGCTATCCGGTTTGGGTTGGTGCCGGCGTTCATGCCCAAGCGGGGCGAATTCTCTCTCGCCTCGGATTTGATTCTCCTCCTATTGTCGTGAGCAATGCGAAGGTTCTGCGTTTGCACGGTGAGGTGCTGATCGCAGCTCTGCAAAAAACATTTGGTTCCCCCACCCTGATCCGCATCGGAGACGGGGAACAATATAAAAATCAGAAAACGCTGGCGCAGATATACGAGGGGCTATTCCGAGCACGCGCGGACCGGCACTCCTGGATCGTTGCGCTCGGGGGTGGTGTTGTGGGTGATGTGGCAGGCTATGCTGCTGCGACCTTTATGCGGGGCATACCCTACGTGGGAGTGCCGACGACACTATTGTCCCAGGTTGATAGCTCCGTGGGAGGCAAGGTAGCGATCAATGTCGCGCACGGCAAAAATCTCATCGGCGCTTTTCATCAGCCTGCCGCGGTGTTGTCGGACACTGCCACGCTCCGGACACTGCCTGCCCGCGAGCTGGCCTCCGGCCTCTATGAAGTGGTCAAATGCGGTGCCATCCGTTCCCGGCGGCTGTTGAGCTATTTGGAAAGCCGGCTTAATGCGGTGTTGGCGGTTGAACCGCGTGAAACCGCGCATGCCATTCTCGAGGCGGTCCGCATAAAGGCGGACGTGGTCGCGCGTGACGAGAGGGAAAATAATCTGCGTGCGATTTTGAATTTCGGGCATACCGTTGGGCATGCGCTGGAAGCGGCATCCAATTATCGAAGATTCAAGCACGGGGAAGCCGTCGCCTGGGGCATGATCGCCGCGGCAGAACTGTCAGTTTCGCTGGGGAAAATGAAAGCTGAAGAAGCCCGGCGGTTTGCCCAATTGATACAACGCATCGAAGCCTTACCATCCTTGCGCGGCATTTCAGCCGAAGGAGTATGGCGGGCACTGCGGCATGACAAAAAGTCAGTCGGCGGCACGATCCGCATGGTCCTGCTTCAAAGCTTAGGCCACGCCCAGCTGGTCACTGATCTAGATCCTGGACACCTGCGTCGTTTTGTCACCAGCTTTCTAAACAGCGCCGTGATGCGGCAATAATTTCTCCATTCTGCAAAGCTCACAAGTCGGAGGTCGGATGTCGGACGTCGGAGGTCGGGAGTCGAACAAAGCGCAAGATGTGCAAAGGATGTTTGCCGCCATCGCACGCCGCTACGATTTTCTCAATCACTTTCTCTCTGGAAATATCGACCGGCGCTGGCGCCGCGCCTGTGTGCTCGAGGTGTCGAAACAGCTCTCATGCAGGCAGCCTGAAATCCTCGATGTGGGATGCGGTACCGGCGACCTCTCTCTTGCTTTCTCCGTCCTCGGTCCGGTCGTCGGGTGCGATTTCTGCCACCCCATGCTGCAAATCGGCAGAGACAAAATGGTCCGGAGCCAACCGGCGCACCCGATACAATTGCTGGAAGGAGATGCTCTCGCCCTGCCTTTTCCAGACGCCCGCTTCGATGCGGTCGTCTCCGCATTCGTTTTGCGCAACCTGGCCGATACCCGAAAAGGGCTGCAAGAAATGCGCCGGGTATTGCGTAGCGGCGGCGTGCTGGGAGTGCTGGATTTCTCCATGCCCCGGATGCGCATCCTCGGCAATCTCTATCGTTTTTACTTCATGAATATTTTGCCCAGGCTTGGCGCGCTGATCTCCGGTGTGGAAGGACCCTATAGATATCTGCCCGATAGCGTGCAGAGCTTTCCAGGGCCTGACGAACTTAAAACGTTGATAGCGAGCGCGGGATTTGCGGAGGTGGACTACCGCTTGTTTTCGGGCGGAATAGCGGTATTAATGCTTGCCCGTGCCTGATGAAGAGCATCGGGAGTGCTTCGCAAAACTACTATCTGATCCAGCCGGGAAGAGCTCCGCTCTTTCTGGCCTCTTTTTCCAGATCCGCAAGCGCATCTTTTGCCTTGGCGAGATTATCTTTGTTGAGATCCTGCTGGTAGAAAGTCTTCTGGATCTCGCGCTGGATCTCCTGCTGCTGGTACCCATCGCTTTCGCGATAGAACCTGTTTTGCAGGTCGTTGAGCTTCAAAATAATGACATTGGCTTCGTTTTGAAGTTCAGAAACCTTCTTACGGGCATCCGCGAAGGTCTGCTTCCAGAAACTCTCCGGACGGCCCTGGAAATCGACGGGCTCATCCGAAGGCGGTTTTTCCTTTGCTGCAGGAACATCTCCGACCGGCTTTTCCGCATCGGCGGCAGGAACAGCAGATGGTGTTGTGGTTGTGACCGGCCCGCTCCGATACTTCGCTGCCTGTTCGTTTGTGATTACCTTAGTATCGCCTTTTACCGCCTGGCGCCTCTCCTTCTCTTTCTTGGCCAGATCGGCTAAAGACTGTGCATAGCCGAAGGAGGCCAGGGAAGCCACGAGCAGCCCGACAAGAACAACGGAGATGGGTTTCATGGTGCGGCACCTCATAAGGTAGATAGTCTTATAGAACCCTTCGCATCATTATATCGGATTCGGCTCGGGTTTTGATTACTAATCGTTCGGCTAGCGCTTGATTTTATCTAACCTTTGCCTTACCTTTTACCATCCAGACGAGGTTTATGTGGACATTTTTGAAGCCATTCGCCGGGTTGTGGATGGACAGCATCTCAATCGTGCCGAAGCCGAATCCGTAATGGAAGGCATAATGACCGGACGGGCCACAGACGCGCAAATCGCCGCTCTTCTGACCGCCCTGCGCATGAAATGCGAGACGGTCGAGGAACTCATAGGTTTTGCCCGTGTCATCAGAGAGAAAGCCTCCCCGGTACGCCCCATGTCTGCCGTGTCCGCATCATTTTCGGGCACTGAACGCGAAATGCTCGTCGATACCTGCGGCACGGGCGGCGACGCTGCCGGCACATTCAACATCTCGACCGCGACCGCCTTTGTGGTGGCAGGGGCAGGCATCAAGGTAGCGAAACACGGCAATCGCAGCGTTTCCGGCATCTGCGGCAGCGCGGATGTGGTCGAGGCACTCGGCATCTCCATCGATCTGCCGGCCCCATCGGTAGCCCGCTGCATTGATGAGGTGGGTATCGGTTTCCTGTATGCTCCGCTGCTTCACAGCGCCATGCGTTATGTCATGCTCGCGCGTCGCGAAATGAAAATCAGGACGGTATTTAATCTGCTCGGGCCGCTCTGCAATCCCGCCGGAGCAAATGCCCAGGTATTGGGCGTCTATAGTGAGAAATTGACGGACATGATGGCCCAGGTCCTTTGCGCACTGGGCGCCCGGCGCGCCCTGGTGGTTCACGGTCTGGATGGGCTCGACGAAATTACCATTTCGGGCGAAACCAAGATCTGCGAAGTCCGCGACGGGGAAGTAAAAACCTATTACGTAGTCCCGGAAGATTTCGGCCTCGAACGTGCTCCCATCGAACAAATCCAAGGTGGCGATGCCACGCGCAACGCCGAAATAGTTCGAGAAGTCCTGTCTGATCGGGGTGGTGTTAAGAAAGATGTTGTTCTGCTTAACGCCGCCGCCGGCCTCGTTGCCGGCGGCAAGGCCCATCACCTGCGCGAAGGTATCGAAATGGCCCGCAATTCGATTCGCTCGGGTGCCGCACTCCGTTGCCTCGATCATCTCATTAGTTTGACTCAGTCACTCGCACCGGATGGCGACCTCCGACCTCCGACATCCGACCTCTTCCTTAATCGCGAAGATTAGGCCTGCAAGTGTTTTGCTGGCATCCTCTGCCAGATGGCCGACAGTCTCATAATCAGCATACGGCGTGTATCCAAGGCGCATCGACAGATAGAGGAAATACCTGGCCTCGGCGAGAGACCCTGAAGCCACAGAAAGAAATTGGAGGTACTCCTTCTTGCTAGTTCGATTTGCTCCCTCGGCAATGTTTGCAGGCACGGAACTGGCTGCTCGCCTCAGCTGCGATGTGAGCCCGAACAGTTCTCTCCCAGGGAATCGTTTTGTGATCCTATAGACTTGAAGTGTAAATTCGTCTGCCAATTTCCATGCCCTGATTTTCGTAAAATCTCTTCCCATAGAACCTCCGACCTCAGACCTCCGACTTCCGACCTCAGACCACAAACTTGGCACTCGAGACTTCTTCGATGCTTGTTTCTCCCGTGACGGCCGGTCTCCCAAAAGGGTCGGAGGTCTGATGTCGGAGGTCGGAGGTCGGACTAGTCCCGTTGTACGCGGACTCTTCCCAAGACGCTCACTACCACGCGGTACGTGCCCGCCTCTCCGTGAACTACGAATGTGCCGGCGGGGACCGCGTTGCCGTGTGGGAAGAAGCGCAAGGGTTTGCGCGGGGACTGAATGATGCTGATTCCGGATGGAAGCCATCGAATGGTGTTTTCAAAGCGTGTGCCGTCAGAAGTTTGCCAATAGAAGCGATGGCCGTTCTGATCAATGATAAAGGTCAGCGAGTCGTTAGCCGCAATTGCATGCGTTCGTGCCCACAGCAGTGAGCTCTCCACGAGCCTGGTGCTGCCCCAGAGAGCCCATTCCTGTTGCATGTGATGAATCTCGGGAACGGCGCCCCCGGCCATGATTCCCATTAACCCAAGTACTACGAGCAGCTCGATCAGACCAAATCCACGGGCATTGAAGACTTCGAGATCCTGGCGGGTATACGTGCGTGGCACGCAATATCTAACTGGCGGGGGCGGTTTTGAGCGAAAGAATTAGCGTGATGTGTACCACTGGATCATGGCGTTGCCGAAGAAGAGGGAAACTGCCGACCCCGAGCCGAGAAAGGTTCCAAAGGCCAGCTTGGACTGGAGCGTGCGGCCGCCGAACAGGATGAGGATAATACCAACGATACTGCCGAGGAAGGTACCGGCAAAAATGGTCAGGAGCGCGAGGCGCCAACCCAGGAACGCGCCGATCATGGCCATCATTTTCACATCTCCCATCCCTAGTCCAAGCTGTCCGCGCACGAGCTTATAGGCCCTGGCGACCAAATAGAGGAGGCCGCTGCCCACCAGTGCTCCCAGCAATGCAGAAATCCAGGGCAGCAGTATCTCGGCACGGAGCGGAGAAACAATCGAGGCCAGGTTGTAGGAAAGCGAATCGTTCAGACAATCCGGCGACTGGAAGGGGCAAAGAAACAAGCCGGCGACCGCTCCCGGAATGGTTAGGACATCGGGCAGGATTTGATGATGGTAGTCGGTAAAGAACAAAACGATGAGCAAAGCCAGGAATAGAGAGTTCACAAAAGCCGGTGGGGTCAAGCCCCACAATGAAGCACAGGCGTAGAAAGCCGATCCCGAAAGCGCCTCGACCAGCGGATATTGGAACGAGATGGGCTGCTTGCAGAAGCGGCACTTGCCTCGCAGCACCAGATAGGAGAGCACGGGAATGTTGTCGCAAGGACGGACGGCATGGCCGCAATTGGGGCAGTGAGATCCGGGAAAAACAATCGATTCATGACGCGGCAGCCTGTAAATGCAGACGTTGAGAAAGCTGCCGATCACCAGCCCCAATGCCGTCCAGAAATAGGGAAATAGATCCATGCGTTCTCCAGGCGCTGTACTTTACTATAAAAATCACGCCGCCCAATACATCAAAAACGCCGGATGCATTCGCGTTGTTTGCCGCAAATAAAAAAAGGCCGCCTGCTCTCACAAGAGGGCAGGCGGCCTGGAGCCTGTCAGGCAGGTAGGGCTTGATCTATTTGAAAGTGGTCACTTTGGACTTGTTGAGGTCAGTAGACAGATTGATATTGCTTTCGGTCAGCAGGGTATTCATGGCCTGCTGCAAATTGATGATGGCAGTCTTGTAGTTGATTTTGGAGGTCAGTTCCGAGCTTTGCGCCTGGCTCAGCGAATCCTGCGCCTGGAGCACGAGGTACTGCTGGCTGAGGCCCGCGGCAAGCCGCTTGTTTTCGGCGTCAAGCTGGGCTTCGGCCAACTGCCTGGAAATCGCGGCGGTGTCGAGCTGTTTCTTGGCGGTAGTGAGCGCCTGCACGTAGTTGTTAATATCCACGATAACCTGTTGCTCGTGCTGCGTGCGCTGCGTAACGATATTCTGCCTGTTGATCCGGGCCGTCGCGAGCTGGGTATCGACGTTTCTGCCCCTCAGCGGAATACTGACGTTGAATCCAAGA
>Ga0315284_10016432_pt1 | contig 10504 bp, 12 predicted proteins | sample YL17G09_16_MG_FD_203696 | JGI IMG/M metagenome (GOLD analysis project Ga0315284, IMG submission 203696) | Sediment microbial communities from Yellowstone Lake, YNP, Wyoming, USA - YL17G09_16 | ecosystem: Environmental > Aquatic > Freshwater > Lake > Sediment | place: USA: Wyoming | collected...
AAGCCTACAAGGCAGCTATAATCACATCTAAGGTAGCTTTCGCCGGTTACAACGTCACTGAACCAATTATGTTTAGATTATATGACGCTTCTACTGGAACTGAATTGACAAGAACAGCGGTGATGCAGGGAAACGGGTCAAATGTATCGTTCCCAGTGTCAATGAATTACTTCGGACCTCTGCCAGCGTTTGGAAATACCTCTAGATTTGACACTACTGGACAACCAAAAAATAACTCGGACTGCAATACTGACTGTGGCTGTCAGGTAGTCGAATGTGTCAATAACGATCTAAACTGTGTAAGCCCAGTCGTTGCTCAATTGCCTTTCGAAAACAAGTCACATCTGATCAAGGTTCAATTTAGAGTTGTAGACTATCATCCAAATTATTATGAGCGTGTATTAGGAATAGAGATTGATGATGGTAAGGGTGGTGCGGAGTATCTTACAACCTCGGCACTTGATGTCGTTATATTTAATATTGACCCGAAAGCCAAGACACCAAGACTACACGGCACCGCTCATTTTACAACTGATATTACGGAATACGTTGTTGCGTTTACGAACCAAGCGCAGTCGGCTTCGTATTCAATAAACCTTAGCTGCTCATCCAACATAAACGTTTGGTGGACAGAAAAGACAACATCTGGATTTAAGATTAAATCCGAGTTGCCATTTACTGGTGATGTTGATTGGACTATAATGAATGTAGGCGGCGGAGTACTTTAACCCTGCTTCATTACTTTATCAAGATGTCGCTTGATAACCGATTTGAGAGTATCTAATTGCGCTGATAATACCTTCGATGATTTTTCATCCTTCTTATCAACGGCGGCAGCTAGTTCCTTAGATAAGTATCCCAACATTGAATCTACTTCGTGCTGCGAGTAAATATCCTTGCTATGCTTCATTGATCCTTCCCATTCCTTAGATATCGTATTCCAGTCGCCTATTTCTAGTATTCTATACTTTATTTCCTTCTCCACGCCTTTAATGTGAAGACCAATCTCAGCCACCTTTACTTGCAATTTTGCTATGTCGTATCCTACCAATAAGGGATGCTCAGCTTCTTTCTTTTGGGTTTCTAGGATTCCGATTTTGTAGTTAAGTTCATCCATTTCAATTCCATACGCTTTGTGCCTTAGCATAGCTTTAAGTAGCTCGTTAAACTGCACTTCTGCCTCTTTCTTACACTGCCAGAACTTTGAATCTGGTGTTGGGAATCTTGAGTTAGTTAACACACCAACGTACTTCTCTATATAAGTTCTAAACGCAGGAACGTCTGTATAAGTAGATAGCAAAAATACTTGAGCGTCTTTAAGTATCCTAACTTCATTTGGGGTGATTAGCGAGAGCTTATTTAACTCACTGACCACTTCAAACGCCTTGGTTGATGACTGATCAATTAAAGCATTCGTTTGTCTCTGCTGTTGCTGATCGACTGCTATTACTTCTTGTTCTGACATGTTTTATTCCTGTCGTTAATGTTTTTTCCCCTGTTCTTTCCTTCGGGGGCTGCTATGAAAAATGGTGAATACTTCCTAAAGTCAATGACGTGATCCGCCAATTTCATCTTCTTTGCTTCCAATGCCGTTAGCCAGCAATCGTCGCTAAGAAGTTCCTTTTTAACAAATTCAGAAGTATGTTTTGTATTCTTAACATAGTGTTGACGAAGTCTCTCATATATGTTTTCAAATTCCTTTTGAGTCAATGCCAGATCCTTATACTTGCCCTCGATTCCCCATGTGTACTGATGTGATAATACGCTTGCCTTTTCTGACAATATACGGTGACCGGGAGTTCCGTTTATGAAAATTGCCAAAGCAGCAGATGCCACCGTACCGACTCCTATCGTAAATACTGGTGTAGCGATACAGTCCATAATATCACATATTTGCCAAGCAGCCGTAACAGACCCACCACCGGAATTGATCATAAGATGTATAGGCTGGACAATCCCCGTCAGTGCATTTTTGTAATCATAAGCTAAAAGTTGCTCCGATACTTCCCTCCCAGTTTTATCAGATATCTCACCATTCAGCATTATTAGATTGTATGGCAAAGAAAATTGAATCTGTGTGTCGTTTTGTTCCTCTTCCTCAACTGGTTCGACGGTGAGAGGTTTGGACGATTTTTTACTCTTCATACTAACATAAGGGTATATTTTAGTCATTAATTTCCTTCATTTGGTTGATCTGGAGTTTCACCAGTGTAGGTTTCAGGAACTTCATTGAAATTTAAAATTGCCATTTCCTCAAAGTCAACGCCACTCTTGCCCGTTCTACGTATCCACGAATGTCCACCACCCATCTTGAGAGCGGTGCATCCGCATACTTCTTCTTTCTTCTCATCGTTTGAAATGAGGACATCTCCACACTTTTTACATTTAGCTTTGTTGAGTTTTATAATTTTATAAGCCATAGGTCCTCATGATGTTAACTATATTTGTATACATTTCTTCCTTCCATGTGGGGGTCGAGTTGTTTATTATAACATGATCCCAGTATTTTTTGTCGTCGTCTGGGAGAAGATTGTCAGCCCCATCAGATTTCATTATACCATCGGGTCTATGAACAAGAACCTTGACTATCTTCACATTCGAAATTTTATTATCTTCTATAAACTTCATTCCGTAATCATATTCGTTTGGATACCTAAAGTCTGAAACTATACCAACGGTGGGCATCTCTCCGTTATTATATAGTTCACTGTAAGCCAGATGTGCCCACGTATGTACCCATATATTTCGCGAACTACATCCCTCGTCTATCAATACCTGTCTAATGGATCTGGGGGCGAGGTGGGGAGGACTAGAAGATTTATAATCATTATCTTCCATTTTTGAAAAGTCCAACCTGTACTTTTCGGCGCACATTTTCTTAAGCTTTTTAGCAAAATAAGTTGATATGAACCACTTTCCACTACCTGCCAGATGTCGCTCTAGTAGTGCCACAGCAGTATTCTTGCCATGTTGCTGCCTATGACCAAACAGGAATACGTACTTATTGTCATTCATATTAGCCCCCTGTATCCATTATAGGAGGCTAATAGAGTTAATCAAATAACAGTAGACTCTTTTAGGTTCTTCTTAACGTAAATACCATCGCCCATATGACGGATGGAATGCTTTTTCTCTTCAATCATAATGACCGATAGCCCAGTTCGCATGCAACTTGGGCAAAGGACGCCCTCGTTGACTCTTGCTGGTAATACGCCCATTGTCTGCTTCCCGCAGTGTGGGCACTTAAATGACGATTCGTTCATACTTTTCTCCTATCTCTTGTCAATTGGTCCATCATACTCATCTTCTTCTGAGCCTGTTGAAATACGTTCTGTTTTTGTTGTAATATTGGGCTTGAGGTATTGGGCAACTTAAATATCTTTTTTTGCTCGCTTCTCTTGTTAAATGCGTCAATAGAAGCTTGAGGAACTGCCATGCCAGCAGGCAACCCGTTCTTTTGAAGTATTCCCATTTTAATCTGTTGTTGGGTGGCTTCTATTTGTTCTTTTTTCTCGTTGTCAGTTTCAACCAACGTAATCTTGACATCAAACCATGCTAAGTCGTTGATGTTAATGGGTGAGTCAACATACGAGTGATCTTCATATGTCTCTACCCAAGGTGCTGATAGCCATGATTCTGTCATATAATACCCCTTTATTTATATATAATACCGATTCTGTTCGTATATTATATCATCATAAGGGGTTTATTACGGATTAGTCTAGCTTACCAGACCCAATTTCTGGGTATATACGGCAGAGGTTTCTGACGTATTGATATACGTCTTCATATCTATCAACAAGCACATCAATGTCAACTTCTACAGGAGTGCTGCCATTTTTAAGGTTAAAGTCTGCCACCTTTTTAATCTTCATAAAGTGCTTCGCAAAGTGGAAGTAGTTACGGATGAAGATTATCCCCTGGATAGTCCGATTCAACTTCTTGAATAGGAGTCTTGCCTTTGTTACAGAGTGGGTTCGAACGGCTTCACTATAGTCTTCCTCATCGTACTCATGCCATACCTTCTGTGGATTGCTTAATTCATCGCAATACTTCACGTCATTAGGAACAGTGGTCTTTGCTCCAGCATCCATAAGACTACGTGCGGTCTTATACATATCGCCAATAGACTTGGCTAGTTCGGTGAAATTATCTGCGAGAAGTTCTGGTGAACCACCAACCAAATAAACGTGATCCCTTGACGGTGCGTCCCCGCGAATTTTAACTACATAGCGGACAGGTAGGGGCTTAATCGCCCACTTAGAGCAAGCCATGCCACGACGGATAACTCCGCCGATTCCTGTATTGTCTGCTACCTCTTTTGGTAAAATACGGTCCTCATCAGTTCCACCATACCACTTGAAGAAGGTAAAGAGAGTAACCAAAACGTTGTCCGGTCGCGACTTAAATAGTTGTTCTACCGTCACCATACCAAATTTTGCCAACACTGTAGCCCCAGCTTTTGACATATTATCTGGTTCCATAATGCCTCTTGAATACGGCATAAATCCATTTATCCACAGCCCACCAACCGCTCGTAGGTCGGAATGTCCATCATTTTCTCGTTCAGCTTGTTCAATAGTAGGATATACGAGCAGAGCGTCATTTGGGCACGTTACGACTTGGTCAGGTCGCCTCAACCCAGACATTACCCCCGCCTTAGTGGTATATCCGCTATCTTCATCAACGTCGATGAGCGTCCCACCGAGTACTGTGGTTTTCAGATTGCCGACCCCCAAAACATCACAGGCAGTTTGAAGAATAGGAGCGAAGTTGTCAGTCATTTGTTGGTCCTTAGATATATATTATCGTTAAGTAGTGGTTTATCAATGAGTCTTAATGGGTAGTTAGGACTAGTGTATGAGTCACCAGACAGGAACTCCATCGTCATTCCAAATCTTTTTTTCACGAAGAAAGTTCCCAATCTTCACATTAAACGCCACATCCGAAAGCATCTTGTTTTTAATGTACTTATTAGCCTCAAAGACACTGGCGGCATATTCGTCATCAATAACGTCATTTGAGAAGAATTTCATCATCCAATCAACATCTTTGACGTTGATTGTGTCTTTCTTGTCTTCTACGTATTGCTTAATGAGTGCAATTGCCTTCTGGAGCAGATCTAGGCGGATCTGCCTCTCACCGTCAATTTCAGTTTTGAGAATGGTCGCGATCTCATCTTTATTATTGTCGTAATCCATCATCATTTCTAGAGTTATAGAATGCCCCTGACGTGAGAAGTGTTCCATCCACGCATCCCTAAAGGACGCACCGAGATAGCACTCAATAACGTGGGAAGCATGATCTTTAACCCAGCCCCTGCCCTTTTTACCGACCACGCGCATGATATAGTCCATCGACCGGCGGGAAGGTTTAATCTCAAACGGCAATTCAAACTCAGCGATCTTAGTCCACGATGGATCTTCTTTTAGAACCGATAACGTGATCTTGTCCATTCCAGTATCTTTTAAGTAGTCGATATACTCTTCATGTGAAGGACGCATGATAACATGTCCCATACGATTGAGAAGAGCCTTGTCTATCAGATCGTTGACCTCGTAGTCCTCCGTTGGGGGATTCATTGCTGCCATAACCGCATCCTTCGGACCAATGCCGTGAGTGTGAAGGATACCGTTGATGAGGAACGGCAACATGGCAGCCAGAACCATACGGTTGCCACGGTTCATTTCGTCTAGGAAGAACAAGGTCGGCTTCTTCTCTTCGTCCCACAAGCGCCGAGCCTTAGCCAGCCAATCAGGGCACGACCAGATAGTAATCTTATCAATAACCTCACCTTTAGTGTTCTTGACTTCCAGGTCCCGGGGAATACCAATCAAGTCAGCAACGTCTTGGGTCGCTAGGTGGAGAATGACGATATTGTAACCAATTGACTTGGCTACTTCTTCGACAGTCTGAGTCTTACCGACACCGTGAAGTCCCCAAATAGCCACGGGGAGTTTTACCTTTTCTGTTGAATTTTCGACAGCAAATTTAATGCAGTCGATAATTTGCTTACGGGTCATTTCTTGAATAGCCATGATGTTGTTTCCTTGTGTTTATTCTAACGTATGTTTACGCTAAAGAAAGTTGTTTTTATTTTCGGGTTAGTCGGTGTGTCACTCGGATGTTATATCAAATCGTCAAGAACACCTTAAAAGCGTATATCGTATTCGGAGGCATCGGCATCGTTAACAGTAACGTTAACCATTACATCACTTAAATGAAGATCGTCAATTGTGTTTTTTCCAAATATACAACCGAGACATGCTATTGTTTCTTTATACTCTTTTTCTGAAACTTCTAACTTAGGAGGTCTAACCTTCTCTTTGGTATAGAGTCTAAATAAACGCAGTAAATCACTCACAGCAAAATCATTAACAAAAAAATACTCAGCTAAGGGTAGAATTTTTTCTTCCTTCCGCATGATTTTCTTCTCTAACCTTTCTATCATCTTGTCTTTTTTTTCTATTAACTTCTCCAGGTCCTTTACGTATTTTTCATCGTCGGGTTTCATATATCACTCCGTATCCTGGGTAATGACTTTAAACCCACGCCCGACCAGCGGCTTAGCGTAGCACTCGTTACCACGACTTAAGAACATGATGCTCTTAAAGCCAGGATAGTCTTTCTGAAGAAAGTCATCAATACACCCGTCAGTGAAGAGAATCAACAACTTACGATTGCCCTCTTTTTTAAGCTTCTCGTAAACTACTCGCATCGTTGTTCCGCCCACCTCGACAATAGGCAATTTCTTTACTCGGCTCAGCATAATGGTCTTATCAAATGCGATAGTGTGATGACATTGGATCAAACGAACCTTTGTGAGATCGCAATCCTTGACAATTTTTTCAATCTGACCAACGAAGTCGTTGTAGTCGTTGTAGTTAATAGATCCGCTCGTATCAACTGCGATAATAACGTCCAAACCTCTCTCCCGTCGCTGACCTGGGAATACGCCAGGAATACGTCGGCTTTCACGACTCATAGTATAATCATTCTCTTTGGCATTGATACTCGTCGCCAAGTAATTGGCAAGAATCTGACGCCAGTTCTTTGTATGTACCTTAAAGAAATCGTTGATAACGGTTCCGAGACTTCCCATGCCAGGGATGCGCTTTAGCGCACGTTCAAGGTCATCTGGATCATCTGGACTTAAACCAGAACGCTCCAAAGCATCCCTCACCGATGATTTAATTTCCTGTCTTGAGCAAGCAGTGGTCACGTCAAATCCAGCGTGTTCAGCGCCAGCCCCTTCCCCTTTGCCGCGATCCTTAACGTGACTTCCATTCACCACCTGTCCCTCTGTTGGGTCGGGTGAATCCTCGTTTTCGCAGTTGCCATTCCTCTTAGATTTATTGCCCTTTGGGGCTTTACGGATCTGATCTATTTTTCCGCCTTCCGCCTTACCCTTGATGGTATTGAATTCAGAGTCAGCCTCCCCATCTTCCGGAGTTCCTTTACCTTTACCCTTACCTTCCCCTTCTCCCTTTTTATCTGATTCTTCGCCCTCTCCATCAGAATCCCCCTCGTCCTCATCCTCCGCAATTTCGTCCCAGGTTCCATGATCGTCATAACCTCTGACGCCACCATTACCCTTGCCATTTCCATCGCCTCCCCCCTGAAATATCATAGTCTCTAATAAGACACGATAGTAGAAGTCAGATGACTTACCAGCAGTCTTATCAGTCCTACTCCAATGATCTCCTTGAGCCATGAACCGTTCGAAAATTTTATCTACCTGCGGCAAAGCTTTGTCGATGAACGCTTGTAAATTAGTCTTTTCATCTGCCCCCGGAACCATTACTAGCTTGAGTTTGAATTTATCTTCAATTTCTGGACGCAAGTCAATTTCAGTAATGAGAAGATACTTGACATAAGAAACAACAAAACGCTTAAAGAAAGTATCGTTTTCGCAAGTAATAAGGACTTTCTTAACTTCATCGCTCCAATCTAACTCCTGATTGATAGCGTAGTCTTGAGCGATATTCATCTGGTACGGATCGCGCTTGCCGTTACGATTCAAGTGGTTAAGGATAATATGCTGCTCTTCGTGTATCATGATAGCAGTGACGTTATCAAACATAAACTTGTTCGACACGAGATTAACACACCATAGCTCCCAGCCCTTATCAGTCCACTGCCCAGCAGCAACCGATGCCTCTAATTCCTTATATAAGTTAATATCCCATCCATAATTAGACTGTAGCTTGGCGCACTTAGCGTGCGTTCCGGCAATAACTGCTTCCCATTCCTTCTCCGCCTTTTCTATTTCTTTTTTAATGTCTTCTTCGTTGGGGATGGTAGCGTCTTTACCAGTGTTCTTCTTGGACTTTTTGCCGCCAACCGACGCATTGTTCCCCGCTTCGTTATTCGCATACAAATCAAGAGCCGCACGCATGAGCAACTTATATGCTTCAAGCGGGTTAAACCAGATCTTGAAGCGATGGGCGTTGCCCAGGAACGAAGCGGCTGCCGCTCCACCAAACTTAAAGTCATCATATTGCCAGTAACGGGTTGAGATGTTCTTCCAGAAACGAGCGACGGTAAAACGATTGCCCTCAAACTTTCCTCTCCCAGATCCAACCTCATAAATATTAGGTACCTCAGTAACGGTGCCATCCCGCATTTTTTGGAATGCCCCGCATTGTCCCATAATAAGCTTCAATGTTGAATGTTTAGCCATGTGTTTTCCTTACATGTAGAGTATAACGAAGAACCCGCCAAGTGGAATGGCGGGTTCTTCTATCTATAACTAGTGTATCACACGGATATTACTTATTCTTCGGTGCTTTATTTTTCTTTTTTGGTTGGTCTGTCACGATGATTGGAGCCTTGATAACTGGAACAGTATCCCAATATCTGACCCACTCTGAATTTTTAGGTGCCAGCTTAATATCGTCACCCGTCACGATAACTTCTGCTTGTGAGCCGCTTGCTATTATAACATAAGTATTTTTCTCTTTACCAGAGTATGATACTATATATACTCTACTATCGCCAGATTTCTCTTTCTTAATGACTTTCTGTCCTGTCTTGAATTTTACATTATTAGGGTCGTCTGCCCAATGTGGTTTTGGTGCGCTAGTCAGTCTAATAGAACTTAGATTGGCATTGTCGTCAAGAGAGAACCGCTCATCATCATTCATAGTCATGATGTCTCTAAAAACAGATACCTCGTCTTCTTCTGTTGTGGGGGCGTCGTCCACTATATTGACGATAGATTGAGTATTGAGAGCGTCTGATGCCTTTCCTATACTATCATCAAGTAACTCAACCTTTTCCTTCGTTCTTGGCTTTGCCTGTGCCTTTTGTTTTGACTTAGGCACCGATTTCGTTTTTGTCTTGGTTTTCTTTTTATTCTTCATCGGTTTCCTCAACGGTTGTGACGGCAATCTCTTCTACTTCTTTCTTTACAATATCCTTGATTTTCTTAGGTGGAATTTTATTGATTTCCTCCGACCGATAAATTCCCCTATCCCCACTTGTCCAATGTACTGACCAATCTTTTCCCTTGATGTTTTTAGAACCGATAACATCAATGTCAGCGTGCTTCCACACAATCACACCTTCCGTTAGTTTCTTATTGGTGGCGTGTATAACACGGGACCCAACTGATAGAGTGGTGGGATTGATCTTACTTTGCTTAGACATACTTCTTCCTTTCGTAGTTAAGATATGCTAGTATCTTACGTTGGATGTTGAAATCAGGGTCGCTAACTATCTTCTGTTGCGCCATCTCTAGTAGCTTACTGACGACTTCTGGATTGTCAATACCAAAAGCCGCTCTTATAATTCTAGCGTCTATACAAATCTCCTTTGGGACAATCGGTGCCTCTTTTTCTTTCTTGACAAATTTCGCAAGATTCTTATATCCGAGATTCTTAAGCAACCTAACAGCATTAGGAAGTCTCTTCCTCTCAATGGCTTTTATAAACTTCTTAGCCGAGTCTTCTGATTCGTCGCTGATTTCGTTGATGGCTTTCGACAGCCTCAAAACGTGATCAGTATCTCTCTCAAAGAACCCGCACTTGGCTATCAGAGTATGCTTCAGGTCTTCATATTTAACATTGGATAAGATGACCGAGAAAAATTCAAGAGTATCAAGGGAGTTAAAATGATTGACAATAGATGTCTCTGTCAGCTTAAACCCAAACAACTCGTCTGAAACTCCCAATGTATTCATGAATGATATAACTTTTCTGGTTCCTCTGATTTTCACCGATTCAGCTAGAAACTTATAAACATCGCGCTTATCAACACCCGAGAGGAGCTTAGTGTTATTGAAAATTAAGGTTATTGTCTTAGCGTCTAAGTGAAATCCCGTCTGAACCGACAGTCTAATAGCCTCTAAAAGATATTCTGGCTTGATATTCTCAGCAGCTTCCTTGGTAAATTTAATACTTGATTTGTTGAAGTCTCTCAACCCATTGTGCTGCGATAATATGTTGATATTTCCCTCCAATATCTCGTCTACGTTAAGATACAGCATATTGACCGTGAAGAT
>Ga0315284_10016433_pt1 | contig 10504 bp, 7 predicted proteins | sample YL17G09_16_MG_FD_203696 | JGI IMG/M metagenome (GOLD analysis project Ga0315284, IMG submission 203696) | Sediment microbial communities from Yellowstone Lake, YNP, Wyoming, USA - YL17G09_16 | ecosystem: Environmental > Aquatic > Freshwater > Lake > Sediment | place: USA: Wyoming | collected...
TCGCCATACTGAAACTCCACGAAAATCTTCTTGGGCGGGAACAACTGATGGACATTCTGGAAAGCCTTGACCGCCGTAATTGTATCTCCGAACTCCACCTTCTCAGTCTGTCCTCCCGAACTTAATTCGAGCTCCCCATTCTTTCCAAAATGAAACTGCTTCCGATTAACCTTCAAGCCAACCCGCGCATTCTCCCCGTGATGGATGACCGACTTTGATATATCAATCCCCGACTCCCCAATAAGATGGATATAATTGTTCCGGATATACTTATTGTCCAATGACCCCACTTTCAATTCGAGCCCATTCTCCCCGATATCAAATACTTCAGGGTTGACCACAACGGAAAACTGGTTATTCTCCTTTTTGAGTCCGGCCCCGTTCGTATAGCTCTCCGTCTTCGAGAATGTATTGAAATGAATAGGGCTCCGGTCCCACTCAAAATCATCCACGCAATTAAAGCAAACACCCACGCCAATGTCCTCAATGAAAGTGTAATACATCCGCAACTCATCCGCGCCAATCCTGCTACAAAAGTCCTCCGCTCTCTCAATAGCGAACGTATCCACCCCGATATATACCCCGTTCTCCGCGGGATTCTCCTGATTCATCAAAATATAACGCACCCCCTTCTCGAAGCGCGCCTCCTCCACTTGAATGCGAGACTCCGCATATTTTCCACCGGCTACCAGAATTGAAGACGCAACCGGCTTCGCAATACGAATCCCTGACAAATAGCGGTCAATATAGCGCTTATTAACAGCGTCCGTATCCGCCACTGGGTCATTCATATCCCGAATTCGATTCATTCCGATGGAAACATCATTCCCGAATGATTTATTCCAGAGTTGTTGCTTATCTTTTGAGCCCACAATTTCGCCATCAAGGGGGGCCCTCTTACCACCCACAAATTCCGCATTCATATTCATAATAATTTTGGAGCTTTCCATAGTCATCTCTTTAAAGTGAGCTCCCTGCTCAAAATGGACGGATCCATTTAATGTAATATCGGCCTTCCGGTTGGTTGTGTTATAAAAGAGGTTTCCGAGGGCGTCAATCTTCATAATCGATTTATGGTTCGCATCCAATACTCCCAGAATAGTGTTATGTATTACCAAATTATAGAGCTTGTTCGGCTCGAATATGACTACACTTTTTTCATCAAATGGGCGGACAGTTATCTTATCGCCATTTATCTCCATGATTTGGAGGGGAACTGAATCTACAACGGCGATATCGAGAATTGTTATGTAGTTCTCAATTGCTCCGGATATCTGAATAATAAAAGTCATCTCTCCGATATACATTGCGCCCTGAATTGTAAACGAGGGGAGTCCCTTGATTGATACGCCGTCCATATTTGTTTTCGTATGAAACCCGACTTTGCCCATTTGATTAATACAAAAATCATTATTTATTCCGAAATCAAGAACATCCGGATATATAATTTTACCGGACAAGTATAAGTCTTTGATGAAGCGCTGGACGGACCCGATGTCATGGGTCGCATTTTGGGATGGTTCCATTTTTCCGGCGAATGTTATCTTTCCAGTTGAGAGGTCATTCTTTATTGCGCTCTCTAACTTGCGGATTGCGCCATTGGATTCATCCAATCTTTTTTCAAGATTTTTTATATATGGTAGAAGGTCGTTGCTCATGATTTACTTTATTTTGATTCTTTTAAGTTATAAAATTAATGTTTTAGATTTTATGAAAATTCTAAATTATATCTTTTCGAAATGTATTTTTTTACACTTTTTTCATTTCCGAAACCATCTATAAAATATAGATGGTTTAACCATCGTGCGGTTTGTAATCCTTTCACTTGTTTAATCAGTGAAGATACACTATTTTTTCATTATTGTTTACACCTTTTTACATTTCAAACGCCGATTTTTACTTTATTATTTGTATATTATCAAACAATATATTACATCCTTGCCATCCTGCTCGTTTAGCAGTTGAAGATAATGGTTTTCTTGGTATAATACAATTAGAATTTATATTTTCATTTGTTATGTATAAAATATTTAATATTGTATAAGATTGTTTTTCATATAAAATAATTAAGTAATCTATTTTTTCATTAATGTTATTTAATGTTGTTGAATAATCTCCTCCAATTGTCTTAAATTGTTTTTTGCATTTAATATTATCTACTTGTTTATGAGTAGCACTTTTTGCTTTTATTTGGTATTTTTGATTACAACTTACACAAATTAAGTCTTTTGATTTTTCATTTGTTTTATATTTTTCAAAATTGTTGTTATTACATCTAATACATTTTATTTTATTTTTTACATAATCTTCACACGCTTCTCCAATAATTCTGCTTTCGCTTTTCCAATTATTGTTTTGTTTAACTTGCGATACAAGTTCGTTTAATTCCATTTTTATTTGTTGTGTATTATTAATTCCGAATTTAGTAATCAATTTTATATTTCAATTTTTATTTTTTAACTTAAAAATATTGGTTTATATATTATTATAAAATGACATTTTATGAATCAATAATGATTGTTTTATTAGAAATAAAAATCTGCTCTTATAAGGGCCCGAATACATTTCATTCAACTCAACAAGAGATATCAAATAAGAGCTCTCACTTTTTTGATATTTGTAGCGCCGTCAAAGAATTGAATGATAATGAATTTGGAAAAACTGAAAAAATGAATAAATCAATCGCCCTATTTTTGGATGAAATGAAGCGAAAAGTAGATACGGATTACAGTGAGCAAAAAATATTCGAAAATTTACCATATATAATTGATTTAGATAGCCAAATTGTTCGAAAAACCGCACATATTATGATGGGATATATTCAAGATAAATCTATGAACTTGTAAGAAGGAGACTGATCTGCTTTTCCAACTTTTCTAGCCGTTTTATTACATTATCCATATCAATCGCTTTTTTAACGTATTCGTCCGATGTTAAAAATTCCCAGACTTCGCTATTGTTGCTCAAACAGAATATTTTCCGCGCATTCTTCTCCCCGAACCGAACAAGAACGAGAACATCCCGATTTATGACATCAGCAGTCTTCTGTAAAATCCATGACTGATTCCGGTTTCCCTTTGATATGACATTGTATAATCCATTATGGAGTAAAACCCTATCGCCAATATCAGGGGCGACTCCGTCTACGATGAGCTCCTCCATCTTCTTGGAAATGTATGACCCATTCGTAAAAACAGAGTCTATTGCTCCACTTGTAGAACAGAGACGCACCGGAGGGACAAAATGACAGCCCGATACAAATGAATCCACGTATTTTTTATTTACAGCGTCGCCATTCTCCTTAGGGATGTTCAAGTTCGTTATTCGTTGAAGATTCGCATCCAGTTCATTTCCGAGTGATTTATTCCAGAGTGATTGATTTTCCTCTGTTGTCAGAACATCCCCTATTTCTGGAATTCTTTTTCCATTAATAAAAGATACGCTCCCGTTCTCAATGGCGGTTATTTCGGAAAAAGCAATCCCCGATGAGGCCCCGCCCCCGCTATTAAATATGAGTGAGCGCCCGATAATAAGGTCCTCACCTACTTCCAGCGTTTTCCTAATATCGGCCCCACATTTTACATAAAGATTCCCGTTCATTACCGCATCACCATCAACCCCAATATTTTCCAAAATATTCAGCTTCTTCGTTTGATGGGTGTCCGTATATAATTCTCTTATTTCGGCGGTTCCATCAACGTAGAGGCTCTTATCTATTTTAGCAATATCGGTGATAATCGGTTTTTTGAAATAAACGGAATCTTCCGCAGTTATAGAACTAACATTCAGATTTTGTGTAATTGAGAGGTTTCCTTTTATTGATGTGTCCGCTTTTATTATAATTGGCGCGGGGGATGAAGAAGAAATTGATTCGAGCGCGACGTTCCTACATTGAATATCGTTCAATCTGATGTTCTTCAAATATTTGGCGTCTCTCTCATTAAAATATAGCTCATCAGCGATAACAAATTCGCCATTGGATTCATTCCACATAAATCCGTGGGTAGATGTGTCAGACCGTATGCGAAAACCGGATATTTCCGAGGCGACAACATCACAGAACTCGCTTTTGGTAATACTCCCGCTGTTTTCATAAACGAGGTTCCCCTTGATTATTAGGTCCCCTTTTATACAGCTGTTCCCTTTTACGAAGAGGTCGAACGCCGGATTAAAATCCCCGACATGGAGACCTTTCTTCGCATAAATTGTTTTGTCGGCGACTATATTTTTACTTGTATGAAAATCCTCTTGCTTTTGTAATTTCGTTATTATTTGAATTATTTGGGCGACTTGTTCATTTAATGACATATATTTATTGGTTTGTATTTTTTAAATTGAATATTTTATAATGGCTACTGGAACAAGTCTCAGAATTGGCGCGTTGAAAGAGCAATTTAGCTTTTGTTAGTTAGTGATTTGATTCTGGGATAGAATTAGGACTAGAAAATTAAGTAGAAAAATTCCGGAATTGGCAAATATGTGATTCCAATAGTCTCACCACGCCCAATGCGACAACACTCACAATCTATTACCATAAAGTCAAAATAGTCATATATAAGCACAAAATAATGTGCGAATATAGAAAACAGGAGACACTTCCGGAAAACTATCGCATTTTTGCGACAAAAAACTCCACTTAAATTTGCTAAATTCCAGACATCAGTCCAAGAAAAATCAAAAACTACAAAAACGTGCTACAAATAAAACAGATAGACATTTCAAAAATAAGAATAATCACAATCAGATTACGAAAATTAGTCCCAACAGCTTTAAAAGCCACTAAGAACTTGTTTCCTACATCTTCCCGCAAAAAAACTGATCCCGAATTTGTCTAACGTAAAATTTGAACACACTAAATCGCAAATACCACGGCATTCATTCTAAAAATCGCTTACATATATACAAAAAATGACACCTCTCTGACATTAAAGCCATCGAACTTTACTCCTCACCCAGCGGACAAGTTTCTCCATTCAAAAAGTGCCAACCAGTAAATACTTTTACAACTTCCAGATTAACCATCCCCTCGTCAAACCCCGTTTTCACATCACCTAAGTGCACACTACTTCTGGCAACCCAACTCAGGTACAATTATCATAAAAATTTTGTTCATTTTTACCATCAATTTTTATAAAGAAAAAGGAAAATCCTTTTACGCAACTTAAATGTCCAAAGTCCAAGATATCAATTCCTGAATTTCATGGTTTAATTCTTCTCTAAGTGATTCAAAATCTTTTTTAGAATTTCCGGTTGAAGATATGTGATGCATTCCACCTCTCAAACGGAGAACAAGATGTAATGTTGAATCTTTCGAGATATTATACCTACCAACCAACATTGAATCATCTAAATTGTTTCCAGCAAAAATAATTCTTTGTTGTTCAGCTGGAATCCCATCTTTTTCTTGAATTATCATTTTCAATTCTTCAATGCTCATCTGATGCGTAATCTCAATATAGATTGAGCGCCCATTAAGATTTTTGACATATATCCCAAACTTCTCATTCGAATAGAAACTCTTTGAAAAAGAAATGAGTTCTTCAAGCGGAATGAACTGATTTTGATAAGTTTCATGATATTTCTCGCGTTGGTATAAATTCAAAATTTTTGTGAAATAATCATTCCATTTGATCAATGATTCGAATGACTCAATTGGTGATTCCATGAAAAGACACCAGTGTTCTTCTGGGATTTGAATCCCAATTTGACGAAATAATTCTTGAATATTTTCTATCATAGAAATCGTAAGTTGAGAAATGAACAGAATTACCTCACATGCTTTTTTGAGTTTTTTCAATGTTTGAAAAAACTCTTTGAAATCTGGACGATATCTGGAAAATATTCCCATTTGAAGAAATAGACTTGCCGTTTCTTTATCAAGAGTTGATCGTTGTTTTTGACTAACAAGTGAGCTCATTGTAAATTGTATGACTAAAAACTCGTGTTTATTTTTAATCAATTTTTTCCAAATTTAAAAGGTATGACATATTATATAATATGACCGGAGGATTATTACAATTAAGCGCATATGGACCACAAAATGTATATCTTACAGGAAACCCCCAGATTACATTTTTTGTAAGTGTTTATAAAAGACATACAAATTTTGCGATTGAGAGTATCCAGCAATTATTTCACGGAATCGTCAATTTCGGGACGAAAGTATATTGTGATATTGACCCACAGGCCGATTTAGTCCATGAAATATTCTTAAATGTGCGACTACCGAACCTCAATGTTAATCCCCAAGATAATCCCTGTTATACTGTAAGTTGGGTTAATGCGATTGGACACGCTATTATTCAACATATCGACATTGAAATTGGGGGCTTTTTGATTGATCGGCAGTATGGCCAGTGGTTAGAAATATGGAGCGAACTTACACTAACCGCAGAAAAGGAGTATGGTTATAACTTGATGATTGGGAAACACTTCGATTTCACGACTGACACCCAGCCCGGACCACTTAACCTCTATATTCCCCTCCAATTCTGGTTTAACCGAAATATTGGCCTCTCACTTCCTCTCATAAGCCTCCAATATTCGAAGGTAAGAATCATCGTCGCTTTCCGAAACTTCGATGAGCTCTGGGTTTCGAGCAATGGTCTTCCCCCCGGATTGGGCGGGGAAAACAGCAGTATAGTTCAAGGAAAAACAATTGTTGATGCGAGTTTGTGGGTGGACTATATATTTTTGGAAAATGAGGAGCGCAAGAAATTTGCGTCGTCCCCGCTGGAATATCTTATTGACCAATTACAGGTTAATACTGTCGGAGTGAATGAAAAGAATATATTGGTCCCAATGTATTTTAATCAACCAGTTAAGGAGTTAATATGGGTCCTACAAACGAACCGTATTTTCCAATTTGGCCCTAATAAAGCATATGATTTCTTTGATTTTAGCAATGGTGAACCCATTCCCGGCGATACAATTGACTCAGCGACAATTCGCTTCGAGGGACAAGAGCGCTTTAAGAGGAGGGAACCGTTCGTTTTTCGAGTTGTTCAGCCATATCAATATCATACGCGAGTCCCCCGAAATTTCATTTATTTATATTCATTCTCATTGAAGCCCGAGGATTTTCAGCCAAGTGGGACGTGTAATTTTAGTAGAATTGATAACGCAACGCTTGATTTAGTGTTGAATGAATGTGTTATTCAAAAGGATACGCAATTGAATATTTATGCTACGAATTATAATGTTTTAAGAATTGAGGCCGGTATCGCCGGAATTGTATATGCTGATTAATCCGTAAAAAAAGTGCTCTGGACAAGATGAGGAAGGGCCAGTGAGGCCCGATGACTTACCTCGACCAGCGCAGATAAAATTAGATTCATCCCCAGTATTTTGAATTCCTTATCGACCGCTTCATCAATTACGCGCTCCATTTCACAGAGGATTTCTACTTGTAAAATACGAGTATGGATAATCCGAAATTTAGAGATGGTAGATTTAAAATTGTGAAATATGAGCCCATTTTTTACAATGTTCTTCTTCATTTCATTGGTCAGTTGCGCCCTGTAATCGAACATGTCATTCGCTAGATGATAGAATTGTTTGAGCTGTTCGAGGCTCAATGTAGTAAACCATTCAGTATCGGTGTATTGACCCAATTCATCGAATTTTTGGAATACTCTAATAGCAAATTGTGAGAACCGCTGTTCTTCAGTCAGCTTGGGTGAATCGTGGCTCATTTTCCGATTATTCTCTAAAAGAAATGATTTCTTATGAGAGTAACACGCCATAAGTTTTTTGTTGGATTTGAGGTCCTTTGTATTGTATGGATTGACTGGGTGCTTTGATTCAAGAATCGATTCCAGTGTCCGGATATCGAATCCATACCATAAATTATCGGTCGCATCCTGATATTCAATATAATATTCAATTCGGACTTCTAAAAGGTTTTCGAGTGTCCCACAGTCTTCTACATTGTTTGGTTTGGAGCGACGGCGAATATCCCATCCTCTAAATACAGATTGAATACGTGTAGAAGCTCTCTTTTCCTCTTGCGATTCATTTACTAAATGTCTTTTTTTTTTGTTTTTATCAATGACAACTTCTTGAACTGGTTTTTCTTTGGGAATTTCTACTTTCAGAGATGATCCTCCGAATCCTCCGACAAAACGGACCAATGTTTTGGAGTTGATGTGTATCCCGCAATATTCGCTTGAATGAACCGTCGGATGAGGGCATCTGACATTATGTTCTTTCTTGGATTTTATTGAACAACATATATTTGGACTTGACATTTTCTATAATTAGTATATTTTTTATTTTAAATTAAATCAATTTTTCATATTTAATTAATTTAATCCAATGACGAAAAAACAGTTTAAAAAAAATTGAATATTAATATTATCAGTCTAAGATGAATAATAAAATCAAAATGTCATCAACACAACAAGAACAAGAACAACAGGGTCTTCCTTTATTGAACAAGGGCGAAATTGATTTTTCATCAATTCGTCTCGAAATGTCAGAGTCAAAGACCGGTTCAAAGAATGGTTCATTGACTTCCAATGGAGAGAAATTCTCATTTCAAGTCGATGGTTCAACCGTTTATTCAGCATCGAGATATCCCAGAGATGGAGAAGGTCCAAATGTTTCATATTCGCTAACAATTGAATTTGATGATTCATCATCAAAACGGATTGAAGCTTTTCAAGAAGGAATCAAAAACATTATTTTTGATAATCACAAGGCAGTTTTCGGTAAGAGCTATTCAAAGGACCAGAAATCGGTCGTGAGTGCGTTATGTAATGGTTTCTTGAATGACAAAGGACAGCTCAGATTCAATATCCAGACAACATACAAATCGAAGAATTTTTCGGTTGTTGTTGTATCGGAGAATGATGAATCGGAAACTGTCTCTACTTTTGAGGAGCTGGAAAAGCGCATTCAGAGAAATATGCTCGTATCCGTTATTGGTTATGTCCGATTTTATTTCGACCGCAACGGAAAATTTGCTAACTCATTTATGTGTGAAGCAATCAAAATCCGTGGCGAAGGAGAGAAAAAGGAATATCAAAAGAAAGATGATGTAGTCCTCATTGAGGATTTGGATGTCTCTTCTTTGAAGGCGTCAAAGCCTCAAAAGAATGAAGGTGGAAAACTGAAATCGAAGGTCTCATTGAATGGTTCGGAATGGTTCAAACTAAGATTAACCAATTTACTTGGTAAGTTTGGCGTTTCAACTGGTATGGCGTCGGATGGTCAATCGCAAGAAGGAAGTGGAAAACACTCAATTCTTGCTTGTTTTGAGCAGGAAGACGCTATTTATGAACAATTAAAGAAACTGGATTCATGGGCTCTTGAACATGGAACGACAAACTCAGAAGCGATTTTTGACAAGAAATTGGGTCCGAAACTGGTTGAAGGTAAATACAACAGGTCTCTCAATGAAAAATTGGGTCAAAAGAAGGATGGAAGCGAAGCGACATTTTATTCAGCAAATCTTGCGGTGCATACTCGCAATGGTAATCCAAATATCAAGGTCGTAGATTCAGAGACTGGAACAGAAATTTCCGTAGCAACATTTGATGATTTGAACGGTTGTTTCCCTCGTGGAACACGTTTTGATGCGATTGTTCGCTTGGAATTTTGGTATTACCTCGGTAAGTTCGGCTTGAAAATGTATGTCAAAGAACTTCACATTGTTCCTCGTTCAGTAGAGAAGAAATCATTCGTTTTCCGTTCGGGAAGCGAAGAAGATTCAGCCCCTACTCCTGCTTCTGCTCCTTTAACACGGACTGCGAGCGCATCTGCTCCGGTTGATTTGGCGTCTCGTAATTCCGATGAAGAAGAAGAATCTGGAGATGAAGTTGTTTCAAGACCAGAGCCGAAGTCTTCGAAGAAGGAGGTCGTCCCCGACAGTGATGAAGAGGAAGATGAGGAAGACGAGTCAGAGGAAGAAGAAGAACCGGCTCCTGTTCCGGCTCCCCCAGCAAAAACAGTTCGAAAAGGAGCTGACCCTATTCCTGCTCCAACCCCTGCGAGAAAAGTTGTTTCAAGGAAGTAAGTGATTGTGTGATAAAAAAATTGATTTTTAGGATAAAAACCTTATATAATATTCAATAATTATTCTAATCAGAATAATAATTTATAAAAAATTGATTTAAATATTTGTTTATTACTTATATAATAAATAAATGTGTATTCACGAAGGGTGTAAAACGCGACCAAACTATAACAAGGAAGGAGAAATAAAAGCATTGTATTGTTTGGAACACAAGAAGGATGGGATGGTAAATGTAATAAGCAAGACGTGTATTCATGAAGGGTGTAAGAAACAACCAACCTATAACAAAGAATGCGAAACAAACGCGTTGTATTGTTTAGAACACAAGAAGGATGGGATGGTAAATGTAATAAGCAAGACGTGTATTCATGAAGGGTGTAAAACAAGACCAACCTATAACAATGAAGGCGAAACAAAAGGGTTATATTGTTCAGAACACAAGAAGGATGGGATGGTGGATGTGAAACACAAGACGTGTATTCACGA
>Ga0315284_10016434_pt1 | contig 10503 bp, 8 predicted proteins | sample YL17G09_16_MG_FD_203696 | JGI IMG/M metagenome (GOLD analysis project Ga0315284, IMG submission 203696) | Sediment microbial communities from Yellowstone Lake, YNP, Wyoming, USA - YL17G09_16 | ecosystem: Environmental > Aquatic > Freshwater > Lake > Sediment | place: USA: Wyoming | collected...
TACGCCGCCTGGGCGCAGAATCTCCCGATCTAATCCCCTGGGTGTGGGCAGTGAACGGTGCAGCTTCGGTGGTCGCCTCTGTATTGGCCGCGCTGCTGGCATTGTCTTTCGGTTTCCGGTTGGTGCTGCTGGTTGGAGCAGCTTGCTACGCTGGCGCCTGCTTGATGGTTCGACCCTCTTCAGAGGGTCGCCCGACCTGAGGTCGCCCCCTAGCGGACGCCTTCTCCCGTCAGGGGTACAAAAGCCACACCTCCTACATTAAAGGCGCGTACTTCCCCACCTTCTTTAACGAATTTCCATAGTGACTGGAAGCCGCCCGGCGGGCCAATGGGAATAACCAGCCGGCCGCCTTCTTTCAATTGCTGGACCAAAGGTATCGGTAGGTGATCCGGTGCAGCAGTCACAATGATGGCATCAAACGGGGCATATTCTTGCCAGCCGTAATAACCATCCCCCTGGGTCAGGTGTATCTGGTCATACCCCAGGTTTTTCAGGCGTTCAGCAGCCTGGTCAGCCAGCTCTGGCACAATTTCGATACTATACACATCAACATAACCCAATTCTGCCAGGACTGCAACCTGGTAGCCAGACCCTGTACCGATCTCCAGGACTTTATCGCCTTTCTTGAGTTCCAGAAGCTCGGTCATCCAGGCAACGATGTAAGGCTGAGAAATGGTTTGCCCATAACCAATTGGAAGAGGGTGATCCCCATACGCCTGGTCCAGGAAGTCATCCGGGACAAATTCGTGGCGCAGAACTGTACGCATGGCCCCCAGCACATCCGGATTTTTAACACCGCGTGCTTCTATCGTATCATTCACCATTGCCTGCCGGTCTTGATAGAAACTATCTTGGGTTACCGCTGGGATAGGAGCTGCTCCCGTGGTGCTAACCGCAGTTGTGCTGATGGCTGCTGGTGAGGGTGAGGGCGGAGGTGAGCAAGAAAATACTGTGAACAGCAGAATGATAATCGAAGCAAGAATTGCCTGGAGTCCCACTAAAAATTTCGCTTGCATGTTCACCGTCCTCTTTAAGTTTTACCCTTCTCCTCAGTCTGTAACAAATTCCTTGCCTCCTGCAGGACATTAATGATGAAAAGCCCAAATAGCATAATCGCTACTACAAATACGATCAAACTATACAGCGTGTATGCACCAAAGGGAAATTCGATTTTCGGGTTGCCAACAAAGAATATGATCGTGTTTGCAAGCACTGCAATTGCTCTGATCTCGGTAGGGCCGATCTTTGAGCTTGAAATCCTGAAAACGCCGGTGACATAAGTCAGGACATATACAAAGATCGCCAAAAGCAGATAACTTGATAATCCCAACATGGCAATTTTAAAATCCACGTAGGGTGATAAACCCAATCCCCAAAAAATCAAAATCGACGTGACAGCATCCATATTGTGGTCGATGAAAAAACCATATCTAGGTCTCTCAATTTTACGGAAGCGCGCCACGGTGCCATCCAGGCTGTCACCATACCAGTTGAGAAAAAAACCAAGACTGGCTAACCACAAAAAGTTTTTATTGTAATTGGTCAACCAGTAGCTTAGCGCAATCAGAATGCCTGCACACAAGCCCAATCCTGTCAATATATCCGGCGTCACCCATTTGGGCAAGCGTGCAGCCAGCCAGGCCAGGGCAGGTCGCTCTAATGGTCCCAGGAGAATATCATTGACCCTCTTATGAGATTTTACATAGTCCATACGTACCCTCCTTTATATTCCAGGATCAGTTTATCATGTGATTTCACGGAACTTCATCAAGAACTTCAGGCCAAACTGGATAAAACATTGACCATTGGTCAGGGGCCTGAAGGATAAACGCCTCCGCTACAGATAAGACCTTCTCGGCATTTTCAACGGTGGCTGTATATAAATCAGGGCATGGTCGCATCCAAATTTTCTTTGAAGCCTGTAAAACGTAGGACCTATCGGGTTTCGTGTGGCAGGCCACAACGATAATGGGGACCTTGGTCTGCAGGGCCAGGTGGATATGTGCCACCGGCATAGCCGCCGGACGGCCGAAAAAACGCAGTCTGTATTTTGATTCTGGCAAAGGACGGTCAAGACCGGTGATGACGACACCGCCATTTTTTAGATTCTCCTTGGCTTTCTGCAAGGTGGACTTGCTCATCGGTGTAACCTCTACCCCATTTGTACTGCGAAGTCGATTTTGCCACTGGTAACCTCGCGGTGGACGCGGGTAAGAAAGAGCCTGGTAACGCAGTCCATGTAGTGCAATTGCCTGACCTGCCAGATCAAAATTACTGGTGTGCGTAGCGACAAGCAGGGCTCCTTGTTTTTTCTGGAGACCCTCCTGCAGGTAACTTTCAAATTCGGGGCTGAAGCTGACCCGGCGTAGGATATCATCCGGACGGTTTACGGCACGATAAAAGTCATATATACACCGTCCAGCCATACACACGGTTGCACGTGCTGCCTGGTCCAGCTCATCCGCCGAGAGTTTCCCCTGGCTCACTACCCATTGATTGGCGCGAATCGCCTGCACCATCTTGGCCTTTCGCTGGCTGGTGATGGAAGCAGCAACCAGATCAGCAATCCGGTAAGCGGCACCCGTGGGGATGCTTTTCCCTAAAATCAAGGCTAACCCTATTCCCAAGCGGCTAATGAACAGTGGTTGCAAGTCCATGTTAATCTATTATATATGAGTCCACTGAAAAAACTCAATAATCTCACGCAAAGACAATCCCTTAATGTCATTGCGAGTAGCTCCACAGCGCTGACGCGCCCTTCTTTCCGCAAGAAACGGAGTGGAGTTTCTTAGGAGCTCCACAGCGCTGACGTGCCCTTCTTTCCGCAAGAAACGGAGTGGAGTTTCTTAGGAGCGTGGGTGCTTATGCACCCCCATGCGAAGCAATCTCCTGCCAGGCGAGAGGGGGGATTGCTTCGTCGGCCTGGCGGCCTCCTCGCAAAGATATTCATTATTAAGTCATCATGATAATCTGTATTCATCTGTGTCATCTGTGGTTATTTTTCAGGGCAGATATCATGTCTGCTGAACACCGCAAATCATGAAAATGTGGTATTTTCAAGAAAGTCATCTATAGTAACCCTAAACTATCCTTCTGGATGCAGTTAAACGGGAACGAAGAATAGAGTATAATAAAATCACGATGCAATTCCTGGTATTATTTCAGGGAAAAGGAGCCAAGCGATGGATGGAACCACATTCGAATTCAGCGCATTATCTGCAGAACAACTGGCCGCGCTGAATGACAAACAAAAAGCCATTTTCCAAATGCTTTCCTCCAGTGACCAGGCTTTCTTCGCCAGCACATTTACCCCCAAGGATTTACCCGGCGCTCTGAACAGGAAAGGTGAGATCATAGAGCGTGACCAGGACCGGCGGAATCAGCTTGATGAACTCCAGGCGAAGTTCGCTAAAATCGACTCTGACCCGAGCCTCAGCCAGAACAGTTCGCTTGACCTGGGTGATCTTGTCGCCGGTGCGGCTGCTGCGCTTGGATTGGGTGTGGCTGCTGGCGCTATCGCTACAGAAGGAAGTGCAAGCTACCACGGAGTGCCTCCCCGCACGGTTGCAAGAGCACTAGAGAGCAACTTTGGCAACACGCAAACTACCGATGTTGAAGTCGATGGCGAGGAAAACAGCCTTTTGGCTACCATCTATCTCAAATCGCCCGATAACTATGTGCCCGCGCTGACTGTTTCTCTGGTACAGACTGCCGATTCTTTAGAGGTCAAAGTCAGCGACCTCACCTCTGAAAGCCTGCTTGAGGCTGCTAAAGAAGGTGGAAAAAAGCTGCTGAACCTGGCTGGGAAAGGGCTGCAATTCTGGCTGAGAAGAAAACAAGCCTCAGTGGGTGAGGCGATGGATGTGGCCCAATCAGCACTGAATACCGTTTTTGATGCTGCCCAAGCCGCCAAGGATCTAAAGCTCCAGGACCGGGTTTGGCAGGTGATCAAAGAGACAGCTGAGGTGCGTGAGAAGGCTTATATGATTGAAGAAGAACGCGCTCACCAGGAACGCCAAGATGTGATAGATGCCTGGTACGATTACAATAATTGTCCCCAATGCGGTGTAGCCTATTCCGCGGATGGCGCCCAATGCAAGGTCTGTGGTAGAGCCCGCAACAGCCCACCCTCTCAGCCTGATCCGCGCAATGTCTAAAGCCATGGACTTGAAAGAAGCCAAGGCAATTATCCTGCATTTACTGCAAAGCCAGGGCAAAGCTAAAAACAGCGACATGATCCAGGCCATCAAAGGTGATGCTGCGCTGTTTGAGCTGGTGCGGGAGGATTTGATTTTTAATGACCTGGCTGAAGATAAGAAAAATGTTGGCCTGGTCTATCTCGGTCCTGGTGTATCCACCGGCAGTCCAGTCGTAGTAGAGGCCAAGAAACCCGGTAGCGCTCGTGCTCTGATTGCCGGCCCGGCAAGCAGAGATGCGACAAAAACCCCTGCCCCAGTAACATCTAAGCCTGCAACCGAACCAACGATTGAAGGAGGGACAAAACCATCAATTGAAATGCAGCCGGCAACCCAGCCAGAGGCAGAAGAGGTGACAAAACCGACTCAATTGATGGCCACTCAAATCAAGAAAGATGTTGGCCAAGCCTACCTCAGTCCTGGCGCGTTTGCCCGCGGTTCAAAAGCCAGGAAACCTCGTACCTTTCATTTTCCAGATGCCAGCCCGGCCAGCGGAGAGACGGAAAAAACCCCTGCTCTGCCAAGCTCTAAACCAGCCATTGAAGCGATGATTGAAAAAGCAATAACGTCCTTGGTTGACACGCGGCCGGCCGCCCAGCCAGAAGCAACTGAATCAATGATTGAAAAGGCAACAAGTATGGGCGGGTCTGTTTTATTGACCATAGATGGCGGTATTTTCCGCCAAGCGACTTCCTGTCGCCCGCCCCTAACTTCGATTGACACGCAACCGGTCGCCCATCTAGAAGCAGAAGAGGTGACAAAACCGGCTAAATTGATGGTCGCTAAAAAATGGATCGAACTCGCTGTCATGCTGGCAAATTTCAATTTCATCCGCGATAGGTGTGCAACCGGGAGGATTAAAGAACTGATCGAGGACTACAGCGCTGCCGTGCCAGCCATGTGTGAAATCATGCCAGCAGAAGCCCAGGCGCTTTTCCTCATCCAGGGAGTTTTACAACTCTCCATGCCTATCCTGGCGCAGGACAACTCCCAACTAGCCAGCCAACTGGTCGGCCGCTTGCTGGCATTCGAACAGGACGCAGAAGCATTCGCCCTCGTCCGCTCTCTGCTGGAAAGAGCACAAGCCTGGCGTGAAGCTGACTGGCTACGCCCCATCTCACCTACGTTGACGCCCCCTGGTGGTGCTTTATTACGCAGCCTGACTGGTCACAACGGTAAGATCACCGCCATAGCCATGACCGCAGATGGGCGACGCTTGGTATCAGCTTCCGAGGACCAGACTCTGCGAGTATGGGACCTGGAGAGAGGCGCAGAATTTAGCTGTCTCAAAGGCCATGCTCAAAAAGTCCTGGCGGTGGCGATGACGCCAGACGGGCGGATAGCGATCTCGGCCTCTGGTGATAATACCCTAAAGGTATGGGAACTATCCACCCCATCCTCTCCCGGCTCTGTTCTGGGCGACCCCGGAGAGTTGCACACCCTGCAGGGTCACACTTCGCAAGTTAACACGGTAGCGGTCACAGCAGATGGAAGACTGGCAGTCTCAGGTTCAAGCGACAAATCTCTCATAGTATGGGATCTTGAAAGAGGTGTGGAACTGCGCAGCCTGCGTGGTCATGCCGATACTGTTGAAAAAGTGGTCATCACGCCCGATGGGCGACGGGTGGTCTCGGCTTCCGGTGATAAAACCATCCGGGTGTGGGATATCGAAAGTGGAGAACAACTCCAAAACCTGCACGGTTCCCAACACATCATCACCAACCTTATGTTGGCGCCGGACGGGCGCCGGATCACCTCCATCTCTTTCGAAGACCACACGATAAAAATTTGGGATCTTGAAAGCGGTAAGTTACTGCATACCCTGCGAGGACATAACAGCTTTATCGCTGGATTTGCGATCACCCCAGATGAGCAGTTAGCAGTTTCAGCTTCAGGCGATTGGACGCTTAAGATTTGGGACTTTAAAATAGGCCGTGACCTGCGCACCCTCAAAGGCCACACCGCCTCTGTCCGTGCGTTGACAATTACACCGGATGGCAGGTGGGCTGTGTCAGGCTCTGGCGATAAAACCATCAAGCTATGGGATATACAAAGTGGCAGTGAATTATATACCTTCCAGGGCCATACGGATAGTGTTGATTTTATCGCCGTCACCCCTGACGGACGCAGACTAATCTCTGCTTCAAATGATAATACAATAAAAATCTGGGATATCCCGATCTTCCTCTACCCGGGATTGAAATACAATGCCCCGAGGCGCTCCCTGCTATGCCATGCCGATAGCGTCAACGCTCTAGCGGTGACGCCTGACTGGTGCCAGCTAGTTTCGGCTTCCAGCGATGCCACTCTCAAACTTTGGGACCTGGCCAGTGGAACAGAACTACTCACCTTTCAAAGCCACCCTGCCCCCATCTACACCGTAGCAGTAACGCCAGACGGTAAACAGATAGTTGCCGGTGGGTACGGCATCAAAACCTGGGAACTGGATAGCAATGCCAAACCTCTCTCCTTTGTAACGCCGGATTGGTTATACGCTCTGGCTGTGACCCCAAATGGGCAATGGGTGATAGCGGGATCGTTTGAACACACCCTCAAGCTCTGGGAATTAGCCAGCGGGCGTGAGCTGGGTATTCTGGGCAGACCCCGCACCCGTCCTTCCTTGGTCCAATCCATAGCTGTGACTCCTGATGGACAGCGGGCAATTTCCGCCGCCCTCGATAAAACCCTGAAGGTCTGGGACCTGAAAGGCGGCTATGAGCTGGGCACATGGAGGGGCCATACCGATGGGGTAACGGCGGTGGCGGTGACCCCAGATGGCCAGCGCGCCATCTCAGCTTCAGCCGACCAGACGATCAAGATCTGGGATCTTGCAAGTGGTAAAGAAACGGCTACCCTGCGCGGCCACACCGCAGCGGTAAAATCCGTCGCCATCAGCCCTGATGGTCGCCAGATGGTTTCAACAGGTGAGGATAAAACCGTCAAGGTTTGGGAGCTGGCATCCGGTAAAGTCCTGGCCAGCTTCATCGCTGATGGGAAGATGTTCACCTGCACAGTTTCCAAGGATGGCAAAACAATCTTTAGTGCAGGCGAATCTGGTTGGGTGCATTTCTTGCGACTCGAGGGGGCGAATCAACCTGCACGCTGATGGTGCAACCAAAAGCTATGGATTACGTAAATATATAGTAGATAGCGGGAGTAACCCTGGTGCGTCTTTTCGGACCAAACGGGTGTTTCGCACGCTGCACACAGGAATACCCCGTAAAGCGTGGAGGATATGGACTATGATTATAGGATTGATTAAATTGATCTTCGGCCTCATCGGCGGCTTGATTGGTCTGGTCATGGGCATCATTGGAGGGGTTTTGGGCCTGGTAGCTGGGATTCTCGGCATCGTCTTTGGCGCAATCGTGACGGTGCTCATCATCATCCTGTTACCGTTGGGATTACTTCTGCTGATCTTCTAGGGTCAGCCTTAAGGAGTACCGAAAATGCCTACAGAAAAACGTGAAGTGAGTAACTTTAATCAGGTCGTCTTGCAGGGTATTGGCCATCTGATCATCACTCAGGGTGAAAACGAGGCGCTTACGGTCGAAGCTGATGAGGACTTGCTTGCCAAGATCATCACGGAAGTGCGAGGCGAGAAGCTGTACCTCAGCTTGGGCAAGGACTGGCTGGACAGGCTCACCAGCCTTGCCACCCTGTTTGAGAACCGGCAAATTAAATATAACCTAACGATAAAGAATATCACTGGGGTGCAGATCGCCGGTAAAGGCAGCCTGGAAGCGGCAAGCATCCAAACTGATCGCCTGGAATTGAAAATTGATGGTATGGGAGAGGCCCAGATTGGCACGCTCACCTGCCAAAGGCTGGATGTGCATATCGATGGCACGGGCAAGATTACCGCCTCGGGCCAGGCTACCGAGCAGGCGATCTGGATTGCCGGAATGGGGGAATACCGTACGCCTGAACTGCAAAGCCAAAAGGTCAAGATGCAAATCAGCGGTCAGGGGAACGCCATCCTTCGTGTGCAAGAGTCACTGGATGTGAATATTGCCGGCATGGGCCATGTGGAATATTATGGCAGCCCCCGGCTCAACCAGAGCATCCAGGGGATGGGCAGCATAAAACAAATCGGGTGAATTCCAACGGTGGGCGTCAGCCGCTGGCGCGGGTCTGGGAAGAGCCGGTCGCAAACCCGAACGCCTGCGAGCAACACTCGCCGGCATTGGCGGCGCGTAGCGCCAGTCGGCTGAACGCAATGTTAGCCCTGCATCCCCTCAAGTCCGCTTTTAATGAGAGAGCAGGCGTCAGGCACTCAGATAGCCACTGCCTGTGGCCACGGCTCTCGGCGCGCCTGGGTCCACAGCGTGTTCACGTAGTTCAGCGCGAAGTGGTTCTGCGCCAGATGAAGCCAGAACGCGCCCGGCTCTGTGAGTTCGAGGCACCCGCCATTGCGAACCGCAAGCCCGGCCCGTTCCATGACTCTCAGCCACCGGCGGGCCTTGGGCGCGTCATGACCAAGAACCGCATCGAGGTCGTCCAGCGGGATGCGCGTGTCGTAGAAACGCCAGTACAGCCACCACCAGCCAGACATCTCACCAGCGAACGGCATGCGCAGGGCGATCGCCGTGCGCCCGTCGCACGTTGTGTGGATCCAACTGTTGAGATCGAATGTGTTAAGCACGAACCCGTCGGGCAGATGCGATCCGGCGCCGGGGCCGACCCCTATGTAGCCATCCCTAGTGACCGAGGAATATCGCGGGACGGCGCCTCGCTTGAAGCTCCAAACCGACACCCGTTGGAAGTCGCGTTCCGCGCACCACCCGCTGATAGCCCGGTAGTGCGCCCGGCGCACGCGCAGATCTGGCATGCGCACGGCGGTCAGGCGCAGGTACTCGCCAACCGAGGTGTAAGGGAACGTGAAGAGCGGGTAGGTGGTAAGCTGGTTCGCACCGAGCTGTGCGGCGCGGGCCAGATCGGTCGCCACGTCGTCGGCGGACTGGCCAGGCAGGGCAAACATGATATCCACATTGACGGAGGCGAAGCCGCCCTGTGCGAGCAGCCCAAGCGCGTGCTCCGCGGCGGGTGGCTCGTAGCGGCGTCCTAGGAAGGCGAGGTGCCTGGGATGGAAGGACTGCACGCCAAGCGAAACGAGCGCAACGCCGGCGCTGTGCAGCCGCCGCACGGTCTCCTCGTCCACGTCGGCGGGGTTTGTCTCGATGCAGATGTCGCCTGTCAGGCGGAAGCGCTGGCGCACGCGCATCAGCACACGGGCGACGCTGTCCAGCGCCAGCGTCGGCGTGCCTCCGCCGATGTATACGCTCGTGATCTCGGCCGGCCCAACTGCATCGGCCCACCAGTCCACCTCGGCGATTGCCGCTCTTGTGTAGGGTTCCACCAGCGTCTCGCGATAAGGCACTTTGGTGTAGGGGCAATAAGGACAAAAGTGGCGACAGAAGGGCACGTGCAGATACAGCGAAGTGCGCTCAATGTGCGGCGGGGTCCAGTCCCGTGAGGGCCGCTCGAAAACCCAGCGTTGTTGGGACCCCACAAGGTAGCGGCGAATGGAGCGCGTGATTAGGCGTGATAGCCGATAGCCCGGGCCGTTCACCAGTACCTCGTCATGCCGAGCAGCGCGCTCAGACGCAGGCGTTGAAACTCCGTGAGCTCGATGCATGCCGCATAGCCGCAGTCCGTGCATACCTCGTCGGAGGCACGACAGCACACCGACTCGCCGTCAACGTCCACAACGCGCGCTATTGTCGGGCGCCTTGGCCAGTCGCCAGACTTGAGCGCCAGCAGGCCGGCCCGTGAGTTGAGGATCGGCAGCCCGGCTCGGATGCAGTCGAGGAGCCGGTTAACGATCGGCGCGCGCTCCTCGGCGGTTAGGAATAGCTCGTCGCGCCCGTAATAAGGCGTGTGGAAGTAGAACATGACACCGATGATGGGGAATTTCGTTTCCTCCACCCACTGCAGAAACGGCTCGACGCCCTCCGCGGTATTGCGGTCAATCACGTAGATGACGGCGACCTTGGGGTGCGAACCCGTGCGAACAACGTGTTCGACCTGATAAAAGTGATTGCCGCGCCGTATATCAAAGGTGCCAGGCAACCCATCCATACTGACCCAGACGAGATCAGCCGAGGTTTCGAGTCCAAGCAGGCCGTTGGTGTAGACATGCACGTGGAAGAAACCAATCCGTTTCGCCTCGGCAACCGCGTCCTTGAGTGTGTGGTCTGCGTCGCGCCACAGCATGGGTTCCCCGCCGCTGAAGTACAGCTCGCGGAACCCGCGGCTCCACGCGTCCTGCATCGCGGTGACCAGTTGATCCCAGGTCATATCGGGA
>Ga0315284_10016436_pt1 | contig 10503 bp, 7 predicted proteins | sample YL17G09_16_MG_FD_203696 | JGI IMG/M metagenome (GOLD analysis project Ga0315284, IMG submission 203696) | Sediment microbial communities from Yellowstone Lake, YNP, Wyoming, USA - YL17G09_16 | ecosystem: Environmental > Aquatic > Freshwater > Lake > Sediment | place: USA: Wyoming | collected...
GCCGGCCACCTGGTCCTTGGGCGGCGTATAGGTTTCACGGCAATCGGCACAGATGCGGCGGACCAGCCGCTGCGAAATCGACGCCAGGACCGTCGAGGCGATGAGGAACGGCGGCACGTCGAGGTCCCGCAGGCGCGCCAGCGTGCTGGCCGCATCGTTCGCGTGCAGCGTCGAGAACACCAGGTGCCCCGTCATGGCGGCCTGGACGCCCAAACGGGCCGTCTCCGTGTCGCGGATCTCGCCCACCATCACGATGTCGGGGTCTTGCCTCAGAACCGTCCTCAAGGCGCTCGCGAACGAAAGACCCGCCGCCTCGTTCACCTGAATCTGGTTCACGTGGTCCAGCCAGTATTCGACCGGGTCCTCGATGGTGGTCACGTTGAGGCCGAGGCGGTCCACGTCCTGAAGGGCGGCGTAGAGCGTCGTCGTCTTACCGCTGCCCGTCGGACCCGTCAGGAGAATCATTCCGTACGGGTGCGCAATCAGGTCGGCGAACACTTTCTGCTGGGTCTCGGTCATTCCCAACTGGCCGAGGGTCAGCGCCCCGGAGGACTTATTCAGCAAGCGGATGGCGACCTTTTCACCGCGAACCGTCAGCAGCGTCGAGACGCGCAGGTCGTATTCGGCGCCCTCGATTCGGACGCTGATGCGTCCGTCCTGCGGCATGCGGTGCTCGGTGATGTCCAGCCCCGAGAGCAACTTGATGCGCGAGACGACTTCCTCCTGAAGTTGCCCGGAGACGGACATGACCTCGCGCAGCAAACCATCGAGGCGGTAGCGGACGGTCAGGTCGTCCCCGACGGGTTCGACGTGGATGTCACTGGCGCCTTGCCGCGCCGCTCCGCGGACGATGCTGTCCACGAGGCGCACCGCCGGCGCGTCGCGCTCGCCGCCGAGGCGCTCGTCCAGCGAAATGGCTCCCCCCGTCGAACGCCGACCGCCGGATGTCGCCGCCTCGCCGAAGGATTCGTCGAAACTGCGATCCACCGTAAAGTACCGTTCGATGGCCCGGCGAATCTCGCGCTCCGGCGCCAGGATCGGCTGAATGCGGTGCCCGGACACCATCTCCATCTGGTCCAGGACCGCCAGGTCCAGCGGCCCGCAGGTCGCCAGCACCAGTTCGCCGTCCTCGACCCGGACCGGGACGGCGCGATATTGGCGCACGAGCCCTTCGGGAAGGATGCGGACAATGTTGGGGTCAACGAGCAGTTTGCCGACCGCCAGCGGCTCCAACTCGAGCCGAGGATACGAGCGGTCGTTGGCCGAACCGTCCGCAACCGGCGAACCCAAAGCCTCCCCTTCCGGGGGGTCGGTGGCGACGCCCGCGTCGCTGTCCGCACAGCGAGATCTCGCCGTAGGCGGACGAGGCGTGCCTGCGTCCGTATGCGGTCCGGCAACAGGTTGTCCTACAGCACGCGACTGCTTCACGGCCATCCTACTGCAGGGGTACTCGCCGCCGTGCTGGGGGTGCGCGCGTACCTCCGGGGATTGACACCGTCTCCCCAAAGGAACGGTTTGTAAACCGGCATATACATCGTCATAGAGTTTGGGCGACTTGAGAGTTCTTCGGGTTCGCCGCCCGCCTTGGCGGGCGCTCGGAACCCGCCTCCGTCAAGGCTACGGCGGAAAGACTAGCCCTCTCCCACCCTTCGACAGGCTCAGGGTGGCCCCGAGCATGGTCGAGGGGCCACCGGGGGAGAGGGAATTGAAACAGCCTCTAACAGCCTTGGAAACGCGGAAAACCGCTCTGGCGGGGTCCGAAAATTGGTGGGCAGGGCCGGAGTTGAACCGGCGACACCGCGATTTTCAGCCGCGTGCTCTACCGCCTGAGCTACCTGCCCCTGTACGCGGCGGGAGCAACTATATCTGCGGATGACCGGCTTGTCAACCGCGCCGCGCGCCGCTCCTGAAGGTCACTTTTTGGCCTGAAGGTCAAAACTCCTCGTCCGGCTCACCGGCAGGTTTGACACCGCCCTCGCGAGCCTCCTCCGCCGGGGTCAACATGGCCCGGAGCCGCCGGCGAATCGCCTCGCGATCGAAGACGTCCTCATGCACGGATTCCGCGAGTTCACGACTCACCTCGTCCGCCAAGAGCGGCCGCATCAACTCGTACGCCGCCTCACGCGGGGCCTTCCGATCCACCACTTCGATCACCACGGCCTCGCGCTCGCGCGCCAGCGTGATGAGCGTCCGCCGCTGGCCTTTCGGATCCAGGCGGAAGCATTCCGCCACCACCAGCCGGTTGGGACCGATGACAGGAAGCGACGGCGGAAACGCGAACCACCGGCCCATCCGACCGACGGGCACCATCCGCTCGCGCGGAAACCAGTCGCTTTCCTCAACCGCGACGCCGGCCTTCTTGGCGGCGGCTTCGAGGCCCGGTTCGGCCGCGGCCTCCAGCAGCGCCCGCCCCGCCGACACCGCCGACTCAAACGCCGCCTCCAAACGCACGTCCGCGATGACTTTATCGCGCACCTCGTCCAGCGACGCCGGTTCGTGATTCGCCTCGCAGGCCGTGACGCGAAACGCGTAGGCCCGGCCGTCGGCATCCGTGAACACCTCGCTCAGTTCCCCGACCGCCATTTGCGCCCGTTCCGGCCCCACGAGTTCCGCCAGTGCCAGCGCCTGCTCGGCCAAGCCGCGGTTTTCCCTGGCGGCCCCGCCGACGCCCTCGAGCGCGGCCAGTTGCTCGCCGGTGAGCATATCCGGCACCGCCCGGTATTGGACGACCAGCGCGACGTCCGCCCAGATTCGCAGGTCGGGCGCCGCCCGCATCGAGCGGACTTCGGAGACGTCGGCCTGCAACTTCTCGCGAGCCAGGCGCCCGGCCTCGGTGTCGAGGAGTATCTTGCGAATCTCGTCCCGGACTTCCTCAAGCGGTCGGAACTTTTTCTCCTTCGGTGCGCCGGCAACCGGCGCCGCCTCGTCAGCGCCTTCCTTCTTCGGCTCCTCTTTCACGAGGTAGTCCGGGTCCTTATGGGCTTCGTAATAGGCTTTGACATCCTCGTCGGCCGCGCGCGCCTCGGCATCTTTCTCGAACGCCTTCGGGTCGGCCACGAGATACTCGATCCGGACGCGGTCGGGGATGCGGTAGCCGAAGCCTTTCGGCCCCTGACCGGGAAGGTACTGCTTGCAGGCGTCGAATTGTTTTTGGAGGTCCTCCTCCGACGGTTCGGGCGCCTTGTCGCGGAAATTCTCGGCCTTCAAGACCGCCAGACGCACTTTCATCTTCTCGTCGATCCGCGCGAAGCGGCGCCTGAGTTCGGGCTGAACGGCAACGGCCGTCGTCTCCATCAGCCAATCGACGTAGGCCCGCAAGGTCATGTCCACGCGGAGCGCCTCGTAGAAGAAATCGCGGTCGCCCGCCTCCTGAGCGATTGTCTGCTTCAGGTCCTTGGCCGTCAGGCCCAGTTTATGAAGCGCCTCCAGACGGGCCTCGACCTCCAGACCCGACGCGTCGAATCCCCACTGCCGCGCCTCCCCGTACAGGGCCATCCAGGTCAGCACATCGGCCCCCTGCGGCTTCTCCTCCAGAAAGTCGTTGCCGAGCATAGGCCAGATGCTCCGGCCGGCCGTCTGAAACGACAGGTCGGCCTGGGCTTCCGGCGTCTTGACGGAGGGGGCGAGTTTGTAGAGCAACGTTCGCGCGGCCCGGCCGGCGACCCGGATCTGCCTGTAGAAGGTCGCCAGTTCGCGCTGGCGGACCGGCGCGCCGGCGATCGTGCCGACCTCGGGGTTCCCCTCGCCGCTGACCCAGCCCATCAGTCGGGGCCACACCTTCGAGCCGATGCTCCACAGCACCATGCTCGCCACCGCCAGCACCATGAGCACCATGAAGAACCGCCGGTGCCGCCTGAAAAACGCAAGTTGCATCCGCCCTGTCCTTTCCACGGGTCCGAAACCCGCCGCCCGGAAGACCAATAGGCTAGACGCGGACGCCCGGAAATGCAACCTGAAAACGGCCACCCTACGCGCCGGGGTGCGCCAGTATTTTCCGGCAAACGTTAGGGTCTTAACGCGATGTCGTTCGAGCCGGCGGCGGGAGCCGCCGGCCACGTTCCCTACCGTGGCACATGCCACGCCGCGCGAGCATAACCGGGTGCTTCCGCCGTCGCCCCCGGCACAGCCGGGGCTATGGCGGACAAGCCCGCACCCGGCTCGGGGCGAACGCGCCCATGCCAGAAAATTTTGGCGCACCCTACGCGCCGGCGCGGACGGCGCGGAGCCGGCTCACCTGAATGAGCGCATTCTCGGTCGCCAGTTCTGTGTGGACGTAGCGGCTGATGTGCCGCTGGGCGTCCGCCAGGAGACCGACCGCCCTGAGAAGCGCCTCGCCGGGCCACGCGGCCAGCGCGCGGATGGCCTCCGGCTGGTCGGCATTGACGAGCGGCGGCGTCTCCTCGCCCACCGTCGCCAGGATGAGGGCGTCGCGCAGGGCCGACGCGACGGCCGCCAGGGCCGTCCGCGCCGCCTCGCGCCGCAGCGCGGTCTCCTCGCGGGACTCGCCCGTGACGCCATCCGCCTTCGCGCGCTCGCGTGACCAGGCGGCGATGCGCTCCGCGATGTCGAGCGCTGCCGACTCCTCCATCTCCGCCAGGAGCGGCACCACGGCGCGCTTCAGGTCCCACAGCCCGTTGCCGACCAGCGAAAGGGCGCGCTCGATGCTCCCCCCCGCGAAACGCGAGGCATAGGCGACCTCCGCGTCGGAAACCGCCCCGTCCTCGGGCGCCAGCAGCGCCCGCACCCGCTCGGCGACGAACGCATCCGGCAGCGGCCGGAAACGCACCCACTGACACCGCGACAGGATCGTCGCCGGCAGCCGAGAAACATCCGCGCACAAGAGGATGAGGACGGCGTGGCGCGCCGGTTCCTCGAGGCTCTTCAAGAGCGCGTTCGCCGCCTCTTCGTTCATCAACTCCGCATCGTCCAGCACCGTCACCGTCCGCGGCCCTTCCATCGGCGAGAGGACCACCGATTCGGTCACCACGCGGTCGGGGCTCCCTTCGCGCCGGGCGACGAGCAACAGGCGGAAATCGTTGCGGTCCGGCTCCTTGCGGAACCAGTAAACGTCGGGGTGCGTGCCGCGCTCCACGCGCTCGCAGCAGGAACAAGCACCGCACGAATCATGACCGTCGGGCCCGGCGTCGCGCGGCGTTTCGCAGAGGAGCACCTTCGCCAGTTCCCGCGCCGCCAAGCCTTTCCCGACGCCGCGCGGCCCGACGAAAAGGAAAGCGTGCGGCAGGCGATCCGACGCCACGGCCGCACGCAGCGCCCGGACCGCGCCTTTCTGATGTTTGACCTTATCGAAGGACACGTTTCACCGCCGATTCGATGTCGCGGGCGACCGCGTCCGGCGCGCGCGAAGCGTCCACGACGACAAACCGGTCCGGCCGCTCGCGCGCCATCCGGAGGAACCCCTGGCGGACCTTCTCGTGGTACGCCCGGTCCTTGGATTCCATCCGGTCGCGCGCCCGCGCGATCCGCGAGAACCCGGCCTCGATCTCCAGGTCGAGGAGAATCGTCAGGTCCGGCTCGATGCCGCCGGTCGCCACGCGGCCCATCTCCCAGATGAGGGCCGGCTCGATGCCGCCCGCAAAGCCCTGGTACGCTACGCTCGACGAGACGAACCTTTCGGAGACGACCACCAGTCCGCCCTCGAGCAGCGGCCGGACGATCCGCGCGACCATTTCGGAGCGGCTCGCCATGTAGAGGAACAGTTCCGTGCGGGCATCCATGTCCGGCAGGCGCCTGTCCAGCAGGACCTCGCGGATGCGCTCCGAGACGGGCGTCGAGCCGGGGTCGCGGACCGCTGTGGCCTGGCGCCCCTCTTCGCGCAGGCGCGCGACCAGGCGCTGGACCTGGGTCGTCTTGCCGCACCCTTCGGGCCCGTCGAGTACGATGAACCGGCCTGGAAACGCTTCGGACACGCTAACCCTTTTCGGTTTCAATCCGGCACAGAACCTGGCCGACCTTGATCTCCTCGTCCTCGTCGGCGACGAGTTTCACGATTTTGCCTTCGACGGGACTCGGCACGTCGAACGTGGCCTTGTCGGTGATCATCTGCACGAGGTCGTCGTCCTTCTCGACGTGCTCGCCCACCTCGACGTACCAGAATGAGACGCGGGCCTCTTCACCGGCGTCGTCGCCCAGCGGAGGCAACTTCACTTCCACGACGGCCATCCGTGCGCTCCTCGCCTCAAGAACTCCGTGCGCCTTTCGAGCCGGCGGCGGGAGCCGCCGGTCATGCTCCCCACCGTGGCACGTGCCACGGCCGATCGTATCTAACCGGGTGCTCCCGCACCCGGCTCGAAGATCGCGCGAGTTTTCAAGCCCCGCGGTGAACCCGCCGCGCCCTCCCGAAAGACGCGTTCGGCCTCGTAACTCGACCGGACGAACGGCCCGGCGGCGACCGCGCGGAAACCCATCGCGCGAGCCTCCGCCTCCCACGCCTCGAACTCGGCCGGCTCGACGAAGCGGGCCACCGGCGCGTGCGCCGCCGAGGGCGAAAGGTATTGGCCAATCGTCACGATGTCGCACCCCGCCTCTCGCAGGTCGCCCAGCACCCCGCGCACCTCATCCGGCGTTTCGCCTAATCCTACCATCAAGCCGCTTTTCGTCCACGTTTTCAAGCCCCGAGCCTCCGCCTGCCGCTTGACGTACGCGAGAACTTCGAGGCTCCGGCGATAATCGGCCTCTGGCCGAATGGCCGGATACAGGCGAGGCGCCGTTTCCACGTTGTGATTGAAGATGTCCGGCCGCGCGTCGAGGACCGCATCCAGCGCCGCGCGCGAGCCTTGAAAGTCGGGCGTCAGGACTTCGACGACAACTTGGGGCAGGCGAGCGCGGACCGCGCGGATGGTGCGGGCGAAGTGTCCTGCCCCGCCGTCCGCCAGGTCGTCGCGCGTCACGCTCGTGACGACGACGTGGCGGAGGCCCATGCGTGCGGCGGCTTCGGCGACCGCTTCCGGTTCGTCCTCGCGCGGCGGGCCGGGGGCCGCCGTCGGTATCGCGCAGAACCGGCACGAGCGGGTGCACGATTCGCCGAGAATCAGAAATGTCGCCGTCCCGCGCGCGTAACATTCGGCGAGGTTCGGACAGTGGGCGCCCGAGCAGACGGTCGCGAGGCCGAGGTCGGCCAGCAGGCGGCGGACGCGCGCGGCCTCGTCGCCCGCGGGGATGCGCTTGCGGATCCACGGCGGGAACCGCCTCGCGCGTTTCGCGGCCGATGCTTCAGACCCCATGCTCTGCTCCCGCGGTGCGCCGCGCGCCGGTTTCCTTTTCGGGCGATTCTTGCGAGACGGAACCGGCCCGCGCGCCGTCGAATCCGAAAACGCCCACCATGCATTCTACAAGGGGCGCTTTGACCTCCGCAACGGAGACCTTGCACCCGAGGAGCCGCTCCAGACTCGTCACGCCGCACCCGCGAATGCCGCACGGCACAATGAGGTCGAAGTGCCCAAGGTTCGTCGAGACGTTCAGCGCGAAACCGTGATAGGAAACCCAGCGGGTGACGGCGACGCCGATGGCCGCCACCTTCTCGCCGCCCACCCACACGCCCGTGAGCCCCGCGGCGCGCCGGCCCTCGACGCCGAACCGCGCCAGGAGGCGGATCAGCACCTCCTCCAGGTCCCGCAGGTACCGATGGACGTCGCGGCCATGCAGGTCCAGCCGCAGAATCGGGTAGCCCACGACCTGGCCGGGCCCGTGATAGGTGACGTCGCCGCCGCGGCTCGATTCGTGGACCTCGATGCCCTCGGCCCGAAGGCGGTCGCGCGAGGCGACAAGAGGCGCACCCCGCGTGCTGCGGCCGAGGGTAATTACAGGCGGGAAGTGCTCGACGAGAACGAGGTAAGCCCGTTCTTCGGGGGCGGCCTTGACCCGCTGCACCAGGCGTTTCTGGAGCCTGAGCGTCGGTTCGTAGGCCTCGCGGCCGATGTCGAGGTAGGTGAGTTCGGCCATGGTTCTCAGCCGACGGCGTGCATGGGCAGGCCGAGCCAGGCCTCGGCGGCCTCGAGCACCCCTTCGCTGAAGGTCGGGTGCCCGTGGATGGTTTCGGCGAGTTCCTCAACGGTCAACTCGTGGCGCATGGCGAGCGCGATTTCCTGGACGACGTCGGTCGCGTGGGGACCGATGACGACGGCGCCGAGGATTTCGCCCAGTTCTTCATCGGCGACGATCTTCACGTGGCCGTCCGCTTCGCCGTAGGCGCGGGCCATGCCGCTCGCGCGATACGAAAAGCGCGCGACGCGGACCCGGCCCGATTGTTTTTTCGCGTCGGCCTCCGAGAGCCCGACGGCCGCCACCTCCGGGTGCGTGTACACGCCGGCGGGGACGACCTTGCGGTCGTCGGCGGCCTCGTGACCGGTGGCGTTGTCGGCGGCGACGACGCCCATGCGTCCCGCGAGGTGGGCATACTGGCGCCGCTCGGCACAGTCGCCGACGGCATAAACGCCCACGACGCCGGTCCGGCACCGCTCGTCAACCTTGATGAGGCGGCCGTCGAGTTGGACGCCCAGGGCCTCGAGGCCGAGGTCCTCGGTGTTGGGGATGCGTCCGACGGCGACAAGGGCGCGGGCGGCCTCGACCTTTTCGCCGCCTTCCAGGTGGGCCGTCACGCGATTCTTGCCCGCCTCGACGCGGACGACTTTCGCGCCGGTCCGCACTTTCGCTTCCCGTTTCCTGAGGAGCGCAGAAATCGCCTTGGCCGCGTCCTCGTCGATCGTCGAGGCGAGGCGGTCGAGCATCTCGACGAGCGTCGTCGGGATACCGAGTTCGGCGTAGAGGGTGGCGAACTCGCAGCCGATGATTCCGCCGCCGATGATGAGGACGCTCTCGGGCAGGTCCCCGGCGGTGGTGGCCTCGTCGGTCGTCCAGACGAGGCCGGAGTCCCAGGGCAGGAAGTTCGGGCGTGCGGCCCGGGCGCCGGTCGCAAGGATGACGGCCTTGGCGGCGACGTCTTCTCGCTTGCCTTTCGTTTCAACCGTGAGCCGGCCGGGAGCCGTCAGCCGGCCGCGCCCGCGTATGACATTCACACCCGCGGCCTTCAAAAGTCCCTCGACGCCCTTGCGAAGTCCGGCGACAACCTCGGCGACGCGCTTCATGTAGGCCGGGCCGTCCACCTTGGGCTCTCCGGCCGACAGGCCGAACTCGGCCGCGTGCCGAAGCGTCCAGGCCACTTCGCTGGCACGCAGCATGGCCTTCGTGGGAATGCAGCCGACGTTCAGGCACACACCGCCCAGGTGGCCCATCTCGATGCAGCAGACCTTCGCGCCGCGTCGAGCGGCCCGCAAGGCCGCCTCATAACCGCCGGGCCCGCCGCCCAGCACCGCCACGTCGTAGGAGTTCAAGGCCCTCTCCTTCTTGTTTCCGACCCGAGGGACGCATCGTAGCGGGGCGTGCGGCAAGCGTCAAACGCAAAAGGAAACGGCGGCGGGAACCCGTTCGGCTGCGTCCCGGCGCGCCGGGACCACCGCGCGGCGGGCAAGAATGCCCGCCGCGCTATCCCCTCTCTCGGAGGAGCGGAGTTGACAAAGTAGCGTTAGTCGCCGGCCCTCAGGCCATGTCCACGTCGAGCCGGTCAATGCGGTCGGCGTCGGCGTTGCCGAGGCCGATCTCCTGGGCGTAGGCGACCATCTGGCGTGCGGCGGTCATGGGCCAATCCTTGCCCACGCTCTCCTGCCGCTTCGCTTCCAGGATGCGGATGCCCACCGCGGTCACGGCCACGGGGTCGGTCCCCACGATAAGGCTGCGGAAGTCCCAGCGGTATTGTTCGTTGTCGGCGGGACCGCCCGCGAACAGGGGACGGATGGCGTCCACGATGCAGAGGCGCGTTTTGGTGCGCAGCGGATCCAGGGCGTTCAGTTCCGGCAGGTTCCGGGGCAGCCGCTCCGGCTGCCACCAGTGGAAGGCGGCGGGATTATTCACGCTGCCCAGATGGTTCTTCAGGGCCGCCGAGACGCCCTCGCCCGAATGCGACTTCAGGACCGAAACGTTCACGATGGCCGTCGCATGGTCGGTGTACAGCCGGCGGAGGCGCGTCTGAAGCCCATTCGACGGCAAGGTGAACGGCTCCGAGAATTCGCCGTAAGGCTCGGGCACCACACGGTCCACGACGACGATCCGCTCGGGCTTGACGCCGACCTGTGCCGCCAATTGGGCGGCGACGGCATCGTTGATCTCCGTGTGGCTGTGGAGTGTCGGGGCCCCGATGGAGTTGTGTTTGACGGCGACGAAGTCGTCCTCGCGGCCGACGGTCTGCCAAGCGGCCTTTTCGTCCTGCGCGCCCGAAAGTTCCACGAGTGCCCGGTTGAGCATCTGCCGGACAACCGGCGGATTGACGCGGTACTCCCGGAGGATGACTTCCGGGTGGGTGACGACGACGACCCGGCTGCGGGCGGCGTCGGCCGCCCCGGCGCCTCGCACCGCGAACGACGCCAGGCCCGTCGCGGCCACGGCGCCGGCGGAGAGCATTTGGAGGAAGTCTCGCCGGCTCAGACCGTGGTC
>Ga0315284_10016437_pt1 | contig 10503 bp, 18 predicted proteins | sample YL17G09_16_MG_FD_203696 | JGI IMG/M metagenome (GOLD analysis project Ga0315284, IMG submission 203696) | Sediment microbial communities from Yellowstone Lake, YNP, Wyoming, USA - YL17G09_16 | ecosystem: Environmental > Aquatic > Freshwater > Lake > Sediment | place: USA: Wyoming | collected...
TCGGGAGCCCTTCGCCAGGAGCCACTAACAAGAATACCAGCATCGGGCGTAAACTCACTGTCATGAAAGTACGGGAAGCAGCGGCGGAGGGCTTCATGAAACGGTGAGAGGCCATCGAGTTCAGTCTCTTGCCAGTTCATTAGAACGGTATAGAGGTTCACTCCGTTTGGACAAAGGCGAAGTTCATCAGGGCTAAAAACGCTCCCTGCCTTCGCTTCAGCCAATCGGTAGTCAGAGTACCGATTGAGTTGCCGGTTCTCTTTGAGAGACTGCGAGAGTAGATGGCTCTTCCCTCCTCCGTTCGGACCTACCAGCACAGAGAGCCCCTTGGGGACGTCCCAGCCGACTGTGAGTGATTCCATCAGGTTGTTAGTCATGGTTCATCACCATCCTCAATGAGACGAATAGTAAGCTTTCGGCCCCGAACTCGCTCCAGTATGTTGTGGCTATTTTCGGGAGGTAGATGCCCCAGTAACACGCCAGAGATTGAAACAGGCTCCGTGGATGTATTCTTTACTTGAATCATGGCGGAGTGCCCGACCTGAAAGACGTGACTAAATTGAACAGGGCTAAAGTTGAGCAGCCGATAGAGGGTCGCGTTCACACCGCCCGCGATAAATTCACCCTGTGACTCGACACCAATATTAAAACTCATCACCTTACACTGATCGAGTGCGGAAGAAAATAGCACCAGGCGGCAGACCTGAAAGGTACGTTGAGCAGTGAAGGTGACGTAACCTGACTCTCCTGGCGGGATCTCCAGTGTATTTGAGACAACGACGTAGGTGGAGTCCTGTCGCTCGAACCTTCGAAACAACCAAGCCTCCAGCGCCGCCTCAGTGCGTGCGAGATCCTCTTCAGTCACAGGTTTCTGATCCAAAAACCGATCTGCGGTGCGATACGGGATCCCATCGGTCGGAAACGCAGCGATGGCCTCTACTGAGGCTTCATCAATGTGATCGTCGAGGAGTTTAGTCGGAGACTTATGGCCCAGTAACCCCCGAATTATCTCGATGAGGCTCATTGACCTCGCTCCAGCTTTAACTTGCGTTTGGCAGCCTTGACCTCTGCCTTTTTCGCCCCAGGAGGGCAGCCGAAGTTTGTCAGCTTTCCTCGGATGATCTGGGCGAAGCTGATGCTCTTGACTCGCGGGTCTGCCAGTGCTGCTGCCTGGCTCTCTGGCGTACCGGATCCAGCAAATAGAGTGAGGCTCAGTCGCTGCTCGACGACGAAGCCCTCTGGCACGAAGTTATTCAGATGTGTCTCTATCAATGCAATCATCACAATTTTCTTCCTTCCCTTGGATATGTTCGCTCAAGTGCAGACCATTGCTTATCCGTTAACTTACCTGTCAGAGAGAACTGCTGTCGCACAGAGGCGATGAAATCAGAAACCGAAGTTCCACGATTTTCACATTCGTCCCAAAGCGCGTGAATCAAGTCTATCTCGTCTCCCATTGGAGAGCGTGCGGCTGGGTGATGCTTCGCTGCAAAGTAACTGTGCCTATTACATGACTTGCACATCACAGCGATATGCGGTCCTTTAGGCATAAAGTATGCCTCGGTACCGTTACATCTATGACAATGCCGCGTAAGTCCAGTATATTGCTCCAGCTTTTTCCGAAGATCTGAACTCTCCTCACTTACACGAGAAAAGTGATTCTCATACTGTGTTAATTTTTCTCGTAACTTCAGATTATCTGCGAGTAGTTGCTCAATCGTCTGGCTCATCGCTCCTCCGTCTTCGCTAGACCCTGCTTGAAGCTTAAAAGAGCATCCAGTGAATGATCCCACTCATCGAAGAACCCCACCGGCCAGTGTGGGAACCTCCCGTTCTCGTCAATCTGGAGAAGCTCCGCCGAGTAGCAATCCCCTCCGACATGCTCCTCCGTTTCCATCGCTCGATGGCTGCAGTAGGCCTGGCTCAGGCTCCGTTGGAGTGACTCTTCTTGGTACGAAAAGAAGTAAACGTTGACGTCGGAGTGCGAGAGCATTTGCTTCTTCACCGCCAGGCGCATCGCGTTAAAGATGTGGTCGCTCTGCGTCTCGACAATGACGTTCACGCCAGCAGCGGCGACCCGACAGAGAAAATCTCCGATGATGGTCTGGCCTCTAGGATGAAGAAACAGTTCTGGGGCCTCCGCATAGAAGAAATCGCCGGGTCGAGCTGCGAGTCCACAGAGGATGATCGGCCAGGCGCTTATATAGGGAGAGCCCCGATGCGGCCCCTCAAAAGAGGGGGCTCCTGGGATCGTGAGTTTGAGCCAGCCCGATAACTGCTCCGCAAGGGCGTCTGGTAGCCAACTCAATTGAAGCTGTGGAGCAATTCTAAGATTTTTTGATTTAGCAAGAAGGTTTCGGTATTCGTTGATGTTTCGCTTGGCGTCAGCAGAAAACTTGACAGCACCCTCTGAGATGTCTCTCCAGAGTTCATGGAGAGCGATGGCCTGACCTGCCATCTTCAAGCCGGTTATCAGTGTAAAGGGACGCAGGGGAAGCTTGATCGTCGTGGTCATTCCGTATCCTCCTCCAGAGTGACAAAGCCAATGATGTAGTTGCTCTCGTTCTTAAGGGCTCGACGCTCACCAGGGACGATCCCTGAGAGGGCTTCAGCGTGATAGAGAAAGGAGTTCACCGAATTCTGGTCGATCTCTCCTCTCCCGCTGTTGTCGTCGGGGGAGACGGAAATGATGATTCTCAAGGTGTAGCTCATTGGGGTTCCTCTTCGACAGGAAAGAGGTTCCCTAACTTGGCGACGAGGTCAGGCTGAGTCGCCCACCAGACCTGTAGAGCCTCTTTGAGAAGAGAGGAGATAGAGCACTCCCGGTCGATGGCCACCTTCCGAATCTTTTGAATCGCACCTTGATGAATCTTGATTGTGATTGGTTTTTCGGATACGTCAGACATCGAAACTCCATGGATTCCGTGAGGTGCCGACTACTCTGGATTCTTAATACTCAGGCGACCAGATGAACTCGGATTCACAAGTATCTTTCTACTTGACCACACGGTGTGGTACGTGGTCAAGTGTTAACGGAAACAGCGGGTGGATATGCCTATTTAGGCTAGTCTGCCAATGTCCGATAAGGGATTCCTATCGAACGTTGACGTACTAAGCCACCTGCAGAGGCTATGTATGGAAACAGAAATCATATTATCAGACTCCTCGCGATTGTCCACTCCCAATGTACCCGACTCCCTCGTACAGGCCGGGAGTCGGTATGCTGAGGCAGAACATGCCGTCAGTACACGCGAGGCCTACGCGAAAGATTGGCGCACTTATATAGAGTGGTGTACGCAGGTCAACCTATGCCCCCTCCCCGCTACCCCCGAAACCGTCGCCCTATACTTAACGTATAGAGCCGAGTCTGGGCGAAAGCCCTCCGTCATCGAGCGCGACCTCACCACCATCTCTATGGCGCACCAGAACGCCAACCACGAAAGCCCCCGTAAGTTCGCTGTCGTCAGGCAAGTCATGAAGGGCATCCGCCGCACCAAGGGCACGCACCAGCGACAGGCCACCCCCCTCTTGCCTCGCGACCTAAAAGCCATCAGCCAGGATCTCCCTGAACGACTCTCAGGCCTGAGAGATAGAGCTCTCCTTCTCCTCGGCTTCGCAGGAGCTTTCCGGCGCTCTGAATTGGTTGCCCTCAATGTCGTTGATATTTCCTTCGTTGACGACGGCATGGAGGTCATCGTGCGGCGCTCTAAAACCGATCAAGAAGGCAAGGGGGAGAAGAAGGGCATCCCATTCGGGAGTGACCCTGCTACCTGCCCTGTAAGGGCTTTACGCGCCTGGTTGGCAGAGTCTCAGCTACAGTTCGGTGCGCTCTTTCGCTCCATCGACCAATACGGAAATATTCGACTGGGAAGGCTCACAGGCCATAGTGTCGCTCGCATCATCAAGCAGCGCGCCAAAGAGATTGGGCTGCCTTCAGAGTGCATCAGCGGCCACTCGTTGCGTTCTGGCCTCGCTACCGCAGCAGCTCGCGCTGGCAAGAGCCCGCACGCTATTATGCGGCAGACCGGCCATAAGTCTTTGACCATGGTTCAGAAATACATTCGTGAAGCCACCCTGTTCGCAGATAACGCAGCCTCTGGGATTGGCTTGTAACGATTCACGGGGAGGCTCCCCATCATCGAAAGAGAGAATTGCATGTCGGCAAAGAGTGAGAAAGAACCCATGAAAACCTTCGGGCTAAGCCTGCCAAATGAGGCCCTGAAGAAGATCAAGAAGCGAGCTGTCGATCTTGAGATTACGCCCAGTCAACTCATCCTGAACGTCCTCTGCGAGTGGTGGGGACCCGAGGGGTACAAGGACGACAAAGGCCCGCTCATTACGAAGGTCAACGGAGCCACCAACGGAGTTTCCGCTGAAGAGAAGCTGGAGGTCAGCGATGGAGATTGAAACCGAATCGACGCAGGCGCAGGTGGAGACGCAGATCAAGAACATGGCGACGTCTGCCTTCGCGAATCATCTGATAAAGGGGGAGGCGAGCAACACCTGGCTCTGTCACCGCAGCGACAGCGTGAAATACAGCTTTCGCGTCGTCTTCATACCGAACTACGTGCTCCTCTGCGGAGACATCGCGCCACAGATGTTCTTCTGTCGCAGCGCCGATAGCCTTGGCTGGCTCCTCTCGTCGGCCTCCAATGCCGAGGCCCTCTTTGAGGCTCCGCAGATCGACCAGAAGTGCTTCTATGTCACGGACGCGCTGCTGGTCTGCGAAGAACAGGAGAAAGAGGAGATAAAACTGGAGAACCCCGAAAGAGCACAGTGCTGGAAGTCCCTTAAGCTGAAGTTCTTTCATGGCCTGACGCAGGGGGAAGACCCGATGGACGCCTGGATCTGCGCTGCTCACGCTGTCTTTCACGAGGCAAAGGACGACGTAGGGGTTGGTCCAGGCTCAGACATGCTCTGGCAGCAGCAAGCTCTCTTTACCTTCGTGCGGCTCTACCAACAGAAGCAGCGCGAGATTCCAGTGAGTCGCTTATGAAACCAAAAGACAAAGGCACTAATCCGTTTCATCGCCACATCTTCCCAGTCCAGAGAGTCCTACTTTGCAATCCAGACGGCTCTGGTACCTGGGGGCCAATGGCCCACGAATTTGACGTTGTGGGTATTCATCTGGGCGTAGAGAGCCACCTTCCAGGGCGCCGCACCGCAGATGACAAGAAGCCAGAGCCTTTCCCTGCATCTTCGGAGGACGAGGTCATCCAGAAGATCGTTGATGTTCTGCTTGATGTCATGGACGCTGGGGCGACTGATTATTGCTGCGCTCCAATTGGGGATGATGCCTGCGCTCGAAGGCTGGGGCATGAAGGGGAGTGCTCCAGAGAAGAAGAGCCATCCCCAGATCAGGATAAGGATAAGAATCATGTCAGATAAATTCCAGGGATGCACCGTCCAGTTTACGGACGATCTTCGCAAAGAAGAAGCTGAGGTCATCATCGCCGCGATCCGACAGCTTCGAGGCGTAGCTGCTGTCAGCCTTGGGAAGCCAGTATCTCTCACAGATTGGGCGGCTCGGGCCGGCGTCAGACAAGAACTCACAGCGAAACTCTGGAAAGTATTGAGCGATGAGTAAACGATACCACCTACAGTTTTACTCTGGGGTTAGCTACAGCCATCATGCAGATCCAATTGATCTTAATGCTGAAGGTGTTACTTCTGTGGAGACAATTACATGTACAAAGAAAGATGCCATCGCCAGGGCCAGGGAGATGGCTGCGCTTGTTGTGTATCCTGGCTTAGCAGGGAAGGCGTGGGTGAACATATTTCTTTTTGACCAGAAAACTCAGCCTACACCTGACGGCGGCTCGCAGATTGCGACGCGATTGGTTTTTCTCCAGAGTTTCCTCAATGAGGGAGCCTCCGTTGTCGCTTCTTCCGTTGAGCAGAAGCTAGACCTCGTTGCCCCTGGAGAGAAAGCGCCAAAACGCAAAGCTAAGAAGACCCTCGGTGGAGGGGGATACGAATGATTGATGAATTTGATGACGGCAGAGAATACCCTACAAACATCGTATGGAAGAAGGCCAGGGGATTCTACGCCAACATCGCTATCAGCGTCAGCCTCACTATCAATGAGATCATTGAGAATGGAGTTTCCGTCTCGTGGCCAGACCTGTTCATCGTGAAATCCCGTCTCCGCGCCGAGATCGAAGACTTACAGGCCGAAGTTCGGGAGCGTAAGAAGACCCTCGCCGCGCTCGATAAACTCACTCTACAGAAGGCAGAGCAGACACAGGAGGAGACAGATGGAAACCATCAATAACGGGGCTCGGTCGTGGAAGCACAAGAATCACCATCAAGTAAAGATCGAACTTGTCCAACAAGACGTTCTTCATAAAGGAGTCGACATAGGTACAGAGCCAGGAACCGGTTTTTATGAAGAGAGGAACCTGACGAAGGAACCTATTCATATTGACATGATCGAGATAGGTAAAGTAGGTCGCATCACGCGGATACTGTGCGGCGTACAACTCTACTACTTGCCAGGGCTGATGCGTTTCGCGCCGATGATCTGGCATCCCGACATGGTGCTACGGATTGATGTTGAAACCCCTCATACGTTGGGTTTCGTCAAGCCAGTAGAACTCGTCCTCGTCCTCGCACAGAACGAAAGAATTTGAGCCATGAAAGCTACAAAAACCAAGCCTATCGACCTCACCGTGAGAGGACCAGGGACGCTCCGAATTGGCGAGGGAGAGAACGCCTTCAACTTCGTCGACGTCCAGAGCGATGTCTTCAGTAACACGGCCTGGCGCCTTCGATACGCCCAGGACAGCATCACGAAGTCGGACATGTTCTACATCGCGGAGGCTATGTGCTGCCTCTCCTATCTGATCAATTCAGTGGATTGGCTAGGGAAGGGGGCGGTGAAGGCAAAGTTCGACCGTATTGTCAACGCAACATTTTCAGCACAGTCAGAGAGTGAAGCAGCGGCGCTTGCCGCTAAGGAGCAGACAGATGAATAGTGATATTGAGACAGTATTAAAGCTTATTTCAACTGGTAAGGAAAATATCGAGAAATTCTCGAAGTATCACGCTGGGATGTACTCAGGGCCAATCATTGCGCAGCTCGCTCGTAGGTCGCTGGCGTACATTCAGGACGCCGAGTCGAAGCTGAAGTCCATCGGAGAAATTTCTCTGTTGACGCTGGTTCAAAGCCCGGCAGAAGCGAATCCAGATCCAGCGAAGGTGGCAGCACCGACAACTCCAGTCCCGGTTGCTGAACTTCCGCCGACGCCTGCACCTGAATTCAAGGTGCAGGTCAAGTGGACGGCTATTGAGGCACCCTGCCCGGTCTGCCGCGAAGTCTCCTCCATGGGGCTTACAGCTACGGCTCAACAGGGAAACGGAAAAGCTACCATTGAGTTGATCGTTTGCTCGGAGTGCATCGTCCAGGGGCCTCCTGTCCCAGCAACAGAGAATCAAGACCTGACGATGCTACCCAGTGCTCCACCCTCCGAAGAGGTGGAGGTTCTCAAGTGAAGAAACAAGCCAAGGTCACCTGTCCCTCTTGCCGTGGCAAAGGTACATTCGAAACAAGCTGCTCCATGTGCGGCGACAGCACATTCGATCATTACTGTGACGACGAAACGCTTCCCTGCCGCGAATGCAAGGGGGAGTGTACTGTCATCCAAGACGTTGAACTGGTGGAACCTTGAAATCTTCCCGAAGAGACACCTTAGATCAAACGATGCTGGCCTTTCTGGCGACGCTGGAGGCTCTTTCTGGGCAGGAAGCGGAAGTCTCCTATAGTCCCGATGATGGTCATTTGCAGATGGTTTGGAAGAGTCCTCCAAACCCCTCCTGGCTTGAGCCGATGATCTTCGTGGATTGGGATCATGATGGGGTCGCCTATAGCTGGTGTCCTTCGGAGATTGACGACGGCGATGCCCCCTGGCAGGAGCGCTACGACGTCTGTCTGGGTAGGATTCCGATTGCTTTTGGGCGAGTTCTTCGAGAGTTTGCGAGGATGTACACTTAGGCGCTGCGCACTAACTAGAAAATCGTTACCACTCTCCGATATTTATCTTCGTTCCGAACCTTTTTCAAGCCCAACGCTTTGATCTGCTCCTTCGACACGTCATCGGTCGCCAGTTCAATGGCAGCTCGCCCAAACGAGCCGGGGCGTGGCGTGAGTAATTGCGGCGCACGCTTGTAGCTGCACTGCCAAGCCGTGCCGTTGAAGTTCAAAAAAACCCCGAAGCGTCGTTGATTCTCGGGAGAGAGGCAGGCGCCCACTTCGACCCGGCACGAAGAGATCGGAAGGTCGTTCTGCATCGCAAAGTTCACAGCCTCTGCATACAACTCCTGGGCGCGCTTAACATCCTGCTTAGTGAGCACATATTTCCAAGCAGGGGGCTCCCCTTGAAAGTCCACAACCATGTCCCAGAGGTCAGCGTCGGCTTTCCGTGGCCCGAGGAGGGGATATATTGAGCCGATCTTCTCTTTGAGCGAGTAGACTGTCATCCCATCGTGCATCCCATCCCATTCAGGAATATGGACGAACGTATCCACATTCCAGAATTGATCGAGCAGGATAAAGAACTCGTCATCTCCAGTGCAGCCATATTGACTCTCCCCCACATAGACCAGCCGCTGTCCACCCGCCTGCATGTATCGCTTCAGGACGTCTGCGGCGAAGGATTTTGCGTAAGGAGGCCAACAGAGAAAGAGAGTGTGGTCCGCGTACTGTGCAACGACATCAGGTCCGCCCTTCTGCACGTCAAACCACTGGTACGGCTGCGGGTGCCAATGATTCTTCCCCTCCGATGAGCCTGGGGGATACTCGTCGAACGCTACGATTTCCCCGCCCCCCTTGGTGACCAAACTGGCCCAGTATCCGGTCCCAGCTCCCATCTCAACGATGGGGGAGAGCTCAATGAGAGTGTCGAGAGCATCTTGATTCGGGATGGCCCAGGAGTATTTTGACACCAGAGCATCCCGCGCCGCGTATCGCGCTATGCCATGTCTCGGCTCGTGGAACTCTCTCAGGTATGGATTGTCGATTCTCCCACTCACCGTGTGCGTTTTTTTTACCTTCATCTGCGCCTCGAAAGGGTAGAAACCCTGATGTTTCGCTCGTCGGTCGCGTCTCTTTGGCCTGTTTTCCCTACAGAATTGGAAGCTAAGTGTTGTAGCGTCGGGATAAGTTCTCCCCACACAGGATCAGAGGAACCGCCTGGAGCACGCTTCTTGGGCGTATCATAGATCCCCTGCCAAATAGTTCGCTCCACCTCGGTTACCTTGACCATCCCGTTACTAGCGCTTTTCTTGAGATGACTCAGGGCTTCGTAGATCTCATCCCACACCAGATCGTCAGGGTTTCGGCGCGGAGTATCGTATATCGCCCCTCGAATGGCCGCCTCTACGTTTTCGTAGCGGAGCCATCTTGGGTTATCCTGTCGAGCCCCCACAGTATCCACCTCCGATGGCCCCAGCTTGCCGTCTAGCGTGAAGATGTACTCAATCGCGGAGTGCGTCAGGTAATACGCAGGAACGCCTCTGTAGACCCCTTTGCGATAGAAAACGTTGGGGGCCTTCGCGATAGGCAGATGGCGATCATAGCCGAGCCCCGTCTCCACTTGTTGACGATCCTCATCGTTGGTGTTTGCCACGAAGGTAACTCGGGAGATTCGCGTAGCACGATCCACCATCTTCCGGATGTCCTTGCCGCTGGCGGCATTCAGACAAGCGCCCACATAGCGGTATCGCTTCGCAACTCCTTCCACAGATTGCGGCAGCCCCAATACCTGAGTATTTTTTGATAAATGTCCAGTACCTCGGCACATGTGGCAGACCCGTAGACCGGGGTTCTTGGCGTTGCAGCCATCCTTCCCACAATATACCCGTCCCTGGTGCTCCGCGCAGTCTGGGCAGGGATAGCCTCCTTCACCCGCACAGGCATGGCAGACTTCGTCGGTGGAGTGGGACGGGACGGTGCTTCGCTTGCGACCCATGGGCTTACCGAAGGGCTCTTTAGCGCCAATCTTACCTGCTACTCGGCGCTGACTGGCTCTGGCTAAGGTCCCTGCGATAACGTTTGCGGGAGTATACTCAGGGTGCTCCTGCGCATAATACTCCCGAACCCGACCGGCCTGCCAACGCTGTTCTTTCTCTTGCGCCGCATAATACGCCGCAGAATCCGCCGCATAATACGCCGCAGAATCCGCCGCATAATACGCCGCAGAATCCGCCGCAGAATACGCCGCAGAATCCGCCGCATAATACGCCGCAGAAGACGCCGCAGAAGACGCCGCAGAAGACGCCGCAGAAGACGCCGCAGAAAGTTCGTCTTTGGTGGCCGCCCCTCTTGCGAATCTACGTGCGACTTCTATCGCATGACGGGGGCGTTTATCATTGGGATACTTCGCCTCAAAGTTAGGCAGCACACGCTCTACGCAGTCACAGGCATAGAGCCGCTGGCTCTCTACGCTCAGAGCCTTCACTCCAGCGTCTCTCCAGCCTGCTACCAGCGCTACTTCCAATGCCTGA
>Ga0315284_10016438_pt1 | contig 10503 bp, 6 predicted proteins | sample YL17G09_16_MG_FD_203696 | JGI IMG/M metagenome (GOLD analysis project Ga0315284, IMG submission 203696) | Sediment microbial communities from Yellowstone Lake, YNP, Wyoming, USA - YL17G09_16 | ecosystem: Environmental > Aquatic > Freshwater > Lake > Sediment | place: USA: Wyoming | collected...
CCTATGAGCAGGAAAATGAAGCATCGCGTTGATCCCTCCGTCCCGCACCAGGTGCGCGAGCGCGTCCTCGTGCTGGACTTCGGGTCGCAGTACACCCAATTGATTGCGCGCCGGGTCCGCGAGTGCGGCGTCTACTCCGAGATCGTGCCACATACCGTCTCGCCCCGCGACCTGGCGTCGAACCGGCCGGCGGCGCTCGTCCTGTCGGGCGGCCCGGCCAGCGTGACGGACCGCCTGAGCCCGGCGTGCGACCCGGGCCTCCTGGCCCTGGGCATCCCGGCGCTCGGCATCTGCTACGGCCTCCAACTGATGGCGAAACTCCTGGGCGGGCGCGTCCTTGCGGCCGAGCGGCGCGAGTACGGCCACGCCGCCATCCGCGTCGTCCGCAAGGGCGACCTTTTCAAGGGCCTGCCGTCGCGGCTCCAGGTCTGGATGAGCCACGGAGACCAGGTGACGGAGGTCCCGCGCGGCTTCGAGGTCATGGCCAGGACGGCGACCGCCCCCGTGGCCGCGATGGGCGACCCGCGGCGACGCCTCTACGGCCTCCAGTTCCATCCGGAAGTGGTTCACACGCCGCAGGGCGTCGAAATCCTGCGGAACTTCCTGTTTCGCGTGGCGGGGTGCAAGGGCGGCTGGTCGGCCGAGTCGTTCGTCGAATCAACCGTGTCGGACATCCGCCGCGTCGTCGGCCAGGAGCGCGTCCTGTGTGCCACGAGCGGCGGGGTTGATTCGTCGGTCCTGGCGACGCTGCTGCACCGGGCGGTCGGCGACCGGCTCGACTGCGTGTTCATCAACAACGGCCTCCTGCGGAAGAACGAGGCGGCCAATGTGCCGCGCAATCTCCGCGAGCACGCCGGCATCCGCGTCAACACCGTCAACGCCGAGCGCGCATTCCTGGGCCGGCTGCGCGGCGTGGCGAGCCCGGAGCGGAAGCGCCGGATCATCGGGAAGGTCTTCATCCGGGTCTTCGAGCGCGAGGCGAAGCGGCTGGGGCTGCCCAAGTTCCTGGCCCAGGGGACGCTGTACCCGGACGTCATCGAGAGCCGCTCGGCCCACGGCGGCCCGTCCTCGACCATTAAGACCCACCACAACGTGGGCGGGCTGCCGAAGAACCTGAAGTTCCGCCTGATCGAGCCGTTCCGGTTCCTCTTCAAGGACGAGGTCCGCGAGGTCGGCCGCCAACTCGGCCTGCCCGACAAGATCGTCTGGCGCCACCCGTTCCCCGGGCCGGGCCTGGCGGTGCGGATCGTCGGACCGGTGACGCGGCGGAAACTCGCGATCCTCCGCGAGGCCGACTCGATCTTCCTCGAGGAACTCCACCGCTCGGGCCAGTATCGAAAGGTCTGGCAGGCCCTCTCGGTCCTCCTGCCGGTCAAGGCCGTCGGCGTCATGGGCGACGAGCGGACCTACGCGAACGTCATCGCCCTGCGGGCCGTCACCAGCCGCGACGGCATGACCGCCGACTGGGCCCGCCTGCCGCACGAAACCGTCGCCCGGATCGCCACGCGCATCATCAACGAGGTCAAGGGCGTCAACCGCGTGGTCTACGACGTGAGCAGCAAACCGCCGAGCACGATCGAATGGGAATGACCGAACCGCTTTCGGCACCCGGGCCGGACGCCGGCGGCCTGGTTCCGCCGGTCTGGCTCCTCATCGCGGTGGCTCTCTGCCTGCCGGCGTGGGTCTGGGGCGTGTGGCGGATCATGGTGCGATTGGATGCCGGCGAGGAGCTGCCGGTGCGGCTGCCCCTGCCCGACGGCCGCGCCTACCCGGCGTCACGTATCCCCATGCCGTTCGGCCTCCTCCTCTTCGGCGCGATGTTCCTGACGACGGTCCTGATAGTCACCGTTTATCTTCAGATGGCCGAGCACGGCCTGCTGCCCTGGCGAGACAAGGCCGCCGGCGGCATGTTCAGCCCGGTGATGTTCGCGGTCCAGGTCGTGCCGTCACTCCTGGGGCTGATGGTGGTCATCTGGTTCGGCCGTGGCGTGGCGGGGTCGATCGGCCTGAGGCTGGGCAGCGTCTGGCGAGCCGTGAAGGTGGGCGTGGCCGGCCTGGCGTTCGTCCTGCCGCTGTGCGTGGCGGGGTTGATCCTGACGACGCTCGTCTTCTGGGTGCTTCATCTGCCGACCGAGCAGCACCCGCTGCTTGAGGAACTGTTGAAGCCGGAGAATCACACGACGCGGATCCTGGTCCTGTCGCTCGTCCAGGCGGCCGTTTTGGCCGCCCTGGCCGAGGAGTTCATGTATCGCGGCGTGCTGATGATGAGCCTCTTGAAGTACGTCTCGCCCGGCTGGGCGATCGCCGTCTCGAGCGGCCTGTGGGCGATCGTCCATCTCCAGGGCGAGCCCCAGGCCGTCGGGGCGCTCTTCCTCCTGGGCCTTGCCCTCGGTTACATGGCCTACCGGACGCGGAGCCTCCTGGCGCCGGTCCTCGCGCACGGCCTGTTCAACGCCCTCATGATCCTTGGGCGGTACTACGGCTCGTGAAAAGAACAGTGTTTAACGCAGAGGTCGCAGAGAAGCAAAGACCGGTAACGAAGTAACGCAGTGACGAGGTAACGTAGGCGCCTCGGGCGGTTTCTTTGAATCCGAAATCCGAAATAAAGACGCCGTCCTCTGCGTCTTCTGCGTGCTCTGCGGTGAGATTCAGTTGTTGGAAGGCGCGGGCGGCGGTTCAGGCGCCGGGCCGGCCGGCGGAATGAGCGGAGGCGTCCCTGCGCTGCGCGGCGGGCCTTCCTTGGTCGGTTCGAACAGCGACTCCGGCGCCTCGACCACCTTCGGCGCGACGCGGGCCAGGAGTTCCCTGGCCAGGCGGAGTTGCTCGTGCGGCCAATAGGAGCCGATGGAGACGGTCGAGCCGCCGAAGACCATGCCGACGCCGGCCCGCTCGGCCCCCGGGTCGATCGTGCCGATGCGGTCGGGGTCGGTCCCGCCGCGGATGAGCGACTGCCTCAGGGCGAGCGGCAGGCTGGCGATGAACGAAACGTTCTGGCGCGCGGGCAGGCGTTTTTCGATCTGGGCGAACGCCGCCGGCGGCTCGCCCGGCTTCCCGGCCTTCAGCGCCTTGACGGTGTTTCGGAACAGCGTCTGGTCACTCCCCGTTCCGACCACGCCATAGTTGTTTACGACGGCCATGCGGTAACACAGGCCGTCCGCGCCGTACAGCACCTCCATTCGCTTCCTGAACTGTTCGTGCCGCGCGGGAAGCCCAAACTTCATCCGCGGGATGTAGACGGTCACCGGCACGCCGTCGACGTCCTCGGTCCCGGTGAGGGTTTCGATCCTGAGGTAGAAGTGGAGTTGGTCGGCCAGGTTTTCCCAGGCGGCGGCCAGTTTCTGGATGCCGTCCTGAAACTGCTTCGGGTTGGCGAGTTGATAGATCGAGACGCTGCTGACCAAGCCGTTGCCGGGCGGGGGCGGCGCCGAGATATCCGTGATCCGCGGGCCGAGCGACTCCATGAACGTCCGGACCGCCTCCGTCACCCGTTCCTTGGTCGGGTCGGGCAGCGGCTCCGGCCGCGGCGCCTTCTCGAGGAAGAACTGCGTCGCCTCCAGGACGGCGGCCGTCCGCGACTTCGGGTCCAGTTCGATCCCCGTGACGCTTGCCGCCCTCGTCTCGTCAACCGGCACGAGCGCCGGGGCCTGCGGCACCTGGGCCGAGAGGAACCTGGCCACCGACTCGCCGTCGGCGAACCGGATCCGCATGTCCGCTGCCAGCCCGTCCGCGTCGAACCGCAGCCATCCCTCAAAGACGTCGGTCTGGTCGATGAAATTCGCCAGGCCCAGCATGTACGCCGTGAACATGTCCGCGTACGGCACGACGTCCGGCTGATAGTAGACCTCGCCGCTCGTTGCGCGGAACCAGGATGCGATCTCGTCCGAATAGATCCGCTTGATCTCGTTCACCTTGAGGTAAAGATACGGGCCCGATGCGGCGATCCGGTCCAGCGACTCCGCCGGCAGGCTGTCCACGATGCGGTCGGGCGCCTTCAAGACCGCGTCGAGCGTCCGGAACGAACTCGTCACAAGGGCAAACCTGCCCTGCTTCACGACGTAGCGCGGCCCCTTGGCGCGCGTCAGGGCCCACTGGTCCGGCCCCAGGGGCTCGGCGGCGGCCGCATCGAGCAGTTTGTCCCAGTCGGCCACTGGCAGGACGTAGAGCGTGTAGCGCTGGCGGTACTGCTTCGGGTCGAGCCACACGACAGCGGCCGGGCCGCCGGGGTCGAGCCCCGCGGCGATGTCGGCCCGGATTGCCAGGGCCTCCAGCACCGGATGCTCGCTCTTGCCGAATTTCCAGCCCGTCTCGTCGCCGAACCGCTTGAGGTCGCGCTCGAAGGCGTCGATCTGGGGGACATGCAGGAACCCGATGGCCTCTTTCGGCACCGGTGCGAGGGCCGGCAGCGCGGGCTTCGCCTCGGCCGCCGAGCCCGTCCACATTGCCGCCAAAACCCCCATCGTCAGGCATGCTTTAATGTGCATGAAACCTCCTTGTTGCTTCGCGCGCGACGAGCGTCCCGCCCCGGCAGCGCGCCACGGCGACCTTCCGGTCGCCGCTCGATACGGCTCACGCCGCGCAAAGGCCCGGCGGGCGCGCGATACTATTGTATCGGTCGGACGGGCCGCCGGGTTTATTCATTGATGGCCCGAACCTCGCCGCCTCCTCGTTCCTGCGGCACCACTTGTCATACGGGTGGCCGGGCCAGCCAACGACGCGGCCTGGCGCAAGAAAGGCAACTGCGACAGGAGAACAGGTGATCAGGAGACCGCAGGCGAGCAAGGCATCGGCCCAGGTACATTAACCGTTGGTCAGTTACCATTGCTGTCTCTCCTGCTCTCCTGTTCTCCTGCTCGCCTGCTCTGCGGCGGCTGCGCCGCCGCGTGATACAAGTGGCAACTGACTTTCGTGTCGGGCCGGCCGTCCACCGGAAGGAGGCGCGGCACCTCGACCGGACAGCGACCGAACGCCCACGGGCACCGGGGATGGAACGGGCACCCCGGCGGCGGGTTCATGGCGCTGGGGACTTCGCCGCGCGGCACGATGCGCTCACGCTTCTCATCGGGCCGGCTCTTCGGGACCGCCGACATCAGGCACTTCGTGTACGGGTGAAGCGGGCCGGCGTAGAGGTCGCGGCTCGGGGCCTGCTCGACGATCTTCCCAAGGTACATGACCGCCACGTCGTCCGAGATGTGGCTGACGACCGCCAGATCGTGGGCGATGAAGAGGTACGTCAGGCCGAGTTCATCCTGGAGCCGCTCCAGGAGGTTCAGGATCTGGGCCTGGATCGAGACGTCCAGCGCGCTCACGGGCTCGTCGCAGACGATGAACTTCGGGTCCAGGGCGACGGCCCGGGCGATGCCGATCCGCTGGCGCTGACCGCCGCTGAACTCGTGCGGATAGCGGTTCCGATGGTCGGGGCTCAGGCCGACGCGCTCCAGCAGGCTCGCGACACGCTCTTCGCGCTCCCGGCCGCGCGCCACCCCGTGCACGCTCAGGGCCTCGCCGACGATCGCCCCGACGGTCATCCGGGGGTTGAGGCTGCCGAACGGGTCCTGGAAGATGATCTGCATGTTGCGGCGGAGTCGCCGAAGGTCGCCGGGCTCGAGGTCGAAGACCGCCCTGCCCTCGAAGAACACGCGGCCGCTGGTGGCCGGGATGAGCCGCAGGATCGTCCGTCCGGCCGTCGTCTTGCCGCACCCCGACTCGCCGACCAGGCCGAGGGTCGTGCCCCTGCGGACCCTCAGGGAGATGCCGTCGACGGCCCGGATGTATCCGACGGTCCGGCCGAACAGGCCGCGCCGGACCGGGAAATGGGTCTTGAGGTCCTGGATGTCAACCAGGACGTCGTCCTTCGCTGCGCTATCGCTGGCAATCATGACTTGTAGATGGGCTCCTTGCGTGCTCGCATGTCGGCGAGGCGCTCGCTGTGCCAGCAGGCGGCCCGGTGCCCGTCGGCCTTCGGTTCGAGGGGCGGGTTTGAGGTCGGGCATTTTTCGGCGTCGGCCAGGGGGCACCGCGGATGGAACGGGCATCCCGGCGGGATCCAGAGCGGGTTCGGCACGGTCCCCGGGATCGTCGCCAGCGTGCCGGTCGTCTCGAACGTCGGCCGGCTCCGGAACAGCCCCACCGTGTACGGGTGCATCGGCGAGTCGAACAGGTCGCGGATTTCGGCCCGCTCGACGATGCGGCCGGCGTACATGACGCAGACATGATCGGCGACCTCGGCCACGACGCCCAGGTCGTGCGTAATCAGAAGAATGCTCATCCCGATCTCGTGCCGCAGGGCCCTCAGGAGGTCGAGGATCTGGGCCTGGATGGTGACGTCGAGGGCGGTCGTGGGCTCGTCGGCGATGAGGAGTTGGGGCCCGCAGACCAGGGCCATGGCGATCATCACCCGCTGCCGCATCCCCCCCGACATCTGGTGCGGATATTCCCTGATGCGCGAGGCGGGGTCCGGGATGCCGACCTTGCGGAGCATCTCGACGGCCCGGGCGAGGCCCTCCTGGCGGCCGACCTTCTGGTGGAGCATGACGGCCTCGGCGATCTGGTCGCCGATCGTGAAGACCGGGTTGAGGCTGGTCATCGGTTCCTGGAAGATCATCGAGATGCGGTTGCCGCGCACCCGCCGCATGTCGGATTCCGCGAGCCCGAGAAGGTCCTCGCCTTCGAGGAAGACGCGCCCCGAGACGATCCTTCCGGGCGGGGTCGGCACCAGCCGCAGGATCGAGAGGGCCGTGACTGTCTTGCCGCACCCCGACTCGCCGACGATGGCCACCGTCCGGCCGCGCGGTATCTCGAACGACACGTCCTCGACGGCTCTGGCGATGCCCTCTTCGGTGAAGAACCGCGTCGAGAGGCCCTCGACGGCCAGCAGGATGTCGTCGCGCTCATCCACGCAAGTGCTCCTTGGCTCTGCCGGTTGGCCCCGTGTCTCTTTGCCCCCGGTGTATTCACCGGGGGCGAACCGTTTCGCCCCGGGTGAACACACCCGGGGCACTGACACCCGGGGCGAACCATTATATTTTCAGCCTCGGGTCGATGGCGTCGCGAATGGCCTCGCCCAGGACGTTGTACACAAACACGGTGACGAAGATGGCGGTGCCGGCGGCGCCCCACACCCAGAAGGCGGCGGGGTTCTGTCGGCCGTCGTTCAGGAGTTCGCCCCAACTGGGGGTGTTGACGATCCCCAGGAACGCGACCGTGACCTCCAGGAAGATGGCGCCGGCGATGCCGAAGGTGGCGCCGACGAGGATCGGCGCCAGGCCGTTCGGGATCGCGTGCCTCAGGAGCAGCCGCCACGTCGGAATGCCGAGGGCCCGGGCGGCGATGAGGTAGTCCTCGCCGCGGATGCGCAGGAGTTCGGCCCTCATCAGCCGGTACGAGCCGGTCCAGCCGGTCACGCCGATGACGCCGACGACCGCCCACAGCGGCGGCAGCGACGAGGGCATGACCGTCAGGATGATGATAATCAGGATGAGCGTCGGGATGAACATGAAGATCTCGGCCAGGCGCATCAACACCAGGTCGATCCGCCGGCCGAAGTACCCGCTCATCGAGCCCAGCGTAATGCCGATGGCCGAGCCGATGCCGACCGCCACAAACCCGATGGTCATGGCCGTCCGGGCCCCGTAAAGGATCCGCAGCACCACGTCGGCGCCCAGCCGGTCGGTCCCGAGCGGGTGCTGCCAGGACGGCGCCTGGTTGCGGTGGGCCAGTTCCTCATAACCCGGGTTGCGGCTGGTGGCGATGAGCGGGAACCAGGCCGACTCGGCCTGGGCGCGCCGCTCCAGGAAAAACCCGTACCGCTGCTCGGGGGTGCGAACGAGAAACAGGGCCGCGGTCACCGCCGCCCAGAGGGCGAAGCCGAGCCCGAGGGCACGGACCATCGCGCTCTTGCCCCGCCGGTCGGCCCATGGCCGGAGCAGGCGCGAGGTCAGCGGCAGCGTCACCCCCAGGATGAACGCCGCCATGGCCGAGTACTCGGCGTTGGAGAGGTAATGGAAGAGGGGCCAGGAGGCGCACCCGGCCTCGACCCAGCGGATGGGCACGTCGCCGACGATCAGCGGCGCCACGATCGCCGCCAGGGCCAGCGCGAGGACCACCGCCAGGCTGACCATGGCGGCCCGACGCTTGCGCAACTGGCCCCACACGATCGAACCGTACGACCGCGGCCGCGCCGCCAGTGCCGGTCCGGTTGTCGCACCTGCTGCGCTATTCATACCGCACCCTCGGATCGGCCCAGGCGTACATCACGTCGCCCACCAGGAGGAACAGGAGGGTCAGCGAGCCGTACAGCAGGACGCCGCTCATGATGACCGAAAGGTCATAGGCCTGGGCGGCGCCGACGAACAGAATGCCCGTCCCCTGGATGCTGAAGATCGTCTCGACGACGACGCTGCCGCCCAGCAGGCCCGGCAGCGAGAGGATCGTCACGGTGATCATCGGCAGGAGGCTGTTGCGGAAGGCGTGATGGTAGACGACGCGCCGCTCGGAGAGGCCCTTGGCCCGGGCGGTCCGGACGTAGTCGGCCCGGAGATTCTCCAGGAGACTGGCGCGGCCCAGTTTCGCCAGGTACGCAAAGCCCCCGTACACCAGGCAGGCCACCGGCAGCGTCGCGTGCAACAGCAGGTCCTTCAGGTAGGGCCACCAGCCGAACGTCTGGTAATTCTCTCCGTGGAGCCCGCCGACGGGGAACCACCACAGGCCCTTTCCTCCGACGACCAGGAACGTGAGGACGAGCGATCCGGCCAGAACGACCGGGATGCTCCAGAGCCCCAGGAGCACGTACGAGGAGCCGACGTCGAACCACTTGCCCCGGTAACGTGCGGCCGCCAGGCCCGCCGGAATCGCCACGGCGAAAACCAGGATCTCGGCGATGACATTCAGCGTGAACGTCACGGGAATCCGGTCGAGGATGATCCAGAAAGGGTTTTTGCTGCCGTTGGCGCGGAGTTCGTCGAGGCCCTTCCATGAACCGGCGAAGGGCTTGGTCTGGCCATACTGCGTCCACCACGACTTCCAGGCGTCGGCGTCGGGGCCGAGGTGCTGCTTGGTGAGGCCCTCGAGGTCGGCCAGCGCCTCGGTCCGGGTCTTTCCCTGCGGCGACTCGAGGTCGGCCAGGGCCTTCTCGACGGCCGGCACGTCCATGCCCCACATCCAGTTCTGGATGCGGCTCAGATAGCCGACGGCCGGGCTGTCCTTGGGCATCCGGTAGACGATGCTCTCCCCGAAGTTGCCCTCGAACAGGTGGACCGTCCATCGGCCGTACCCATAGAAGACGTTGATGACCTTCTCGAGGGGGTCTATCAGATGGTCGCGCGTAAATGTGTAGCGATTGATGTCCCACCAGGCGCGCCACGCAACCGGGTCCTCGGCGAAGTCGAGGCCCGTCAGGCGCGCCAGGTCCTCGGCGGCCTTGGCGCGGTCGGCCTCCTCGGGGCTGCGGAGTTGCCAGATGAGCGGCTCGGCCTCTCGCAGGAGGTCCTGGAGGCGTTTGAGGCGGGCGTCCCATGGGCCGGGCGGTGCGCCGGCTTGCTCGCCGGCCTCCTTTCCGAGGAGGCCCTCGAGGGCGATCTCGGCCTCGGCCCGCCCGGCCGCGTCGGGGCTGGCGGCCTGTTCGATGAGGGGCGCGGCCTCGGCCGCCGCCTTCGTTCGGAGGTTCCACCAGGCCTCCCAGGCCTCGCGGCTCTGGTTGATGTCGAGGCCGGTGAGGCGCTCCAGGTCGGCGGCGGCGCGGGCCCGGATCGCCGGGTTGCCACTCGAAAGGGCCTTGAGGTGCGGCTCGACGTCGGGGCCCCAGAAGTTGACGTCGTTCAGGCCGAGGCGGTCGCGGATCCGGTCGGCGCTCTCGCGCATCGCCTTCGGGTCGATGTTGCCGGACTGGTTGCGGATCATCGCCTCGATCGGGTCGCCCGGCGCCAGGCGGACGATGGCATAGGTCAGGAAGGTCATCCCGATCAGGGTCGGGACCATCAGGAGGAGCCGCTTGACGATGTAGGTTTTCATCGCGCGGCGCCTCCGGCGGGCGGCGGCGGGCCGGGCGGCGCCTCGGCGGAGCCGGGCGGGGGTTCCTCAGCGGCGGCCTTCTTGCCGATCCACCAGTCGTGCCAATCGAGACCACGTTTGTGGACCTTGACGCCTTGGACGCGCGACGAGATCATCTGCAGGCTGGCCGGCGACCAGAGGAACGTGTACGGCTGCTCCTGGTGAAGGATGCGGCTGAAGCGGTGGTAGAGGTCGTTGCGCTGCGTCTCGTCGAGGGTGATGCGCGCGGTCTCGATGAGGCGGTCGGCCTCGGGGTTGCGGAAACTGATGAAGTTCGACCCCTGGTCGGCGATGGACTTCGAGTCCCAGATCTGGTACGGGTCCTCTTCGACCCCGCCGCCGCCCCAGCCCAGGCGGACGGCGTCGAAGTCGCGGTTGTCCAGTTTGGTCGTGAAGACGGCCCAGGTGTAGGCCCGGCTGTTCATGGCGATGCCGACGCGCCGGAACTCCTCGGTCAGG
>Ga0315284_10016439_pt1 | contig 10503 bp, 14 predicted proteins | sample YL17G09_16_MG_FD_203696 | JGI IMG/M metagenome (GOLD analysis project Ga0315284, IMG submission 203696) | Sediment microbial communities from Yellowstone Lake, YNP, Wyoming, USA - YL17G09_16 | ecosystem: Environmental > Aquatic > Freshwater > Lake > Sediment | place: USA: Wyoming | collected...
GTGAAGATGACGAAAATGGTGAAGATGGCGAAGATGGCGAAGATGGCGAAGATGGTGAAGATGACGAAAATGGCGAAGATGGCGAAGATGGCGAAGAAAGTTCTTATTCTTCATCAATATCATTAGCTACAAATAAAAAAGAAAGAAAATATATTTTTACAAGAGGAGATGGAGATGATTTAGAAATACAAATTAAAATTAGACTTGATGAGTATTATAATGGCATAGAAAGAACAATCCAATATTTTGGAGATAAACAAATTAATTTCTGCTATTACCAGAAAATTGATTTAGATGAAACCTATGTCATTCCAGCATATGGTATTGAAAATGGAAATTTAAATATTCATTTCGAATTAGAACTTCCAAAAAGTATCCCATCTGAATTTCTAGATGACTTTAAGAACTTAATGGATAAAATTTATGAAGGTCGTGAAAAACTAGATTTTCAGAATTTAGATTCTGATAAAATTATTCATCTTCTTTCATCATCTGAAGTTCCAGATCAGTTCCATAAGTATCATGATGACGATGATGATAATGATGGTGATATGCCAGGTAAATCAATGAATATGCCTATGCAATGTGCTCAACAATAATTTCTTTTAATAATATATGATTTATATATTATTAGCATTAATCGCAATCATTATTATATTATTTATTACAGCAAATATGCAAATATCATTTTATTCATCTAAATTTGAAAATTTCACATTGTCATCAATCGGCGTTATTCGTGATAAAATAAAATTACATACCAGAAATAATATCATTTCATCTATCAAAAAATATAAAATGAATAAAAAGAATGAAATTGAAGATGTACAAATTGTTGATAATGCTGATCTTTATCAATATCTCGATTAAACTAATTATAATCATCAATATCCCCTCCGAATAGTGATGAAATAAAATCTTCTAATTCTCTATCAACAGTATTATCAATTCTTCCACCACCACCATCACCACTGAAATGGTCATCTCTGTCATCTCCACCATAAGGATAATAATCAACCTCGTATATTTTAACCTTCTTATTATTCATTATATTTAAAAAATCTATTGGTTTTGAACTGTTAACTTCTAACATACCTATGTGAGCATTTACTTTCAAATATTCACCAATATTACTATAAATATTTATCTTTCTTAAAACTGCTTCTATTTTTCTCCGATTGCAAGAGAAAATTACACTGTCTCCCTCTTTTAATCCTTTAAAAAATTTATTATCATCAATCATTCCATTTGTTGCTCTCGATTTTTTTATTTTATCAAAAGTAATTTTATCCAATTCTGCATATACTGTCTTTCCCATGATTTCTAATACTTAATATATTATTATTTTTAAGTTATTTTTAACGACATATATTCCTCTAATGTATTCTTCTTCTGAATTAATGGCTTATCTCTTTTCAATCGTAAATCATTCAATTCATGAAAGCGATTCTCATTATTCAATAATAATGCTTTCTGTCGATGAACACTTACATAATGTGCTACTTCAGTTTGTGGATACATGCATGATACCGGTGGATATAATAGAGTGTATTTTTTGTCAAGAAAATAAAATTGTTCTCTAAATTTTTCTATAGTTAATGGTCCCCCAAATTTCTTCAATAAATTCCGATCCTCCGCTATTTTTACATAAATTATCTTTTTCTCATCACAGCCATTTTCTTTCCCAATCATATCATGTATCTGTTTTGCCAATAAACATAATAAAGAATAATATTCCCATTTTTTAAAATGATATCTCATATCATATCCCGAAAATATATATGCTGCTGCACAATTAAATGAACAAAAATTATCTCTGCAAAAATATTTTCCTCTTATATTTCGCACGGGTATTCCAATAGGCATTGTCTGGAATTTCTCCGTGCAATAAAAACAAGCAATATCTGAGAAACTATCCCACTCTTTTTTATCATCATCTGCCTGAATCATTTTTAATATTTTTACCTTCTTTAACACATTAAAATAATTTTTATTCATTTCTTCAAATCCAATTGTTCTCACATAAATCTCATCATTTTCAATAGATAAATTATTTTCATTAATATTCTGGATCGTCACTAAATCATCATTTTCCTTTATATTCTCTATTTTTTCCTGATTTTTATCTAAAATATTTGCATAATCACTCTGCATATTATTAAATGGCTCATAAGGCATTGGCTCATTTAATATCGGATCATATTTCATTATTCCATCCGTATTTATCAGAATATCATTGTAATTATCACTATTTATTTTATCATCTCCAGGCAAATGTAAAATAATATTATCATCATCTATTTCCAATGGTACTTCCTTATAATTACTTATTACTGTATATGATTTGTCTTTGGGGCGTCGTCCTCTCTTTTTTGGCATGATTTTGCAAGATTCTTCACATTGTTGGGTAGTATTTGCGTTTACACTTGCGCTTACGCTTACACTTTTTTTCTGACTAGGCATATTTAAATCCTTTTACATAAAAAAGCTTTAAGCCGGGGAGAACTACCGTTCAGTCTTAAAGACAAAAAGTCTTTAAGACTCAAGAGATAAAAAGACTACGTCTTTTTATCTGTTCCCCCCTTACCCCCCCATGTCCATATAAATTCGCAAAGAGAATTTATATGAATACAATTCTTAATTTTGCTTTTCGAAATTAAGAATGTTCCAGGGGGGTCCGGGAGGGCACCCAAGTTGCATAAATCCATAGATGGGAGGGGAGATCTGGGGTCCCCAAGTTGCATAGATCCATAGGGGGGGAGGGGGAGAATGCGTAAAAAATGAAATATTAAAAAGATATCTCATATATATATAAAAAGATGCCAGGTTCTATTACTCTTTATATTGGTCCTACAAAAGCTGGAAAAACTACTGAATTATTGCGCTTGTATTACTGTCACTTTACAAAAGAAGATGATATCACAATTGTTTTGCATGATTCTATTGCAAACGATTCTTTTACAAAGGATAATATGAAAATTATACAAACAAACACTATTGAAAATATTGTGTCAAACCCATTATTTTCAAAAAGTAATGTAATATTTATAGATAATTTACAGCTATTTTCTGATTGTTTTATTTTAAATATTCTCGCCAACAAAATGGACAAAAAATTCATTTGCGCAGCACTTGACAATGACTATCAGCGTGTCCCATATGATAATATTATCGATATAATTCCCAAATGTGAGTATGTCTATAAATTAACTGCATTATGCTCACAATTACGAGATACAACCCCAGCTATTTTTTCAACTAGAAGTGGTGATAAATATTTACCTGTTTCAAGAAAATATATTACAAAAAATAATGGCTTTTTTCACATGATTTCAGGATCTATGTTTTCCGGAAAAACTACTGAATTGATCCGCATTTGCAAACAATATCAATCTATTGACAAGAATATATTGTCAATTAATTATTGTAATGATAAAAGATATGATGCAATCGGTAATATTTGCTCACATAATCATGAAGTATTCCAAACAATTCTTTCTCTTTCTAATCTTCAAGATATTTTAACATACCCAAATCTCGAAACTTTTGACGTAATAATGATTGATGAAGTCCAATTCCTTAAAAATGCTCTTCAAACAATCAAAATATTGGTCGAAGAAAAAGGAAAAATTGTAATTGCAAGTGGATTAGATGGAGATTATTTACAAAATCAATTTGGCGAAGTTTGCTATCTTATTGCATTCGCCGATAAATTTACAAAACTAAATGCAGTCTGTAAATTAACAAAAGAAGATGCCAGTTTTTCAAAAAGAATTATTGCAGCAGATTTCACTGAATTTATTGGAGCTGAAGAATCTTATGTAGCTGCTAGTCGATATTCTCTTATGTGCTAGTTAGCTGCTAGTTAGCTGCTAGTTAGCTTCTAGCTCCTCTTTATAATAAATCTCCCCATTTTTTATTAAATAATCTCCGGCTTTTTCATTCTTTTTATTCTGATAAAATAAATTAAATTCCAAATTATGATATTGTTTGGAAATATTCTCCAACCATCCCTCTGGTGGATTATCTCTCGTCAAAAAAGTATAATATATCATATCCATCTCTTTATTAAATAAATCTTTTTCATATTCAATAATGAATGGTTCATTTTTTTGATCTATTAATTCTTCTCCTTCTCCTCTATTTGAATGAATATTTGTATATTTGCGAAAACTTAACCCCTTATTTCCCCAGTTATTTATGGTAAATTTTTTCAAATCATCCCATTTCCCATAAATCTCTAAATGATTCTCACAATTATATTCTCCCATTTTCATAATTTATACACTTTTTTTTAATTCCAGGAAAATTTCATATTTTGTAAAATTCTAATTTATATTTATATACAGGATGCTCTATTCGATAAATTTTTATCATAAATTTATGCAGTTTATTTGATCGATTTAAATTATTTTTTTGTATATTTATCATCATTTTTTTTCGGCGATTATATATATCTACATCATCATTCTCCAATTTTATTAATCCATTTCGGATCGCGTCCAATGGATTTTTTCCATGAATCTGAAATTTTCCTGGATGAGACATAAATTGATACTGTTTCATAGATCCTCCCCCATTAATTGTATATGGATTTTCTACTGGAACTGCTGGTTTTTCCCTAAATTGAGGATATAATTTAGCTATATTTATTTCTCCATTTAGTTGACTAGTTGTTGTTGAATTTGTTGAATTTGCAGTTTCCTGTCCTTGTTTTTGGGGATTATCTGGGTCTAATTCAGGTTGTTTTCTTGACATATTATATTTAAGTTATAGATAAATTATATTTTTCTATCTTTCAAAGAACAAATATATATATTTTTTCCATTTTATTCATTTACATAAATGAATAAATCAATTAATTGAATGTTAATGTTCTTATACCAGTAGTATTATTAAAGTTAATAGTTGCTTTATCAGGACATGATTTGTAAGTTCCATCAAATGTATAACCTTTTGAATCAGTTGTTGATGTAATATTTGCTATATGTAACACTGTATCCACTATTTTACCCTTACTTACAGAACCTTTCTTTACAATAGTGTAAGTTTCTTGAGCATAGAAACTTTCTGTTGTATCAACATATCTTAGAGCATCACCTTGAATAATTAAAATATGGTTTGGATTTTCAAATAAATCATATTCAGTAGAATATGAATAATATTCAACTTTTCCATCAGCAGATAACGTTTGATTTGAAAACGAAATTCTTTCTGAAGTATTTCTATTATATTTATAAATACAAGGCATATTTATATTTTAACAAATATAAAATTTATAAATTTCTGGAAAATAAATATCTAAAGTTCCTTTCTTAATATATTATATTTAATCTATAGATTTTATATTTTTTAGTTCTGAACTAAATATTTCTTTCATTATAGAATCATATTTAACTACAATTGAACGATGATTAATACTAATATTCTGATTATGTATATTTATTGACATTGGAGAATCTAATATAATCGGTGTCCCAATGTATTCGTATTTTTTACCCGTTTCTATATTCTGGAATTCAAATACTAAATATTTCTTTCCATCTAAATTATTAGTAAATTTATAATATTTCATTAATTTATTAAAAATTTTATTTGCAACAACCCCAGGTGATTTTCCCGTATAATTTCCATATTTCTGTCCATTTTCCGGAAAATCAAGAAGTATAAAATTGTATTTTTTTTCTGTCATTATATTATTATTTATCATATTTTTTTATCAATAATTAGTTATTATTACTCATGTTCAGAACCTAAAGATGTTATAACATTCTTAAACTTCTTTACTACTTTCTTAACTTTACCAGTTTTACTATCTTTTAATTCAAGAACAATGTGTTTTGCTAATTTAACTCTTTTACCTTGATAATGATATATTTTCTTATCACTTCCACGGGTTGTTTCTTGAATTGCAAATTTATAAGAGCATTCGCCCTTATCCTGATTCTTCTGGCAAATCTCTGAAAATGCACTAGATGCTTTATCTTTTGGTCCTCTTGTCTGAGGCTTTCCAGATTTTGTTTTTAATGGAAGCTCGTATCTACCACCATCCACTTTCTTACCATTCACACTAACTAATTTGAAAAAACGAGAATCTCCATCTGAACCTCCGTCAAATTCAAATTCTGATTCTGAATAATCACTACCTCCTGATAAATTATTATTATTATTAGGACCTTTTTTGGTGCTTTTATTCTTCTTATTTAAGCTATTTAATAAACTTTCAAGTTTTGTAAGTTCTTTTTGAAACTCATTGTTAGACATTTATATATTTATATATCATATTTTTTTTCTATAAATTTTTATAAAATTTATATTATTTTTATCATCTAAACTTTCTAAATTTAAAACCAAAATATCTCCTTTTCCTCCTTTAAAATATTTTATCGCTTTCCTCTCCAATTTTCTAAATGCATCTTCTATACTATCCCCTTGAATCTTATATTTATTATTTTTATTTTTTCCTCCAGTCTGTCCAGTCTGACTATAACCACTCGTACTCTGTGTAATAACTTGTTGTGTTAAAATTTCATTATTTACTTTTATTTCATCTCCACCCAATACTAGATTGTTATTTACTATCATGTATTGCCCATAAGGATAATAACTATCTATCCATCCCTGTTTAAAATCCTTATTTGTTAAGGCTGCCATATATTATTTAATTTTTTTAAAAAAATATAATTCGTGATCTTTTAATCCCAATCTATCCAATTTCACAATTTCAACAATTTTAAAATAATTTCCCATGATTTTCTCAATAATTTTCCTCTTTTCTGGTATTACTAAATTATGCTTGTAATGTTTCTTCTTTGTAATTGTCCCCTTGTTATCTCTCATCGCAATAATCTCATTATATTGACAAATCACTTTTCCCCTCTTTTCCCACCAACCATCGTGTGTAAAATTCGGAAAATTTGTTATGCCATGTTTTCGCCCTTCGCCGTCTTTCCTCCCAAATGACATATTCTTTGGAGATGCATCTAATATTTCTCTGTCAAAAATATGTATCACTAAATAACCATTCGGTTTCAGCCAATAAAAAAAATTACTTAATATAGTGTCCCAATCTATCATTTTATTATGATATAATGTCTCCTTCAAACATAATATTATCTTAAATTTTTGTCCAGGAAATAACCCTTCATTTTTAATATCCCCTAAAATATATTTACCTAGTGGATTTCTCAATTTAAATATATCTAACATCGCTTCACTTCGATCCACACCAATCACTTTCACACCACTTGAACTTAGATTCTGAAAATGTTTACCAGTCCCCGTCCCTACATCCAATATCTCACCACCTTCTATTCTATGTTTCTCCATAAATTTCAGTATTTCTTTCGCTTCCTCTTTAAATACTTCCGGTTCATCAAATACTTTATCATAAATTTTTGCATACAATTTATCAATTAAATCCTTACTTATTTCTAATGGATTCTCAAAACTCTCTGTATTTGATAAATCAATCAACGAAACTTGTAATTTTTTTCCAATAATATAAAAAATGAGAAGAATAACGACCAAAATTAAAACCGTTATATATAAATAATAATGCCAATGCATATTCTATAAAAGAATAATTTTCTCATTTAAAAAAAACTTGATATCAAAAATTATATACTTAGCCATGTCGAACCTCCCCCCTAACCAGTCCGCTTCTCTTGAAGATTTCAAAGATCAGCTCCCTCCCAAGCAACAAAAAGAATTTGATGAACACCTCGATGTCGAACAAATTAAGTCATTTGTCTATCAACTCCTTACTGAAACTGATTGCCCCGAAGACAACCAAAAGCGTCAAACTAAAAAATACGCTGAATTGCGCGGCAAATATCAGAAAAAATATATGCCCCTTATGATGATATACCCAGCCCTATTCAATATGGTTATTGAAAATGGAAAGAATTTTGATCTCACCCAATTTGAAAAAATGATTGCCATGATTTCAAAAGTCCGGCGCAAGGAAGTCACAGAAGAAGCAGCTTCTCAAAAATTTGGTGAAGAAATGGTTGAGAAGTATGTTAAACCAAAATTGGACTAATATTATAATTTTTTTCAATTTTTGAGTGGACAATAATCACATTCAAGAATCGACATCTTTTTTTTCTGAACTCTCCCCAATTTGCTGAGCATGTAAAGTGATTTCACTTTGGAGGACCTTCAAATTCTTTGTGGGATCATGTTTTTTAAGCTCGGTGATTATCTGATCTGTCATTTCAAGTTTTTTTGATGCTTCCTCATGCAGTTTTACATTTTCTTGATTTTTCCAGTCATTCACCCCCCAGCAGGATCCAACACCCCCGGACACCCAAAGAGTTTGGCGGTGAGTATGAATCTTTCCCCTTAATCTTGTCAAAAGGACTAAAGCTGAACTGATTTTAGTTTTTTTTCCACAACCTATTTCTACAAAGATTTGTTCTGAACCTTCGCCTATAAGGATTTCTTCTGCCATGAAAATGTTGGTTATCCCAATATTTCATTTAATTAGTTTATTTTACTATCAATTTTTCTATAATAGTGAGATTGGACTAATATTATAATTTTTTACAATTCTTGAGTCTTACACTTTCGTCTTTAACTAGACGCGCCAAAAAGGCGGTCAAGAATCGACTTCTTTGCTTCTTGAAGTAATCGCGTGTGGTCAAGCCTCATCCGATGTTTTTGGTCATCAAACACTTTGAGTTGAGCTTTCACACCCTGAATCTGCAAAGTGTTCTCATCCCGAACATCTTTCAAACGCCTTTTAGGGTCATGCTCTCCAAGCTCTCTCATAATCTCACCAATCTTGTTAAGCTCATTTGTAAGTCTTTGATGTTCCGGAAAACTTGAAGACGAATTACTTGACATCCAACAGTTTCTTGCAACACCTCCATCTCTCCATTCATGTTGTCGGGAATCATTTGTTTTCTGCTTATATATTTCTAGATGTCCCAATGCAGCAGAAATTGTAGTTTTATTACCACAACCACTTGATTCAAAGATTCTATCTGAAAATTTTTTTGAAAGTAATTGTAATTCTTCATTGAGTATCCATTTTTCCGGTGGTTCTTTGTAGTCAGCCAGCATTTTTGAGTAGTCCATGAACTTTTGTATGCTTCCACAAACACTTGCATCAAACACGCCTTCCAATTTTCTCTTGGAATCAAAGACACTCTTGTAGAAGATTCGTTCAAAAATGAGCCCAGCAACAAAAGATTTCTCGGAGATTGCTATAAGAGCCGCAATCAACTCCTTCTTGGGACATAGCTTTTTCAGCCTATCACGCCAGAAGTCATATTTGCGAGTAAGTAAGTCAAGATTATCGGCAAGTCTTTTCAAACTTTCGACAGGATGAATTGGAAACTCTGGAGATTCAACAATTCCTCTGAGATGCTCACTTTCAATCGCCAAAATTGCTTCCAGAATAAGTGGCACTATCTCAGCCTGTTTCTCAATCTCATTCAAAATTTGATTGATAGCCTCAAATGCTTCCTCATTTGGCAGTTTCTTCATCAGAAAAGTACAGACATTGGCAATCGCTTTTTTGCTTTCAGTCTCACTGTAATATGGTTGACAGTAATTTTTGAGAAGACAAACAAAAGTTCGGCTTAGTCTTGCAGGTGTGAAGCACGATAAAACTTGAAAATGCTTGAACGCATCCAAATTCTGAAAAATTCGCTTGTTTCGAAAAGAATATTCATTGCAAATACTTTGCATGCCTTCAAAAATGTTGTCAACAATGAACAATGACTCAAAGCTTCTTTCAGAAAAATCTGCAAGAACTACTAAGTACATCGCATCAGGGAATTGATGCATAACTGAATCAATCAGAGCATGGAGTTTTGGTAAAATGTGTGGATTTTGCCCGAAATCAGTTGAAGCCAAATTCAGCAAGCTCAAAAGAACTTTTGCAATCTCTTTCTTCTCTTCAAATTCCTCGCCATCATCTTCTGAAAGGTCATACAGATCTTGGACATCAACTCTAGTCAGCTCAAAATATCGCTGGACCAAAAGCAGGAAATATTCAAACAAGATGCCGGGTTCAATGTCACGACGTCTGTAATCAATTTCATTTCCAAAAAACTCATCAAAACACATGCCACACTCATGTATGTAACCTAACAATTGGAGAAGGTACTGCATGCATGATTCTGATGTCGAAATCGATGACGGGTTGGATACACAGTCGTAATAGTCTCCATCCAGATTGTATTCAAGGAGTCCTTCCGGAGACCTTGAAATTAGCCAATACTTAAAATCAATTTCACTCGGCAATTGCTCGATAAGTTCTTGACTTTTAACAACAAGACCACAATGTTCTTCGGATAGTAGATCCAAAAGATGTTGAGATAACGCGTCCATGAAAATGTCGGTTATTCCAAAATGAGGGTAAATTTATATATATTTACCATCAATTTTTATAAAAAACACAGCTTCTACGACAAGCTCAATAAATACTTCAATCTATTCACAATCCCCAATATTTCATCCCGCAAATTTAATAAGTCTGTATCTTTTTTA
>Ga0315284_10016440_pt1 | contig 10503 bp, 12 predicted proteins | sample YL17G09_16_MG_FD_203696 | JGI IMG/M metagenome (GOLD analysis project Ga0315284, IMG submission 203696) | Sediment microbial communities from Yellowstone Lake, YNP, Wyoming, USA - YL17G09_16 | ecosystem: Environmental > Aquatic > Freshwater > Lake > Sediment | place: USA: Wyoming | collected...
ACCAATGTTTTCTTGTTATTGATTACAACGGGATTGTGGTGGTCAATAACGATAATTTCAAAACCAAGGGAATGGAGCGTCTTTACTCCGAAAACGTCTTCAGGCGTGGAACCGTTATCCAAAACAATGACCAGGGGTTTTTTCTGTCCGTGTCTTTCTATTATTCTTTTGTTTAGAACAACGTCTCTGAAAGCGTCGCTTATTTCGTAAAAAGGAGCTCTGCTGGGAGAACGAAAGATATTGTAGTCCGGATTTATGCCTATTTTTTCCATAAGCATTCTGCAGGAATGAGATATGGCCATTCCCGCATTTATTCCGTCAGAGTCGGAATGATGCCTCATCATTATGGGCTGATTTTCCAAAACGGCCCTTCTTATTCTTTTGGCGATCTTGTAAAAATAGGGCCTTAATTTTTCAAATCTCTTTGATTCTATGCTGAACTTGGTGTTTATCGGTACGCTGTTTTTTTCTATTATGGGGTTGAAATCTATTTTTGATTTCCTTATATCGTCAAGCTCTATCTGCAGTTTTCCCGCTCTTTCGTTCACCCTGCCTGAAATTTCAACAACGTCATCAACGTCAAATTCAGAATCTTTAATCACGGCATCAACGCTGCCGTAGCCGTCGCTTACGGAAAATATTACCGGACCGGGCTGGCTTCTTCTCATTATTTTTACGTTTCCCGAATAATCGTCGCCACCTTTTAAATCAATTATGGTTCTTACCAATCTTTTTGCTGGCGCTCTAAAACCAAAATTTCTTCTCGGTTCAAATTTTTTGTTTTTGTAATCTTTGTCCATTTTCATTTAGTTTATCATGTTTTAGCTATCTTTCAAGCTAAACATTACAGGTTATTGACAGGTACCTAAGATGTACATTATAATGTACATATAGACATTATTAATAAATTTTAATTATATGGATACAGAAACAACTTTATCTATTTCTGAAGCCAGAAAAAAAATATTTAAAATAGCCGAAAAAGTACGAAAATCTGCCGTTCGTTATACCTTAACCGAAAAAGGCAGGCCCAAAGTAGTTATTATGTCCGCCGAAGAATTTGATTCTTGGCAGGAAACTTTAGGCGTGCTGCACGACTTGCCTTCTCTGAAAAAGGATATTAAAAAAGCCGAGAAAGAATACAAAGAGGGGAAATGCCTGACTCTTGAAGAGGTGCTTTCCAAAGAAGGTTTTGTTTTGGCTGATAAATCAAGAAAATAGAAAACATGTACCAGGTGTTTTTATCAAGAAACGCAGAGAAAGACTTAGATAAAATCAATCAAAAAGACAAGCCGCACATTTTTGCGGCTTTGTTTGATTTAGGGAAAAATCCATATTTGGGGAAAAAATTAAAGGGAGAATTTAAGAACTACTATTCTCTTCGAGTAAGCGCTTACAGGATTATTTATAAAATTTATAAAAATAGATTGAATATTTTAGTGGTCAGAATTGGACATCGTCAGGGGATATATCAATAAGGCGGTTTTTTGGTAGAATAAAATATAACAATGAAATTAAATCGAGAAAGGGAAGGAGAAATCTCCATCTTTCTTCACGCGACCCTGTGGGGATTATTTCCCGTTATAACCATTTTGTCCTTCAGTAAATTACCGCCGCTTGTATCTTTGGGAGGAAGTACATTGTTGGCTGCTTTGTTTTTTGCGGTGATTCTTTCAATAAAGAAGAAATGGCATGAGATAAGAAACAAGGAGGCTCTTAAAAACATATTCTGGGCAACTTTTTTTATAGGTGTTCTTTTTTATGTTTTGTATTATTTCGGTTTAAGATACACCAGTGCGGGAAACGCAAGCATTATAGCTTTAACAGAGACCTTTTTTAGCTATTTGTTATTCCATGTCTGGCAAAAAAATTACATTCCAGCTCAGCATATTATTGGTTCGGCATTGATGGTAGTGGGGGCTTTTATTGTTTTGTATCCGAATGCAAGCCATTTTCAATTGGGTGACATTCTGATATTGGGCGCAGCCTTCATCGCTCCCTTCGGCAATTTCTTTCAGCAAAGGGCGCGGAAAATAGTCAGCAGTGAGAGTATTATGTTTGTTCGCAGTTTGATAAGCACCATCGTCATCTTTCTGCTGGCTTATATGTCCAAAGCAAGCTTTTCTTATTATAACTTTAAGAATTCCTTCATTTTTATTTTGATTAACGGCGTTTTCATGTTTGGTTTTTCAAAAATCCTATGGATTGAAGGTATTCACAGGATTAGCGTTACAAAAAGCAATGCTTTGTCTGGTCTTTCTCCCCTTATAACATTATTATTTGCCTGGATCTTTCTGCGGAATTTACCAACTGTTTGGCAGTTATTTTCATTTATTCCGATGTTTCTTGGTTTGATGCTTTTAAGCATTAGGAGGAAAAGCAATAACCTGATACCGGAAGCAGAGATTAAATAATATGAATAAAATTAAAACAATTGCTCTTGATTTAGGGGGTGTATTTTTTAGTGAAGGGAAAAAGGTGGCATCAGAGGTTTTATATCAGAAGTACGGTTATGATAAAGAAATGATTCTTGATTTACTTAACTCTCCAAAAAGTAAGGATCTGCGTAAAGGATTAATTACCGACGAAGAATTCTGGTTATGGGCAACGAGCAAGCTTCCTCAGGGTTACGATGTAAAAATAATTAAAAAAGAATGGTATGACGGCTATATATTAGATGAAAACATCCTCAATTTAGTAAAAAAACTTAAGAATAAATACAAGATTATTGCCTTTTCGGGCAATATCAAAAGCAAGGTTGAATACCTTGATAAGAAATATCATTTCAGGCGGTATTTTGACGCTGAAATCTATTCTTACGACCATTGTTTTGATAAAAAAGAAAAGAAATCATTTGAAATATTAACAAAAGAAACCGGTAATAAATACGAGGAAATATTATTAATAGACGACGATGAAAAACATATCGGGCTTGCGAAGGAACTAGGCATGAATGCCGTTATTTATCAAACGGGTAAGATTGAGAAATTAGAAGAAGCGTTGAGGAGTTTAGGATTTTTAAGGAATTAAGCTGTTTTTTAAAAATATTTTAGGCCGAAAGTAAAAAGCAATACAAGTAGGCTTTTTTTTATTTCCAGCGATTTTAAAATTAAAAAACCCTTAAGCGGATTTTCCGTAAAAGGGAATTTAAAAGGAGAAATTTATATTGGAGGTGCTACAACAAGAAACAAGTCTTGATATTCTTCCTTCTATGCGGTTTGGACAGCATCAAATTAAGTGTCCTGAGGATGTCTATGACGTCTAGGTGGTGGACGATGTCGTCCGAAGGCAAAAGAACCATAAGGAGGAGTTCCGCACCGACTTAATGGTGGCCGTGGCTTTGACTTTCGTTTTGGTGTTTCAATAACCATGGTGATTTCTCTCCGAAAGAGCTTATAGCGAAAAACTTACGTTTTTCGCAGGTAATATTTAATAATACACCAGAGTATTTTATTTGTCAATTAGAGAATAAGGCTTATCGAATACACGACTCCTTGACTTTTTTAATAACTTTAGTATAATATATGATAACCCATTGAGACGATTATTAATTGTTCCAATCGGGCAGTACCGTAATCTGAATGAGGGACTTTTAAAAATTAATATACACTGAACAGTAATTTTTCGTCCCTCGAGCAGCCCTGCTCCGAACAGCCCTTTGTGGGTTACTGGATTTAGTCCAGCGAGCAGGAAGAGGTCTTGGCTTAAAAAGCTGTCCTTGCTCGGGTGGAGAAGAAGAATGAAAGAATTGCCAATACTGAAACACAGAGAAGAAATTATTCAGGCAGTAAGAAATAATCAGGTAACTATCATTGTTGGTCCGACAGGAAGCGGAAAAACAACTCAAATCCCCCAATTTCTTAAAGAAGCCTTTCCCAACGGTCAAAAGGGAAAAATCGGCATAACACAACCCAGGCGAATGGCAGCCACTTCAGTGGCTTATTACGTAGCCGGACAAATGAATTGCAAGATCGGAAAGGAGGTGGGCTATCAAATCCGATTTGATGACCACACCACGGAAGGCACCCTCATAAAATTTATGACTGACGGAATACTGCTCCGGGAAATACAAAGCGACCCCGAACTTTCCGAATACAAAGCTATAATGATTGATGAAGCTCACGAAAGAAGTCTTAATATGGATTTTATCCTCGGACTTCTTAAGGATTTATTGAAAAGACGAAAAGATCTCAAGCTGGTAGTGGGCTCAGCAACCATTGAAGAGAAAAAATTCTCCCAATATTTCGCTGGTGCGCCAGTGATCAACGTATCCGGCCGGATGTATCCGGTAGATGTTCGTTACCTAAACCTACAAAATCAAATATTCTGGGAATCGTCCTACGATAAAGAATTGATAAAAGAAGAAGTTGTTAATGTGGTCGGTGAAATCCATAACTCCGGAGCAAAAGGAGACATCCTGGTTTTCCTGACCGGAGAAGAGGATATCTCTGCCATTGTTAAGGAAATCGAAGAACAAGCATTCCCTGGTCTTGTTTGCTTCCCGCTTTACGGGAACATGAGTTTCGAAGACCAGATGCGGGTTTTTGAACCCATTAATGTCAGAAAGGTTGTTGTAGCAACGAACATTGCGGAGACCAGCGTGACCATTGACGGCATTGTATACGTCGTTGATGCCGGATGGGTTAAACAAAAGAATTTTTATCCGGAGCGAGGAGTAGGAAGTCTGGAAATAGTAAAAATCTCCAGGGCTTCCGCCGAACAGCGAGCCGGAAGGGCAGGTCGAACTCAACCAGGAATCTGCTACAGGCTTTATTCGGAAGAAAGCTTTAACGACCGAGAGGTCTACACAAAGCCGGAGATTCAAAGAACAGATCTGGCGGGCGTAGTCCTGCAGATGAGAATCATAGGCATTTCCAATGTTGAGAACTTCGACTTTATTGATCCTCCTGACAAGGAAATGTTCCATGCTGCTCACGAGACCCTTGTTACCCTGGGCGCCCTGAATGAAAACAACGGCATTACTTTTGTCGGAAGAATGATGGTAAGACTGCCCTTAGAGCCCCGGTTCGGACGAATGGTTTTGGCGGCTCAACAATATGGCTGCATGGACCAGGTCCTGACTATCGTGGCTGCTCTTTCCGGCGTCAGGTCTCTCTTTAATCGGCCGAAAGGAAAAGAGGAAGAAGCAAAAGAGGCTCATCAAAAATTTAAAGATCGCACATCTGACTTTCTTACCCTGCTTAAAATTTATCAGGCCTACTTGGAGACAAAAGATAAAAGAACATGGTGCCGCAACAACTTTCTCAATATGAAGGCTTTAGAGAATATAAGAGACATAAGGAGACAGCTCCAGGATATTGTCTTAAGGGTCGGATTTCCTTCCCATCAAGGGAAACCAGAAGATCTTCACAAGGCTGTTGCTGCTGGTTTGGTTCAGAATATCTGCAGGTCTCTAGCGCACTACCAATACGCAAGAAGAGGAAAAGGAACCATTTTTATTCATCCTGGCTCTTCTCTTTCAGGATCTTTCTTTGGCAATCTCCCGCCATGGATTGTGGCTGCTGAGATTGTACAGACCACCAAACCGTATGCTCGATATTGCTGCGCTATTAATCCCGAATGGATTAGAGAGATTGCTCCTCAATTATGCGAGACAATCATCGAAGTAGTCTCTTTTAATAGAGATACGGGCAAAATTGAGGTAATTGAGCATATCCGCTACGACGGCGAAGAAATCTGCCAGCAGCCGGCGGAGTTAGATGTCAAAACTTTTAAAGAAGAGCAAAGCCGAAGGATAGCTGAAGCAGAAGCCAACGGATGGATAAAACTTTCATTCATCTTTAATATAAAAGAGCTTGATTGGACAGCGGAAAGCGGGGGAATGACATACCTGGCGTTAAGTTCCGATATTCACATAGAAACAGGAAAAACCTATTACTGCTCAGTGAAGACAAAAGAAGACGATGTTTTTTTCAAGATAATTAAGAAGAAATTCGTCAGAATACAATTTGAGGTCTTTGACCTCGAATAAAACAACCCGGCTCTTGTAACATTTTTAATCTTACAAAGCCGGATTTTTTCTTTTTTAAAATAGCCAATAAGGCGTTTTTTTGATAGAATAAATACATTAACATGCAAGTTTTAAAAAATTCAAAATTAATATTATTGGTAGGAGGAGATTGAATCTATGAAAAAACCCATAAGAAAACAAAACAAGAAGGGATTAAAAATAATAGGACGGCCGATTGCTGCTCGTCTTGAACGCAGGGGATTTAGAGAAAAAAGGAAATGAATATGATTAATCCGGAAAAAAGCGCTGGAATTTTAAGAAAAACATTAATTAAGAACAATAAATATTTAATTGCTCAGGTTGGCGGTCAAGGACAAGAAAGAAGAGACAGGAAGATATTGGATGTTTACTTTAGATACAAAGATTACCTTGATCCGATAGAAAACCCTGATTGGTTTTCAGCTCCCTTAAAAGAAGTTTGGTCTCCCAAGTTTTTAGGGTTAAGGGAGAATTTTTTAAATCTAAAGGTTCAAAGAATAAAAAGACTTGAATACCAGAATCCTCCTTATTCGGCTGCTTTCAGATTTTTAGGTGAAAAAGGAGACCCGAGAAAATATGCTAAGGTTTTTACCCTTCAAGTAGGAGGGTGCAATTATGATTGCAATTATTGTTACGTTCCCAATCAACTCAAATCAGGGGATGCCAGATTTGGAAAATATTTTTCAGCCAAAGAAATCGTTGATCATTTTTTAGAGATTAAAAAGCAAAGAAAAGATGAGCAATGGAACGTATTGAGAATAAGCGGGGGAGAGACCTTAACGATTATTCCTGAGATTGTTTTGGATATGGAAAAAGAAATATCTAAAAGGGCGCCTGAAACATATATTTGGATAGATACAAACCTTTCTAATACAAGGCATATTAAACAGTTTGAAAAAGAATTAAAAAAGGTTTTTAACAAAAGAAATGTTGGAGTGGTAGGTTGTTTTAAAGGGGTGGATAAAAATGATTTTTCAATTTTAACTGGTGTTGAACAGAAGTTTTACAAAGAACAGTTTGAAACAGCCAGGATTCTGATTGAAATGGGCGCAGACCTTTATATATATCTGCCGGCTTTAGTTTATGAAGATGATATTGAAAAGAAAATGAAGAGCTTTGTTAAAAAAGCACAAAGAATCCACAAAAATCTGCCTTTGCGGGTGGAAGTTCTTTCTATAATCGATTACCCGGCGGCAATAATGAATATGAAGGAAAAGACTAAAATAGGAAGGCCAATGCCAAAAGTCAGCCAGGGTATCTTCTTTGATTATTGGTATAACAGGGTGCTTCCTAAATTTTATTCAGAAGAAGAATTAAAAAAATACTGCTGCCAAGTCCCTATTTGACAAAAGATATATATTGAGGTATAATAAACAAGTAAGAGAAATATATATGAAAAAGATAACCGAAGAAGAATTAAAGAAGATAAGGGATATAGAGTTCTCCATAAACAGGAATTTATACCTTGTTTCTGGCGCTATTACCATAATAACCATGGTTATGGCCTTGGTGGAGTTTTTCGGCAGGGGAAGCTTTCCTCCTCCGGGAATCAACTTTTTCTACATCGGAGTGGTTTTCCTTTATTCCATTCACAAGGAAATGCTGAGGTGGCTGGAGGAAAAAAGAACCGACAGGCACGGGGAAATATTTGTTTATTCCTGGATTACCTTGACGGTTATACTATACATAGTTGATTTTGCTAAAAAAGGTTATTACACCCATTCTTCCTTGGGACTAACGCTCAATTCTTTAAGCGGTGTTACTTTAACAACTTTGGAAGTTTGCGCTATATTCATTATCACCAAACTGTCCAAGGTGATAAACGTAATTTTAGAAAAGAGATAATAATTTTTAGAACAATTGATCAGAAAACGCGCCAATCGGCGCGTTTTCTTTTCCTTGATTTATTCTAATAATTTGGTATATATATCTTGCCCTTTGTAAATTGAAAATTGGGCAATCGAGGTGAAGGATTGTGAAGAAAGATGTTGTCTTAGTCTTATCTGATGTTATATTACTTGTTGCAATCTCTATCTTTGTTTTAGTGACGGTATATGGCGAAGTTTCCCTTTTATTTTTAAGCGGGATACTGTTTATAACATTTGCAATAACCGGATTTACAATATTAATAATTCGTGATTGGGTTAGGGGATTTAAGAATAAGAACCTTGAAATAATTATCGAAGATTTTACAAAGGAGGTTTCGCTTGAAGAAATCGCACAGGTGGCGTTTGAACACAATTCTAAAATAATATCGTATGTAAAAACAGAAAAAGGAGAAATACTGTTTACCCTCTTAATAAGAAGTGATAGTAGAATATTAAATGAAGGAACATTCTTGGGAACATACTTGGTCAGGCACTTTATTTCCGCTATCTACTATACACCTGTAAATGGATATAAAAGATTTCTCTTCTACGATCACGCACGTGAAACTACAGAATATGACGATTATCACGATGATGATGACCGTCATCACTACGACACCATCTATTCTATTTCTGTGCTGCGATACCCGCATCCTATTACAGAAGTGATATTGCCCCATATTTTTAAAAATATGGAGGGGAAAAATAAATCCCAATAAGGCGTTTCAGTGAAATAAACTGGGCGCTTCTTTTTTTCTTGACAGGTTTGCTTGACTAGAAAAATGCTTTGTGTATATAATTTACTATTATCTAAATTTTAGTTCAGCAATTATTAAAAAACTTTTAAACTCATGACAAAATATTTGACAGCGGAGGGATTGGCGAAACTGAAAAAAGAGTTGGAATATTTGAAAAACGTAAAAAGAAAAGAAGTTTCCGAACAGATTAGCTTTTCTGCTTCTTTCGGAGACTTGAAAGAAAACGCCGCTTACGATACGGCCAAAGAAGAACAGGGATTTATTGAGGGGAGAATTGCCGAACTGGAAGAAGTTCTCAATCAGGCTAAGATTCTCAAAAAAAACGGGGCTGGAACTGTTCAATTGGGTTCCATTGTTTTGGTAAGTTCGCATAACAAAAAAGAAAAATTCCAGATTGTTGAGCCGGAAGAGACTGATATCGATAGGGGAAAGATTTCCTACAAATCTCCTTTGGGAGAAGTGCTTTTGGGCAAGAAAAGGGGAGCTAGGGTTGAGATTGAGGCTCCGGACGGGAAAATAGGTTATCAAATAGTTGAGGTTGCCTAATCATGAATAAAATCATTTTAATCGTTCTAATTTTAATAATCATAGTTTCTCTTTTCTATTTCTTTTCCAATAAGAATAAAAAGGTGGAAGAAAATATAATTCCAACCAATAACGTTCAAAATATTGAAGGCATGAAAGTAGAAACATTAAAACAGGGGGCAGGGGAGGAAGCCAAAAACAATGACAAAGTAACGGTCCATTACACGGGAACCTTGCAGGACGGAACAAAGTTCGATTCCAGTCTGGACAGAAACCAGCCTTTTTCTTTTATTTTAGGAATTGGACAGGTAATACAAGGCTGGGATTTGGGAGTTTTGGGAATGAAGATTGGTGAAAAAAGAAAACTGACAATTCCTTCAGAATTGGGTTACGGCAGCGCAGGAGTGGGACCCATTCCTCCTAATGCTGTTTTAATATTTGAAGTAGAACTCTTGGGAATCAATGAGTAATACGGTCCCAACAAGAATCTTTTTAGTCAAAGGAGTCGGCATCCATAAAGACAAGCTGGCTTCTTTTGAGTTGGCTTTGAGAAGCGCGGGCATAGAAAAATGCAATCTGGTTTACGTTTCCAGCATTTTTCCTCCTAACTGTAAAATGATTTCCAAGGAAGAGGGCTTGAGAGAGTTGAAACCGGGACAGATTACTTTCTGCGTTATGGCCAAGAGTGATACCAATGAGCCCAACAGGTTGTTTGCGGCCGCCATAGGCCTGGCCATGCCCAAAGAGAGCGAAAATTACGGCTATATCTCCGAACATCATTCTTTCGGAGAAACAGCGGAAAAAGCCGGGGAATACGCTGAAGATTTGGCTGCCACCATGCTGGCCACAACCTTGGGAATAGAGTTTGATTTGGATAAAGCCTGGGATGAAAGGGAACAAGTATACAAAGCCAGCGGTAAGATTTTAAAAACTACCCATATCTGTCAGTCGGCCGAAGGAAGCAAAATAGGTTTCTGGACCACCGTTATCTCTGCGGCAATTTTATTGGAATAGTTGTAAAAATTAATACATTGTGATATACATACAAGCGGGTAGAATTACCCGCTTTAATTTTTAAACTTGAATCTTAACAATTTCATTGAGGTGTATTGTGAAAATCAGAAAAATGAATGATGAAGGAACGGATATTTGCTATCGCCTGAAAAGCGGAAAAGAAACCGAAAAAGATGCCATAATGCATTTTACGTTGACAAAAGCGTTGAAAAACTGCTTTTCCGCCCAAGCCCTTCCGTTTCCCATACAGATTGACACAAAACAACTGGAAAAAGAGGTTCATATTCCACCCAAGAGCGAAGGCCAGGTGGTTACGCCGTTTACCTTT
>Ga0315284_10016442_pt1 | contig 10502 bp, 14 predicted proteins | sample YL17G09_16_MG_FD_203696 | JGI IMG/M metagenome (GOLD analysis project Ga0315284, IMG submission 203696) | Sediment microbial communities from Yellowstone Lake, YNP, Wyoming, USA - YL17G09_16 | ecosystem: Environmental > Aquatic > Freshwater > Lake > Sediment | place: USA: Wyoming | collected...
CACAAATATCACAAATAAATCTTTGTTTAAAGAGATGCGGAAAAACTCTTTGAATATGCAATCTTGAATTACAAACAGGGCAATCGTACATGAATTATAAAAGAATTCAAATCCTATAAACTTTTTCTAAACGCCCACACATTTTTTATCATTTTTTAACAACTTTTTTTGAACCAAAAGAAATTTTTTTCATTGTTGAATATTTTGTCGCAAAATAAACAATCAACGATATTAAAATTATTAAGACTATTAATCCCGCCGCCCCAAGAATCCAGTAAATAGGTTTTCCAAGTGTAAATCTAGTTTTCTCAATTAAAACAGGTTCACTTGGAAGGAATTTGTGAATAATGATTGTATTGTTTATAACTTCTCCAACAAGAGTTTTGGGAGCTCTTCCTAATGTCACATCATCAGGCATACAATAATCATCATAATGTGCACTGGTTCCTGAACCCCACATATTATTAATGCAAAAAGAAACTTCTTCTTCAGCAGGATTGCATTTAAACCATCCCCAATTGCATTCAATATCTTCACAGGTTTGATTATATTCTTCTTCACTATGGGGGATAATTGTCCAGCTTCCATCACAAACTTCCATTAATCTCATAATAGGATTACATCTTTTTTCACCAATATTCTCGCATGCACTAGGATTAAAATCAGGATCTATAAAATCAGAACCCCCACAATAGAAATTAAAGAAACTATCTTCTGCGGGATTATTCACAACAAGATTAACAGTTATAACATTTCCCTGACTATCATATATTTCCCACCATCCTCCCTCTGTACAAATTGAAACAGATAACCAATCATAATTACAATATGCTTCTCCTGGATTGCACATAAAATAATCTCCACAATAACCGTTCTGATATAATTCCTCATCTATTACATATGCTCCAAAATCATTACAACTATAAGGAATTCCATCGTAACATTCTGTAGATTCATACATCGGATCACATTCATATTCTCCTCCCCCACAATAACTATAAAAATCTTCTGCAGTATAATAAGGTGGACTCCACACCCCTCTTTCACAAACAGAATAACTATAATCATAATAGTTACATATGAAATCTTCATCAGTGCATTCTCCTCCACAAATTGAATTATAATCGGCAAACAAGGGCGTCAATACACCTCCTATGCATGCATAAACATATTCTGTCATAGGATTACATAAAGGATAAATATCAGAAGGACACGACATTTCAGGGGGTAGGCAATCCGGTGTTTCCCCGGGATTATATTGAGGAGGACATGTAGAACACGCACCACCACAATCAACTCCAGTCTCTCCTAAATTAAATTCCATTATCCCATTTGCACAATGACCTGAATTATAATTATTATTAATTACTGTCTTTGTGTTTTCAAAATTTCCATATGCCCTAACAATATTACTTGAATTGCCTTCTTCAATTCCTTTTAATTCCTTAAATTTAAGAGAATAAGTTCCCAACTGAGTTCCAACATTCATACGATAAACTACAATTAAATTTACAGGATCTTCATCAACATAAAAATCATTTAAATCAATTATCAAATTTGTATTGTCTGATAACAAACTTGAAGAAGCAATATAACTGTCACCATCATACTGTCCATTTGCATCATTATCTTCATATACAGTTAGACTAACAATATTTATTTCATTTCCTGTTCCTGATGTTGAAAACTCAATTTTATCCAATAAAACATCTCCCTGTGCAACAACTCTCAATTGCATCATAACATTATAACCGCTTGAATCTACCCAAGAGTGATCTCCGGGATCGTTTCCTCCTAAATCAACATCCAAAGAAATACTTTCCTGAGGAGATTCATAACAAACCCCATATAGACAAATAGTGCTTGAACAATCGGCAGAAGTTGAACAACTTCTTCCTGTTGCACATGTTGAACAATAAACTCCTCCACAATCTATATCTGCTTCGTCCCGATTTTTTATTCCATCAAAGCAATTCGCTGTTGCAGGAGCGGGATAAGTTTCATAACATTCACCATCTGCACAACTAGAATATCCCAATGAATAACATGAAACTATACTATAATTTAAATCATTTAGATAAGGTCCACCGCAATAAGATTCTCTTATATAACAAGTTTCACCAGTGCAAACACTCGTTGGACTTGAATATTGATAACACGTATCATATGTTCTTGTAATTTGACTCTCCATGGGAACACTCAAATAACTAGTTCCAACATTTCCATAAACAAAATAATTTATTCCTGAATCAGAATCACTACAATACATATAATCCGCAGAAGAAAAAGATATAGCAAATACGAACAATATTAATGAGATTGCAAATAAGAATAAATTTTTATCCCTCCTCATTAATTAAAAAAGGAAAACATATTTAAATATATTTCTTTTTAATAAAAATCTTTAAAAATGAGTAATTTTAATAAGATTAATGAAAGTTGTTTTAATTTCTACATTAATCCCGAACCAAGGATTAGCAACCCTCTCTTCAATCCTGAAAAATGCAGGGTATGATGTAACTATGGTTTTTATGATGATAGTAAAGAGGGAAAAGAGAACATATTACAAAAAAGAATTAAAACAATTGGAATTAATTTGCAAGAATTGTGATTTAGTTGGAATTAGTTCATTTAGTTCAACAGCTTTAAATGCAATTCAGATAATTGATTTTTTGAAAGGAAAAGTTCCAAATATAGTTTGGGGAGGAGTTCATGCTACTCTTTATCCAGAGCATTGTATTACCCCTTGTGATATTGTATGTGTTGGAGAAGGAGAAGGAGCTATTTTAGATTTAGCAAACGCAATTAAAAATAATAAACCAATTGATAATATTAAAAATTTATGGATTAAAAAAGATAATAATATAATAAAAAACCCAGTCAGGAATTTAATTGATAAATTAGATGAAATTCCTTTTCCAGATTTTGATATTGAAAATCATTTTATTTTAAAGAAAGGATATATAGTAAAATTTAAGGAAGAGGATTTTGAGGAAGATATAAGATTCACGACGCAAAGAGGTTGTCCCAACGGGTGTGATTTCTGCAGTAATAACGCATTTAACAAATTATATGAAGGAAAAAGAAAATGCATATTAAGATGGAATAGCATTGATTATATCATTAACGGATTGGCCCCCATAATAAAAAAATTTCCGAGTATTTTGCATTGGTATATTGGTGATGATTTATTCTTTTCCAGATCGCTCGAACAAATAAAAGAATTTAGTGAAAAATATAAGAAAAAAATTGGCATAAAATTCTTATGTTTAGCTGACCCAAGAAGTATTACAGAAGAAAAAATGGGTTTATTAGTTGGCACAGGATGTAATAGGATTCAAATAGGAATTCAATCTACAGAGAGGGTTAATAGAGAAATTTATCATAGATATACAACCAATGAACAGATACTTACGTGTTCCAAAATATTAAAAAAATTTAGTAAGGAGATATTAACTAATTATGATGTTATAAATTGTAATCCTTATGAAAAACCTGAAGACATAATTAATTTGATTAATCTTTTGAGAAAAATACCCAAACCTTATCGTCTCACAGTTAGTAGTCTTGTTTATTATCCAGGAACTAACATAGCTAATAGAGCTTTAAAAGATAGATTAATAACAAAAAAAGATTTATTAGAGGAAGATAATTATTATAAATTAAGGATTCTTTTAAAGAGAAGTAAGAATCTATATCTTGATGTAATTACTAATTTAATGGAGGGAAAGACTACAAAAAATAAAATAGGATTTATTCATGATTCTTGGTTTAATTATCTCCTTAATGAAAAAAGAATTAAAAAGAATTTGAAAAATCCTTTTCTTGTTGTTTTATTTATAAGATTCTTTTGGATTCATGATTGGCTTAAATATAAAATATTCCCTAAATTTCCTATTTTAATAAAGATGCGTCAACGACTTATGAAATTATAAATTTTTAAAAATAAATCTTCTTAGTCTTTCTGCTACTGTTGTGACGATATTATACCACGCCCCCGCCATACTCGCAAGCCCACTCGTCACTGGATTACACTGATTCTCTCGTGAACATTGCTCGGAATCGAATTTAGAAGAAATCTTTTTGAATTTACTCCGACATCAATTGGATTTACAATCCAATAAACGCCCCCGCCATAAGTGTCGTTTTCAGTATAACGCCCTGTCTTTATTATTGAAATATCAAGGCAAAGCTCCTTTAAAAAATGGAGCGACTACTCACTGGGTGCAGAATAAATAATTACATCATCCCAAAAATTAAACCTGCAATAGTTGAATAAACAATGACTAAGGAAATATAAACCGCTGTTTTCTTTGTTCCTAAAACTTTTCTGATAACGAGCATAGCAGGAAGACTTAAAGAAGGCCCTGCTAATAACAATGCAAGAGCAGGTCCAGATGCCATTCCCTTAGCAATTAATGCTTGTAATATAGGAATTTCGGTTAATGTTGAAAAATACATAAATGCTCCAAAGATTGATGCAATAAGATTTCCTAAAACCGTATTTTGTCCAACTAAATTTTGTATTAATGTTTCAGGAAGCAAAGGCATAATAAACCCTGCAATAAAAACTCCAATAAATAACAGAGGTAATAACATCTTAGAAAAGCTCCAAGTTTCACCAAGCCACTCTTTTGTATTTTCTTTTTTAAATTTAAAGACAACTAATAAAACAACTAAAAGAGCAAAGGAAAACATTAAAATATATCTTAATAACTGATTAATCTGCAATCCATTAACAATTAAAACTGCAATCATTAAACCAAAAAATGCGAAGAGGATTTTTTTTGACATTTTAGTGTCTTTGCTTTCCTGCATAAACACTCCACCCTGTTCTATTTTCTCTCTAAAGATTAAAGCCATCGTTACACCTACCAATATAGATAATAAAATCGCTGAGATCATTCTTGCTAAACCAATTTTATGACCTAAAACAGACATTGTCAAAAATATTGCAGCTATGTTTATCGCAGGTCCAGCAAATAGGAAAGTTATAGCAGGTCCAAGTCCAGCACCTCTTTTTCTTATTCCAGCAAATAAAGGCAAGATTGTGCAAGAGCAAACAGCTAAAATTGCTCCTGAAACAGAAGCTATTGAATATGAAACTATTTTCTTAGATTTATGCCCAAGATACTTTAAAACAGCATCTTTTTTAATAAAAACAGCTATTGCCCCCGCAATAAATAATGCAGGAACTAGACAAGTTAAAACATGTTTTTGAGCATAATCATGAAGTAAATCAAAAGCAGATAAGATAGAAGTTCTAAACCAATCAGAATTAGAAGGAACAAAGTATAAAATTCCAAATACTAACACTATCCAAAAGAGCATATAGAAATCTTTTCTTTCCATTTTATTTGGAACTCTTTTTAATTATCCCAAGAAGTTTTTCTTCATTTTCAGGCATTCCAACATTAGCAACTTTTCCGTCTATAACCAATGCAGGACTTCCCATAACTCCAAGTTCAATTAACTCATTGATGTCTCTGGAGTATTCAATATCTGCTTTAATTTTGCCCTCTTCTTTTAGTTTTACAACCCATTGATGAAGTTTTGTGCAAGTCGGACAGCCTGAACCAATAATTTTTATTTTCATTTTTTAAGACCTCTAAATTTAATTATTCTTATCAACGCAAATACAATAAAAGCAATTCCAAACCAAACATGCATATCAATTATGAATCTTGAACCCATTTGACTTCCTGTTAAATATTTTATAAATAAAGGAATAGATGTTACTGCAACTAAAACAAAACTAATAATGCATAAGATTTTGAATAATTTATCTTTACTCATTTTTAACTCCTTTTGCTCTATCCTGAATTCCAAGAACAACTAAATCCTCTTCTGCCTTTATCCCTCTTATTTCATCTTTTTTTATGTAGATGCCCTGATTTTTTGTTAATGTAGATTTTCCATTAATGTCTGTAAATACTCCTTTTCCCTCAAGAACCATTAAAAAGACAGCATAATCTTCTTCATGTGGAGGAATTTCAACACCTTTTTTTAAACATATTAATGCAGTATGAAATCCTTTTGAATTAAGAAAATGTTTCTTAATTGGTTTTTCATCAGAATATTCAATTTTTTCATTTAAATCATAGGTTTTCATGAGCAACATCCACCTTTTGTTTCTAATTCGGATTTTCTTAATTCTAATTCTTTCTTAACTTTTGGTAGAATTTGATTCACTTTTACTATCTCTTGAGCTTTTTCTCTTGTTTTATCTTCTTCTGCAAAACTTATTGCTTTAGCAGGGCATAAATTTGCACAGGTTTGACACCCAACTAAACAATTATCGGGATTTGCAACCTTGGATTTTTTAGAATTATAATCAAATTTATACACCCCTCTTCCACAAGTCGTAACACATAAGCCACATCCAATACATTTTTTATTATCTATTATTGGACCCCAATTAATCTTATTTCTATTAATCCCATACCACTCACTAAATTTTTTATCTTTTTGTTCCATGTTACATATTGATATATGTCAATATTTATAAACTTTTTTTGTTAAAACCAGATTCTCAATGTATAATAAATTCCTACAACTAAGAATATGATTGAAATTATATATCTCATATATTTTTCAAAAGTCTGGATTTTGTTCATTACTTTTCCAAGTTTAGAAACACTGAATGTTAGAATAAATGCAAAAATTATAACTGGAAGTCCAGTAGCAAAAGAGAATATTGAAGGAATTAAAAATGCATCAGAATATTTTAATGCTAAAGGAATTAACATTCCAAAGAATAATACTGCGCTAAAAGGACAGAAAGCTAAAGCAAACAAAACTCCAAGTAAAAAACTTCCCAGGTAACCTTTTTCTGAAAGTTTTTCTTTTATTTTATTTATTCTCTCCCCCGATTTTAAAGAAGGTAATTTTATTATGTTTAACATGATTAAACCAAGGAGGATCAGAAGTGGACCTAAAATTCTCTCGCCGTATTTTTGAAGGAATAATGATATTGCTTGAACATTAATTCCGACATAAACAATTAAACTTGCTAAAAGAACATAAGTGAACATTCTCCCAAGGGTATAAACAAACCCGGTAAGAAGTGTTTTCTTACCATTTTTTATTTTTTTAGAAATATAAGCGATAGCAGTTATATTTGTTGCAAGAGGACAAGGACTTAATGCAGTCATTAATCCAATGAAAAACGCGGCAATTAAGGGAAAACTGCTTGTCGACATTGTTTCCATAAAAGACATCAAGGACATTTTATTCCCCTGAAAGTTTGCTTTCAATCACGCCTTTTAAATAATTCATGTAATCTTCTTTATTGCTAATCTTATACCAAACATTAACATTTTCTTCTTTTGAAAATTCTCCGTTTTTATTATAAACTCCAATCCGTAAAGAAGCACCAGTTGCACCATATTTCTTAACAAGTTCGTAGTTTTCGGGCAAATCTACATTAATATGACCAAAAACAAGTTTTCCAGATTTTAATTCATTAGAGAAATAGGTATTAATTGTCTCTTCAGCATAATTTCCAACAGTCTTACATGAATAGCATTGATTTGTTGCGTGAAAATGAATTATTTCTATTTTTTCAATATCTCCCGAGATAGAGGTTCCGGAAGCTGTAACATTTCCTGTAAAATATTTTGGAATTGTGAATATTAATAATAATACAACTGCGATTCCAACCCCAAAAAAGATATATTTTTTGTTCATTATAACAAATTGATAATTATCAATATTTATAAAGTTTTTGAAACTAAGAACAGCAACAAGATTTTTTTATAAGTTTTGCCTTAGAATAACCTAATGCCTTAAAAACGTCACAAACTCTCTTATCTTTAATCTCATAAAAGATCTTCTTTCCTTTTCTTCTTGATTTCAGGATTCCTGCATTTTCTAAATTACCCAAATGAATAGAAACAGTTGATTGGGTTCTATTAACATAAGGAAATATTTCACAAACACACTTTTCTCCATCTAGCAGATATTCAATTATTTTTAGTCGTGTTTCATCTGCTAAAACTTTTAGGATTCGGAGTTCGTTTTTCATAATATATTGAAGAATATCAATTATTATAAATCTTACTTAAAAGATTAAACTTTTCTAAAACGCCCCCGCCATTAATTGAATTTTAAGTTAAAGTTATTTTCACTTCAAAAACAAAAGATTTATATATACATAATGCATACATAAAATATGCAAGAACAAACATCAATCAGGATCAGTTCTGATTTATTGAATACCCTAAAAAAGTTTAAAGATGATAAAGATAGCTATGAAGATGTAATCTGGGATTTTATTGAACCTCATTTAGAGTTGTCTGAACAAACAAAGAAAGATATAGAAATATCAAGACAAGAATACAAAAGAGGAAACTTTGTAACGCTTGAGGAAGTTAAAAAAGAATTCGGTTTCTAATGGAAATTATTTTTTCAAACCATTCAAAAAAACAACTAGACAACTTGGATGCAAGAATACAACAAAAAATAATATTTACTCTAGAAAAATTCAAAAATAATCAGCCAGTAGATATAATCAAGCTAAAAAATAAAGAGGACGAATTTAGGATAAGAACTGGAAATTATAGAATACAACTTCAGAAAATTAAAGAAGGTTTTTTGGTCACGAAAGTAGGTAAAAGAGAAAATTTTTATTTAATCTTCTTAGGATGAGATGGCAAAGAAAACGCCCCCGCCAGGAATCGAACCTGGAAGCCCGCAAGGGCACGGTTCTCTTGTTTGATAAACCTTGACAAACAAGGCTTTTTTTATCTCAAGACCGTTGCAATACCATTATGCGACGGAGGCATCGAAAACTTCGTTTTCTCGCTCTACACTCGCTATCGCTCGCGTAGAGGCATAGAATATAAATTAATTAATAGGTTTTAAAACTTACTATATAGAAAAGTTTAAATGAATAAAACTCTTATTTTGAATAGATAATATGACTAAAAGAGTTGATGTTAAAGATTGGAAAACCCATCAGCGAGAAGATGAGGATAGACTTTTTTTTGTTATTAAATTCATCGCGTTAGGTATTTTGATGCTTATCTCTATTTATACTATTTATTCTGCAAGAAAATATAACTTTGATACTTCAATGAAAATAGCCATAGGGGTTTTTTTTGTAACCTTTCTCCTAATTTTGTATGGTAAAAAATATCTGCCTCAAAAAAGATTAGAAAAAGGAAAAGGTTTCTTTAAAGAATATTTGATATGGATTATTCCAAATTTCATAGCTATAGAAATTGGATTTTTCGCAATTTTACGTATATCCTATCTTTCTAATCCCCTTTTATTATATTTATTCATGGGTTTTTTATTAGAAATATCTAATGAGGTTATGCAATATTTTGTATTCAAAAGAAAAATTAAAATCAACAAATATTTCCTTTATTGGGTATTAATCAATTCAGTATTTTTCTTTTTTAGCAACGCCTTTGCCGCACTACTTTTAATGAATCTTCCTCCTCTTCTTTCAAAGAGTTATCATTGGGCAGCATTGATAATTGCCCTCTCCCAGGTTATATTTTTAAGATTTGTATGGGCACTAATAGAAAAAAAAGATTAAGAGCATATCTACAACCCAAACAATCTTCGCCACCAAGACTTTTTAGCGGGAGCAGGAGTTTCGTCAACAACAACTTCGTGTTCTATCAGGGGTTTTTCCTTAAGAATAGGAGCTTCTCTTGCCATTTCTTTCATTGCTTGTTCTATTGATTCTTCAACCATTGGACGCAAATATCCCTGATTGATAAGAGCAAATTTCAAAGTTTGAAGAGGATATCCTTTTTTCGCATTTTTCTTCAGGTAGTCTATTATCTTCCTCTTATAACTTCCTTCCATGACTTAACTTATATATAAAGAGTTTAAAAAATTAGTTGTTTTAGAATTTTATAGGTTTTTGAGTTGTATAAAAATTAATTGCCTCTCTTAATCTTGCTTTTGACTCTGCATAAATTGTGATAATTTTTTCTCCTTTTTCTAGTTTATCTCCTACATGCCTGTAGAGGAACAAGCCTGCTGATTTGTCCATTGGACAGCCGGCAATTTTCGCAAGAAGAGTTATCTTTTTGTTGTCTATTTCCTTAATTTTTGCGTTCTTTTTCATAAAAATATCTTTTTTGAATTTCGCAAATTTAAGCCTGTTTAAATTTCCTTTTTGTGCTGCTATAATCTGTTTGAATTTTGCAAATGCTTTTCCAGAATCCAAAATGCTTTTTGCCAATTCAATTCCTTCTCCTTTTTTTGCTTTTCCTGTCATTTCAAAAATCTCTCCTGCCAATAAAAGAGATTTTTTTTCTAAATCTAATGGACGATATTCATCTCTTCTCAATAATTTGATTATATCCCTCATTTCCATGGAAGGGCCTATGCCGTTTCCTATCGGCTCGTCGCCTCTTGTTAAAACAACTTTCAAAATCTTGTGGAAATGTTTTCCTAAAAATTCAAATTTTTTCTTTAAATGCAAGGCTTTTTCTTTTTTTACTTTTGCTGTTTTTCCATAAGGAATATCAATGAGAATA
>Ga0315284_10016443_pt1 | contig 10502 bp, 13 predicted proteins | sample YL17G09_16_MG_FD_203696 | JGI IMG/M metagenome (GOLD analysis project Ga0315284, IMG submission 203696) | Sediment microbial communities from Yellowstone Lake, YNP, Wyoming, USA - YL17G09_16 | ecosystem: Environmental > Aquatic > Freshwater > Lake > Sediment | place: USA: Wyoming | collected...
ATCTGCCTGGTGACGGAGACATTGATGCCCAGCCGGAAGAGCGTGGTCAGCAATAGCATCGAGGGAAATGAGCTGAACTCCAGCGCCTGGGAGGTATACATCGTGACGAGCAGGATCGAGAGCGCGAGCGCGATGTTGGCGCAGAGAAGAAAATCGAGCAGCCAGTGCGGCATTGGCAGGATCATCATCCCCACGACCACGATGGTCGCGCCCGCGACCATTATGTCGCTGTAGCGGGCCAGAAAACCCGATGAAGCCGCGTTGTCCGGTTGTGCGGTGGCTGCGTTCATAGTGACGAGTTTGCTTTGGTACCTCTTACGCTGCATGCAGCCTGTGGCTCAGCTTATAGACGTATGCCAGGATTTCGGCGACCGCCTGATAAAGCTCGGCGGGAATCTCCTGGCCGATCTCCACGGACGCAAACAGCGCCCTGGCAAGCTGCATGTTCTCCACAATCGGGACGCCCGCCTCGATAGCAATCTCCTTGATCCGCTGTGCGATCAGCCTCTGGCCTTTCGCAAGGACCACGGGCGCGTCGTTGGCCTCGGCATCGTATCTCAGCGCGACGGCGTAGCGGGTCGGGTTCGTGACCACCACGTCGGCTTTCGGCACGTCGCCCATCATCCGGTGCCTGGAAAGCTCGCGCTGCTTGGCTCGAATTCTGGATCGGACGAGCGGGTCGCCTTCCGTTCGCTTGTAGTCTTCCCTGACCTCCTGTTTGGTCATGCGGAGCTGCTTTTCGAGCTGCGTCCGCTGAAACAAGTAGTCAAGTCCGGCTATCACCAACAGAGCGATGCCCGATCTGAGCAACAGGCCCCACGTAAGCTGCCCGATAGTGGCGCACGTTGCGAGATAGTCCCCGCCGACAAGGCTCTGGATGTCGGTATAGCGCGTCCGCAGAAACGAGAACACGATATAGCCGACTATCAGCACCTTCGCGACCGACTTGAGCAGCTCGACTCCGGCCCGGACAGAGAGCATCCTCGCGATGCCGGAGATGGGATTGAGCCTTTCGCCCTTGAACTGCAGCGCCTTGCCGGAGAGCACCAATCCCACCTGCACCGCGCTGCCGGCGAACCCGACCACCGCTATCCCGATCAGCAGGGGCGCGATGGCCGTGCCTGTCTCCAGCAATAACCGTGCCAGATCCGCCGATACCGCGCCGGGGGTCAGTTCGTGCTTCGGGAAAACCGTGAACGAGTGAATGGCCACCTCTCGCAGGTGGTTCACAAGAGACGGGCCGGAGAAGTTGATCAGGATCAGCGAGGCGATCAGCACCAGCGCGGAATTCAGCTCCACACTCCGCGCGACCTGTCCTTCCTGACGCGCTTCCTGCCGCCTGCGCGGGGTCGGGGCCTCGGTTTTGTCCTCCAGCGCCATCTACCCACCTATGCAACGGAGCAGGCGGACCAGGTCGCGCTCAAGCCCGCCGAACAGGCCCCTCATCACAACAAACGTTATCGGCAGAACCGCAAACACCGCGAGAAGACCCACGGTGAGCTTGGCGGGAAAGCCCACCACGAAGACGTTAAGCTGCGGGACCGTGCGGGCGAGAATCCCCAGGGAGACATCCGTGAGGAATATCGCCCCAACTACCGGCGCCCCGATCTTGAGCGCCGCGACAAACAACACGGCGAAAACCTGCACCATGCCCGCTGTCGCCCCCGGCGTGACGACCATGCCGCCAAGCGGCAGCACGGCAAAGCTGTCGGCCAACCCGCGGATCATCAGATGATGGCCGTTGAGCGCCAAAAAGAGCAGCGTGGCGGCGAGGTTGTAGAGCTGGCCGATGACGGCGTTGTGCTGCTTCATCATGGGGTCAACGATGTTGGCAAAGCCAAACCCGACCTGCAGATCGATGAACGCGCCCGCCATCTGTATTGCCGCGAACATCATCGCCACCAGAAACCCCATCACGAGTCCGACCAGCGCCTCCTTCACGATCATCACGATGAAGGCCGGCAAGCCCCCACCTTCGCCCCCGTTTAGGAAGACCCCCCCTTCGCCCCCCCTTAGCAAGGGGGGGAAGGGGGGGTGCGCCATCGGCAGGAACACGAACGCAAGGCACACCGCGATGGCCACTCGCACCCACGGGGTCACGTTCACGTTGCCGAATATCGGGGCGGCCGTGAATATCCCCGCCACTCTTATGAGCACGAGCAGAAACGTCAACACCTGAGATATGCCGAAGCCGAGTAAGTCCAAAGTCAAAAGTCCAAAGTCAAAAGTCCAAAGTCAAAAGTCAGGAGTCCGGAGTCGGCGGTCGGGGAGGTGATCTCTTCGACTTTCGACTTTAGACTTGCGACTTTCGACTCGTCACCGCGCCAGGGTCGGTATGGTCGCAAAAAGGTTGGCCGTGAAGGTGATCAGGCTTCGCAGCATCCAGGGCCCGAAGAGCACTATGGCTGCCGCCGCCGCAACGATCTTCGGCACGAACGAAAGCGTCATCTCCTGGATCTGCGTGGCCGCCTGGAACACGCTCACTATCAGACCGACCACCAGCCCGAATCCGAGCACCGGCGCGGACAGCATCAGCGCCACCGCCACCGATCTTTGAGCCAGATCGAGAACATTTGAGTCTGTCATCTGAATCACCTCAGAGTCCCAAGTCAAAAGTCGGGAACCAGTCAGCCTTGACTTTCGACTTTCGACTTGCGACTTTCGACTCCTACATAAAGCTCATCGCAAGCGAACGGGCGACGAGATGCCAGCCGTCCACGAGCACGAACAACAGTATCTTGAACGGCAGCGAGATCAGAACCGGCGGAAGCATCATCATGCCCATCGACATCAGCGTTACCGAAACCACCATATCGATGATCAGGAACGGTACAAAGATCACGAAGCCGATTGTGAACGCGGTCTTGAGCTCGCTTATCAGAAACGCCGGTATAAGAACATGCATCGACAGGTCGCGCTCCGTTTTGGGACGCGGCCCGCGTGATAGGGAAACGAACAGCCCGATGTCCTTCGGGCGAGTTTGCTTGAGCATAAACGCCTTGAGCGGATCGACGGCGTTCCGGGTGGCCTGGTCGAACGAAATCTGATGCCGCACGTAGGGCTGAAGGGCGGTGTTGTTGACGCGCTGCAGGACAGGGGCCATCGTGAAAAAAGTCAGGAACAGCGCAAGTCCGATAAGCACGGTGTTGGGCGGCACCTGCGGCGAACCGAGCGCGCTGCGCGTGAACGAGAGCACGATGATGATCCTGGTAAACGAGGTGAGCATGATCAACAGCGCCGGCGCGATCGAGAGAACCGTCAGGATCAGCAGTATCTGGATGCTGCTTGAGACCTGCTCCGGGCCTTTCGCCTGACCCAAGCCGATCTCGATCTTTGGCACCGCCATGCCTGCCTGCGCGCGGCAGTTCGTGCAGAGGGCGACCGCGAATCCCGCAGCCAGGACAACCGCCAGAGCGATTTTGAGACCGCGCGTGCTAACCATCTCTGAGCTTCCTTCGCAACCTGCCGAGCTGCAGTATTTTCTCCTGCAGAAACGTGCTGGAGCCTCGGATTGTCTGGGCGACGGTTTTCGCCGAATCGCCGGCATCCGGACCGGCTCCCATGAACGCCGAAAGCTGGTCCGAGAAGCCTGCTTCCGTCGACTGCGCTGTGTCGGCTTCGGGCATAGCCTCGGCATCATCCTGCCCTGAATTCAATTCAGGGGGATTCAGGACCGCAAGCAGGTTGATCTGGTTGGGCGTAGACGCCACCAGCAGCCTCTTACACTCCACCTCGACGAGGTGCAGAGAGCGATTCGTGCCCAAGGCCGCGTTCTCAACGATCCTGATCCGCCGCCGGCTGCCGCCGATGACGTTTCTCAGGCCCGTGAACCTCTTGAGAGCGCAGATAGTGGCGTAGGCCAGCGCCAGGACAATGGCAAGCTTGAATATGAAGCTCAGCACTGTCACGTAGATCGGCTCGTCCTTGGTTTGGGCGTCCTTTGGAGGATCGGCTTCGAGCGACGTGAGCAGGTCCTTCTGGCCCTCGTCCCACTTTGTCGCTTTCTCGGCGGGGGCGGCCTGGGTCGCCGCGCGCGACCTGACCTGCGCCGCGGCGGCCCCGATCACCAGACTCAGGACGAGCAGATATGCAATTGCCCTAAGCGGCCTGCGCATGCGCTTCCTCGACCTTGGCGCTGTTGACGATGTCGGTGATTCTCACGCCGAAGTTCTCATCAATCACCACCACCTCGCCCCTGGCTATGGTCTTGTTGTTGACGACGACCTCGACCGGCTCGCCGGCGTGCTTGTCCAGTTCGACCACGGAACCCGGCCCAAGCGCGAGCACTTCCCGAACCTGCATCACGCAGCGCCCGAGCTCGACCGAAATCTGCACGTTGACGTCCATGATCAGGTCAACGCTGCTCTTCTCGGCGCCCTCGGAGGGATACCCGAGCTGGCCGAACTCGACCTGACGAACGGCCGGTTCCGTGGTCAGCCTGACGCTTGTCTCGGTAAGCGAGCTGTCGGCCTGAGCGCCGGTCTGCCCTTGCGCATCGTCGTTGGATCGCGCATCTCCGGCGGTGCCCTCCGTGATCAGGGCATCCGCCTCTTGCTTAGAAAGGATTTCATCGGACATATCTGACCTCCGCAGGAATCACTGCATGGCGAATTCGTTGAAGTAGACGTTGATAACCCGCGCCTCTTTGAGGCGCTTGTTGCAGGCGGCCATGATCTGCGTTTTGAGAGCTTCTTTGCCGCCGGGCCGGTTAATCTCGCCGAAACGCCTGCTGCTCAGGATGCTTATTATGGCGTCCCTGAGTGGGGCGTTCACCGCGGACTGTCCGCCTTCGCCTCCGGCAGCCTCCATCTTGCCGCGCACCTCGAGCACAATGTCGGTCTTGATGTAGCGGGTCTCCGCCGTGTCGGCGAGGTTGACGATCAACTCTCCCAGCGTGATCATTGTCACTGGGCCTTCGGGTATCTTGTCCTTCGGCGCGGTGGAATGGGGCTTCTTCTTGAGCACGGCCACCCCGACAACCGAGCACACCACCACCAGCACCACAATCACCACAATGATCGCGATCTTACCGTCGTTTCTTCGAAACATCAGTCAGTCCTCCTTTGATATCCGGGACCAGTCTGATCTCCGGAATCAGCTTGATCTTCTCGATCGGTCTTGGTATCGTAGTCGGCGTCAGCCGTTCGACGCGGTTCGTATCTGATGCTGAATCAAGTTGCCCATGACGATGCGGGGTCGGCAGCGGCTCCGCAATCGGCTCTATCTTCTCGACCGGCGGGGCGATGGGCTTGACCACCGGCTCCTTGGGCGGCGGCACCTCGCCCGCCACAATGACAATATCCACGCGGCGGTTTCTGCTGCGGTTTTCCTCGCACGTGTTGGGCACAAGCGGGTGCAGGCCCGCGTAGCCCGCGGCCGAGAAGAGCCTGGGCTCCAGACCCTTCTGCTCGATGAAGTATCGGAGCACGTTTGTTGCCCTCGCGGTCGAAAGCTCCCAGTTTGTGGGGTATGCGCCGCGACGAGGCGGCAGGTCGCACGTATGGCCCTCTATCCGCATGCAGTTGCCCAGCTTGTCGAGCGCCTCCGCGATCTTGTCAAGCAGCGGGCGAGCGCGGTCGCTGATCTCCGCGCTGCCTGGGTCGAACAGCAGATCGTCACTGAGCACGCTCACCACGACCCCCCTTTCGTCCACGCTGACCTGCACGCTCTTGCGCATCTTCTCATCTTTCTTGATGTAGTTGACGAGCGGCCTGACCACCTTCCACGCAACTCCCATCGTATCGCCCGCGATCGGCGAAGGCTTGGGCGAGAACGACCCCGTGGCCCCAAGCACTGATCTGCCTTGCCCTTGTATGATCCCGCCGAACCCGCTCCTGATCGATATGGCCGCCTGGCGGAACTTGGCTATGTTGAGCACCGACATCGAGTACATCATGATAAAGAACGCCATCAGCAGCGTTATCATGTCGGCGTAAGTCAGCAGCCAGCGTTCGCTGTTGTCGTGACCCTCATGGCCCTTCTTTTTTCTCATGCCGCAAGCGCTTCCTCACGTCCGGCGGCGCTGGACCGATCGTCCTCGATCTGCGCTCTGAGTTTGGGCGGCAGGAACGCCATCATGCGCGTTTCGACGATGCGCGCGTTATCACCGGCCTGGATGGACAAGACTCCCTCGATTATCATCTCGCGGCATACGACTTCCTCCGCCGTATTGGCCTTGAGCTTGCCCGCGATCGGAAGGTAGACAAGATTGGCAAGCGAAACGCCGTAGAGCGTCGCTATGAACGCCGCGGCGATCGCATGCCCCATGTTGCCCGGCTCGCTGAGCCTGGCAAGCATGTTTATGAGTCCCATAACCGTTCCGATAATGCCGAGCGTCGGTGAAAACCCACCCAGCGAAGTGAACACGGTCTCGCCGAGCTTGTGTCGCTCCTGCATGCCGACTACTTCCGTTTCGAGTATTTCGCGCACCATCACGCTGGGAGTGCCGTCCACGATCAGCATTACGCCCTTGCGCAGAAACTCATTGTCGATCTCTTGCGAGGCGGCCTCCAGAGACAGGATTCCCTCGCGGCGAGCCTTGCGCGCAAACTCCACCATCGCCTCGATCAGCCCCGCGGGATCCAAGGGGCTGTTCTTGATCGTGCTCCTCAGGATCTGCGGGATGGCTGTCAGCGTCTTCATGCTGGTGCCGGTGACCGTAGCCCCGATCGTGCCGAACACAACCAGCACGAAGGCGGGCACGTTCACCAGTTCCGACAACTTGCCGCCTTCCAAGATCAGGGAGCCGAAAAGCGCACCCCAGGCCAGGGCCAACCCCAGGACAGTCGCTAAGTCCATACCTCGAGACCTTTCGTTTCCGTCTTGAGTTGGTTCCTACCCCTGCCGCCGAACATCCGTCCGTTCCTGGAGATCAGACGGCGATACGCGATGACCTTGCCGATGACGTCCTCGACCGACTCCTTGACCATGACCTTCTTGCCGGTCGTAAGCGATATCAGTGTGTCGGGCGTACGCTCGACACACTCGATCATATCGGCGTTGACCACTATGTCGGCCTCGTTATAGAGCGTAAGTTTTATCATCTTCGCTGCTCCGGCCCGGGCGCCGGCAGGCGCCCGGGCCTATCTAGTTGCTCGCTATCGCTTCATTGTGACCAGCTCCTGAAGCACTTCATCCGAGGCGGTGATGATCCGCGAGTTCGCCTGGAACCCGCGCTGGGCGATGATCATACTCGCAAACTCCTGAGCCAGGTCCACATTGGACGACTCAAGAAACCCGGAGGAAACCAGGCCTCTGCCTCCAGCGCCGGCTATCCCAAGCTGGGCCGACCCCGAGTTGGCTGTCTCCGTCAGCGTGTTGCTGCCGAGCTTGGAAAGGCCGGCCGGGTTGGTAAACTGCGCAATGGAGATCTGACCGAGCGCACGCGTGGAGCCGTTGGTGAACGTGCCGGAGATGGTGCCATCCCGGCCGATGGTGAACGACTCAAGCGTTCCGAGCGCCAGTCCGTCCTGGTTGCGCTGGCTGATCGTGTACTCGCCGCTGATCGAGCTGATGCCGCCGACGTCGAGCGTGATGTCGAGCGGTTGCACGGAGCCGTTGTCCGTGGCAAAGGCCAGCGAGAGGTCGATACTCGGAACCTTGCTGTGACCATTCTCGTCGAAGTTGATCGAGCCAGCCTTGACGGGCACCGTTGCGCTCACGTCGGGACAGGTGACCTCGTAGTCCCATATCGGCTCGTGGGTTACCGGGTCGTTGTCGGCCCTGGTGAACTTGACCGTCAGCTTGTGCAGGACTCCGAGAGAGTCGTAGACCTGGCTTTCGATGGAGCGAGAGCCTGCGACAGCCTCGGTGTCGTTGAGGTTGCCGCCGATGTCCACGCCGCTGGTCGCCCTAGCCGTCGAAAGAAGGCCTACCGGTACGTTGATGCCGGACCCTCCGGTGACCGGGCTGCTGGTGTCAACGGCGCCGGTAAGCGAATCAGCCTGCCAGCCCAGCACCTTCAGTCCCGTCGCGCTCGATACGAGGTTGTTCTGTGCGTCCAGGCTGAACGCCCCGTCACGCGTGTAGACTTTCCTGATTCCGTCGCCGAGCACGAAGTATCCGCCGCCCTCGATCATCAGGTCAGTCTGCCTCCCGGTAGACTGCGGCGAACCGCCGGCCATGTTGGAGTCGATGGCGCCGACAACCACGCCAAGTCCGAGCTGGACGGGGTTGGTTCCTCCACGCTCACTTGTCGGGCCGGTCGCGCCGGACATAGTCTGGGACAGCGCTTCCTTGAATGTCACGCGTCCCGCCTTGTAGGCGATCGTGTTTACGTTCGCGATGTTGTTGCCTATGACGTCGAGGCTCGACTTGAAAGCCTTAAGCCCCGCGAGGCCGCTGTACATTGCCTGTATCATTGTGTTTCCGACCTTTCGGCCGCCTCGATCGTTCGGCGGCCACGCACTTCCTCGTTCGATGTTCGATGCTCGAACCTCGATGTGCAGGTCCAGTGCGCTTCGACTATTTGTAGAGTTAGATGATCACGGCGCTGTCGATGTTGGTGAAAACGCCGTCTTTGGCGCTGGCCGAGTCGAGGGCAGTGATGACTACACGGTTCCTCGCGCTCACCACGAGCGCAAGACCGTCCATCAGCACCAACGACTTGTCCGCGCCTTTGCTTTCGATCCGGTCAACGGCCGCCTCCAATCTCGCCTGCTCATTTTCTGAGAACTGGACGTTTCTTTCCGCCAGTCTCTTTGCGGCATGAGCGGAGAGCTTCACCCCGCCTTGCCTGGCGAGCTGGGCCTGCAAAGCGCCGGCGAAGTCTTTCGACGCGCCGACCGGCTTGCGCTGCGGCTGCCCCGTTTGCGGGACGCCGACGCCCGGTATCGTGTTATTCAGTCGGACAGGGGACATATTCGAGTCTCCTTTCCAGTCCAGCCGCCGAACAGCAATTTCCGTGCCCGGCGATGCTGCCTCAAACTCCCCACGGCCCTAGTAGACCGCGACCACGTCACCCAAGCTCACGATCTGGCTGCCAACGGTAAGCTTGGGCACTCCGTTGTCCAAAGACATCTTGTCCACCTTGCCCTGGACCGTCTGCCTAGTGGAGTCAACGTAGCTGATCTGCCGCCCGACCATGGCCTGGGCCTGCGTCACGGCATCGCTGCTCGCGGCGCTGGCCGCGCCGGTGGGCGTTCCAATCACGTTCCGGGCATCGACAGTCACGGAGCCGATGTTAAGCACCGGCCAGCCGCTCGCGAACGAGACGCTGTCAACCTTCCCGCTCGCGACGTTTCCGGTCGCGGGATCGATGTAGTCAATGTTGCTGCCTATCATCGCAAACGCCTGCTGCGTTAGCTTGCCCCGGCCGAGCGACCCGCTGTCCGGGTAGACATTCACGACATTAGCCAGGTCCACCGACGCGTCACCGATCACCAGCTTCGGTTGTCCGCCCTCGAACGACACGCTGTTTATCCTAGCGGTCAGCACTTGTGCCGACTTGGGATCGTAGTAGTCCACCCACTTGCCGATCATGGAAAACGCCTGATTGGCAAGAGCGCTGTTGGCGTAGGTGCTGAACCCGCTGTTGAGTTCCTGCATCTGTTCCAACGACGAGAACTGAGCGAGCTGCGACACGAACTGCGTGTCGTCCATCGGACTCATCGGGTCCTGATAGCGAAGCTGCGTCGTGAGCAGCCTCAGAAAAGCCATCTTGTCCAGCGACTGGTTTGCGATGCCGGACAGTTTAGTCGATGCAACCGTCGAGTTCGTTACTGAACTGACTGTCATTTGGCTTGTTCACCTCCTTAAGCCAACCAACTATAGCCCGCCTGCTCAACGCTTCCCCAAGCCGGAAGCGAAGCGTTGACGAGCGCCCGCGCCCCACCAAGTCCCAAGGTATCGGCAGACTGCCTGCCGGGCTGGTTGGAGTTGGGCTGAGCATCCTGTTGACGAGCGTTCTGCGCGAACGCGTTGAATGACGTGCCGACCGACACCGAGACGGAGTCCATCTGAACCCCCGCTTTCGCAAGAGAGTCGATCAGCAGAGGCATGTGCGCCTCCAGAAGCCCTCGAACCTGGCTGCTTGCGGTCTGGATACGGGTGGTCATGCCGCTGGCGTCCTGAGTGATCTGCAAGCGCAGATTTCCAAGATCGGGCGGATTGAGCTTGACCACGATGTCGCTGCGGTCGTCCGTCCGATGCAGAGTGACCTGGCGGACAACCTGGTCGATCACCCGCGCGTGCAGGTCCGGCGTCGGAGCCGCCGGAGCCGCGGTTCGCGCCGCCTCGCGAGGCTGAGCCGCGAACCCGACGCCCGTCGGCGCTGGCGTCTGCTGGCTCGTAGTCCCCTGATCGGGCGCCTCGCCTTCCTTGACGGCCGGCTTCGCGCTCGACGCGGTCACCGGCTGGACGAGACTGTCCGCCAACTGCCCGGCGGTGACGATCCTCGGCGCTTCGGACGAAGCCTCGAACCGCCACCCAACGGGCGCGGCGTCGATGGGTATCCGAGTCGGCGCCGACGGCGCGGGCCGAGCCTCGGCAGTCGGAGCCGCCTT
>Ga0315284_10016444_pt1 | contig 10502 bp, 4 predicted proteins | sample YL17G09_16_MG_FD_203696 | JGI IMG/M metagenome (GOLD analysis project Ga0315284, IMG submission 203696) | Sediment microbial communities from Yellowstone Lake, YNP, Wyoming, USA - YL17G09_16 | ecosystem: Environmental > Aquatic > Freshwater > Lake > Sediment | place: USA: Wyoming | collected...
GTGGGGGGCGGAATTATTCCCGCCGAACTTATTTCTGCCGATGTTTCCGGCGATAAAACCAAATCTGCAACCGGCAGTAGGTTGATTGGAGATAAAGCTAAGGGCTCTGTTCAGATACAAAACGGAACGGCATTTCCGATCAATCTGGCAGCAAGTGCTATTTTGGTTTCTTCCGCGAACCTGAAGTTTGATTTAGATAATTCCGCCTCGATTTCTGCAGCTCTTTCCCCAAACTCCCCGGGCACGGCAACTATAAATGTTACTGCGGATTCTATCGGCGCTGAGTACAATCTGGCAAAAGATGAGATATTCAAAGTTGGCAATTATCCCAAAGCAGAGGTCGATGCCGTGTCCGTTTCCGATTTTTCGGGCGGAAGCAGTCAGCAAATCTCGGCTGTAAGCAAGGATGATCAACTCGCTCTTGAGACTCAATTAAAAGATGAGTTAAGCCTGAATGCAAAAAATCAACTGTCGCAAAAAGTAAATAGTGATCAGATTTTTGTGGGCGACTTGGCAGGTCTTGACGTAACCACCGAAAATTTTGACCATAAGATTGGAGACCAAGCCGATAATCTCAAACTTAACCTGGCTCTCAATGCGACAGCTGTTGCCAGTGACCGGGCCAAGCTTTTGGAGTATGCCCGAGGCATCTTGAAAGACAGAATTCCTTTCGGCTTTGTACTTAAGGATTCTCAAATTGACTTCAAGTTCACTTTTGATTCAAAACAGAATGAAAATATTGGATATAAGGTTGAGATAAGCGCTAATTTCCTGCCACTGGTAAACACTGACGACATAGTCAAGAAAATTGCCGGCAGAACCCCTTCGATTACCCAAAACTATTTAACATCCGTGCCCGGATTTTCTCGGGCAGACGTCACACTAAGCCCCAGACTTCCCGGCCTTCTCGGAACCCTGCCCCATTTGGGTAAAAATATCAAAATCGAGATTGTTGCGGAGAAGTAGCGTGCGATTTTCCATTTAAGTTACGAGTTTCAAATTCTCCAATTAGCCTGTAGAAGCCACTTTACTGGCTTGTAGCATCCCCTTTCAAGGTTTTGAAATGGGCTGTAAACTAAGTGTCATGTCAAGAAAGACCATATTCAGAATTTCTGCTTTGATATCAGGAGTTTCGGGGATCGTAATTTTGGCCGGAGTTATTTACCCGATTGTTTCATATAATTTCACCTCCACTAAAAATTACACGAAGCTTATTTCTCCAGTTTCCGAAAAACATGCAGGTGCAGTTAAGGCGGTAACGAGTTCCCAATCAGTTGATTATACCCAAGCCAGCAACTGGTTTCCCCGGGGGGCTCCAAAAGAAGATTTTGTTACTTCAAAAGTTGATTATTACACGATAACAATCCCCAGGCTAAAAATTGAGAATGCTACGGTGGCAATCGGCGGAGAGGATTTGTCACAGCACATAATTCAATATCCGGGGACGGCACTTCCGGGTAAGAGGGGGAATACCGTGCTTTTTGGTCATTCTACCCTCCCAATATTTTACAACCCCAAAAATCATATTTCGATTTTTTCACTTCTGCCCACATTAAGAAAGGGAGATCAAATCTTTGTTAATTATGACGGGATATCGTATACCTATCGGGTTGAGGAAATGTTTGAAGTAAAGCCAACTGATATTCAAGTGCTCGATCAGGATTCAAGCGACTCGTTCCTTACGCTGGTCACTTGCGTTCCACCGGGAGACCCGAGCCTTCCCAGAAGATTGGTTGTTAGAGCCAGGATTGTTTTACCACAATGAGGATACAAATAACAAATTTTCTATGAAAATTTTAGGAATTGATTACGGAAGAAGAAAGGTCGGACTGGCTATTGGCGAGAATGGCCTTTCGGAACCACTAAAGGTGATTCAAGTTGAAAATTTTGAGGACGCTGTTAATAGGATTGAAAGAGAAATCGAATCGGAGAAGCCGGACAAAGTAGTTGTTGGCGTTTCGGAAGGAGAAATGGGGGAAGAATCAAAAAAGTTTGCTCGGGAAATCGGTGCGGAAACATTCGATGAGACGCTAACCTCGCGGGATGCTCAGCGACTTTCGATGGAGGCAGGAGTCAGTCGTAAAAAACGTAAAGGAATGGAAGACGCTTTCGCCGCCTCAATAATACTTCAAAATTATTTAGACTCTTTCAGACCTTGACGTGAAGGTTCCTATGCTATACTTTAGGTTGATGTTCAAAAGTGTTATTGCTCCCATTCAGGCGTGGCTTCTTTCCCAAGGGAAGTGTGTTGGTTGTGGGACAGAACTGTCTTTAGGTAAAAGCAAGACAACCAAGTTTGGTGAACAGATAACTTGCAAGAAGTGTGGGAGAATTTTTATCAAGAAAGATAAAAAATACCGCCGTGCCCTCCTCGAAGAAGTTTAGTAATGAAAAAACTACTTTTACTACCCCTGCTGGCTGTTTTGGCCTTGGTCTTGGTGGTGGTTTGGGTTTATTTTAACGTTCAGCCGGTAAGTACCAACCCCGATTTTAAAAATTTTTTAATAACAAAGGGTTCTTCGGCGTCGCAGATTGGCGCAAAATTGGAGTCGGCAGGTATTATTAAAAGTGCGCTGGTTTTTAAGATCTATCTTCAATTTACGGGTAAGGCGGGGAGCATTCAGACGGGGGAGTTTCGTTTGACCCCGAGTTTTTCCCTTTTCCGGGTTGTTGATCAACTTTTCAAAGGTCCCACAGAAGTTTGGGTTACCATTCCGGAGGGTTTAAGGCGTGAAGAGATAGCGGCCAGATTTGTTTCAGTGCTTGAACGCGACTCAAATTTCAACGCCGAGTTTCTGAAAATGTCACGCGGACAGGAGGGTATGCTTTTCCCCGATACTTATCTCTTTTCAAAGGATGCATCCGCTTCGGCAATAGTTAATAAAATGCTTAAAACTTTTGTGGCAAAAACCGCTGACATAAAGACCACTGGTGACCCTACTTTTGAACAAAAAATTATTTTAGCCTCCATTCTTGAAAGAGAAACAAAAACAGAGGCGGAGCGTCCTGTAGTTTCTGGGATACTAATGAACAGGCTTAACGCGGGAATGCCTTTGCAGGTTGATGCCTCGGTACAATATGCGATTGGAACCCCCAAAAACTGGTGGCCGATACTTAGCCGCGACGACTTGAAAATAGATTCAGACTACAACACCTATAAGTTTTCGGGGCTTCCGCCCGGACCGATAAGTAACCCCGGAGCCTCCTCCCTTGAAGCTGCTTTTAACCCGGCCCGGACCGACTTTTGGTACTACATTCACGACAAGGAAGGCCAAATTCATTATGCCAAGACGCTTACTGAGCACAATGCCAATGTTGTCAAATATCTAGGGGATTAATTTTCCACTTGACACGCAAAAATATCTAGATATAATCCGATCTTAGGCGTACATGTATTGGTACGCTCATTTGCTTACCGTATTTAATACGGCAAGGTACCCTTAGCCATGACGCTTAAACCACCGACTCGCAGAAATTTCGGAAAACCGGAAAAAAACTTACCCGAAATTAATTTGTCAGAAGTTCAGAGAGAAAGTTGGAGGGCGTTTTTAGGAGAAGGAATAAAGGAAGAACTGGTGAGCATTTCCCCAATTGATGATTTTACAGGCAAGAATTGGCAGCTTTTTCTGGGTGAACATTCTCTGGGAGTCCCAACAATTTCCCCACGGGTGGCGCAAGCCAAAGGAATAACGTATTCATCCCCGCTTAAGATCCGGGCCACGCTGGTAAATAAAAAAACAGGCAAAGAAGTTACCCAGGATGTTTTCTTGGGAGATGTTCCCCAGATGACTTCACGAGGTACTTTTATTGTTAACGGCATAGAGCGTGCGGTCATTAACCAAATTGTTCGTTCTCCGGGGGCTTATTTTTCGGGGGAGCTTGATCTTTCTAGCGGCAGAGTGCTATTTAAAGCCGAGATCCGCCCTCTTCATGGCAGTTGGCTTGAGTTTGAAGTGACACGGGGGGATTTGATTTATGCCAGAATTGACAGGAGGCGCAAGGTTTTGGCCACGACTTTTCTTAGAGCCATCGGAGTTGAGACGGATCAGGATATCATAAACACTTTTACCCAGGTTGACAAAAACGCCGACCATAAATATATTGCTGCGACTCTAAATAAAGATAATACAAAGTCGCGTGAGGAAGCTTTAATTGAAATTTATAGAAAAATGAGGCCGGGTGAGCCGGCGGTTTTGGAAAATGCCCAAGGCCTTTTTGGAAGCCTGTTTCTTGACGGCAGAAGGTATGACTTGGGGAAAGTGGGCAGGTTTAAAATTAACAAGCGTTTGGGGGTAATCCTCCCCAACGACAAATCAACTTGGGTTTTAACAAAACAGGACGCCATCGCTTCTATAAGTTATCTTATTCGTCTTCAAAATGGAGTTGGCAGGCTTGATGATATCGATCACCTAAGTAATCGCAGACTCCGAAGAGTTGGGGAACTGGTGGCGGTGAACGCCTTTAGGGTAGGCCTGCTTAGGCTTGAGAGATCGGTTAAAGAAAAAATGAGCTTAATTTCGCCTGATGACAAACCCGTTCCGGCAAACCTTATTAATGCCAGACCGCTAATTGCGTCCCTTAATGAGTTTTTTAGAAGCAATCAGCTTTCTACAATTCTTGACGACACAAATCCTCTAAGCGAAGTTGATAATTTACGACGTGTTTCCGTCCTTGGGACCGGCGGAATAAACAGAGAGCGTGCCAGCTTCTCAATCCGTGACGTCAATGCATCTCAATACGGGAGAATTGATCCGGTTCGTTCACCAGAAGGACCAAACATCGGGCTCGTTACTTACCTGGCTTTATATGCAAAAGTTGATGAATTTGGTTTTATTCAAACTCCTTATAGGAAAGTTGAGAAGGTTGGGAAAAAAGTTAAAGTTACGGATGAAATTATTTACCTCACGGCAGACGATGAGGAAGACAAGTATATTACCCATTCCGGCATTAATATTGACGCAGCCGGTATTATTACGGATAAAAGAGTACCCCTAAGATATAAAGGCAAGTTTATTGAGGGAGCCGCAGACCTTGTGGGGTATATCGATGTTACCCCAAGACAGGTAATTGGCGCTTCGGCTTCGCTTATTCCTTTTTTGGCTAACGATGAAGGAAACAGGGCCCTCATGGGAAGTAATATGCAGTGCCAGGCGGTACCTCTTGTTAATCCGGAAGCCCCGATTGTTGGTACCGGAATGGAAAGTGTTATTTCAGAAGGCATGCAACGTGCGTTTCGTGCAAGACACGCAGGAACTATTGAGTTTGTGGATGGGGACAAAGTCGTGGTTAAGCTCGATAAGCAAAGCTTGGCCAAATCAGAATTTGGTAAGAAAGTAAATGACGCGGGAGAGATGGGCGAGGACGTTGAAATCATCGAGGGAGGCAGAGCCGAGGTTTATCACTTAACCAAATTTAAACGCACTGCTCATTCAACTGCCTATAATCAGATAGTCAGGGCAGTTCCCGGACAGAAAGTTAAGCTCGGCGATCTTCTTGTGGACGGACCGGCCAGCCAGTGGGGAGAACTTGGACTTGGCAGGAATTTAGTTGTTGCCTATGCCAACTTTGGCGGGTACGGATTTGAGGACGCAATTTTAATTTCGGATAGGTTGGTCAGGGAAGACCTTTTAACCTCGATTCACATCGAGGAACATGAGGCTGAAGTTGTTGATACCAAGCTTGGGCCGGAAGAAATTACAAACGACATTCCTAATGTTTCTGAAGCTGAACTTGGCAACCTTGCCGGGGACGGGATAGTCATGATTGGTGCGGAAGTCGGTCCGAACGATATACTGGTAGGTAAAATTGCCCCTAAGGGTGAAACTGAGTTGACTTCTGAAGAAAGGCTTCTACGGGCAATATTTGGCGAAAAGGCTAGAGAAGTTCGTGATACGTCCCTCAGGGTTCCGCACGGAGAAAAAGGAATTGTTGTTGATGTTCAGATACTTGATCGGGATAAGGGTGACGAGCTTGGACCGGGAGTTATTCAGAAGGTTATAGTTCGTGTCGCCCAGATTCGAAAAATCACGGTTGGGGATAAAATCGCTGGACGCCATGGTAACAAAGGAGTTATTGCCAAGGTTATGTCAGCCTCCGACATGCCGTACCTTTCTGACGGAACTCTGATTGATGTTATTCTTTCACCTCTTTCGGTTATTGCCCGTATGAATCTTGGACAACTAATGGAAGCACATTTGGGCTGGGCGCTTAGTAAAAAGAGCGAAAAAGGGGCGCTCCCCGTATTTGACAGGATTGGTGGGGATGTAATAGCGAAAGAATTGGAGTCAGCAGGACTTCCCGTGAACGGAAAAACCAGGCTTTACGATGGCAGGACAGGAGAGGCGTTTATGGAAGACACGGTTGTTGGGATAGGTTACATAATGAAACTTATCCATATGGTTGAGGACAAGACCCACGCTAGAAGTACGGGTCCTTATTCGCTGGTTACTCAACAGCCGCTTGGAGGGAAAGCACAAATGGGAGGACAACGCTTGGGAGAAATGGAGGTTTGGGCGCTGGAGGCTCACAGGGCCAGTCACACCTTGCAGGAAATGCTAACAATTAAATCAGACGACGTTCTGGGACGTGCCAAAGCCTTTGAAGCGATCGTTAAAGGAGTTGATATCCCCGAGTCCACCATTCCTGAATCTTTCAAAGTGCTTGTTCGTGAACTTAATTCTTTGGGTTTAGCCATCGACCCGAAGGGTGTAAGTTTGGCAAAAGTTGAAGATGTGGAAAGTGAGGAGGCGGGATTGGAGCTTGCAAAAGCGGCCGGGGCGGAAATGGTGGCCACCCCGAATTGACGGCGGGGAGTGGACCGATGGAAATAGAGGAGGTAAAAGTTTAAATTATTATGGAACAATTAGCTGATCTTAAAAATTTGACTGATTTCAAGAGTTTGGTGGTAAGATTTACTTCACCTGAAGAGATTAGGGCTTGGAGCAGAGGTGAAATAACCAAACCCGAAACCATAAACTACAGAACTCTTAAACCCGAGAAAGACGGTCTTTTTGATGAAAGAATTTTTGGTCCGACGAAGGATTGGGAGTGTTATTGTGGAAAGTACAAGAGAATTAGATACAAAGGGGTTATCTGCGATAAGTGCGGAGTGGAAGTTACTCAGTCCCGAGTCAGGCGCGAGAGAATGGGGCATATTACGTTAGCCTCCCCTGTTGCTCACGTTTGGTTCTTTAAAGGAGCTCCGAGTAAAATCTCGCTTCTTCTTGGAGTTGCTCCAAGGGGGATTGAACAAGTGGTTTATTTTGCCAGGTATTTGGTTACGGAGATAGATGAAGCAAAGCGCAAAGATGCACTCAAGAATATTGAAACGGCAAAAAATGAAAGACTTGACGAGATTGTCCGTAGCTTTAAAGATCGAAAGAATGCCCTTAAGGTTGAGGAAAAAGAGGCTAAAGAAAAAATTGCAGACAAAATCAAAGACAAAGAGCAGGCCTCCCTTGCGACTAGCGAAATTGAACTCAACGTCAGAAAGAAAGAAGCGGCGATTGGTGAGGAAGAAAAGGGGACGGTAACCAAGACAACTCAGCTTTTCGACAACCTTTCGGCAGTTGTTAAAAGTCTTAGGGTATTAAGCATTCTTTCCGAAGAGGAATACGACGAGCTTTATACTCACGAGGCGGCCGACTTTTTTGTGGGGAAAATGGGAGCAGATGCTATTCTATCGGCAGTTGAAAAGGTAAATCTTGAGACGACTTCAAAAGAACTGAAGGAGGAAATAATTTCTATAAAGGGTGGAAGTTCAAAATACGTAAAACTTGTCAAAAGACTTAAGTTGATTGACGGACTTAGACGCGCAAAGATAAATGCGGCATGGATGGTTCTTAGAGTTCTTCCCGTTCTCCCCCCGGATTTAAGGCCCATGGTTCAACTTTCCGGCGGACGTTTTGCCACAAGCGACCTTAACGATTTATATAGAAGAGTCATTAATAGGAACAATCGTCTTAAACATCTTATGGGCCTGGGGGCCCCGGAAATAATCTTGCGAAACGAGAAGAGAATGCTTCAGGAAGCAGTGGATTCGCTCATAGATGCGAGTCAAAGGAAGGCAACGAGGAAAAGCCGTGGTAGACAGCCTCTGAGGAGTTTAAGCGATATGCTTCGGGGGAAACAGGGAAGATTCAGGCAAAACCTATTAGGTAAAAGGGTTGATTATTCGGGAAGAAGCGTCATTATAGTTGGGCCGGAGCTTAAATTGACTCAGTGCGGTCTTCCGAAAGATATGGCACTTGAGATGTTTAAACCATTTGTTCTTAGGGAGATGATAGGCCGGGGCATTGCCCCTAATGTTAAAAGCGCCAAGAATATGTTAGATAGGCGCCCCCCAGAAGTATTTGATATTTTGGAAGAAATTACAAAGGATCATCCGGTGCTTCTAAACCGCGCCCCGACTTTGCATAAACTTTCCATCCAAGCGTTTTACCCGGTTCTTATTGAGGGAAGTGCCATAAGACTCCACCCGGCAGTATGTGCCGGTTTTAATGCCGACTTTGACGGAGACCAGATGGCGGTGCACGTGCCTCTTTCAACCAAGGCAATTGAAGAGGCAAAAACTCTGATGCTTCCTACCTTTAATTTACTTAAGCCCTCTGACGGGGGTCCGGTGGCTACACCTTCCTCAAAGGAGATTGCTTTGGGAGCGTACTACCTGACGGCTGAAGATACTCTTCTTCCGGCGTCTTCGGCTATCTTTGCAGACAAAGATGAAGCCATATTTGCCTATCAGGCTGGCAAATTGCCAATACGTCAGAAAATTAGTATCAGGATTGGCAAGAATATTGTACAAACAACGGTTGGGAGAGTTCTTTTTAATGAAGTTTTGCCGGAAAATTTTGATTTTCTGAACGAAGCTGCGACCTCTATAGTCATTAAACAGCTTTTCATTAAAGCCTACGCAACGGTTTCTAAGGAACGAGTTGTCCAGATGGTTGACGATATTAAGGATTTGGGTTTTTTTGGCGGAACAATGTCCGGGATTTCTTTCGGAATTTTTGATGCCAAGATTTACCCTGGTAAAGCAAAGGTTCTCTCTGAAGCGGACGAACGGGTTTCCGAAATCGAAGAGAATTTCAATCAGGGGCTTATTACCGCTGAAGAAAACAAGCGTTTGGTTCAGGAGATTTGGATTGAAGTTTCCGAGGATTTGGCGGATAAAACCTGGGAGCAACTTGAAGAAACTAACCCAATCCGGGTTGTGGTTGATGCCAAGGTAGGACGTGCAAGTCGGGATCAGGTCAAGCAGCTGGCTGCTATTCGCGGGCTTGTTGTTGACCCGCTTGGGAAAATAGTGGATCTCCCGATTAAGTCTAATTTTAGGGAGGGTCTAAGCGTATTTGAGTATGTTACATCAAGCCGAGGTTCGAGAAAGGGTTTAACCGACACAGCAATTAAAACTGCAGACGCTGGATATTTAACTCGCCGTTTGGTTGATGTTGCCCATGACGTCATTATCCGGGAGGAAGATTGCGGAACTAAAGAAGGCTGCCTTATCAAAAAAGAAGTAAGACCTCAGGTGTTTACTCAAAGAATTATAGGTAGGGTTGTAGCCAAGGACATTATCGGCAAAGGAAAAACTGTTTTAGTTGCTGCGGGGGAAATAATTGATGAGGAGATGTCCAGGAAAATTGATGGAGCGGGAGTAACAGAAGTTACCGTCCGGTCTCCTCTTTCCTGTCAATCAAGATATGGAATGTGTGCGAAGTGTTATGGCTGGGATTTGGGAACTAAGAGTATGGTTGAAATTGGGGTACCCGTGGGAGTTGTGGCTGCCCAGTCTATTGGAGAACCAGGGACTCAGCTTACTCTTCGTACAAAATATTCGGCTGGAGCAGTTACCGCGGTGGACGTTACTCAGGGACTTCCAAGGGTAGAAGAACTTGTTGAATCACGCATTCCAAAAGTGGTTTCGGCAATGAGCGAAATTAATGGAAAAGTAAGGGTTGCCGAAAGCGAAGAAGGTTGGAAGGTAACAGTAACCTCAAAAGGTACACCGAAAGAGGAGAAAGAATATATTATCCCTAAAACGCTAGTGCTAGTCGTGGAGGATGGACAGTTGATTGACGCCGGAACCGTGCTTGCTAAAGGCCCCCTGGACCTTAAAGATATACTTTCGATCAAAGGTCTTAGGGCTGCTCAGGAGTATTTGGTCACCGAGATCCAGAAGGTTTACGAGTCGCAAGGAATCCCGATAAACGACAGGCATTTTGAAGTCATTGCCAGAAAGATGAGCGATGAGGTGAGAATTGTGACAACGGGCGATACTCAATTCCTACCTGGGGAGCTCGCGAGCCGTGCCAGCTTTGAAGAGGAAAATGAAAAAGTTTTGGTGGCTGGTGGGGAACCTGCAAGCGCTCAGCAGGTTATCCTTGGAATTACCAGAAGATCTCTTTATACCGACAGCTGGCTTTCCGCCGCCAGTTTTGAGCAGACGACCGATGTTCTTACGGAAGCTTCGCTTTTAGGGCGCGAAGATAAACTGATTGGAC
>Ga0315284_10016445_pt1 | contig 10501 bp, 9 predicted proteins | sample YL17G09_16_MG_FD_203696 | JGI IMG/M metagenome (GOLD analysis project Ga0315284, IMG submission 203696) | Sediment microbial communities from Yellowstone Lake, YNP, Wyoming, USA - YL17G09_16 | ecosystem: Environmental > Aquatic > Freshwater > Lake > Sediment | place: USA: Wyoming | collected...
ATTATGATAAAACCATAGAACTTTAATAACAAATAATCAATGATTAGTTTTAAGTTCTATTATATATATAATAAATATATTTACGGTTGGAAAATTAATCAAGTTAAATAATGTATATTTATGGTTTAATAAATTAAAAGAAATAAATAAAATAAAAAAATATTTATTTAAAAAACATAAGAGTTTAAAAATAATATATGTTAGCAAATAATAATAATATTGCTGGTGGACCACCAACTAATCGTGGGGATACATTAATTCCTCCTATTGATAGTTGTGATGCTGATACTTATCAATTATATGATAATGTACAAAAATCAGTAGATTGTGTTTTAAAAAATAAATCCAAATGTGTTAAAGCTGGGTCATTAGCATACTCTGTTAATATATCTAATACAAAACCTTTTACTTGTATGTTGGACTTACTAACAGGGCATTATTCAGATTGTGATGTTACTATACCTCTTGAAAAAAGAAAAGAAGCTTTCAAAACATTTGAACAAGTAACTGGTTATAAACGTTTTAATATTGAAAAGTTTTTTAATGATTTTTCAGACCATCAAAATAAAGTATTAGATTATAATGCTTTTTATATATTTATGCCTGTACTAATATTATCATTATTAGTAGTGTTATTCCTTGTTTTAACAAATTTTGTTAATTGGATAGATGGCCTTTATTTAGCAACTATTGCTTTAATTGTACTTTATGGATTTTCTATATTATATAGACGTACTACTAGTACCTATATTGATGAAAGAACAACATCTTTGAAAAATGATGTTATAGCCTCAGAAGAAAATTATGTAAATAGTTTTGCTTATTGGATACAAGGGTTTTTTGCTATGGCATGTAATTTAACATCAAAAGATGGTAAAGGTTGGACTTGTAATAAAAATTGCGATCCTTGTTTTAATCCAAATAAGAATTGTGATAATTCTAAAGATGATAAATGTAAGGAAAAACCCCATAAAAAAAATAAGCATCGTAAACCTTGTAAACCTATTGATGATTGTGAATCAGAAAAATCTTCTGATTCAAGTTGTCATGATAGTGATAGTGATAGTGATACATCAAGAGAACAAATAATAGTTTAAAATCATATAAATATATAATTTAATATCATATAAATATATAATTTTTATATATAAATTATATATTATAATGTTAAATAAACCTACATATAATCCAGATGTAAATATTTTATCAAATGATAAAATCATAGATGATAAAGGTTCAAATGATAAAAGCATAAATGAAAATGATTTGAAAACTGCATTTGCAAATACTAATATTGCAAGTCTTTTAGAGAAAGTATGTAAGAATCCAGATGATTTAAATAAATTACTTCATGATTCAGTAGATAATATAACACCTGATATGCTTAATAATGCTAAAAAAATGTTAGGAACTGGTCAAGGAGAACAACTATTAAAATCTCTACAACAAAAAGGAATAAACCATAATAATTTAAAATCAAAATTGTCAGCTCATAATAATGCATTTAAAAATATATTAAAACCTGGTAATAAAAGTCCTACTAGGAAATGTGTTCTGATAACTACAAATAGACAACTTAAAATAAGAAATTTACCTATTGATGATATGTCAAAATATATATCTACAATATTAAAAGTAGATAGTCCATTATCTATTGAATGTAATCGTTTATCTATCGATGTTTTTAAAGATAAAAAACTTACTATTTGGTATGATAAGAATAAAATTGGCAAAAATAAAAGAGCTACTAAAATTGCTGGATTTACAATTGCTGGAGATATTATCATATCAATATTAGATGAAGATATTAATGAATCAGATTTTTTAATAGTTGAAAAATTTTTATCAAAAGAATAAATTATTCATATTGTTTTATATTATAATTATAAGCAAATATTATAACAAAATGTGTCAAAATTCAATGTGCAGTATATTTTATTAATATTTAAGATTAATATTTTTCATCAGTGTATTATCAAAATTTTATATATAATATGATTTATATATATAGTAATATTTATTTTTTTATAAGTTGTATATATCAAAATTATTATTTTATATCGGTGGTTTCCTTATTTTCAGTTGGTTTATTTTCAGTATTTGGTTTATTATCCCCATTTTGTTTTTGCTGATTTAAATTACCCATTAATCCTTCCATCATAGGAGCAAACATTTTCATCATATCCCCTATATTTCCACCATTAGCATTTTCTCCAAAAACGCTTGCAATACTATTTAGATCTACAACTACATTATCTCCATCTTGATAATATGGTTTTTTAATTTTCTTATCTTTAGATTTTTTAGTTTCTTTTTTAGGTTGAATAGTTTCATCTTTTGGTAAAGTAATGTCAGCTTGTGTAATTTCATCTTGAGGTGTAGATACAGCTTGAGGTGTAGATACAGCTTGAGGTGTAGATACAGCTTGAGGTGTAGATACAGCTTGAGGTGTAGATACAGCTTGAGGTGTAGATACAGCTTGAGGTTTGACTTCATTTTTTATAAAATCATTTAAATATATTACATTTTTATAAAAATCTTTTAAAGTTTCATCATCAAGTCCTACACCAATTGCGATTTTTGAATTAATGGTATCAGCATTTTCACAAAATTTATTTAGAATAGGTTTACAAGAATTTAAAATTGATGATAAATTAGATTTACTATGCGGTTTAGAACTCTTTGCAGTTTCTACTTTTGCTAACCCATCATAATATTCTCTAATAATCTCAGGGGGTAAATTAAAAGTAATCGTAAAACTATCAGGTCTTAACATTTTAGTTTTTTAAATTTATCTTTATATTATTTATTATTATTATGTCTTAAAAATGTAAATTAATAAATAATAAATGTCAAAATATAAAATTTTATTTGTTACTATGAATTATACAATACCTGTAAATGGTGTTGCCGAATGTAATGGTGTAAAATTTTGGTTTAAATATAAAAATATTGATAATATGTCCGATATTGATTATAATAATTTAGAATATATTATAAGTGAATTGTCAGATGATTATTATAAAATTATTTATGATAATCATCAAGATTTTTGTAAAAAATCAGGAAAACAATTTTATCATACAAATGATGATGATTTAATAATAATTAATAATATGAAACCCCCCATAAAAGTTGATAATGTTGATAATGTAAATGTTGATAATGTAAATGTTGATAATGTAAAAGTTGATAATGTAAATGTTGATAATGTAAATGTTGATAATGTAAATGTTGATAATGTAAATGTTGATAATGTAAATGTTGATAATGTAAATGTTGATAATGTAAATGATGACATTAACCAAATTAAAGAAAAATTTGAGTCAATGATGAATAGTGTAGTACATACAAATAAAATAAATTATATTAAGATTCAAGGTAATTATATAACAACAATAAAGTCTGATGATTTTATTAATTTTAATGGTACAAATATTGTAAATAATAAAATATAATTTAATTAATAATAATTATAAATGATGTATATATATTTAAAATATGGACCTTTTCTATGTATTGGAACTGTTATAGCCGTATTATTTGTAATATGGGTATTTTTTGGAGGTAAAAAATATGATTTTGTAGGTTTGGCACCATTAGCACCAGAAACTTGTAATTTATATACAGGGTCTTTATTTGACTGGGGTAATATAGAAAACAAAGAAATTATAGAAAACAAAGAAATTATAGAAAACAAAGAAATTATAGAAAACAAAGAAAACAAAGAAAATACCAAAGAAAATAACAAAGACATCTCTATAAATGTTAATATTAACAACAATAAACTTATTATCGATAATACTCCTAATATACCTAATAATTTTAATATAAATGATAATAAAACAAATATATGTATGGTTGAAGAGACAAATAATAAACCAAATATAGATAATAAACAAAATATAGATAATAAAACAAATATATGTATGGTTGAAGAGACAGATAATAAAACAAATATAGATATAGTTGAAGAGACAATTAATAAAACACATATAGATAAAGATTTAATAACAAAATCAAATGTTTTAAAAAGAGGAAGATTTATATCAAAAGGAGAAAAAATTTGTTGTGAAACTATGGAGAATATATATGGATTACCATTTAAATCAATTAGACCTAAATGGTTACAAAATCCAGAAACTGGATATAATGTTGAATTAGATTGTTATAATGATGAACTTAAATTAGCAGTTGAATATAATGGAGAACAACATTATAAATGGCCAAATTATACAAACCAAACATATGAACAATTTATTAATCAAACAAGAAGAGATACATTAAAAAGAAAATTATGCGATAAAAAGGAAGTATATCTTATAGTAGTACCTTATAATGTACCTCACGAAAAAATTCCACAATATATAATTTCTTATTTACCTGAATCATTACAAAAAAGATTGCAAAAAGAAAATAATATAACATATTCAAATATATAAAAAAATATTGTAATAATAATATTTATTTTTTTATAAAATAAAATAAATAATAAAATAAATAATTAAAAAAATATATTTTTTTATATATATATAAATTAAAATGTCTACTAAGAAAAAAGGTAGAAAACCCAGATCAGATTTAGAAAACCTATTTCCCATGTTTCAAAAAGCTTATGCTGATGACAAGTATTTAGATGTGTCCAAATTAAACGCAGATGGCACAGGTTCAAGAATTTATGAATTATGCCATACTTCTTGCCATGATACTATGAGAACTAAAAAACATATTCCAGATTTAAGAATTGTAAGTAATAATTACCAAAGTTATAATCTAGCGACCAAGATACTTGCAAAACATTCTAACTATTCTAATTTAGGTGCATTTGCAAATGCTTTTTCTGAATTGTATGGAACTGGAATTATACAATCTCCTAAAAGAAGTCCTAAAGGTGCTAAAAGTCCTAAATACGGAAATGTTCCCGTTGTTGGATTACCAAATCTAAGTGGTCAGACTGGAAGAAATATGTTAAAATCACCAAGAAACAAAAGTACATCTGTGTCTGTAGCAAGTACACCTGCTTTTAGTGTTTTCGGTAATCGTCAAATATCTTCTCCTCTTAGACAACTATCTCCTAAACTATCCCCTTCCAGATTATCTGGAAGTCCTCAACTAGTATCGCGTCCACAAACACCTAGTCAATCTCCTATGAGAACATCTGGAAGTCCAAGTCCACTTTTAAGCCCAGGAACTCAAGCCTCGAAAATTCAAGATCTTCTAAGAGCGAATAATAAAATCCAATATTAATACAAATTTTATTAAAATTTTAATAAATTATATATATATATATATATATAATAAATGTGCACATGTGAATATAAAATTATGGTATTTTCTTGGAATACAGAAAGTGTTTGTTTAGGTGAAACTTTAAATTTAAAAGATTATTATAATAAATCAAATTATAAAATAAATTATGATTGTCAATTACCAGATTTTTATTATAAATTAGAAGAAATCATTAAAAATAATGAGTTTGATATTGTTGTAATAGGATTTCAAGAGGATAGATTTCCAGGTTCTTATTTCCATTCACATTTATTACCAAGTGAATTATCAAAATTAGGTTATGAATTACTCAAAAGAAATAAATTGATGGGTGTAGGTATAACAACATATAAAGGTATATTAAATGGTGATACATTTGTTAGAGGTTTAAGATTATCTGTATATATTAAAAAAAAATTGTTAAGTACGACAAGTGATACAAGTACAGAAATTAAGTCTAATATATCTGTTATTGAAAATCAAAATGATAGATACGTATGTTCATCATTAATAACAAGAAGTAAAGGAGGTATTATTATAAGTTTAAATATATCATTATTAAATAATATAAATATTAAAATAGGATTTATATGTGCGCATTTACCATTTAATTCGAAAAGTATAATAGATGAAAGAATATATATGAATAAAATGTTAAGACAAAATGAATTAAATCATACAAATACTTGTTTTAATAAAATTATTGAAAATTTAACATTAAATTGTGAATATATTTCAAAAGAAAATGATAAACATGATTTCTTGATATATTTTGGGGATTTCAATTATAGACTTTCAGACCATAGACCAGCGGATATTGTTGCTGATGAATTTCTTTTAAATAAGAATAATACTAATTATTTTTTAGATATTTATAATAAAAATGATGAATTAAAAGAACAAATGAATAGAAAAAATATATATGAGTTTAATGAAGGAATAGATAATAAAGGTCCATTATTTTTGCCAACTTGTAAAATGCTCAAAAATAGGTTTAAAAATAATACGTATTGGAAACTTGGAAAAAATAACCATAGAGTTCCTAGTTGGTGTGATAGAATTTTATATAAAAAATATAATTATAATTATAACACTAATTATAATATCAAATGTATCTATTATGATAGATTTGATGTTGGCAATACTATGTCTAAATCAGACCATTCAGGTGTTATATCCATATTTAAAATTATTAATGATAGTGTTAAAAAATTTATTTAACATTTATTCAGTAAAAAATACAATATTTAAAAAATTATTAAGTTATATATTTTATATATAACACATATAATCCTTTAGAGTCTTCTCTTAATAATTCATTAGGAATATAAAATTCATTATAAGGTAAATGAATATAATAATTAGGATTATAGTCATTGTTTTCGATTAATATACTTTCAATATCTTTATATTGAAATTCATAAGAGGAATAAATACCAATATAATCATAATTATATTTTACATATGTAGGAATAAAAGAGATATGTGAAACAATATTTGATTCAATTTTCGCAAAATTTTTATTATTTTTAAATAACCAATATCTTTTTTGAAATGTAAATTCAGAATCACTCAAAAAAATTAGATTAGTAAAATCTAAATGTGATAAAGATTTAGTATATAATGTTGAATCTATATTTATAGAATATTTTAGTTTTAATATATCTGGTATGATAATATCATTTTTATATAAAATACATTTATTAGTATGATTATGATAAAAAAATCCATTACACAAGTAATTTTTATCACATAAATTTGAACAACTTTCATCTAAAATATCATTAGAATTATTATTAGAATTATTATTTTTAAAAGACTTATATTTAGTTTTATATGTTCCAATAACTGATGCTTTAATATCATTAGGTTTAATATTACCAACTGCTTTATATTTATAATCATAGAATTCAGACTCACAAGTTGTGCCAAATTTTCCAATAGCACATTGACAATTATTATTTGTATCATTCCATTTATTATTATTTAATAAACATGTCTCTTTTGTTAAATTTTCACCATCAGGTATTTTTTTCCTATATAAATTATGCGTATATCCATTTTTAGAAGAACCATAATCATCATTAACAGTTAATGGTGTAGGGGTTTTTGGAGTGGCTTGACTATATACAACTGGTGCATATGTTATATTATTATTTAAAATTATTAATATAATAATAATACTAATAAATACTACAAATAAAATTATAGTAGTTATTATAAATGCACCATCAAATGTTTCTTTTTCTACTGATATAGATACATCTTTATTTAAACCTATTGCCACATAATTATGTATATCATCAACAGTTGGGTATGAATCATCATCTAACATTTTTATAATTATTTTAAATTATAAAATAATTAAATTTATTAATTGTCTCTTCAACCATACCTATTATTTAAATTATATTTAAATAATTCATCAAAACCTTTAAATTTTAAAAATAATATTTATTATTTGAAAATTACCCAAACCCTCTAATAGCTTTAATATCAAAATTAGGTATTATTACATCAAATAATTTTGCTAAATAATGAAATGTTGTTATTATTAAAGGTTTACTAGTTAATCTAATACAAGCTGCTCTTCGTTTTGTTACTGGATCTCTAACAGCATGTAACAAATACATAATTGACGAACTACCATCAAAATATTTACCATGATAATCATAATTACATTCATTCAAATTATAAATAAAATTTTTAATTTTATCATTTTTATCTAAAGTTTCATAAATATACCCAAATCTCTTTGAAACTTCATTGTCTGGGTCTGTTCCTTGTGCTTTATCTGATGTGTATGGAAATGGATGTCCTGGTCCTTCCCATCTACGCATTATCCATCCTGTATAAAATATATATGTTAATATATCAATTATATCTTTCTTTTCATCATCATTGAAATCTAATAATTGTCTTTTTGCGATATCATCATATTGAATTTCCCCATATTGGGATAAAGATGATTTGATATCTAAATCAATAATAGCAATTATCTCTATTTTATGTTCAATTTCTTGAGGATATACATCAATATTTTCTATTAATTTTTTAAGATACATTTCATTTTCAATAGATATTATTGTAATTTTATTATTAGATCTATCATCTGTTGGTAAATCTCTTGTTGATTTCCAGTTCTGATGTAATTCCTCTATAGTAAAGAATTTATATTTTAAAAGTGTACCATATGCTAAAATTGTCATTGATGTATTCTCAAATACATCAGCAAAGTTAGCAGTAAAACCTTCTTTATTAATACCCCGTCTTCTTGTTCGTTTAAGCGGTAAAAGAAATCTTGGGTTTATTAATGTATCAATAATATTACCTATTAATGTATCTCTTGAATCAAAATCAATATATGCTTCAATTAAATGAAATATTTCTCTATCTGTTAGTTTATTTAAGTATTCTCTAATATTTGATTCATTCATTTTACTAAGTTGTTCTAGTGATATAGATTTTATTTTTCCTCTAGTTAAAATATTTTTATAAGCTAATATATTATTAACTATATATTCTTTATATTTATCTTCATCAAGTGTATATTGTTTTGGTACAATAATATCCCATTTTTTAACTAATCTGTTTAAATCCATATCATCTATATTCAAAATTATATCTTCTAAAGGATGAGGGTCTAATTTTAAAATATCTTTAATATAATCATCTTCAAATGAAACATTATAATCTGCTATAACTTTAATATCATATATAGCAAATATTATATCTTTGTGTTTTGTATTTTTTAATTTATATTCTCGTTTTATCTTTTTATCTATTGATTTATAATCAATATGTTCACCACTATTAGTTATTATATATGTTTTGATATCTTCATTTGATAAATATGACTGATACTTTTCACCAAAATTAAACAAAAATATCTTCAAAATATTATCATTCAAATGTGTAACTTCATTTTGTAATTTTTGAATATCATTAACTTTCTTATAATGTTTAATTTTTATATATTGTCTAATATCATATATATTTAAATTATCTAAAAATCTTATATCTATATCATTAATATGTGCATATAGTAGCAATTGTTCTCTACTTAAATTAATCATAGTATTAATATCAGCTTTATATACATATTTTAACCATTTTGGAAATATTTCATCCAAATTTTTTAATATTTCTAAATTATATGCTCTATGATTTTTAATCATTTCACCATATCCTCTACTCATAATTATACTTATTACCATTTGGTTATGTAATCTTTCATATGGATTTCTTCTTTTTTCAACCTTTACCGATTTTTTATTAGGTTTAGGTATTACTATTTTCTTTTTATTATGTTTTTTTTCATTAGGTTCCATACTCTTTTGCTCTATTGTTGGTATTGTTGGTATTGTTGGTATTGTTGGTATTGTTGGTATTGTTGGTATTGTTGGTATTGTTGGTATTGTTGGTATTGTTGGTATTGTTGGTATTGTTGGTATTGTTGTTGGTAAATATATAGGGGATTGCCTATTTAATCTATTAATTACAGACTGTGTAGAATCATTAATATTTTGGTCAGTAATATTTTGACCACTAGAATTCATTTATATATTTAAAAAAAATGAATTATGAAAAAAAATTATTTTACTATTTAAATATAATTTTTATTTTTAATGTTTGATGAATCTTTTAAATTTGAGCCTATAACTATTAAATCAAGACCATTAATTATTTATGAAAAAAGATGGTATTATAGATTAGTTGAATATAAATATAAAAAAACAAAATCTTTGATGGATGACTATGATTTAAATAAAATTTACAATCATCTTGTTATATGTTATCATACTAACACTAAAAAACTTAACAAATTTCACCCTAAAAATAATACTAGTACAAATGATTATGATGTTAGAATATATGCTTTTTTTGATACATATGATGAATTTTTAAATTATTTATATAATTTTCCTGATATTACAGAGAGGAATTTTTTCGAGGTTATATTTGGAGAATTTAAACAAAAACCACATTTTGATATTGATATTGATATTAAAAACATATCTAAATATATTGAAACAAGTTCAAGTTCTGATGCAAGTGCTTCAACAAGTTCAAGTTACCATTTGGAGTTACTGGCTAATAAAATCATAAATATTTTAATTAATACTTGTATAGAAATATTGAAAACTGTGAATATAGAATTAAATATAGAAGAAGATATATTAATATATAGTAGTCATTCTGATACTAAAAGAAGTTTTCATTTAATATTAAA
>Ga0315284_10016446_pt1 | contig 10501 bp, 6 predicted proteins | sample YL17G09_16_MG_FD_203696 | JGI IMG/M metagenome (GOLD analysis project Ga0315284, IMG submission 203696) | Sediment microbial communities from Yellowstone Lake, YNP, Wyoming, USA - YL17G09_16 | ecosystem: Environmental > Aquatic > Freshwater > Lake > Sediment | place: USA: Wyoming | collected...
GGATCATATGGGGCGGGCGGTGATCAACGAGGTGCGTCAGGATATCGAGTGGCGCCAGGTCGGAGGGCGGCGGCTGCTCGCCAAACCGCTGCCGGGGCCCGAGCGCCCGACGTTTGGGTGGAGTGACAATGCGTGGGAGAGCGAGCGGGGCGCGTTGCCGGTGCGAACGGGCGGGCCGCGCGGCCTGCACGTGCCCACGAATTACCTCCTCGCCTACTGGCTGGGGCGACATCACGGGTTGATCGGGTGAACAGCGGAGGGGCGCTCATCATCCCGGTTCGCCGATCACTCGTAGATTGCCGCTACCAGGCGCACGATGGCGGCAGTTGTGAAGAGGACGAGGAGCGTGGTCACGACTAACCGTAGGACGGGGTCGTCCTCTGACCACAGCGCGCGGCTTTCCATGCCCAGCACGCGTCGCGCGTGAGGCCACGTCATGAGCAGCACGATCCCGCCTTGGATCGCCGAGCCGATAGCGATGATGAGCAACGCGGCCGGCCAGTTCGGGCCAGAGCCGCCGGCGAACCGGTAGAACAGGACGAGGTTGAGCACCGGCGGTACCAGGCGGAAGGCGGCTGCCGACCACAGGCCATAGAGAAGGCAGAAGGCCACGGCGCCTTGCCTCGCCAGTGCCCCTCGATCGGCGGCATAGCCCAACGCGACGGCAGTCGCCAGGGCCGCGTTCACAAGCAGCACCACAGGAGTACGGAGGTCGGATGACGGCGGTTGGCTGACGGCGCGCCATGACAGCAGCATGGCGAGGGCAAAGCCCCCGAGCGCTACCGCCCAGTATACGGCATCACGCGACGGCGCCGGCTCACCGGAGGCGCCGTCGGTCGGTTTCGAGCCTGGCTGATTCATCGTTCACACCCCCAGCCTGGATTATTCATACTCCATGGCGCGTTGTCGGGATGGCTGCTGCACTAGCCACGTTTGATGCGCCCGTGGCGCATCTCCGGAGCGCGTGCCCCGACGGATCGGGGCTCCGGAGACGCGGCGAAGCCGCGTCCCAAGTCGGCGCCGCACCCGCGCGCGGATTATTCATGCCGGTGCGCGGCTGCGCCGCGCTCCGGAATCGCGCGCAGCGCGATCACGGCAACTTGCGCGCTGAATGCGCCGCAGGCGCATTTCCGGAACGCGGTAAGGCCGCGCCACCGAACTCAGCATGAATAATCCGGGCCATGGAAAATAGGGACAGTTACCTATTTGCTCAAGAGCACGACACGCCTCGCATAATCACGGACCTGGCTGTGCCATTGAGCCTCATGCATGTCATGTGGATCGCCAAATAGGTAACTGTCCCCATTTTCATCATCCGCCCCGGCCGTCCCACCAATAGGTGCGGAATTCCTCCATCGCCGAGCAGAGGGCGTCCACGTTTTGGGGCGGCGTCGGGGGATAGATGCCCACGTTCAGCTCGAGGCCGCCCGCAGGCGAACCCAGCTTGCGCACCTCCTCCTCGATGAGATCGCGGATCTCCTTGCGCGTCCCGAAGGGGACGATCCGCTGGCGATCGATATCGAGCCGGATGCAGATGCGCCCCTTGACCTCGCGCGCGAGGTTGTCAATGCCATTGCACAGGTCCTGGGGGTTGATGATATTGACGCCGCACTCGATGAACTGATCCATGAGCTCCATCACATGGCCGTCACTGTGCAAGGCGACGTGGGTGCCCGCCGCGCGGCAGGGCTGCATCAGCGACTTGTACACCGGCGCGACGTACTGCGCGAACTTCGCGGGGCTGATGATCGATGCCACCTGCGTGCCGAGGTCTTCGCCGAACTGCATCAGGTCCACGCCGATGTCGAGCCACTGGTTGACGATCCACCGCTCATGCTCGGCGATCAACTTGATGAGGCGCGGCAGATGCGGATCGTCGCTCGCGACGTCCATCATCAGGTTCTCGAAGCCGCGCAGATACCACAGCCGCATGAAGAGAAAACCGTGCGCCACGCCGCCCGACGTCAGCCCGCCGTTGACGCGCGCCTCCTCGACATTGCGCCGGCGCCGTTCCCAGTCCGCGGCGCCGCGGTCTTCTTGAGTCATCGGATCCGGCGCGCGATAGAACTCAAGGGTGCCCCAGTCGGCGAGCGGGTGCACCTCGACCTGTCCCTCCAGGCCATTGACCGCGCTGCGCCAGACGCAGCCCCAGGCATCGGTGAACCTCTGGCCCGCGCGGTGCGCCGGGCCGAAGTCCATCTCGTCGAAGTTGCGCTTGCCCTTCTCGAAGCCGGGGAAAAGCGTGGGATGGCGGACAACCACGTCCTCCATCTCCCCGCGCCATTGATCCCACGACGCGCCCGAAATGCCGATGCCGCAGGGGATCCACTCCGGGCCGGTCATGGTCACAGTGCGCAGGTAGTTCTCGCGATCGGACAGGGGCATGATTGTTCCTTGGCTGTGCGGGAGATGATAACGCTCACGGACTGCGCGGCTTCTTCGCGTGCCAATCGGCTCGCCTTACGTGGCAACCGCGGTCTCGGCAGCGGCTCGGGCGTCGGCGCATTCATTCGACGGCGTGCAGCCGCAGCCTCCCGCAGCGGCGAGTCCCGGCGCCGTCTACATCATTTCAGGGCGACGTGGAGAGCAGGCGAGACGCCTGCGCTCCCAGGGAGGGTCCCGGCGCCGTCCGCATCATCTTACGCTGACGCGGGTTCGCCGCGGGCGGCAGGGGATGTCCTTGACGGCATTGGAGAGTTCCTTCTCGATGCGCTCCATCTCGGCCGCGCCCGGGATGCATTCGAGCACCATGCGCAGGCCGCGCTCGGTGCGGCTGGCGGCGAAGTGAATGCCGAAGACGATGCCCAACTCGTCGAGCACGCGCGCCAGGTGCTTGCGCACCTCCCGCGCGCGGTCGTCGGGCAGGTACTCGCAATCGGTAACGAAGTGCGTATGAACGAAAACCTTCTCGCGGCGGAGGATCGTCATCGCTCGCCATGCCTTGCGTCCACAAGTGATCGCCGGGCCGTGGGGCCGAGTGTCGGGCTATTCGGGCGCCGACTGGCTCGGCCCTGCCACGGGCGGCGCTGGGCTTACGCGCTGAACCACCAACGGATAGACCCAGGACATCAGCGCGCCCGCCACGTGGTCATCGTCAACTTCGTCGTCGGGGCCGGGCTGCCCCTGGTCCCACAGTTCAACCGAGAAGCACTGCCGGACCTCCGCCTCGCTGTTCGACGCTCCCGATGCCCGGCGCAGCGCCCAGAAGCGCAGGCTGCCGTAGATGGCAGCGACCTCCTCCGGCCGCTCCTGCTCCCACGACCGCACCATGTAGTTGCGGCGATCCGTCAGCATCGCGTTCACCTGCGGGATGAGGTCTTGCGGCAGTTCCGTCGCGAGGCGGACGCCGTCGGTTTCTGCACGTGCCCGCAGCCCCGGCGTCAGCAGGCTGTAGAGCTTGAGCGGGTCGTAGTGATCGTCTGCGATCGACCGCGCCTTGCGCAGCGGGTCGTCACCTGAGTAGAGAGCGCCGCGGCCCCGGTAATCGGTGTAGGTAATGTTGTCCGCAAGCCGCCGCGAGAGGTTCGCCGCCAGGTATAGGTAGTCATCCAAGCTGATGCGCTTCTCGCTCTGCGTCCGCCGCATCCACTCGTTGAGCACCGATGCCGGCACCTCCTCCGGCTCGTCAACAAACCACAGCAGGTTTCGCATGCGGAACACGCCGCCGTCCTGCACCCAACGATAGCCGCGCTGCTCGCAGATTCGGGTCAAGGTATACTCGGGGCTGCCGTCAACACAGTAGACCCCATCGCTATCCTTGATCGATGGGTACAGCGGCACCGCCCCCGATTGCTCGCCGGGCCCTCGCTTGTCCCGCTGCGTCCAGAAGCAGTCGGCGATCAGGTTGATGTCGAGGCCCTCGGCCACATCGAGCAGCAGCAGCGGCAGCGCCGTCCGGTCGGCCTTGACGCGGACGCGCGTGCCGCTCGGTTTTGTCGCAGCGGGCGAGTCCTTCGGCCGCGCCCACGGCGGCACCGCGCCCTCGGCCTGTTCGCGCGCCTTCTCAAAAACATTGATGCCGTAATCGCCCTCCAGGGCGCGTATGCGATCCCCCAGGTCGTCGTCACGCATGACGCGCCAGGGTCGCGGACTGGGGAGTGCATCTTCACGGCGCACAAATTGGTCCGCCGCCGATAACCACGGGCTGTCGAGGCAGAACAGCCCGAGAAAGCACTGCTGAGCGTGATTGGCCTCCGGATTGCGTGGCCACACGAGGAGCGTGATGTCGAGCCGGTAGGGATGAATGTAATCGTAATCGGTCCGCTCGAAGCGAAGCTGCGCCGACTCCCACTGCCAGTCCGCGTCGCTGTACCGCACGCGGTGCGTCGCGAAGTCCTGCATGACAGCCTGCCGGCGATCGGCGGGAAGCGATGTGAAGGGAAGACTCGCCATGCCGAGGCTCAGGAGGCGATCAAGGGCCTTATCATCAAGCGCCAGGAGCAGTTGCGCCTGATCCGGATAGAGCGCGGCGAGCGCAACTCCCTCGGGGTCGATCGCGGCGAGGTCGGGCAGCGCCGCGGGGTCGGTGGTGAGGGCGCCGACGGTGCTCTTGATGATGCGCCGATACCCGGCTGTCTGTTCAGCGAGATACCGCTTGCGCAGATCGGCGGCGAGTTTGGCGCGGGCGGTGGATTGCATGAGGTGATAGCGCGGATGCTCCTGCGGGCCCTGCATCCAAGTGAAGTCGAAGAGTTCGGCGATCTGCCGCATCACCTCCCGCAGCGGCTGCTCCTTCACCCGCACCACGACCTTGTGGTCCTTGATGGCCGGGTCGCAGGTGATGTCGATGGGCTGGGACAGCCGAGACGGCTGTCCTACCGGTTGGGGCGCGGGTGGTTGGGGAGTCGCTGTTTGCTGTGGCACAGCCGCCCTCGGCTGTGTCTCGTCGAGCGAGCTCGACTCGCCGGGCGATTCTTCCGCGGAATCGCCTCCCCCCGACTCCCCGGTCAGCGCCGCCAGCTTCGCGCAGAACTCCTCCAGCGAATCATACGCGGTGGAGACGCTGATGCGCTGATCCAGCCGCGCGTCATGTCGCGCTTTGTCAGGGGTCTTGTCCTCGGCGCACCAGGCGGTCCCCGCCCAGATGACACTCGCAATCACCCAGGCGCACGCCCATAGTCGTTTCATCGCTATCATTGTTCGGGCCTCACCGGCAGCCCGCAGACCGCAAGAGCATCCTTCGAGACTACTCTGCCCCGCTCGCGCGCGGTGCATCGCGCTTGACGGGCTCGCCCGGCAGCAGCGGGTACTGATGACCCAGGAGCAGTCCCGGCGCCCTGTAATCGGGCCGCCCGGTTCCCCAATCAGGCGCCTGCCCGCTCCACAACTCAATACACAAATGCCGGCACAGCTGCCGCTCGGCGTCATCGGGACCTTCGGGGTTCATCGTCTGATACTCGTACGTCCGGTATCCCACCCACAAGCGGGAATCACCGAGCATCGCGGCGACACCGCGCTCGGGCGCCTTGCTCGCCGGCATGGCCTCAAGCGACACCGGATCGGGCAACGCCCGTGCCACCAGAGGCTGCAGATTCCGGGGGAGTTCGGTATAGACGCTGAGGCCAGTAACTTGCGCCGCCGCTCGCAGACCCGCGGGCAACAAGCTGTACAGCTTCAGATAGCAATATCCCTCAGCCTTGAGGTGATGGCCGATGTCCTCGAGGGAGTACTCCCGACCTCGATAGTGCGTGCTCCCCACCTCCCCCGCCAGGTCCACCGACAGGCTCTCCACCATGTAGAGGTAGTCCGCGAGTGTGATGCGCTTCTGGTCGTTGGTTCGCCGCATCCATTCGTTCAACACTGACGCCGGCACTTCTTTGGGGTCATCCACGAACCACATCAGATTGCGCACGCGGAAGGTGTCGCCGTCCTTCGCCCAACCACAGCAACGTTGGCCGCAGATGTGCTCAAGGGTGTACTCCGGATTCGCATCCACGTAACGCGGCTGCTTTCCCTGCGCGTGCGCCGGATAGAGCGGCAAGTCCGATGAGGGGTATATCGCCAGGCGGTCGTGCGCGTCGTGGTTCCAGTAGCAGTCGGCCACCAGGTCGATATCCAGGCTCTCGGCGATGTCGAGCAGAAGTAGCGGCAGTTCATCTTCGCGGCCCGTCAGCGCTACCCGCTTACGGCTCGGCGCGGGAATCTGCGGACGGTCTTTCGGCCGCGCCCACCGCGGCACCGCCTCGATTGCCTGATCGCGCGCCTTGCTCAGATAGTTGATGCCGTACTCGGCTTGCAGAGAGCGAAGCTTCTGCTCCGGCTCGTTGGGGAGTCCCGTGTTGTCCGATTCCCCAACGCTGTCCGCCACCCAGACATTGTAGGCCCAGTCCATGCCTCCCCCAAGCGAGGCCACCTCGTGCGAACGCACCAGGCTCAAGCCGTTTGGGCCCTGAATGTTGAGCCAGGCGTGGATCGCTCCCCCGTCCGCTTCGCGCTCGAAAACAACCTCCGCCGTCGGCCACTGCCAGCCTTTATCGGCGCCGGGGCCGTCGAACGCCGCGCGTCGCCGCAGGAAGTCCTCCTTGAGCTTGGCCTGTAATCCCGCAGTTGCGCTCGCCAGTGGCACCGTCACCAACCGGCCGGCGAGTATGTCGTCCAGCGCCACCTCGTCGAGCGTGAGGAAGATGTTGTAGTACCCTTCCGGCTGCATGGCCGCCGCCGCCACAGCGTCGGGATCGCGCTGCGCAAGCTCGAGACGTTCGTCGCGGCCGGTAGCCGCCGCCCGAAGGGTGTCTTTGACGATCAGCCGATAGCGCGCCTCCTTCTCCGTGATGTATCGTTTGCGCAGGTCGTTGGCGAGTTTGGCGCGGGCGGTGGATTGCATGAGGTGATAGCGCGGATGCTCCTGCGGGCCCTGCATCCAGGTGAAATCGAAGAGGACTGCGATCTGCCGCATTACCTCCCGCAGCGGCTGCTCCTTCACCCGCACCACGAGCTTGTGGTCCTTGATCGCAGGGTCGCAAGAGATGTCTACGGGAGCGCTCGTGGACGGACTCGCCTCTCCCGTAGGGGCGACCCCTTGTGGTCGCCCATTTCCCCCGCCGAACCCGGACAGCCGAGACGGCTGTCCTACCAGTGACGGCGCGGCCGGAGTTGTTTGATTCGCGACCTCGGGCTTGTCATGAGGTATGCCAAGGGAAGAGGTCGCGCCCACGGAGGTCTGATCCGCGGCCTGCTGAGCCGGTCCCTCCGTCATCCGCCCCAGCTTCGCGCAGAACTCCTCCAGCGAATCATACGCGGTGGCGACGCTGACGCGCTGATCCAGCCGCGCGTCATGCCGCGCCTTGTCAGGGGTCTTGTCCTCGGCGGCGCGCCCGCGCGTGGAGACCGCGCAGAGCGCCAGCGCAAGAGCGAGGCAGAAGCAAACGAGGCGTCCCATGCCGCACCCCCTGTTGCCGGACCTCTTCCCTGGGAACTCTAGTGAAAACCACCAAGGCACAAAGACACGAAGCCTGGACCTGTCACAGCCAGACCGTGCAGGCGGTCGTGGCCATAACCAGGTGACCCGGGCGTTTCGGATCCGGCATTTTCGTTCCCTTGGTGACTTGGTGTCTTTGTGGTTGGGGTTCGACGCGCTTGGCCGATATCCTACGTCCCCGCCGCCGAGTTGCGGGTATGCCACACCAGAGGATTATGTACCTGCCCGCCCTCCCCGGTGCGCATTTCGACCTTCGTGTCCTTATGCCTTGGTGGTTCTGTGAGAGCGTGTGTGAGAAGCTTCGGTTCTCTGTCACCCTGAGCGTCAGCGAAGGGTATTGGTGTGGTCGAACGAGACCAAGATTCCTCGCTGTGCTCGGAATGACACCAAGGGCGATAGGGTCTTCACACACGCTCTGAGAGACTCGAAGCTCTACTGCGCCTCCGTCACCCCGATCTGCGGGCACAGCGCCAGGATGACGCACTTGCTGCACCACGGCGTTCGCGCGATGCAGACGTAGCGCCCGTGCAGCGTGTAATGCATGCCGAAGGCGATCCAGTCGCGCTTGGGCAGCAGCTCCATGAGGTCGGCCTCGATCTTCTCCGGCGTCTTCTCCTGCGACAGGCCGGTGCGCTGAGATACGCGCTCGACGTGACGATCCACCACGATCCCGGCAGAGACGCCCATGGCGTGACCGAGCACCACGTTGGCCGTCTTACGCGCCACACCGGGCAAAGTGATCAACTCGGCCATGATCTGCGGCACCTTGCTGCCGAACCGCTCGACCAACTCCTCGCCGATGCCGATGAGCGCCTTCGTCTTCTGGTGGTAGAAGCCCGTGCTCTTGATCTCCTCCTCCAGCTTCGCGCGATCGGCGTTCGCGTAGTCCTGAGCGGTGCGGTAGCGCTTGAACAGTGTGCGCGTGACCTCGTTCACATGCTTGTCGGTGGCCTGCGCCGCGAGCACGGTCGCGACCAGCAGCTCCAGGGGGTTGCTGAACTCGAGTTCGAGCTTCGCGTTCGGGCGCGCCCGCTTGAGCTCGCGCAGGATCGCGCGGGCGCGCTGCGTGCGCTCTTCGAGGGTCTCCCGGGTGTCCTTCCTCATGTCTCTGTCCTCCGCATGCGGTCCTGGCAGGCGCCTTTTCTTTGGCTCGACGCGCCGGACTCCCTGCCCGGTGCCGGCGACAAGGAGCCCGCCGTGGCGTCAGGGCGCCGGACGGATCCCGGCGCTCAATGTCAGGCGCACCACCCAGACCTCCTCGGGCGCGAGTTGCGCCGTGAATGACGCCGCCTGCGCCCCATCTCCGTAGGGCAGGAGCTCGCCTCCTGCCCCTTCCCCTGCGCAAGCACCCAACGGCACCTCCCGCCCGCTCATCACCTCGGTCGCCTGGGCGCCGGTCATTCCGAAACCGTTCAGATCCACCGTCACCCGCGCCTGCTTCGGCTGGTCGCCCACATTCATCGCCGTCAGATACACGGCCCCATCGCGCGGCCCGTACCGCTCGACGTACACCTGCGCATCATCGCTGCGCGCGTGAGTGACCGGTTCCCAGCCGGCGCGGGCGAGTTCCCGGATCATCGGCATGTACCGTTTGAAGAGCTCGCGGTCGCGGTCATACAACGCGGGCGTCGCCCAGTACGGGTTGTCCGCGGCATTCTGGCTGAAGAACCCGGGGAAGATCGCATAGAACAGGCAGCGCTTGAAGTAGCGCTCGGTATACTCGCGGGGGAACTTGGTGTAATCGCTGTTCATCAGCAGGCAGTACGGCTTCTGATAGCACAACGCTCGCCGCAGCATCATCACGTCGTCGGATTCAGGCCGCAGTTCGCCGTCATAGAGCCAGTTGGTCTCGGTGCCCATGACATCGAGCAGCGCGGCGAACTGGATGTAGCGCCACAACGCCCCGTTGGCGAACATGAGACGGCCCTGGTCGTGCATGCGGCGCGCGCATTCGGCAATGAACTCGTAGGTGCCGAATACGAGCGCCTGCGCGCAGCGCCCGCTCGCCGGATCGAACACCAATGGGATGCGCGCGTCGCGCCAATGCTCCCGCCGGTAGTTGAGGAACTCCGACCCCATCTCCATCGAGTCGATGTACGTGCCCGAGACCGCCGGCGCGGGCCCCGCGCCTGCCTCGAACCCTGGATTGGCCAGGAGGTTCTCGACAGCATCGCCCGTCCGTTTCAGCTCATCGTTACGCTCATCGCTCGCGGAAGGGCGGTCTGCACCGTCGAAAGTGTCCGTGCCCGCTCCTTTGGAGTGCGGGGCTTCAGCCCCGCCTTGTTCCCATGCCGCTTCAGCGGCGCCAGCAAAGCGGCGATGAATCGCCGCACTCCACAAGGCAACTGCGCTAGCCCCGCTGGTGCTGCGACGAGAAATGCGGGTAAGAATAGGCCCTTCAAGGGAGAGGGTTGGGGCGAGGGTCGGAGGGTTGGGTGTCGTGGTCGCTGCCGACTTACCCTCTCCCGGCCTCTCCCTGAGAGGGTGAGGAGACGAGGCCGTACCCACGGTCACCTCGGGATTGGCGAACCACACCCGCCCGGTGTGCGGCGCGCGCAGCAGCAGGTGGAGATGAACCTGCGCCACAGGCTTGGGCGGCGTGATGCGCACCTCTGCCATCTCCCAATCGTGTGTCCCGGGGCGGAACGGCGCGACGAACGCGAAGCCCGGCGTGCCATCCGAGTAGAGCAAATCAAGATAAAGCGAGTAATCCACATCCTGACCGCCCGTCACGCCCTCCGCTCTGCTCCACGCCCGCGCGATGATCGGTTCCTGCCGCGGAGGGCTGAGGATCACCGTCTGGCTCGCCCCCGATGATTCGCCCGGCTTGTTCTCACACCGCAGCGCGGTCACGTCCTTCGGCCCCGCGCCCGGCTCGACGGCAAAGCCGCGATCCCATGGCTGCCATTCGAGCAACGGCCACCGATGCCCCGCGATCGCCGCATCGATATCGTGGAACATCACCTGGGCCTTGTTCACGGGGTACTCGGCGCTGACCGGCACGCTCGGCGCCGGATTCGCGATGAACAGCGCCCCATCGCACCAGGGCGCGTTGAGAAGGAGTTCGACCGGCGTGCCGCCGGC
>Ga0315284_10016447_pt1 | contig 10501 bp, 16 predicted proteins | sample YL17G09_16_MG_FD_203696 | JGI IMG/M metagenome (GOLD analysis project Ga0315284, IMG submission 203696) | Sediment microbial communities from Yellowstone Lake, YNP, Wyoming, USA - YL17G09_16 | ecosystem: Environmental > Aquatic > Freshwater > Lake > Sediment | place: USA: Wyoming | collected...
CTCCGACAACTCGGCAAGCAGGCTTGCGGACATGGGCTTCGAGGCCAAGAGCGATGAGTCCTACGCGGTACGCGGAAGCGAAGAAATGGCGCTGCGGCTCATGCAATACTGCCTGGAGAAAGGCTACGACTACAAGATACACTACTGCACCGTGCGACTCAAAGACGGCGTGCAGCTCGCGCAGAGGATAAAGCAGAGGTCCAAGAACGTCGCCACGGAAATTGACGAGGTGACTGAGGAGGGCCTCCTGGTCCGCGGGGCCGTATACCTCAAGGAGACTGCGCCTTCTTTTTCCTACAGGAAGATGATTAAGGAGATGCCCCTGGAGAAAAGAAAAGAGCTTACAGGGAAGCTGGAGAATGCGCGTGAGGAGCTCTCCAAGGAATTCGGCCTGAAAAAAGACGCCCTCCGAGTGGACGACTACAAACTGCGGCTCCTGTGCAGCGAGGATAACGTTAGAAGGTTTGCGCCAAGGCTTAAGGCAAATGGCTTGGTCCCTGCTGTCGTAGAGGAGTATCCCACCAAGGATGCCCTTGAAGTCGATGTCGAATTCCTTTAGGCTCCCATCATCGTATATCCCCGAAGAATTTACCGCGCATCTTAATCGATACGTCCACGAGGCTTATCATCACAGGGACTTCTATTAGCGGCCCTATGACCGCCGCGAAGGCCTCCTGCGAATTTATGCCGAAAACTGCGACCGCGGACGAACACACGCTGATTCTCGGCGCCGGCCCTGTCGGTATGGCAGCCGCATTCGAGCTAAGCAAGGCAAAGAGACAATATTTAAACGGACTCGACGACGCACAAAACGCAGATTTATACCCAAAAAGATTCATGAAATGCGTTTTAGTTTTTCGACCGAGGGATATCTTCCGTTGGCGACTATCTTGCCGTTCAGAGTTATTATGGGTGGTTTAAGCCGTTTCCTGGTTTCTTTTTTGAGTGTTCTGTATTCTTCAGAGCTTTCTAAATATATCTTTACTCTTGTTTCCTCGCCCAAGGTTTCTTTGGCTTTTCCTATGAAGGCTTTTAGTGCAAGAAGGGTTCCTTTATCCTCGGAGTCACAGCAAGAACATGCGGGGGTCTCCACGTAGACTATGATCTCGGTCATTGTCCCCTTAATTTCTTTTCTATAGCATTTCTCAGGTAGTCCATGAATCCTTTTTTATCGTCTATCTTATACCAGACATTGATGTCTTGTTCTTTGCTTAAAGTTTTGTTTTTGTATACGCCGATCCATAGCGAAGAACTCGCAGCGCCATATTTCCTTGCAAGTTCTTTATTCTCAGGCAGGTCGTAGTTTACGTGAGCGTAAACAAGTTTTCCGCTCTTTAATTCGTCCGGGAAATAGGTGTTGATTGTTTCTTCGGAGTAGGCTCCGATCGTCTTGCATGAATAGCACTGGCTGTTGCCGTGGAAATGGAATACTTCGACTTTGTCTGCCGGTTGTCCCCCTATGTCCGTACTTGTTTTATCCGGTTGCGTAGTGGACGTTACGGATATTCTGGGGAGTGTTGTTGTTCCTACGGTTTTATTTGCAGCTCTCTTTTTTATGGCCTCGGCTATTTCCGCGTTAAGCTGATCTCTTAGGCGCTCGTTTTCCTTTTGCTTTTCCAGGAGAGAGTTGTTTACGGTTTTATTGATCGATCCTGCCATAGAGTCCTCTACTGGTTGGTCTTTTATTTTTTCATCAGCGGTTCTGTCGGAGGGCAGGTTAACGCTTCCATGTCCTTTTAGCGGGCAGACCCCTCCATCGCAGTTTTTATTCTCTTGCTCTTTGGCTGCAGGGCCATTGGAAATGCAGCCCGATAAGATCAAAACAGCGATTGTCAGGAATATCAATGGAGGTTTCATTTAGCCGCCTCGGTTCTCATTTAGCACCTGAATAATGCGTTATCGCCTTCTCCGGGCATATCTTTGCGCATCCTCTGCACATGTCCACGCAGTTTTCCGGGTTTACTACGATCGGTTTTCCTTCTTTTTCGGCGTATACCGCGTGCGGGCGGAATTTCACGCAGGTCATGCATGCCTCGCACTTTGAGTAGTCGATGACCGGATACCAGTCTTTGCTCATTTTGCCTTTTCGCTTCGCGTCTTCTCTATCAGCTCGCTTGTCTGTTTTTCTACTTCTTCTGTGGTTTTGTTTCTAACGTCCGTTCCAACGAGCTTCTTCATATCGAATCCTGCGGCAGAGAACGAGTCCTTAAACATCTTCGTCTGCATGACCGGGTCGCATCCTGCGACGTAGAGGACGTCGATTTCGGTCCCCTTCAGAAGGTTTTTGAGGAATCTGTCCCCGTCGTCCGCGCACAGTTGTGGATGTATGGCCGCGAATTCGACTTTGTATTTCTTCCTGACCATGTTGGTTATTTCGTAGGCATTTTCTTTGGCAAATGACGGGCATGTTCCCTGGCACACACAGAATAAAAATCCTTCCTTCATCTTCTTGTTTTCTCTGTATTGTTATAAATTTGTTTTCTAATATTTAAATTGTTATATTTAAATATTTAAATATGGCTAAAAAGACAGCTCAAAAGCTTTCAGTGATAGACAGGCATCTTACGACCTGGATATTGCTTGCCATCCTATTGGGAATAGCCCTCGGATTCCTTGTCCCGGCAGTTCCAAAGCTCATAGTGGGCCTCTCGGTCGGCACGACCTCGATACCCATCGCATTCGGGCTTATAGTGATGATGTATCCGCCGCTGGCTAAAGTCCATTACGAGCGCCTCGGAGAAGTCTTCCGGGACTACAAAGTCCTGCTGTTGTCCCTGACGCAGAACTGGGTGATCGGCCCCCTGCTGATGTTCTTCCTCGCAGTTTCTTTTCTCTCCGGCAGGCCCGAGTACATGACAGGCCTCATACTCATCGGTTTGGCCAGATGCATAGCCATGGTCATTGTATGGAACGAACTGGCCCATGGGAACACGGAGTATGCGGCAGGCCTTGTAGCATTCAATTCGGTTTTCCAGGTATTATTCTATTCTGTCTATGCGTATGTATTCCTGACAGTTCTGCCGCCCGTAATCGGCCTCGGCGGAAGGATAGTCGACATATCAATAAGGCAGATAGCTGAAAGCGTTTTCATCTATCTGGGAATACCGTTCATAGCAGGCTATTTGACGCGCAGGATCCTTGTGAAACAAAGAGGAAACGAATGGTATGACAAAAAATTCATTCCAAAAATCAGCCCACTCACGCTCGTATCGCTCCTCTTCACGATAGTTGTTATGTTCTCGCTCAAAGGGGAGTACATAGTGAAGATACCGATGGACGTTTTGCAGATAGCTATCCCTCTTGCGTTATACTTCATCGTTATGTTCTTTGTCTCTTTCGCAATGGGCAGGCTGATAAAAGCAGGCTACGAGAAGACCGTTACCCTTTCCTTCACCGCGGCCAGCAACAACTTCGAGCTGGCGATAGCGGTAGCGGTCGCGGTCTTCGGCATAAACTCCGGCGAAGCCTTCGCAGCCGTGATAGGCCCCCTCATAGAGGTTCCGGTCATGATAGGCCTTGTTGACGTCGCATTATACTTCAAAGGCAAATACTTTAATTGATTACCAAAATGGATTCTGAAAAAGAGATCAAAATATTCAAGGCGCTTGGAGATCCGACAAGGCTGCGGATAATAGAGATGCTCTCATCAGGGGAGAAGTGCGTCTGCAAGATAATACCCAATACGGGGAAAAGCCAGCCCACTGTTTCCGCGCACCTCAAGATACTCTATGAAGCCGGCCTTGTAAAATACCGAAAAGAGGGGATAAGTGTATACTACTCCCTCGCAGACAAAAAGATAAAAGACCTGCTTCAACTGTCAAAAAAGATCAACAACAAAAAATAGAGACAAAAAAAATGAAAAGACAACAACAGATGATCACAGTCCTGCTGCTTTCATCCCTGCTGCTTTTGGCGGGATGCGCGGGAAAGGACGAAGCACGCGCGGAGCAAAATGAGCGAGCGACGACCACGACAAATGCCGTGCAACCCATGGAAACAAGGCTCAACGAGGCATCAACCCCAGATACAACGACTGCTGCGCCAGATATCCCTGGGCCGGATGTGCGAGTCGAAGTCTACCATTTCCATGCGACGCAACAGTGTTATTCATGTAAGACTGTCGGAGCGCTTGCAGAGAAGACCGTGAACACCTACTTTCAAATGGAGCTTGCATCAGGAAAAATAGTATTTGGGCACATCAACGCAGAGGTTGCACAAAATGCGGAACTCGTCAAGAAATACGGCGTCACCGGCTCATCACTCTGGATTGGGACATACGTCGACGGGAAATTCAGCAAGGAAGAGAACGTTAACGTGTGGTACAAGATAAACAACGAACAGGAATATCTTTCCTATCTAAAGGGCGTACTGGATAAGAGGCTTAAAGGCGACCTATCATAGGATGGACCTGATGTCTTTCATGGAGTCCATGGGAACGAGCGAAATTCCTCTCATAGCCGCTTTTTTCATAGGCCTCATGATGGCGATAAGCCCCTGTCCGCTGGCGACCAACATCACCGCTATAGCCTATGTCTCGTGCAAAATAGAAAATAGCAAACACACCCTGCTCGTCGGTTTTTTATACACCCTCGGAAGGATGCTGACTTATGTAGCGATCGCGGCATTGATAGTGTACTTCGGCCTCGGCAAGCAGGAGATAGCCCTCAACCTGCAGAAATACGGAGGACAGCTCATCGGCCCGCTTTTGATACTCATCGGGATAGTCATGCTGGAAATAATAAGCCTTGACTTTATTAAGATGCCCGGGGGAAGCGAGAAGATGAAGGAGAAGCTGGCCGAAAAAGGATATGCGGGAAGCTTTCTGCTCGGAGCGGTCTTTGCGCTCGCATTCTGCCCTTTTTCAGCGGTACTCTTTTTCGGGATGCTAATACCCCTCGCCCTCAAGACCGGGGACGCGATAATGATTCCGTCCGTATTCGCCTTCGCAACAGGCCTTCCCGTAATCCTGTTCTCGGTCCTGCTTGTTACGAGCGTGAACAAAGTCGGGCAGGTCATGAACAAGGTCCAGGAATTCGAGAAATGGGTGAGGAAGATAGTCGCAGTATTGTTCCTGATAGTCGGAGCGTATTATACTCTACAGAGCATGGGCCTTATCGGTTAGTCCCTTTGAGCAATTTGCAGGGGAAATATTCAAAATGGTAAACAACGCCTTCATATTCATGTTCGCTTCCTTGGGACTAACCCTTTTTTCCTTTGTCCTAGACAAGAAAAAAACTTTGAAAGGTCTGAAAAAAGGATTCTTCATGTTCAAAAACATATTCGTTCCTTTTGTGAACATACTCATCCTGATAAGTCTGGTTCTTTATTTAGTTCCTGTCGAGATCATATCCAATTATCTGGGGCCGGATTCCGGGCCGACCGGCCTGTTATCCGCAGCGTTAGTCGGATCGATAACCCTTATTCCGGGTTTTATTTCGTATCCTATAGCTGCATCCTTGATCAGCCAGGGAGCGTCGTATACCGTTGTCGCCACCTTCATGACTACTTTGATGATGGTCGGGGTGGTCACTTTCCCATTGGAGGCTAAATATTTCGGCAGGAGGGTTGCATTAGTCAGAAACATCCTAAATTTTTTCGCGGCGATAGTAATCGGCCTGGTTGTGGGGTGGCTGATGTGAACAAAAAGATAGAATCGTCAAAGAAATACGTCTGGCTGGCAATGTATCTGGCAGCAACTGCTATATCCTTTGCCGCGGGCTTTGAGCCGGGCAAGATCGCTTACACGAATTTTTCCGAGTACTTCATAGAGATGATATCATTCATCCCCTTCTTGTTCATAATCATAGGACTCTTCGACGTGTGGTTCCCGAAAGAAAAGATCGAAGCGCATATAGGCAGGCAATCAGGGATCACGGGGATAATTGTTGTGATCCTGCTTGCGATGCTTCAGGCCGGGCCTTTGTACGGGGCGTTCCCAGTAGCATACATTTTATACACGAAAGGGGCGAGCGCAAGGAATATCTTTATATACCTGGGGGCTTTCTCGTCGTTAAAGATCCCTATGCTTGGAATAGAAATAGGGTATCTGGGGCTCAAATTCACTCTGGTGCGTACGCTTGTCTCTCTGCCTCTGTTCATAGCCATAGGTTTTTTAATGGAATGGTATCTGCGCGACAAAAAATTCGCAGTTAACAAGGTGTAAACTGGAGGAAAAAATTTAATTTATATATTCAAATGTATCAATATATATGGGCTTAAATAATCCAAAACAGCAGGGAACCTGCGGATGCGGCTGCTCCGCCCAACCAAAGGAAACAGTTATTTTTACCTGCGCCGGAGCCTCGAAGAACGGGGACATAACATATCTTGCAGCCCGCAGGCTTTCTGAAAGAGGCTTTGGAAGGTTCTTCTGCCTTGCGGGGATCGGCGCCGGAATAGAAGAAAAAAAGGACGACGCCAAAAAAGCGGATGTGCGGATAGTCCTCGACGGCTGCGCTAAGAAGTGCGCTGCAGGCACCCTAAAGAACGCAGGGATAACCGATAATATGGAGATTGTCTATTCCGAATCAGGGCTCAGGATTTCCGGCGAAAAGCCATCTGACAGGGAAGTCGAGGAGTTCACAGATTACGTCGTTTCAAAGATAATCAAAAAATAAAAATGGACATAAAGATCCTTGGAACGGGATGCCCCAAGTGCCACAACCTTGAGGCGGCGGTAAAGAAGGCCGTGGCCGAGCTGAATATAAAGGACGCGAATATAGAGCATGTAAAAGACATAAACAAGATAATCGAATACGGGGTGATGTCGACTCCCGCGCTTGTCGTCGATGGCAAGGTGAAGGCGTCGGGAAAGATCCCGTCGCCGGAAGAGATAAAAAAGATGCTGGCATAACCATAAAAAACGACGAACAAAAAGTGTTGATATGAAAGACGGCTACAAATTAACATTGATGATACTCGCATTCCTTGCGTTTTACTTCATACCCTACTATCTGCCGCAGGCGGCTCAGACGTCTAAGGACCCGCTTATGAATGCATTATTCCTCCTCTACGACTACACCTCAGCCCACACTTTGACCTGCCTGCTCCCGGCATTCTTCATAGCAGGAGCCATCTCTGCCCTGGTGCCGAAGGAGAGCATAACCAGATACCTCGGACAGAAGGTGCCCAGACGTAAGGCTTATCCTTTATCGATAATCGCAGGTTTGCTTTTGGCTGTCTGCTCATGCACCATACTCCCCCTGTTCGCAGGAATAAAGAAGAAGGGCGCCGGCCTCGGGCCCGCGATAGCGTTCCTATACACAGCCCCTGCAACCAACATACTCGCAATATTGTTCACCGGCGGAGTGCTGGGATGGCAGCTGGCCGGCGCAAGGATATTCCTGTCAGTCATATTTGCGACACTCATCGGGGTCATAATCACAACTATCTTCAAAGAAGACGGCAGAGGAGCTGCCACAGAAGAAGGGAAGGGGGTTCCTCTGACCTTGGGGGGTGTCTTTGGGAACCGTATCTTTCTGTTCACCGCCACCCTCGTCCTCATACTGATAGCTGGGACAAGGCTCTCCGGCACAGAGAAAACATTGGCATTCCTTGGACTGACGGTGCTGCTGATATTGCAGGCAGTATACCGTTTAAGCAGAGAAGAAGCCAGGGCTTGGCTTTCTGAGAGCTACATTTTCACTGCCAAGATCTTTCCGCTCCTCCTTGGAGGGGTTTTTATAGCTGGGGCTCTTTCCGCCGTGATGCCGGACGACCTACTGGAAAACTACGTCGGCGGAAACAGCATTTCTGCGAACCTTCTGGCGGTGCTCTTCGGCGTCGTCATGTATTTCCCGACGCTTGTCGAAGTGCCGATGGCTCAGCTCTTCCTCTCGCACGGAATGGGCCAGGGGCCGCTCCTCGCTTACCTGCTCGCAGACCCGGTGATCTCGCTGCCCAGCATACTCGTGGTGAGGGGACTTATAGGGACAAAGAAGACCCTAACATACGTTCTTCTGATAATATTCTTCTGCACGCTCGCGGGACTGATATACGGCAGGTTTGCCTAAAACGCGTAAAAATGGAGGTAAAAAAGTGTATGAAAAAATAATCTATCCGACAGACTTCTCCGAAGGCTCTGGTAAAGTGCTTGAGCACCTAAAGGAGATGAAAAAATATCTTGGCGAAGTGGTGATACTCCACGTTGCCAATAAATACGGCTTCGACTCTGTTATGGAGGGCTGCGAGAGGGTTGGATTAGACGTAAAAGACGTCATGAACAGCCTGCTCAAAAAAGAGGAAGAAGCCGCTGAAAAAATCAGGAAGGATTTGGAAAAGGAGGGCATCCGGTGCAGAATCAGGATAGACGTCGGCGACCCTGCCAGCAGAATAATCAAGACGGCCGAAGAGGAGAACGCATCAGCGATAATCATCGGCGCGCACGGAAAAGGGTTCGTCGACAGATTGCTGCTTGGAAGCGTCACAGAAAAAGTGCTGCGACAGACGACAAAACCCGTGGTAGTCATCAAATAAGATGGAGAAACAAGGCGCATGAAAAAAACGTTCGTTGTGATGCTCACCCTGTGCGCTCTTATAGGTACAGCAGATGCCTTGGAGATAAACCTGTCCACCGACAAAAAGGAGACAGAGATAAGCGCCGACATAAAGCAGGTGACGATAAAAACTGGAGAGACCATAAAGTTCTTTGTAAAGGTGAAGGATGCAGGATCTACCGGAGGGGCTTTCACCCTGAGCCGGGAAGTCAAAGCGAACACGTATAAATTGATAGGCGGCCCGCATTTCGTTATCGCCTCGTGCTTATGCAAGGGCCTAAAAGGAGGAGGCGACATAGACGACTACATGTCATACGTCCCGACAGAGCCTGGAAAATACCGCGCAGACGCTACTTATGGGGGCCATGGAAAGAGGATAGAGTTTTTTGTCGAGGGCGACCCTATCAGTGACGGCGACTTTGGTCCAGTTGCGACGACGCCGGTAACGACATCATCCACGAGCACGTCCACTTCTACAACGACTACAACAACGACCACGCCAATGGAAACAACGACCACACAAGCTGTCGAGGAAACTACTACGACGACATATCCGGATTTATCGCAAAACTCTTCAGAGGCTACCACGACCACCATAATAGAAGCTGTTGCCATCAAAAAAACTGGCTGCGGGTGTCAAAACAACTATTTGATGCTCCTCGCCATTCCTCTGGCTCTTTTATTTGTATATCTGGGCTGTAGGTTTAATCTGATAAAGAAGTGAAGTTATGATAAAAAAAGTCGTATTTGCGGGGTTGTTTTTCGTTTTGCTTGCTGTAAACGCCGCAGCGGCAAACACGTTCACAGCAGCTGCGGATGATGCCGCTCCGGCGATGTGCGACATATACAAATCCTGCGACGAGGAAGCACATCCCTACAACGAAGCGAACACGTCAAATACCGGCAAAGGAGACAAAAACCCGAAAGGAATTTATATAACCTTCTTTTACAGTCCCACTTGCGAGCATTGCCACAAAGTCGATCTTTTGCTCGGGGAACTTGTGAAAAAGTACCCCCAGATATACATCCACAGGTATAACGCTGTACTAAAGGAAAACGCAGAACTGAAGGAAGCATTTGACATAATGTATGACGTTCCCCAGGAAAGGAGGGCGTATGTCCCAGCAGTCTATCTGGGGGACAGGTATTTTATAGGCGAGGAGGAAGCGGGAGGAATAGAGGAGACCGTCATAAAGTACATTGAATCCGGCTCCCCGTGCTACTGCAAGGACATAGCAAACGCGGCAGGACAGTCGAGGGGCTCAATAATAGACCGCTTCAAGTCCTTCAGCGTCCTCGCGGTCCTTTTAGCCGGGCTCGTAGACAGCGTCAATCCCTGCGCATTCGCAGGCATTATCTTCCTTATATCGTATCTTGCGATATCCGGCAGAAAGGGCAGATCGATACTTATCATCGGCGGGCTCTATTCTGCGGGCGTGTTCGCTGCGTACATGTCTCTTGGCCTCGGATTCACGTCATTCATAGCCTATGCTGAAGAGGCGACTATCATATCCAAGATGATCTATCCGCTGACGGCTTTGGTAGCCCTTGGATTCGCGGTCTACAGTTTTCTCGACTACAGGAAGGCGAAGCAGGGCCGATTCAAGGAAATGACACTGCAACTGCCCGAGAACGTAAAAAAGATAACCCATATGCTTGTAAGAAAGTTTTCAAAGTTTCGCTACCTGATGGCTTCCTCATTTCTTCTCGGGTTTGTGATCTCGCTATTCGAGTTCTTGTGCACCGGCCAGGTGTATCTTCCCACCATAATATACATCATGGGAGAGCCGGAACTGCGCGCACAGGCGTCGTTCTATCTTGGGGTTTACAACCTGATATTTATTACTCCTCTCGTAATCATCTTTGTTTCCGCATACCTTGGAACGACCTCGCAGAAAATGAGTGGCATTTTCATGAAAAACGTCGCAGGAATAAAGCTTGCCACGGCAGTATTCTTTGTTCTTCTGGCAGCGTACCTGATCTACGCTAGCGCCAAGTTATTCGCA
>Ga0315284_10016450_pt1 | contig 10500 bp, 9 predicted proteins | sample YL17G09_16_MG_FD_203696 | JGI IMG/M metagenome (GOLD analysis project Ga0315284, IMG submission 203696) | Sediment microbial communities from Yellowstone Lake, YNP, Wyoming, USA - YL17G09_16 | ecosystem: Environmental > Aquatic > Freshwater > Lake > Sediment | place: USA: Wyoming | collected...
CCGGAATTCAAGCGCCACGTGCTCGAGGTCCTTCGCCAGCCGCTCGAGGACGGCAAGGTCACGATCGTGCGGGCCGGTTACTCGGTGGAGTATCCCGCCGCGATCAGCCTGGTGGCGGCCATGAACCCGTGCCCGTGCGGGAACCTGACCAATCCCCGCAAGGCCTGCCGGTGTACGGCCCAGGAGATCAAGGTCTACCACGCGCGGATATCGGGGCCGCTCCTGGACCGCATCGACCTGCACGTTTCGGTGCCCTCGGTGCCGTTCGGCGAGCTGACGCGCGGGAAGGATGGCGAGCCGACCAAAACGATCGCGGCCCGGGTGGAGGAGGCGCGGAAAAGGCAGGAGAAGCGGCTCAAGGGGACGAAGACACGGTCGAACGCCGGCATGACCCCGCCCCAGGTCCGCCGGCTGTGCGTGCTCAATGCGGAATCGCAGTCGCTGTTGGAGTCCGCGATCGAGCAGTTCGGGCTCTCGGCCCGGGCCTACGACCGGGTGCTCAAGGTCGCCCGGACGGCGGCCGACCTGGAGGGGGCGGAGGGAATCGGCACCCTCCACGTGGCCGAGGCCCTTCAGTACCGGGTGCTGGATCGCAGCGGATGGTGATGGATCTCCCGTCCCGGGGTGACGGCCGGGCAAGGTGTTGGCTTCCTTGCCTAAAGGGTTTACGGAGCATACACCAGCGGGGAATATCGAGCCCGGAGCGCCCGGGGACAACCGCGTAGTCGCAACCGGTCGCCTGTGATACTCTTCTTGTTATGGCGGCCGGGATCAAGGCGGTAATTCTGGGGTGCGGACAGGTGGGAGCCGAGCTGGCCGACCGGCTGGCTGGCGCCGGCGTTTCCTGCACCGTGATCGACCATGATGAGACGGCGTTTCTCCACCTCCCCCCCGAGTTTGGCGGCTCCACCGTGCTCGGGCACGGGCTGGACGAGGAAATATTGAAGAAAGCGGGGACCGAGACCGCGCAGGTCTTCGTAGTGGCCACCGCGGACGACAACTTTAACCTGATGGCGGCCCAGCTCGTCAAGGCCCGGTTCAAGGTCCCCAAGATCCTGGTCCGGGTCTACGATCCCGACAAGGCCGAGCTGTTCGCCGGGCTGGACCTTATGACCTACTGTCCGACCAAGGAGACCGCCCTGGCGATGGAGCGCATGATCCTGGGGGAAAAGAAGTAATCCGATGTACGTCATAGTCGCGGGCGGAGGCAAGGTCGGTTTCCATCTCGCGCGGCTGCTCCTTGCCGCGAAGCACGAGGTGCTCGTGATCGAGAGCGACCGGACGCGTTACCATGCGCTGGCGGGGACGATGGGAGAGAACGTGCTGCTCGGGGACGCCTCGGACTCCGGGGTGCTGAAGCGGGCTGGGGCCAACCGGGCCGAGGTCGTGGTCGCGTGCACCGGGGACGACGAGGACAACCTGATAACGTGCCAGATGGCCAAGCACCTTTTCATGGTCAGCCGGGCCATAGCCCGGGTTAACGACCCGGGCAACGAGGAGCTTTTCCGCGCGCTGGGGGTGGACGGCACCATCAGTTCGACGCGGCTCATCGAGGCGCTGATCGAGCGGGAGGTTGATGCTGAGATGCTGGTTCCCCTGCTGACCCTGGGGGGGGGCAAGCTCGAGATCGTGCAGACCGAGGTCGGCGACGACTCCCCTGCCCTGGGCCGGCCGCTTCGCGACCTGCGCATACCGAATGGCTGCCTCATTGTCTCAATAGTACGGGGCGGGAATCCGATCGTACCAAGCGGAGAAACGGTCCTGTCCCCCGGTGATGTGGTCGTGGCGCTCCTCTCCCCGGGCATGGCCGAGGGGTTGCGCGGTCTCCTGATGGCGCAGGGCTAGATCGGGAGCCGAACGCTCCTTGGCCTTGTCGCGATCCGTCCAGTTTAACCGGGTAACATCCGCCGCCCATCCGGCCGTTCGGCTGGCGCGCCAGCTGGTCTCCCCCCATGGTCGCCGTAAAACGGGGCTGGTTACGGTCGAGGGAGTCCGGGCCGCGGAAGCTGCGGTTTCCGCGGGCGCCAAGGTTACCGCGGTCCTGCTTCAGTCGGGCGCGGTCGAACGGGCCGTGCTTCTGGCCCGGCGGCTGGCGGATTCCCTTATACCCGTCCACGAGGTTCCGGGGGCCTTGCTGAGGAAGGTTTCCCTGGTAGCGGAGCCCCAGGGGATCGTCCTGATATGCGCGCCGCCGTCCGCCGGGTTGGAGGGCGTGCTGGAACGTGGCTTCGTGCTGGTCGCGGATGGGCTGAAGGATCCGGGTAACCTCGGCTCGCTGGTGCGTTCCGCCCGGGCCTTTGGAGTCGACGCGCTTGTTACCACTCGCGGCACCACTTCGGTGTTCGGTCCCAAGGCGCTGCGGGCGACAGCGGGCGCATGGCCGGGGCTTATGATCGCGGAGGACGCCGATCCGCGCCGTCTCGCGGAAGACCTTGTCGCCGGGGGTTTCCGGATCGTGGTCGGCGACTCTAGCGGGAGCCGCGACTACACCGAGCCGGTTTGGCGCGGGAGGATTGCGCTGGTCCTGGGAAGCGAGGCGCACGGCACAACGGATGCCTGGCGGGGCACGGGGGCGATCCGGGTGCGAATCCCGCTCGACAAGTCGGTGGAATCCTTGAACGTTTCCGCCGCGGCGGCCGTCCTGCTGGCGGAGGCGGCAAGGCAGAGAGAACGGTGAACAGACGACCGGGCTTCATTTATGCGCTTTTGCGGGTGGCCAAACGCGATTGACAGTACCTGGTGCCAGTGGTAAGGTTTGGGAAAGGTTGAGGGGTATGATTACCAAATCCAACGGTAAAGATCTGGAAATGCTCTGGGAATTGTTCGAACGCACGGGTTCCGTGGAGGTCTATCTCCTGTTTCAGGAAGCCCAGAAAACGAAAGCCGTGTTCGAGCGGGCGAAACACGACATCGAGGCCATGAAACACGAGATAGAGCGCAACTAGGTCGAGAACGCGGAGTGAAGCCTTCGGCCGCGGCGGGCGGAGTCCTGACCGCGGGAGGGAAGGGATGAAATGAATAAGCGGTGGAGGCAGGGGATTCTTCCCTGCCTCTTAATGTTGCTGGGCGCACGCGTGCTGGCCGGGGGTGCGTGGACCGAGATATCGTCGCCGACCACGGAGACGCTCCGGACGGTGAAGATGATCAACCGGGCCGTCGGCTGGGCCGGCGGGCATGCCGGCACCATCCTGCGTTTTGAAAACGGATCGTGGCAAAACTACCCGTCGGGCACCGACGAGCAGATCCTCGACATCGCGGTGGTTTCCGAGAAGGACGCCTGGGCGGTTGGCGCCACCGGCACCATCGTGCATTACTCGACCCAGTATACGGCGGGCCAGTCCGCGAGCTGGAGAAGGAATTACCCGGCCCGGGCCGCCGTGTCCGCCCAGCTTGACACTCCCGTCGGGCTCTCCCTTGACGGCTCCGGAAACATTTTCGTGTCCGACAGCAACAACAACCGGGTCAGGCGGATTGACGCTTCGGCGGGCATTATCAGCACGGTGGCGGGAACGGGAGAGGCCGGATGGTCCGGCGGCGGTGGCGTCGCGTCCAACGCTCAACTTAACGGGTCCGCGGGGATGTTCATGGACTCCGCCGGCAACATATACCTGGCTGATCGGGGCAACCACTTGATAAGAAAGATGGAGTCGGCAACGAGCCTGCTCGTCAAGGTGGCCGGATCCGGAACCGTCATGGGAGTCACCGGCTACAACATGGGATATCCCGGCTACAACGGGGATGGCAGGCCCGCGACCAGCGCGCAACTGAATTCCCCGTCCGGAGTCGTGGTGGACGACGCCGGGAACATGTATATCGCCGACACGGACAACCATCGCGTTCGCAAGGTGGCTGCGGGCACGGGCCTGATCAGCACGGTGGCGGGCACGGGCCAGGCCGGCTTCAATGCCGACGGCGGCGCCGCCATCGCCGCGAAACTAAACGGTCCAACCGCGGTTCTCCTTGACGCCGGCGGGAACATCCTGATCTCCGATACGGGCAATCACCGGATCAGGAAGGTCGACGCCGTGACGGGCGTGATCAGCACGGTGGCCGGGTCGGTGACCTGGACCGGCGGTTACGCCGGTGACGGGCTCGCGGCGGCTTCCGCCTGGCTCAACGGCCCCACCGGCATATGCCTGGACGCGGCGGGAAATCTGTACATAGCGGATACGGGTAACCACCGGGTCCGCAGGGTCGCCGTCGGCTCAGGGCTAATCTCCACCGTGGCGGGCACCGGTTCGGCGGGCTTCAACAACGACGGGATAACCGCGATAAACGCGCAGCTTTTCTCGCCCACCTGCGTCAGCATTGACGGCTCCGGAAACATGTATATAGCGGACACGGGCAACCACAGGGTCCGCAAGATAGACGTCCTTACCTCCCTGATCTCGACGGTGGCGGGGACCGGCCTGGCGGGCTACAACGGGGATTTCATGCCGACGCCCATTACCACGATTCCCCTTTACTCGGTGGCATTCCTGAACGCCGCCAACGGCTGGGTCGTGGGAGGGGCTCCGGCGCGGGGAGGAATCGTTCTTCACTACAACGGGAGCTCCTGGATATCCGCCACGACCACGATCGACCCCCTTTACGGGCTCGCGGCGATCTCCTCCGACAGCATCTGGTTCTGCGGCGGGAACCGCCGGCTGATGAGGTTTGACGGGAAGGGGTTCCGGCTGGAGACCAGTCCGATATCCGACCAGGGAGCATGGAGGACGCTTTCCTTCCCGTTATGGTCCCAGGGTTGGGTTGCCGGTGACGGCGGGAAGATCGCGAGCTTGAGGTACGACTATACCGCCAACGGCTGGACGTCCCAGCTACAGGCGCTTTCCCCGACGAGCCAGAATCTATACAGCATGGCTATACTGCCCGAGGTCGGCCTCGGTTACGCGGTCGGCGCGGGGGGGGTCAGACTGCTCTTTCGTAACGGCGCTTTCACGGTGGACCAATCCGGCGGCGAAGACCTTTTTGAGGTGGATGTGATCAACGAGCTGGAGGGATTCGCCGTCGGCGGGACCACGGTCGCACGGATCTTAAGTTCCCGGGCGGCAACCGGGGAGACCGGCCTGAAGCGGGTCCGGGTGTTTCCCAATCCTTATGATCCCGGGAAGGGCGGCCGGCTTACCTTCGACCGCCTTCCGGGAGACGTCGCTAACCTGGAGATTTACACGCTGCTGGGAGAGAGCGTGGCCCAGAAGGACCACGGCATTCAGTACGATTCCGTGACCGGCATCGCATCCTGGGGCGGCACGGGACCCGGGAACCGGACGGTGACGTATTACTACCGGGTGCACACGAAATCCGGGCATAATGCGACCGGCATCTTCCTGGTGCTGCGCAAATGAGCGGTTGGCGGTTCCGGGGCGCTCTCCGCGCGGGGACGGGAACTGCCCTGGCGACAGCGCTCCTGTTCGCGGCGGGATCCGGGACCGCCGCGCGTCAGGGACGGGAGGGAATGCTTTTCTCCAAGCTGGCCGGGGATGCCCGGCTGTCGGTTCTGGGTTCTCCCGGTATCGCGCTGGCCGAGGGATCCTCGGCCTTGTATGCCAATCCCGCCGCGGCGGTGCTCCGACGGGAGCTGGCCGTGGGATTGACGCATCTTTCCTGGCCTTCCGGATTCTACGGGGAGACTCTCTCATTTCAGAAGCCGGTCGGGCAATCCGGGGTCGCGGGCGCTTCGCTTTTCCTGTTCATGCATTCGTCTGTTCCGGAGACCTCGGACCTTTTACCGGATGGGACCGGCGGCATGGTGGACTTTTACGACGGGATCCTCACGATAACCGGCTCCCAATGGTCGACCGATACGGTCGCGTTCGGCCTGTCCACCCGGGCGCTGTTCGAGAAGATCGGAAGCACGCTGACCATGGGTCTGGCGCTGGACGCCGGCCTTCTCTGGGCCGCGAGTCCCGATCTTACTTTGGGGGCGACGGCGCGCGGAGTGGGCAGGATAATCCGCACGGGGAACGCGCGAGATCCCATGCCCAACGGGCTTTCCCTGGGGGCGCGTTACGAGATTCCGGGCCTGCCGCTGCGCCTTTACGCCGGAGGAACCCTCTCGGGGTACGGGCCCGGCTCCGGGGGAATCGCGGTTGAGGCGGGCGAGTTGTTCGGTTTCTCGGTGCGCGGCATGCTCGAAGGGGTGGAAACGGGAGAGCTCCACGGGGCTTTCGGGGTGGGAGCCCGCCGTGACATGTGGGCCCTGGATTACGCGTTCTCCCCGGTCTCGGATATTGGCTACGCGCACCGGATCACGGTGGCCTTGAGATTCGGGCCGCGTCCGAAGGTTTCGGCGGAGCGCGGAGGGGTCCGGGGACAGGCGGCGCCCGGGGTCTTCGCGCCCGAGCCGGTGCCCGCTCCCCCGGCCACGGCCCTGCAAACGGAGGCCAGGGGGGGCCAGGTTACGGTGCCCGTCCGGAAGACGTCGCTGGCCGTCGGCGAGTTCACGGTCCAGAATACGACCAGGGACGAGGCGGACCCTCTGGTCGAGCGCCTGACCAGGGCGCTGGCACGGCGGGACGAGCTGGAATTGGTTCCCGAGCGCGACTTGAAGGCCGCGATGGCAACGGAAGAGTTCGCGAAAGGCGGCTGCATCACCGAGGAATGCGCCGCCCGTCTGGGAATCAGGCTCTCGGTCGAGCGCGTCGTGGTCGGCTCGCTGGTGCTGACCCCGGAGCAGTATACGTTCAATGTCCGGCTGGTCGACGTGAAGACGGGGAAGCTTTTGTTCGCGGACTCGGCCAAGGGTGTATCGATTGGCCAGGTCGAGGAAGGCCTGGCCGGCCTGGCCGAGTCGATCGCCAAGCGGAAGTAGGAAGAAGCCTTGATTAAGGCCCGTCTTCTCGCCAGCCCGGACTCGTTCGCCCTCCTAAAGCGCCTGCTCGGGTGGATGCGGCCCTACCGCTGGCGCGTGCTGTGGTCGCTGCTGTGCATGGCGCTGGTCGCGGCAATGACCGCGCTGACGGTCTGGCTCATCAAGCCGCTGCTGGACCAGGGCCTGTTCGCCAACGCGCAGACCCCGGAGGCGAAGCATGCGGCCTTCGTCCTGATCGCCAAGCTGGCCGCGGCCGGGATGGCCGCCACCGTGGTGAAGAGCCTGGCCCGGTACGGGGCGGATTACCTGATCGGCTGGGTCGGCCAGCGCGTGATCTTCGACCTGCGGCTGGCGCTGTTCTCGAAGATGCAGGGGCTGTCGCTCCGGTTCTTCCACGACCACAAGACCGGCGAACTGCTCTCCCGCATCATCTCCGACGTTGGCGCGACCCAGATCCTGGTCTCCCAGCTCTTTGGCCAGGCCGCATCCTCGATCATCTCGATCGTCGGGCTGTCCGCGGTCCTCCTGTACCTGAACTGGAAGCTCGCGGTGCTGGCCCTCCTCGTCTTCCCGGTGGCGCTCTGGCCGATCCGCAATTATGGGAAGAAGCTCCGCGGCATATCGCGGAGCGTCCAGGAGCTGACGGCCGACCTGGCGGCGCACCTGGAGGAGACGCTGTCCCAGATGAAGCTCGTGCACGCGTACGGCGGCGAGGACCGGGAGATCGGGCGCTGGCGCAGGAAACTCTCGGACCAGCTGGTCATGATCATGCGGGCCGTCCGGGTGCAGGCCCGGTCCTCCCCCATCATGGAAACCATCGGTGCCGTCGGGTTCCTGGGGCTGGTCATGTTCTCCGGGTACGAGATCCTGATCAGCGGTTCGACCACGGGCGGCGCGCTCGGCGCTTTCCTGGGCGCGGTCCTCCAGCTCTATCCCCAGGTCAAGCACCTGAACGGGCTGTGGAACAACATCTCGACCGGGCTGGGCGCGGCCGAGCGGATCTTCCCCATCCTGGACGAGCCGCCGGACATAACGGACGCGGCCGGGGCCGTCCCGCTGGGGCCGTTCCATGACGCAGTCCGGTACGCGAACGTGACCTTCGCGTTCCGGGCCGGGGAGCCCGTGCTGAAGGACATCTCCCTGACCGCCCGGTGCGGAACCCGGGTCGCTTTCGTCGGGCCCTCAGGCGCGGGCAAGACCACGGTCGTGGACCTCCTGATGCGGTTCTACGACCCGGCCGAGGGGGCGATCACGGTGGACGGGAAGGACATCCGGTCCGTGACCGTGTCGTCGCTGCGCGCGTCCGTCGCCCTCGTGGCCCAGGAGACGCTGCTCTTCAACGCCTCGGTCCGGGACAACCTGCTTTACGCCCGGCCGGCCGCGACCCCGGGCGAGGTGGAAACCGCGGCCAAGCACGCCGGCGCGCACGATTTCATCTCGGCCCTTCCCGAGGGGTACGACACCGTCATCGGCGAGCGCGGGGTGAAGCTGTCCGGGGGGGAGCGCCAGCGGATCTCGATCGCCCGGGCGTTCCTCAAGGACGTGCCGATACTCATTCTGGACGAGGCCACGGCGGCGCTGGACGCCGCTTCCGAGGCTTTGGTCCAACGGGCACTGGACCAGCTCATGGCCAACCGCACGGTCATGGTGATCGCCCACCGGCTGGCCACGGTTCGCCGGGCGGACTCGATCATCGTTCTTGACCAGGGCAGGATCGTCGAAACCGGGGCCCACGAAGAACTCCATGCCCGGGGTGGCCTGTACCGAAGGCTCTGCGACCTGCAGTTCCAGGACGCGGGAAAGGATTGAGAAAGAAACCGTCCCGCCGCCGGATCGTCCTGCTCGACCGGGACGGCACGATAAACGTCGAAAAGGGCTTCCTCGCGGACCCGGCCGGGGTCCAGCTTATCCCCGGGGCAGCCCGGGCGATCGCGAAACTGAACCGGGCCGGTTTCGCGGTGGCAATCGTGACCAACCAGTCGGGGATAGGCCGCGGCATGTATACCCGGGAGGACATGCATGCCACCAACGCCCGGGTGGTCGGGTTGTTAAGGAAGGCGGGGGCGCGCATCGACGCGGTGGAATTCTGCCCCCATCATCCGGAGGCCATGATCCCGGTCCTGCGGAGAGTGTGCCGGTGCCGCAAGCCCGGGACCCTGATGGCCCGCCGGGCGGCGACCCGGACCGGGGCCACGCTCAAGGACTGCGTGGTGGTCGGTGACCGGCTGAATGACGTCAGGATGGGGATCAACTTGAAGGGCCGGGCGGTCCTGGTGTTGACGGGCTACGGGAGGGCGCACAGCCTTATGGCGCGCAGGGAGCGGATGAAGAGGGACGGCACGATCCCGGACGCGATCGTAAAAGACCTTCCCGCCGCGGTGGGGTGGATACTTAAAAACGTTCAACCCCGCAGTAGTGCCAAGGGCACACTACGGGGTTAGTCCTGTAGTGTGCGCCTCGCTCTACTACAGGGCAATGTCCAACGTCCAAGGTTCAACGTTGAGACAAGAATATTCGGGACCAATGAATTATCGGACAAGGACAACCAAGGAAGGGCAGACGGGCAGGAACGGCAGGCTATAAGCCTGCCTGCGGTAAAGGAGGACCAAGTAATGTGGGATGAATGGCGGCGTGTAACAAAAAGCGTAAGAAAGGCGACAGTAAAATTCGCCCTTCCGGCAGCTCCGGCTTTGGCCGTGTTCGGGCTGTTGTTCCTGACTGGAACTTTCGGCTTGGCTCCGGATAAAGACTATGTGGTCAAGCTCGGATTCTGGATGCTAGTCGTGGCCGTGTTCATAATGTATACGGCAGTTGATGAGTTTAAGGGGCGGATTGAGGAGCTGGAGAAAAAGGCCAAGATCAGATATTAATTGCGAATATGCAAACGGCTTGGGGAGATCGGCGCCGGAGGACTGGCTTGGTTTCCACAATCGGTTTTCCATTCCCTCTATATTGCGTAATAAAGACGGGTTCCTGCGGCTGAGAATTCTCTGATGGATTATCATGGCTTCATGCGGCTGGGGCTGGCGGGTTTGTGGGATAGGAGCGTGGGCGGCCGGAAGATCGATGCGGTCAGGGTCCCGGGCTCGTATCCTCCGGTTGGCGAGTGCCGCCTGGCGCGGCGGTTTTCCTTCCCGGCCGGATTCTCTGTCGGCTCCCGGCGAAGGCAACAGGGGACATAGCTAATATATTAACATTCTTTTTTCTGCCTTCTGCTTCTAGGTTCCGATCGAATGAACACAATGCGATGAGATACGCTGGTGATATTCTGTCATTAATACAAACGAATTAGGAAATGTTGCATAGTCTTTGAACCTTGGCTGGTGTCCATGACCGGGTTGTTTTGTAAACGAGACTCCATATGACCTCCAGACCAGAAAACCATCGGTTAGTTGTCGCCTCATACCGGACTCGCCGCCAAATCCGCTCCTGCGGATTGAGGCCAGGCTGATACCGGGGAAGGTAGCCCAGCTTTAGACGGGGATGACTCCGCAGAAACTCCTTAACCGGTTCCCCGCGATGCCACCCCGCACCATCTACATACAGCCAAATGCGATATCCCTTCAGATGTCGATAGAGATGGCGCAATACCTTCAAGAATCCCTCCCGGTTTCCGCGAGCGGTCCTGACCACACCCCAACGACTGAGCAGGGGCGCCACCCAGCCGGACACATTAAGGCGGTCATGGT